>Ga0315277_10002429_pt1 | contig 26013 bp, 20 predicted proteins | sample YL17G05_15_MG_FD_203695 | JGI IMG/M metagenome (GOLD analysis project Ga0315277, IMG submission 203695) | Sediment microbial communities from Yellowstone Lake, YNP, Wyoming, USA - YL17G05_15 | ecosystem: Environmental > Aquatic > Freshwater > Lake > Sediment | place: USA: Wyoming | collected... | reverse complement strand
CCGCCAAACCCTCGCAGCCTTACGCGGTCAGGGAACGCGATGCGACGTTGATTTCGGACATTCGCAACACAGCAATCGAGTTGATGGCCTTGCGCCAGATCGGCGGAAGGTCCGAGGAGGTTTCGGAGAAGGCCAATAAGCTCATCGCATTTCTTGACGCTCATCACTATGGAACCACTCAGGAAACCGCCTTTATTGTCTCGGCTCTTGCCGGCTATCTTTCGGACATGGCTTCGAATATCGAGCGAGCATCGGCCAAAATCACTGCCTCGGGAAAAGAAACCGAGATTCACGGTCGCGAGCTCTATAGGCGAACGCTTAAGGGGAAAGGTGCAGAATTCGTCGTGGCGAACACCGGCCCGACGGAACTCATTGTGAACATCACGACACGGGGAGTTCCGGAAACGATTGATTTGGCCGCCGTCAGCAAAGGCATCAATGTTCGCCGGCGATTCTATCTCCAACAAGGAACCGAGGTGAGTAGTGCGACATTCCGACAGACCGGCAGCTATGTTGTCAAACTGGAGATTGATTGCGATGACACCGTGAAAAACCTGATCGTCGCCGATCTTCTGCCGGCAGGATTTGAAATTGAGAATCCTCGATTGAATCCGGATGCTTTGCCCCAACAGGCGTTTCCAGGCGCAGTGACACCGACGTATCTGGAGGTTCGTGATGATCGCCTTGTGCTCGCGTTTGACGCATTGAGCAAGGGGAGGCATCAATTCTATTACGTGGTCAACGCGGTGACGCCAGGCGCCTATCAGTATCCGGCGGTGGAGGCGGAATGTATGTATGATGCATCCGTCCGTGGAGCATCGGCGCCGTCGTCTGTCGAAATTCGATAGGTAAGAATTGCGCGCGATGGGATTATTACTATCAGAAAGATGGTTGGTGGTGATCCGCTGGTGTTATCGCCGGCGAAGGAGTCTTTTCTGTTCCTTCGTGGCAGTTGGCTCGCTGGTGGCGGCGATCCTATTGTGGCCGATGGATGTCGCACACTACCTGAACACCGAGCCGTCGGCCGAGATGCACGATCGTTCCGGCCGGCTGCTGTATGCCTTTCTGAATCCGCAGGAGCAGTGGTGCTTTGTCAGAGATTTGAGCGACATCAGCCCTCGCCTTATTCAGGCAGTAATCGCCGCAGAAGATCGGCGATTCTACCGGCATTGGGGTATTGATCCAATCGCGCTGGTTCGGGCACTGTGGCAGAATATCAAGCACAGGCGAATTGTGTCCGGCGCGTCCACGCTGACGATGCAGGTGGTCAAGCGAGCGGACAAAACGCCGCGTTCCTTGCTGGGCAAAATCCGTCAATTGGTTCAATCTGTCCGACTCGAGGTGCGGGTGAGTAAGAACGATATCTTGCGCACCTACTTAAACACGGCGCCCTATGGGTTGAATTTGATCGGATGCGAGGCCGCTGCGCGGCGTTTCTTTGGAAAACCCGCTTGTGAGTTAACGTTATCGGAAGCCGCCCTCCTCGCGGGATTGCCGAAAGGTCCATCGGCTTATATGCCATCCAAGCATCCCGCGAAAGCTCTGAGGCGCCGAAATTATATCCTTAAGCGCATGTTGGAGGAAGGCTTCGTATCCGAGAAAGAATTCCAACGGGCGTGCGCAGAGCCGCTGAACGCGGGTTGGCATTCATTCCCGGCGCTCGCCCCCCATCTCGCGATGTTCCTCAAATCCGAAATTCTTCAGCAGCGAGTTGTCTGCACGACATTGGATCACAATACTCAGACGATTGCGGAACATCTCGTGAGAGAGAGCATTAGACAGTATGGAGGCGAAATCCGCAATGCCGCGCTGATCGTGGTGGATGCGCCGTCGGCGTCGGTGTTGGCGCGTGTGGGTTCGGCCAACTTCTATGATGAAGAAGCAGGTGGGCAGGTGGACTCATGCCGGTCGGCGCGCTCGCCCGGGTCTGCGCTCAAGCCGTTCACCTACGCGTTGGCCATGGAGCGCAATTGCCTGTATGCCGGTGAAATGCTCTTGGATTCCTCGTTGGATTATGGGCTTTACGAGCCGGAGAATTTCGATCGCAGGTATCGCGGCCTGGTGTCGGCTTCTTGCGCTCTCAACCATTCGCTCAACGTTCCGGCCATCACGGTGCTTGAGCGTGTCGGCTATATTCCTGTTCATTCATTTTTGCGCGGTCTGGGACTATCCACTTTGGTTCAGCCGCCGGAGCACTACGGTTTGGGACTGACCTTGGGAAACTGTGAAGCGCGGCTGGAAGAATTGGCTGCGGCTTATTCGATGTTGGCGAATCTGGGCGAGTATCGGGCGCGCAGCATCGTAGAACCAACATCCATGACAGCCGCTCGGCGGTTTTTGTCGCGTGGCATTTGCCTGAAAATATATGAAATGCTGGAACAGCCTTTGCCCACCGAATTAGGCTCCGAACAGGCGCAGCCGGTAAGTGCGGCGCCTCGTGTGTGTTGGAAGACCGGTACCTCGACCGGTCATCGTGACGCCTGGGCATTCGTTTTCAATCGTCAATACCTCGTCGGTGTCTGGATGGGAAACAATGATGGAACGCCTTCGCGGAAACTCGTTGGCGCGCAGGCGGCGTTGCCACTGGCGGCAACAATGTTCCGCTCTCTCAAACCAAAGAGCGAACCTGCCTGGCCGGAAGTCGCCGGTGACTTGTGTAAGATCCAGGTGTGTGCGGTGAGCGGTCTTCCTGCTTCCGCCTATTGCAAACGCACCCGAGAATCTTCTTTGCCGCGTGGTCAGTTTTTGACGCGCATTTGCGATATGCATTATCCGGCTCGCGATGGCGCGGGACAGCAGGTGGATTGCGATAATGTGATCGAACGCTGGCCTGGAACTGCAAAAGGATGGAATTTGGCTAGAATAACCGCGCCCCTGTCTTCACCTGTGGAGAAAAGGGCGGCGAGAAGCACGCAATCGCGCGGCCTTCGAATTCTCAGTCCTTCGGACAAAGGAGAATATATCCTGACGGGTGAAGCCAATGGAGATCGCATCGCGCTGCGTGCCTCGCTCGACGAAGAAATGCCGTTGTATTGGTATGTAAACGGTCGGTATCTCGGAACGTCGAATCCCCGTGTGCCTCTCATTTTCGATTTGAAGCCCGGCAAGCACAGAATCACATGCATGACATCGGCGGGCACAATGGATCATGCCCAGTGTGAAGTGTTTCTCCCGGCCACTTCAATTCGTTTTAGAAACTGACAGCGGAAGCAAGATGCGCCCCTTTTTCGCTTGCCATGGAATTTCTTTTTGACACGGTCGGCGAAAATGGTATTTCAAGGGTCAATCCGGGTCGGGAAAGGATTGCGAATCGTGATGAAAAGAATTCTTCCAGTATTTCTCCTCGGCGTTATTGTTTTATCTTCGCCCCCTGCCGCTCAAATCGCGGGCGCGAAAGATGAATTCGTTCGCGTGTCTCCCGATGGGCGGGGATTCGTCGTTGGCGGCCGGCCCTGGTATCCTTTCGGCTGCAACTACTATGACCCGCATGTTGGCTGGGCGCCGAAGATGTGGCGCGAATTTGATCCTGCGAAAGTCGAGGAACATTTTCGGGTGATGCAGGGTCTGGGCGTGAACGTTGTGCGCGTGTTCGTTGCGGCGCAAAGCTTCTTTCCCAATCCGCCGAATCTCGAAGCCGACGCGCTGAAAAAGTTCGACGCACTCCTAGCTGTCGCGCGCCGCCATGGCATTCGCGTTCATCCGACAGGACCGGACGCCTGGGAAGGCAGGCCGCCGTGGTGCCAAGAAGATATTTACGCTAACGCGAAGGCTCTAGAGGCGCAGGTCGCCTTCTGGAAAGCATTTGCCGCGCGCTATAAGGAGAATCCAATTATTTTCGCCTATGATCTCAGGAACGAGCCGCATATTCAATGGAAGGGACGCGAGATGGAAGTCGGCTGGCGTGACTGGCTTCGCGAGCGATATGGGACTGTGGAGGAACTGCGCAAGGCCTGGGGAGCCGAGGCCAAGAACGTCCAAGGATTCGAATCGGTCGCGATCCCCGAGGACAAGGCCGCTTCGAATTCCATCGCGCTTCTGGATTTCCAATGGTTTCGCGAATCACTGGCGGATCGTTGGGTGAAACTCCAAGTCGAAGCGATCCGCTCGGCGGATCCCAATCATCTTGTCACGGTTGGACTGATTCAGTGGTCTGTGCCGGTCGTGCTGGGCAGGCCGTCGCAATATGCAGCCTTTCGCCCGTCGCGCATCGCGCCCATGTTGGATTTTCTCTCGATTCACTTCTATCCACTCTGGGGCGATCCGCTGGCATCCGACGAGGACTTCAATCGCAATCTTGCCTATTTGGAGTTGGCGCTTCGCTATACTCACGCGGGTGATCTGCGCAAACCGCTTTTTGTCGGCGAATTCGGTTGGTATGGCGGCGGCCGCACCGACGATCGCGCGGCGGTTCGCTCGGCCGAAGACCAGGCGCGTTGGTGTCGCTCGGCCGTCATGCAAGGGCGCGGGATCGCGGCGGGCTGGCTCAACTGGGCTTACGCCGACACGCCGTCCGCGCGCGACATGTCGAAGTTCTCGGGCTTGGTAGCGGAGGATGGCAAGCCAAAGCGCTGGGGTGAGGTGTTCGGCGAATTGACAAAAGCGCCGTCCGTTTGGACAACCGGCGAAGACAATCCGCCGGCCGAAATGGAGTTTAATGTAGAGCGCGCACTGGTCAATCCCGCGGCCGGCGATGCCATGTTGCAGCGCTATTACGAAGCATGGAAGCCGGCAAAAAGATGCGGCTTGCGGGTGCGCTGATGTTCGATCCATAATATGGTTTCAGGTTTAAGGGACTTGCCGCCTGAACTCGAATGTGGCGGTTTTCATACAGCCAACTGACGTTTGGATTTCAAATGGGGGAGGCAGTGATAATGAACCGGACGATCGCGTTGGCCATGTGTCTGATCTCGCTTGTGGGTCGGACCTCGGTGGCCCGGACAATCACCGTCGGAGTCGGCGGCGGATACGATTATTCGGCGGTCCAGGCGGCCATTGACGCCGCAACCACGGGCGACACGATTATCGTCTCTCCCGGCACCTACATGGAGACTATTCACTTCAAAGGCAAGAGCATCGTCTTGCGCAGCACCAACCCCACCGATCCGGCAACCGTCGCCGCAACCGTTCTCGATGGCAATTACACCAGTCCCGTCGTCACGTTTGCCGGCAGCGAGACCGCCAGCTGCGTTCTGCGTGGTTTCACCATTTGCCATAGTTATGGTTTTCTTTCGCCGGGTCCCGGTATCTATGGACGGGGAACTCATGCCCTCATCGAATACAACATAGTCACAAAATGCGGACCGAAATTCTGGGACGGCGGCGGGCTGCTCGAGTGCGACGGCGAGCTTCGCTACAACACGATTACACGCAACGCAGCCGATCGCGGCGGCGGACTGTATGGATGTAACGGGACCATCCACGACAACAGCATCACCTCGAATATCGCCTGGTTTCAAGGGCCTTACGGCGGTGGGGGCGGCCTTCACGCCTGTAATGGCGTGATCGAAAACAACACGATCCAATATAATTGGGCTGTCAGTCACGGCGGCGGGTTGTATGGCTGCAACGGAATGATCCGCAACAACCTGATCGCGCAGAACACGGCGGTGCGCGCCGGCGGGCTGTGCTACTGTGGCGGCACGATCCAGAACAATCGTATTGTGAACAATTTGGTGAGCTATTTGGGTGGAGGGTTGACCGATTGCCATGGAACGGTCCAAAATAACATGATCGTGGGGAATTCGTCGCGGGAATACGGCGGTGGATTGTTTGAGTGCTATGGCACAATCCGAAACAATCTGGTCCTGGGCAATCAGTCGGCCAAGGGAGGCGGGTTGGCTCTTTGCCTCGGGCAAATTCAGAACAATACGATTGTGGGCAATTCGGCGTCGGAGTATGGCGGCGGGATGTGGTGCTGCACCGCAACCATCGTCAATTGCATCGTCTGGACAAACAGGGCTTCCTTGGGTAGCCCCGAGATTTATAGCTCTCCGCCGCCCAGGTTCTCGTGCATTCGGCAATGGACCGGTGGGGGAATCGGCAACATCAGCCTCGACCCGCTCTTCGTTGATCCCGACGGACCTGACAACAGTCCCACGACGTATGAGGACAATGACTATCGTCTCGCGGCGGTTTCACCCTGTCGCGATGCAGGCGATCCGGCGGCAGCATTCAACGACGGTTGTCGTCCACCCGGTTGCGGAACGGCCCGCAACGACATGGGCGCCTATGGGGGGCCACAAAACTGCGGCTGGCTCATCGCACCCTTGACGCGCGCCTGCGATTGGATTCTCTATCCGTAGAGGTACGCGAGCGATGAATACACCCACTCTCAATCGGCGTGATTTTGTCAAAACCGGTGCGGCACTCGCTCTGGGCGCTCCTCTTATTGGGAGTCGGAAGACCATGAAACCCAATCTGCTTTTCCTTTGGACCGACGAGCAACGCGCCGACACGATGGCCGTCTATGGCAATCGGAAAATCCACGCGCCCAATATGAACAAGTTCGCCGGCGAATGTGTGGTGTTCGAAAATGCCTACGTGAGCCAACCGGTCTGCACGCCTTCGCGCGCAACGGTGATGACGGGCCTTTGGCCCCATACGAGCTCTTGCGTCGAGAACAACATTCCACTGCCGGACAAGGTATCCTGCTTTCCCGAAATCGTAAACGATCCCGATTATCGAACCGGCTATTTTGGGAAATGGCATCTGGGCGATGAAATCTTCGCTCAGCATGGATTCGAGGAGTGGCACAGCACCGAAGATGGATATCGAAAATATTACCGAGAAGGCCGCGACAGAACACAAAGAAGCACATACTGCCAATTCTTGAAAGAACTCGGATATAAGCCCGACCAGAAAACCGGAGAGTTCAGTCGGTCCTTTTGTTCGCGACTGCCGATCGAGCATTGCAAGCCAAAGTTCCTCGAAATGAAAGCCTGTGATTTCCTGCGGCGCCATCGCAACGAGCCGTTCATGTTGTATGTGAACTTTCTCGAACCTCACATGCCGTTCAATGGCCCGCTGAATAGCGAACATGACCCAAAAGACGTGACGCTGCCCGCCAATTTCGCCGACCCGTTGGAGGACAATGAGCCGTTGCGCTACCGAAGACTGCGCGATCGCTATCGTCAGAAGGGATCCGACGGGCACGATCTGAAGACGGAGACGGGTTGGCGTCGCCTGATCGCCAATTACTGGGGATTGGTCACTCAGGTGGATTTGAGCGTGGGCGCCATTCTGAAAACGGTGGAGGAGTTGGGGCTCGCAGACAATACCATTGTCGTTTATACGAGCGATCATGGGGATATGATGGGTTCTCACAATCTACTGGCAAAAAGTGTGATGTATGAGGAGGCCGTCAAGATTCCGTGGCTGATGCGTGTGCCGCAGTTCGGGCGAAAGCAACGAATCCTTCGCGGCCGCTTCAGCCAGATTGACCTGGTTCCCACGCTGTTGGATCTCATGGGCAAGCCGAACGCGGCGCCGCTTCCGGGGCAAAGTCTGGCGCCTTTAATGCAAGGTCGCAATGTGGCCGAAGATCATGTGTTTATTGAATGGAATCATGCTCCCGGAAGGTCGAAGAAGAAAGACAAGGCGAGCGCCGAGAATTCAGAACAAGTAAGCGTGGATACGTCGGATGATTCCATCCGTACAGTAATTTCCCCCGACGGATGGAAGCTTTGCCTGAATGATAAGGACAAATGCCAGCTGTTCAATCTCACCAAGAATCCGGGCGAAACGACGAATCTGTTCGATTCCGGCTCCCATCGCGACGTGATTGCCGGCCTGACGAAGCGAATTCATGCATGGCAGAAGCGAGTCGGCGACACCATTTCGATCTAGGCGAGTGGCCCATGCAAAAAGTATGTCTCTTGTTTGTTGCGGCCTTGGTTTTCCTAACGGCGCCAATCAAAGGAAACGCAGTCGTTTTTGACGTTCGTGAGTTCGGCGCGAAAGGCGATCGAACAACTAACGACGGCGCGGCCATTCAGAAAGCGGTAGATGCATGCAGCTCGGCGGGTGGTGGGACCGTCTATTTTCCCGCGGGAGACTATCTATCCGGCATGATTCGGCTGCGCAGTAACATCACACTGCAGCTCGACGCGGGCGCCACGCTCTGGGCGAGCACCGATCGCCGTGATTATGACAATGGGCGATCCCGCCATCTCCTTTATGCCGATGGCGCGGAGAATATTTCCGTCATGGGGCGCGGCAAGATCAATGGTCAAGGAACGGCTGACCTGGGCAGGCGCAAGGGCGTGAAGGACGAAATGCCTTCGTTTCGCACCGGCATTCTTCTTTTTCAGAATTGCCGACACGTGACGATTCGGGATGTGACGATTCTTTACAGTGACGCTTGGACGATTCACCTGAAGCGCTGCGAAACGGTGTTCATTGACGGCGTGACCATTCTCAATAATTACTATCGAACGAATTCGGATGGAATTGATCCCAACTCCTGCCGCGATGTGCATATTTCCAACTGTCACATTGTCGCCGGTGACGACTGCATTGTGTTGAAAGCGACGGAAGCGCATCCATGTGAAAATGTTGTTGTGACGAATTGCACACTGGAAACGATTGCCACGGCCTTGAAGTTGGGCACCGAATCCAAAGGCGATTTTCGAAATATACACTTTTCCAACTGCACGATTCGTAATTCGTCCGTAGGGATAGGTTTCTACATGAAGGATGGCGCTACGATGGAGAATGTCACGTTCTCGAACCTCTCCATCGAAACAAGCAGTTCATCCTTGTATAGTGCTTACCCGATTTTCATGGACATCGAGAAGCGGCACGCGAATTCACGAATCGGTACAATTCGGGATGTCGTATTCCGCGACATCCTGATTCGCAGCGGTGTTGGAATTCTCATCCAGGGCATGCCGGAAAGCCCGATCGAAAACCTGGCGTTGCAGAACGTGCTGTTCCGCGTCGGGCAAGCCACTGATTATGCCAGGCGTTCCAAACATATTGGCGGCAACCGCACGACCCGCGACGAACGGGATACGCGGTATGCGCGGCAACCGTCCTATGTGACTCTTGCCTATGTCGAAGGATTAACACTGGACAATGTGCGCGTCCTGATGGGCGAGGACGTGTTCGGGCAATATGAACGGTGCGCCGTCAGCGGCCACGAACTCGAAGACGGCACGATTCGCAGTGTCTATCGGTCTCCAGCGGGTAAAGATGGTAAACAGCCAATCATTGCCTTGGAAAACTGCCGGCGCATGTTAGTGACCGGTTGCCGCGCCGCACCGGGCACGCCCGTATTTCTCGGTCTGCGTGGAAAGAACACCGCCGGTATTTCCCTTGTCGGCAACGACCTTCGCGAGGCCGCGAAAGCCGTGATTCAAGACGACGAAGTTCCCGCAGATGCCGTGAAAGATTCTGCTGAAAAGCGCTGATGGATGGAAACAGCAACGCTCGCGTGACGAGAAAATGGGATTGTCGCTATCCAGGCGTTTCGTAGTCAGCCATCGGTTCGAGCAGATCGAGTGAACCATCCGACGGGTCGGCGGGCTCATATTTCTCCGCTTCGCGAAAGGTGAGATTGGAACCCGCCGGAATGCGCAGGCACCGGGGACTTGTTGGTTCGGGATCGGCAAGCAGCTCGGCGATCGTCAGTATCTGCAACCGCGGATAGTCTTTATGCAATCCGGGGCTGTGATAATGACCCGCAGCGGCGGCTTCGGCCTTCATCTCTTTGGTCGGTTCTTCGAGAGTCAAAAAGACACCGATGGCCGCGCGCTGGCGTTCAAGAACGCCGCGAAAATCGCGCACGTCGCCAAGTTTGACATGACCGCTTTTGACTTGCACAACGATGGTTTTTGGTTTGCCCGATGGATCGTCGGAGAAATAGCGAACGCCGTCAATACCTGTGTCGGCCCCTTTCTTCGTCGGATCACCCCAGGCTCGGGCGCCAACCAGACCCAGCGCCCAGAATTGGAACTGAAAGCGATCCTTTTGGGCGAGGAATCGAGCGCCCGCCACATCCTTGGGCTTGCCTTCCTCCTTGTACACCGGCGGCGGACTGAATCGCGTCAGGCGGTGCTTGATGAGGTGAATGGCGAGGTGAGTGATGTCAATACCGATCCATTTTCGCGGGCGGGATCGTTTGCCTTCCTCGTCCTTTTCACGATTGATTGTCTCGACAGCGTCAATGGTCGTTCCGCAACCGCAGAAGGGATCAAGAATCACGTCACCGGGGTTTGAGGATAGGGCAATGATGCGCTTAAGCAATTCGACCGGCTTCTGCGTCTGATAGCCAAGGCGCTCCTTCGCTCCGGCGTAAGGGATGTCGTCCCAAAGATCCTGCACCGGAACGCCCGGCATTTCGTCCAAGTAACGCTTGTAGCGAGGCATTCCGGATTTCGTACAGACAATCCGTCCCTCCTGCTCGAACTGCTCCATATTAGCCTTGCTGTAAGCCCAGTACCGCCCCTTGTAAGGCTTCTTCCCATGCCACTCATAAGACGTGTCCCCGCCGGGTTTCGCGGCTGTCAGGTCGGTTAATTGATAGCGTCGCCCCGTCTCTTCCTCGACGTGGCGATAGAAGCTGTTCTCATAAGACTCATCATACGGAACATAGACAGGATTCCACGTGTAGCGCGAAGTCTTTGTGTAAAGAAGAAGGATGTCACGAATACGCCCGCAACGACGCATTCCTTGCTTCGTATCGGAGTGGGCGAAAGATCGTTTCCAGGTGATCTCGTTCAAATAGTGTTTTGCGCCAAAAATCGCATCGAGCACCATTTTCAGGTAGTGGCTTGCCGTCGGGTCGCAATGCAGATAGAGGCTCCCCGTTCGTTTGAGAACGCGGTGGAGTTGAACGAGCCGCACGGCCATTTGCACCAAATAGGCATACATTTCGGAGTGGCCGAGAAAACCATACAGCGCTTTGAGCAACTCAACCAATGGGGCTGGCGCAACCGCCTGGATTTCCAACAATTTGTCCGCCGCGTCCTGATCCCATTGCCACGTGTCGTCGAAAGCTTGGATCTGAGCGGCTGATGGCGTTCCGTCCACGTCCTTGAAAAGCACATTGTACGGACGTTTTGAATTGAAAGGCGGGTCGAGATAGATCAGGTCAACGCATTCATCGGGGAACAGGGTGATGTTCTTGAGGAACGTCAAGTTGTCCCCGTAGCAAAGCAGATTCTTTTTGAAATGGCCGCTATCGCTCATGGTCTGAATTGTTTGTGGCGGTCCACCGCCGCAGAAGCAAGTCTTTTTGCCACAGCTCGCTACTTCCTGTGATTCTGGCGATGCGATTCCAGCTCATACTGTTCAAACAGGCGGCCCCATTCGGTCCGAAGAATTTCACTCACGCGCCGGCGGCCGACAAACGGATACCAGTAGAAATCATGATACAAACGCGACGCGACGTAGGACCACGGGACGAGAAAAGACCGCAGTAATATTTTCTCAAACGGTTTGAGCCAGCCGTGATAGATCAAATGTTGGCCGCGCGAGGCGAAGGTTTGGGCGTTCTGTTGATGGTGGAAATTCACATTGGATATATCTTCTCCGACGATCTCGATCTCGCGCGGATCGCCGACACCCAAACCGTCCTCGTGGGCGAGTCGGATAAAGGCCAAACTCATCGGATCGAAGCCCTGCATCTTGGCCGACACGGCATCAATGGCCACCTGGTCGGCGCCGGCTAGAATATATCCTTGAACGGAAGGAATCATCGCGCGCGGCCCCGGACCGTCGCCAACAATTGTTCCATCCATCACCGCCAGAATGCCGGGATGGATTTCCTTTTGGATCATCAGCAAATCCACAAGCGTTTCGTGAATGACGCTGTGAGTCCAGTGGCGCCGTTCCGACAGCAAGCCGCCAAAAGCATTCTTCATGGCGCCGGTGATGGTTGTAAAAACATGCGTCTTGATCGTTGGAAGATGAATGATGTTTTTGCCGACGAAGAAGGTTGGAATCTTGACGCCGTCAGGATATACTTTGTCGAGAACGCGAAAGCGCCCTTTGGGTTTATAGACTTCCCATTGAACCGGCGGTTCATAGAGATGGACGGGTGTGAGTCCGTGCTTGTAGTCCACCGTGTTGAGATGGTTGTTGATGATGCCCTTCTTGGCGTTGACGACGACGGTGCGATTGTGGGCCGGGATGATTCGCTCACGCTTGAAACCGTCGGCCAACAGTGTGGTCACGACGCCGTCATATTGCCAGGGCTGGGTGGAACAGGCGGGGAAGTAGCGATGCCAGGAAATGTTGACCTTGATCAGCGTGTCGCGGTTTCGATCGAGGGCGCGGTCGTATTCGGCAAGCCGCATCAAACGGCCGTAGTCGGCGACGACCGTTTGCGGGGCTGTCTTCAAAGCGGCGACTTTGGCTTTCACTTCGTTCGACCTTCTCCGCGGGTCGCAGCGGTCTCCCTTATCACGCAACCAACTCTGGCCGCCACCGCCGACACGGTCAAGCAGGAACTCCGCTTTGGAGCGCGGCGGCACGACGCCGCTTCAATTGCAAAGGCTGAAGGATGAAAAGCGAGTGCTGAGTCCTGAGTGCTGAGTGCGAAAGGAAGAGGGACAAGGGATAGATTGAGGGCTTTCTGGCTCAGCATTCATCATTCATAATTCATCGTTCATCGTTTTGATGTCTTGAAACGGTCCCTCAAATCAGGCTCAATCCTCCCGCGACCAGGAACGGCAGATCGAGCAGAAGGGTCCAGACCCAGTGAGACCGGATGTTCTGTGTGTAGGTCAACCAATAGGCGAGCGCCATAAGCACAATCGGTGTCAGCAAAATTGCTCCGGCGTGAAAGGGTTCCGTGACGAGGCCCACAATCACGGATTCCACGCCCAACCCGATCAGAATGATCGTGAGCAAGCGATGGGTCAGATTGCGGCTGATAAACAGCGGCAAGGTCTCGCGTCCGAGCAAGAGGTCGCCTTCGATTTCGCGAACGTCCACCGTGACCGATCGCACCAGACTCAGGCCAAACACGAGGGACGCGGTCAATGCGAGCCGCGCCAATGAGCTCAGCGTCAGGTCGCCCAAACCATGTACATGAACCCACGGCACGATGACCACCATCATGGACCAAGCCAGCGCGACGCAGAGGTCTTTGGAACCGGGGATTTGATGCAACCGGCGAAAGCGAAATTGCGGGAACCAGCCGCGCGGGGTTTTGCCGAAACTATACACGGCGCCGACCAGCGTCGAAAGCGTGACCAACGAAAAAACGAAGGGTCGCATCAAAGCGCTTAATACCAGCGCGACAACGAGCGAAACGAGAGCCACGACCAGCGCCAGCCGACGATGGGCCGCAAACGCCCGCGTCGGTCCGGAGGCCAGCGAAAGATCGCGCGGCAACGTTGCATAAATGTGTAACAGGTGCATCGCCCAAAGATACAAAAAGGGGAGGGCCGAGTATTCGATGCGATACTGGATTTGCATCAAATGAGCGGCGGCAAAAGCCAGGGCCGCGGCGCCAATCGCCAAAACGATCTGGCCGATGACCAACAGGCGTCCGACGGCGGCCAGAGCGCGCACCCACAACGGCCAACGGCGGCGCTGCATCGCCCGCAAGCGATCCACAACCTGCTCGATGATCCAATGGGGAGTCGAAGAGCCCGCGGTTACGCCGATTTCTTCGAAACGCTCAAGTGAGTCGAGTGGCAATTCCTCGGCCGTCTCGACGTGCCAAGTCGGGACGCCGCGCTCGCGAGCCAGGTCGGCGAGCCGCTTGGTATTGGCACTGCCACGGCCGCCCACGACGACAATTGCTTCGACCTGCGAAGCCATTTCGAACAATTCGCCCTGCCGGTTGTTCGTGTCGTTGCAGCGCGTGTTGAACACCTCAACTTCGCCGAAACGTCCGCGGATGGCTTCGACGCAACGCTCGAACCGATCGCCGCCCTGGGTCGTTTGGGCCACCACGCACACTTTGCCGAGGTCGGCCGGCAGTGTCGCAACGTCTTCGGGCTTTTCGACAACCAAACCGCGCCCGCCGGCGTGTCCCAGCAGGCCTTCGACTTCGGCATGACCCCGATCGCCCACAATAACGACGTTGGAACCTTGCGCGGCTTGGCGTTCGACGATGCGCTGGGTTCGCGCGACGTGGGGGCACGTTGCATCAATGACTTCGAAACCCCGGGTCACGAGCGACTGTTTGATCTCGGGCGCCACGCCGTGAGCGCGAATCAGAACCGGCCCGCTCGCACGGGCATCCCGCCCGGGATCCGCGCCATCGGCATCTTGGCCATCCGCTTGCACGGGCAAGATGCCCGTGTGACTGTCCGAGGGCAATTGCTCAATGCCCTTGGTTCGCAACAGATCGAGGGCCTGGCGGTTGTGAATCAGCGGGCCGAAGGTAAAAATGTGACCGGGACGTTCATGGGCGACCCGAAGGGCAAGGTCCACCGCCCGTTTGACGCCCCAACAGAAACCTGCCGTTTTCGCCAGTCGGATTGCCATGGTTCAGAAACGCCTGTGGAGGAACCGTTGGTCGTCGAGCAGAAAAGCGCGTCTCCTACTGAAAATGCCTCGCGCACCCGCATTCGAGAATAAGCGCGCGGCATCGGCAGGTCAACTCGATTGTCGGCGACAAAGGCGGCTCGGGCGAGAATTGCAAAGCCGGACAACACCATGCCTGCAATTGCGTTCACCCTTGGGCGGACGGTTTCGATTGCGGCAGCCTATCTTTCGGAAATCAGGAACCGCATGACAAAACCGGAGAGAATCATGATGGAACCGATGGCAATGAGAACATTGCGGATCGCGTAGCGGTTGCGCATGACGAAACTGTGTCGGAGCACGGCCCGTTCGGCAAGCCACTCTTTGCGCTTCTTGACCACATTCTGAAGGTTGGTGGGCAACCGCTTGATCTGCCAGCTCCACAAGTGACCAATGGCCTCGTCCATTCGGGTCCGCAGTGCGCGCCAATCCTCGCGCATGCGCGTTGTCCACGGCTTCTGTTCCGCTTGGGCATAAGCAATGACGGCGTCTTTCCATTTGCTGCGGCTGTGCAGAATGTTCGCCAGCAGAAAGTAGTCTTCGCCGCTGCCACGCAACCGGACCGTTTCCTGGGCTTCGTTTTCGGCCGCCCGGTAGAGCCGACGTCGAAAATTGACGCGGGCCAAGTAGTAATGGATTTGCGATTTTTGCGGGTTATCCAGCGCCTTCTCTTTAGTACGCAATAGATGATTGCAGTGCATTTCCACGCCGAAACTGTCGTTGATTTGGTCAAGAAATGGCAGCAACTGCAACCGTGTCGGTATATCATCGGGCATGAGATTCACCAGGGCTTCACTGGCCTCGATCACGCCTTTCAACTGATCCAGGCGCAGATTCGCGGTCCGTTTCATCCGCTGGAAGGAAACCGACCGGGGAAAATCGGCGGCCAGGCCATCCGCTGCCATGGCTGCGTCGTCGAAACTCTTCGCCTCGACCAGCATTGTGTAGTAGTTGATCCGGTTGCCGACAATGTTCGGCGCCAAATCAATCGCCTTTCGTCCATGCGATGCCGCCTGAGCCGTGTTGCCCATGGCCTGACAATAGAGCATATACGTTCCCTCGAGTTTCGACTGTGTTTCCTTGTCGCCCAGGCTCGGATCGAAAGACTGCATCGCCGGATCGAGCAGCTTGCCGGCCATTTCGACAACCACTTTCGATCCGGCGGCACGACGGCTGAGCAACAGCCAGGCGAGCTTCGCCGCCGTCAGCGGATCCTTGGCCCCCGCTTTGGTCGCCGAAGTGAACTCGATCTGGGCCAAGGCATAGCGGCGATTGTCGAAATCATCATAAGCCTTGCGCAGCAGCGGATCGGGATTGCGGGCATCCGGCGCGTAGTATTTCACGTAGCGCGCCCAATCGCATCGGTAGGCGCTCAGGGTCACGTCGGCAGGCAGATAGGCCGGCACCGTCACCGACACCGATTTCCCGTCGCGAAGCACATCGGCGGTGATAAAGGCCGTGTTGGTCGTGGCCGCGAAAACCTTGTAAAAGTCCGCGTCATTGATGATGGGTTTGCCGCCCCCGCGGGTGACAAGGTCGCCCGAACGCAGACCCGCCGCATAGTAGGGCGAGTCGCTGTCCAGCCAAACCATAGCGCCGGTCTGGATTGTCGGCGTGGTTGTCAGGGCGGCGGCTCGGGGCGCGGGCACAGCCGCGGGTTTTGTGGCCGTGGTCTCGGGAGCCGACCAACCAAACCACGCCAGTGAAAAAATCAATGCGGCAAGCAGACCGCCTCGCAAACGCTCCATTCTGTTTTCCATGACTCTCATCTCTCGGTGCCAACCGTCGCTCGTTTCGAATCGTCTCCCCACACTTCAGGCCAACTACCACCGCCCGGTTTTGGCCCTGCCCGGCGGGCAACCGTCAATATATAATTATCCCCTCCCCCTTGAGCCGCTTCAACCTAAAATGACTCTGATCGGATCAAAAAGTTTGGCGAGTCATCGGGCGAAAGTGAGGAAAACAAGAGGATGGCACCTCGATCCTTCATTTCGATCCTCACGCCAAGACGCCAAGGCGCAAAGACTTGAATTCAAATCGTCTATGGCCATAGCCAGTTGTGCGCGGGTCACCATGGGGGTGACCGGCCAATCCTCCCTGAAGTGCTTTCTCTTGGCGGCTTTGCGCCTTTGCGTGAAGCATGAATTGAAGGATTTGGGGATGGCAGGTCCCGGGTTTTCTTCTGTTGACCCTGTCGAGCGCGGCGTCAATACTTATGCCGCAAAACGGAACCCAACGACCTTATGGGAAGGAATTTCGCCGAGTGAAAATCCTGAACGTAGTCGGAGCCCGGCCGAATTTCATCAAGATCGCCCCGATCGTCGCCGCCATGAAACGCTCACGGCGCTTGCGCTCCTATCTCGTCCATACCGGCCAACATTACGACCGCAACATGTCGAAGCTGTTCTTCGATGAAATGGGGTTGCCGCGGCCCGACGAGAATCTCGAGGTCGGCTCCGGATCGCACGCCCAGCAAACAGCGGCGATTATGGCGCGGTTCGAACCGGTCCTCGACCGCTATCGTCCCGACGCCGTGCTGGTGGTCGGCGATGTCAATTCGACGCTGGCTTGCTCGCTGGTCGCGGTCAAGCGGGGTGTCCGCGTCTTTCATGTCGAGGCCGGTCTGCGAAGCCGCGACCGCACCATGCCGGAAGAAATCAATCGCCTGCTGACCGACCAGATCGCCGACCTGCTCTTCGTCACGTGCCGCGAGGCGATTGACAATCTGCTGGCCGAGGGAATTCCCCGACGCAAAATCCATTTCGTCGGCAACGTAATGATTGATTCGCTGCGGTGGTTTCGGCCGCTCGCCGAGCAGTCCGACATTCGCGACCGCCTCCATCTTTCGCGCCGGCGTTACGCCCTATTGACCCTTCACCGGCCGAGCAACGTGGACCGCGAGAGCGACCTCCATCACCTGTTGGGGACACTCCGTCAATTGGCCGACCGACTGCCCGTCGTCTTTCCGATTCATCCCCGGACGCGCAGCCGCATTGCGGCCTCCCAGCGACTCGAACGAGCGGCGCGGCACCCGCAGCTCCGGCTGATCGAGCCGTTGGGTTATCTCGATTTTCTCAAATTGATGCTCGACGCGCGGTTTGTCATGACCGATTCGGGCGGTATTCAGGAAGAAACCACCGTGCTTCGCATTCCATGTCTGACGCTGCGCGAGAACACCGAGCGGCCAATCACCGTGACCGAGGGAACCAGCATGTTGGTCGGCCGCGACCGCGAAAAGATTCTGCGCTGCGCCGAGCAAATTCTCGTGGGTCGCTGGCAGCGCGGGCGTATCCCGACGTATTGGGATGGCCACGCCGCCGAACGCATCGTCCGCATCCTCGAACAATATGGAGCGCCGGCGACTCGCCGGTAGGCCTGATGATGAAAATCGCCATGATCGGTCAGAAAGGAATTCCGTCCGTTTATGGCGGGGTCGAAACCCATGTCGAGAATCTCGCCGCCGCACTGGTCGCCCGCGGCCACGATGTCGCGGTCTATTGCCGCCCCCACTATACGCTCTACCGCGCGCCGACCTACCGCCGCGTGCGTCTCCTCAAGAAATGGTCGGTGGATTCCAAGCACTTCGATACAATCACCCACACGCTCCATTGCTCGCTTCACGCGTTGTTCAGCGGCTATGACGTGATCCACTATCACGGGATCGGCCCGGCGAGTCTGTGCTGGATTATGCGGCTGGCGCGGCGGCCCACGGTTGTCACTGTCCACGCGCTCGATTGGCGCCAACGCAAGTGGAACTGGCTGGCGAAACATTATCTTCGATTCGGCGAGTGGGTCGCGGCCCGCGTTCCTCACGCGACAATCGTGATTTCGCAAGGACTGGCCGACTATATGACCCGCCGCCATTGCTGTTCGACCCACCACATACCCAACGGTGTTGCGCCGCCGCAGTTTTGCGAGCCCCACCTGATCGCCGACCGCTATGGTCTCCAGAAGCGCGGCTATGTCCTGTGCGTTGGCCGGCTGATACCCGACCGCGGCTACCATCTGATGATCGAGGCATTCAAGAAGGTGGAAACCGACCTTCGACTGGTCATTGTCGGCGGCGCGAGCTATGACAACTATTATGAACGCGAATTGCGGGCCATGCTCGATCCGCGCCGGATGGTCATGACCGGCTACCAGAGCGGACGCATTCTCGCCGAGTTCTATTCGAATGCGTTTGCGTTTGTGAATCCTTCGCTGGTTGAGGGCATGTCCATTGCGTTGCTCGAGGCGCTGAGCTATGGTTTGCCGACGGTCGCGAGCGACATCCCGGAAAACCGCGAGGTGGTCGAACCGCCGGAGGCCGATCCGATTGCTTATACTTTCCGCTCGGGCGACGTTGACGATTTGCGCGACGTGCTTCAGCGAACGATTGCGCGTCCCGAAGCGTCGCGCGTCGTCGGCGAGCGGGCGGCCCGTTTTGTTCTCGAGCACTATGGCTGGCCGCGCATCGCCGAGCAGACCGAAGCGGTCTATCTTGTTGCACTGCGTAGGATGGGTTGCCAACTATCCTACTTTGAAAACCATGAAGATTCTTCTCATCAATAAGTTCTTCTATCGGCGCGGGGGCGCGGAGGTTGTGTTTTTTCACACCGCCGACCTGCTTCGGCGCGCAGGCTATCCAGTTGTCGAATTCTCCACAAAACATCCCCAGAACGAGGCTTCGCCCTATTCCGAGTCTTTCGTCGAGGCTGTGGATTTCCCGACGCTCACCGGCCTCTTGCCGATGCTGCGCGCGGCTGTCCGGGCGATTTACTCGCGCGAGGCCTACCGGAAATTATCGGAACTTCTGCGCCGCGAGAAACCTGACATCGCCCATGTGCACAACTATTATTTCCACTTAACGCCTGCGATTCTCTACGCGCTTCGAGACGCCGGCGTGCCGGTTCTCCACACGCTGCATGACTACCATCTCGCGTGCCCGAACCACGGCTTCTACGATTATCGCCGCCACGTCGTTTGCGAAGATTGTCCGCGATATGGCTTCCATCGGGTGCTCGTCAGGGGCTGTATGCGCGTGGGGCGAGTGCGCAGCCTCGTCGCCTGGTTTGAAGCGATGCTGTATCGTGCGCGGGGCGCCTATCGCCGCCTGGTGCAGCACTATATCGCACCCAGCGAGTTTCTGCGGTCAAAACTGTCGCCGCAGCCCGTGGCGCCCGAACGGATTTCGGTGCTTCCCAACACAGTCGAGGACCACGGCGGGCTTGGCCCCGTTCCCGGCGGTGGTTCGTTCTTCTATGCCGGGCGCCTTTCGCACGAAAAAGGCCTCGACCTGATCCTCGAAGTCGCGCGGCGATTGCCAGAGACGCAATGGCGTCTGGCCGGAAGCGGCCCGTTGGGAAACGAACTTCGCCGGGCAATTGAGTCAGACGCCCTTTCCAACGTCACCTTGCTCGGCCATCTCACGGGCGAGGCATTGCGCGAGGAATATCGTCGCGCTCGCGCTGTCGTTCTTCCGTCGCGGTGTTATGAGAATTGTCCGCTGATCGTTCTGGAAGCGATGTCGGCGGGGCGACCGACGATCGGGGCGCGCATCGGCGGCATCGCCGAATTGGTCCGCGAAGGCGAGACGGGTTGGCTCTTCGATCCCGGCTGCGCTGACGACCTCGAACGGGTCGTGCGGCGAATTCCTGGGACACGAAACGGCGTCGCAGCGGTGGGAGAGACCGCCCGCCGATTGTTTCTCAAACACTACGCACCGACAGCCCATCTTGACGGGCTGGCAGGGATATATGAGAAGACCATAGGTGTCGCAAGTGGCCATTGGCCGACTCGGTAACACGAATCCATGGGTGGGAAAGTGATCCAAACGGACTGCGCTAGAAAGGCGCGTAAGAAGAGCGTTATTCTCTTGATGGAGCGGACACGCGAGCGTAAATTAGTAAGTCGCAGTGCGGTGCTACATGCTCAAAATCAGAAAGACCTTCGATGCGAATGGTCTGCGCGTCGCAGTTCGTTCGCTAATGGTTCCACAGGCAAGCGATGAACTGGGAATCGCGAAATCGCTAGATCTGACAACAGCAAACACCGAGACCGTCGGGGCCTGATTAGTCTGGAGAGGTGAGATGCGATCATGGTGAGATGTGCCGCTAAGGATCTCAGACTAATCAAAGGTCTGGCAATACGAGTACAGGGAGGGTTTCGGGTTAAGAAGTCCATCGTTCAAAGCATCCGGAAGGAACTGGGAGAGCGCTACTTCGAACACCAGCAACCCCGAGCGAAACATCACCGCTTCTCCTTAGCGGCTGTGTCCTTCAGCGAGATTGACGGCCAAACAGCCATGCTGGAGAGGGTTCATCTGGCCCATTGTAGGAACGACTACTACCATTTTGACTACTCTGAATCGAACGGTCCAATCTATGACAAGCGGGGTAAACGTTATCCTTTCATCAAGTTTGATGAGGACGTTCGCCGGATTTTGGAGAAGATTTCCAGCCCTGTCAGGAGAGCGCTGGAAGTGGCTTACACGTTACCTCCCACCAAGTTGACAGCCTCCCTCAAGCTTCACACGCTCAAAGTAGGGAGACTGAGGCTTGGCGGGATAAAGCTCCTTGTTGGAAGCGAAGAGGGCAATCAAGTTTCCTTTCTTCTTGATTGGGAAGACCGGAAATCTGTGAAAGCCATCCTTCGAACGAGGGGCAAGATGGCTATCACAAGTGACTGGCCGGTTCCGCTTTTGGCGGGGCTAACGCACACGATGCAGGCACTTAGGAAGGGAGGCCTTGACTATGCGGTCGCTACCCGAACGTGAGGATCTCGCTGGGCATTTCCCCAGTCCCTCCTTCGATCTGTTACATCCGCTAGGAAGAGGGCCCTGGTGTGAGAACATGCCGTCTATCCGCTCGTCTATGGGGGGGAGAAGGCCCTTCCCCACGATTTCCTTCAAATCGAAGACAGCACTCGATGACCTTACCGATGAGCGGATTCAGTCCGTTTTGATGAGGTCCGTTGTCGTCCATGTGCTCAAGTTCGGAACGGAGGAAACCGAGCCTGCGTTCGTTCGATCTGTGCCGATCCACGACTTGAATACCGCCGCCCTTGATTTGGCTGAGCCAATCCAGGTCGAGATCGAGCATTACGCTGACGAGGTCATTTCAAAGGTCCCCGAGCTTGACCTGTGGGCGTCCGAACCCACCGAGTCGGAGGCGTTGCTTTCGATCAAAAAAGCCATTTCCGATCTGTGGGAAGAACTCAGGGACGAGCCAGAAAGTAAACTGGGCGCCCTTCCTCGTATGTGGAAGAGAATCCTGGGAAAGAAGGTCAGGACCCGTGTCCCTGCTTAACTTCTCGAAGCAGGAACTCACAAGAGCCTTGATCGAAAAGCTCAACCTCAGCTTCAGAACCGGGAAAGAGAGAAATGCGTGGTTTGAGCTCGACGGTCGAAAAATCCTGCGGGTGACGATGCCAAAGGGGAGAGGACCTCTCACTCCAGGAACGGCTAGAGCAATTCGGAACCAAGTGAAGCTCTCTACGGAGGAATACGCTGATTTGATCAAGTGTGGCCTTTTAGGGAAAGACTATGAAGCAATCATTCGCGAGAAAATGCAGCGAGGGCCGTTGTAGTCGTTGCTCCTCACCGCAACCCTGTGGAAGCACCCCACGTAGTACCATTTCGCACCACGCGTAAGCGATGTGAGGCAGTTAGCACCGAGTGGGAAACTCCCATCTGAGCGAAGATCCCATCCCCCGCCTGGCTATCGCCTAGAAGCTCTCTTCTGACGCGCTACCGAAGCAGGCTCCGATTTGGCGAATGACAGCTCACTCCGTGGGACACTGTGGCCGAATTCTGCGAACGCCCCGGCGGTTTCGACGCGATCCACGATTCCCATAACTAACTCCCGCATGGGCGCTTTGGGGATGCCGAAAACCGTTGAGGCCAAACCGGGCGCCGCTCCGACCAGCACAAGGTCCCCTTCGCCGGCGCCGACGTAATCAATCGCCATGGTAGCCGGTCCCGAGGGCTTTTGGTCCAGGTCCAGCCGCTGAACGATCAGAAGTTTTCGGCCCTCATAGGCGCCATACTTATCGCTCGAAATCATATTGCCGAGGACACGCGCGAGATACACCGCTCACCTCCAAAAACGATGAACGCTGAACGATGAACGCTGAACGATGAGCGAAGCAAGACTCGGCGCCGGCCGGGTCTCTTTCGCGCCGGAATTGCCGTCGGTAGTCCGGCCGTGAGAAGGTTCTACTTGGCTTTCCCTTCCGTTCATCATTCATCATTCATCGTTCATCGTTCATCGTTCATCGTTCATCGTTGGCTTCGTTCATCGTTATCTGAAGCCCATCATAAGCAAGCTCGAAATGCGGCGGCAAGGATTTGTTGGTCTCCTCGTGCTCGAGTTCGTGACACATGTGAGTGAAATAGGTTTGTCCGGCGTCCAACTCGCGCGCCAAAGCTACCGCTTCGTCCAAACTGAGATGCGTTGGATGGGGCTCGCGACGGAGGGCGTTCAAGACCAGCACGCGCACCCCCTGCAAGCGCGCCTTCGACTCCTCGGGCATTCGGCTGCAATCGGTCACATAGCCGAAGTCGTTGAAGCGAAAGCCGAGAATCTCCAGCTCGCCGTGGAAGACGCGAACCGGCGTCACTTCAACGTCGCCCAGGACAAATGGTCCCGTGACGACGCGCAGATCGAGCGCCGGCACGCCGCCGCCTTCCTGGACCGGATGAAATGCATAAGAGAAGCGACTTTCGATGAAGTTCCGGACCTCTTGATTCGAGTAAATCGGAACCGGCCGGCCCGTGTAGAAACCGAAAATGCGCAGATCGTCGAGTCCATTGATGTGGTCGGCATGGTCGTGGGTCAGGAGCACGGCATCGAGCGAACGAATCTGGGCGCGCAACGCTTGCACCCGGAAATCCGGTCCCACGTCCACGAGCAGACGCCGGCGCGCCGTCTCGACCAGGATGCTTGCCCGCGTGCGGTTGTTGCGCGGATCGGGCGACGTGCAAACCCGACACGTGCATCCGATCACCGGCACTCCCAGCGAGGTTCCCGAACCCAGAATGGTCACACGCATCGGTTTCTCTCAGACCCCATGTTCGGTTCCGGGATTCACCTTGCGGAATCCGGGCGCTCTGTCAATGATCGGATGCGGGTCGCCATTCGGAAAAGGGCAATTCATGAATTGCCCCCACATGGGAAAACCATTGACGATCTCGGCGACCTTCGCGCAACTTAACCCAGAACCAGATGGGGTAGAAAGGCAAGAAATCCACGGGGTCCAAAATCATAATCCGGGGGTGGCCGACGATGAGGTGGAAAGCGCGTTTCCTGGTCGTAGTGAGCAGTCTGGTTTTATGCACGGCTTGCTGGACGTCGCGGTCCGTGCGGGAGAACGACGAAATCTCGCAACGCATTCGCAAGGACATGGCCGATTTCTATGAGAACATGGCCCAAGCCTATTTTCTCATCGGCTATGAGTACCATAAGCTGTACCTCGAAGCCAAGGAAGCGAACAATGATGATGCGGCTAAACAGTATTACAACAACGCCTGCATCTACAAGCAGTATTATCAGGACCTCAGCAATACGGTTAAGGTGATGCGAGCAAGTATGGGTCTCACCGTTCCTGAGGAAACAGTCGCCACGGCGACCACGACCGAAACTGTGCCCACCTTAGGCGATTCCACCACAAGCCGCACCGAGGCCGTTTCGCCCGAACCGACCGGACAGAAGAAGTCGGATTCCAAAGAAAAATGAAGCCTAGGATTGTGATGGAGCGATGGAACCTGGATCCATGTGGTATGCCGGCCGGCGCCTTTGCGTGGTGTGGTTGATCCTGGCGGCGATTTTGGGCGGCGCGGTCGCCGTGTCCGCCGCCAAGGCCACCGAAGGGCGCGTGCTCGACCGCGTCGCCGCGCGAGTCAACAATGAGATCATCACCGAGAACGAGCTGCTTGTGGCCGCCTTCGGTCACGCCCGCCGAACCGAGGGTTCTCTTCCCGGCACGATGCCCGATGTCCGCGCGGTCTTGCAGTCCATGATTGACGAGCGATTGCTGGCCCAGGCGGCGCGCGAGGAAATCAAGGAAATCCCCGAGGAAGCGATCACCAACCGCGTCGAGGCAATCGTCAAAGACCAGCGAGCGCCGTTTCCGACGGAAAAAGCCTTTCGGGCCAAGATCGAAGAACAAGGATGGGATTTGGAAAGCTTCAAAGCGTATTTGCGGGAACAGGAGATACGAACCTACCTCATTCAAGCCGCTTTGGCGCGCCGGGCGCAGGCACGAATGACCGACCAGGATGAGAAGGCTTACGTCGAGGAACTGAAGCGCAAAGGCGAATCGCTCGTCCAATATCGCTTGCGTCAGATTCTTGTGGCACAGCCGGCCCAGCCAACGGCGGCGGAGGCCGCACAGGCCAGGCAGCGGATGCTCGGCATTTTGGAAGAGGTTCGAAAGGGAGTGCCGTTCGAGCAATTGGCACGCGAGCGATCGGACGACAAGGCAACACGGGCCAGCGACGGCGACCTCGGATGGATCGCCGAAAAGGATTTGAAGCCGCCCATTCTGGAAGCCGTGCGGTCGCTGGAAAAGGGGCAAACTTCGAACCCGGTTCCCACGGAGAAAGGCATCCATCTTTTCCAACTCATCCGCAAGCGAACGGTCCGTGATCTTCTTTTTGAAAAGCGATTGGAGGAAGCGCGCAAGACCTGGGTGGGCGAATTGCGTCGTCGTGCTCAGATCAAAATCCTCCTGCCCCAACTCGCTGAATAACGACGAATGATGAACGATGAATGATGAATGAAGAACGAAGGCGCTTCCAAGCGTTCAACCGGTCTCGATTGCTCGTATTCTCCCTGACGGCCACCGTTGGCCTGTGGCTGATTCTCGAGATCATCGGTTTGATTGCGGCATGGCTTGGAGGCGAGGCGAGACGCACCGCCTGGTGGGCCTTCTATTCTCCCCATCCCTATCGCGCGTTCGCTTTGGTTCCGGGGCGGATGGAGCGTTTGGGCTGTTGTTCGACGAACCGATTGGGCTTGCGCGGTGAGGATTTCGCGCCGGCCAAGTCTTCCGAGACTGTGAGAATCGTTTGCATGGGAGCCTCGACCACGTATAGCGACATTGCTTCCACCGACAGCCGCGCCTACCCGGCGCAGCTTCAGGCGCTGCTGCGGTCTCACTATGAGGCCGGGTCGTCAACTCACGGGCAAGGTGGCCGTGCCACGATCGCTGTCGAAGTGCTTAACGCCGGTGTAGTCGCCTATGACAGTGTGCAAGTTCTCGTCTATTTCGAGTCGAAGATATTGGATTTCACTCCCAACATTGCGCTCATCGAAATCGGAATCAATGAAGCGATCTTTCTGGCTGCCTGTCCCGAATTCGAAAGCGACTACAACCACGCGCGAAGCCTGTTCGGTCCGCCGGCGCCCCTGTGGTGGGAACATAGCCCGTTTCTCTCGCTGGCCATGCGTCGCCACGCCACTGCGGGCAATCCCTACTGGCCCAACCAGGCGCTGGGCATGCATCCCTTCATTTGGAAACCGGGCGCGATGGTCGCCACCACGCCCGAAC
>Ga0315277_10002426_pt1 | contig 26036 bp, 20 predicted proteins | sample YL17G05_15_MG_FD_203695 | JGI IMG/M metagenome (GOLD analysis project Ga0315277, IMG submission 203695) | Sediment microbial communities from Yellowstone Lake, YNP, Wyoming, USA - YL17G05_15 | ecosystem: Environmental > Aquatic > Freshwater > Lake > Sediment | place: USA: Wyoming | collected... | reverse complement strand
CGGCGCCGCCTGTGGGATTGCTCAGCGTCACCTTGAACTGCTCGTCCGACTCCGGCACCTCGTCATAGAGGATCGGCAGGGGGAGCGTCTTGACCATCTCGCCTTGGGCGAAGCTGAGTGTGCCGTTGGTGGCCACGTAGTCCGCGCCCGCCGTTGCCGTGAGGTTGCTGGTGGCATAGTCCACGGTGATGGGCCCGAGGTTGCCGTCGTTGCCTCGCACGACCGTCAGCGTCCGCGCTCCTTCGTTCTCGGCAACTCGATACAGGTTGAACGGCTGGAACTGCACCCCGGCGTCGTTGTCCACAATCGTCACCGTGGCGATCTTCTGTGAGCCGAGGATTTGGTTCGTGGGATTGCTCAGGGCCACGCGAAAGGTCTTGCTCGACTCCTTCAGCCCGTCGTTGAGGATGGGAACCGTGAGCAGTGCGACCTTCTGGCCCGGCGCGAAAGTCAGCGTGCCGTTGGTGGCCGTGTAATCCAAGCCGTTGGTTGCCGTCAGGTCGCTCGTGGCAAAGTCCACGCTGACCGGGAAGTTCCCATCGTCGCCCCGCGCCACGCCCAGCAAGATGAAGCCCTCGCCTTCGCCCACCTGGTAGCTGCCGAAGGTGGAACTTCCGAACTCGAACTGCAGGCCCACGTCATTGTCGGTGATGCTGACCGTGGCGTTCGTGCGCGTGCCCAGGACGGCGTTGGTGGGGTTGCTCAAGATGACCTGGAAGGTCTTGGTGCCCTCGACGAACCCTTCGTTCAGGATCGGCACCACGATGGCCTGGTTGGTTTGGCCGGCGGCGAAGGCCAGCGTCCCGTTGGTCGCCGTGTACTTCAATCCATTGGTCGCCGTCCCGTCGGCGGTGGCGTAGTCCACGGTGACCACGGTGTTAGTGTCGCCCGTGCGCTGCACCGTGAGGGTGGCAACGCCGGCGTTTTCGGCCACGGTGTAAGTGCTGGCCGTGAATTGGAGGGTGGACTGACCCAAGCCAGTCCCGAGCGCGGCCAGGAAGATTCCAGCCGCCAGGAGGTTGGGTTTTGTCTTCATAGAAATGGGTTTTGTCACGGTTTGGGATGGGCGAGGAGCCACTCAATGACCCGGGGCGAAAACTCCGCGGAAAGGCTTGGGCCGTGGCTGCCACCGTTGATGGTCCAGAGCTCGACGGCGCCGCCGGGCGGGCAGGTCGTATAGCGCGTAACGACGGTATCCAGCCCCGGATAATCCGGCGTGAGATCCATGGAGGGTGCCGCTTCCGTCGTCGGGTTGCTGGCGTCATTATAGCCGGCCCAATTCTGAAGGTTTCGCATCGCGCTGGGATACGGGAACGTATTGAACGGAGCGGACGGGATGGTCCATGCGCCTCCCTCGTAGTGCACCATCTCGTCAGCCGTGCCGTGGATATGGAGGATATTGACAGGACCGGAAGGTTGGCAAAATCCAAAGTCCAAGGCCCTTGGCCCGGCCAAACTGGCAATGCCGGCGATGAGGTCCGCAGACTCGCAAGCCATCCGATAGGACATGACGCCCCCGTTGGAATGGCCGAACAGATGCACTCGCTTTCGGTCCAAGGCGAAGCGCCTGGCAATCTCCTCGATGACACTCCGCAAATAGCCGACGTCATCTACGTTGGGGAGTCCGGCCGCGGCCGCATCGGCGTCGTTCCAGAAATAGCAGTTCCACATGGAGCCGAAGCCGCTGATGAGGGAGTCTGTAGCATCGGGATAGCAATAGAGGAAACGCCGCGCTTCGGCCAGGGGGCGTAACATCACATAGTCCTCCCCCTGCTGCCCGGTGTCGTGGCGGCCGTGCAGGAGAATGACGAGAGGCAACGGCGTTTGAGGGTCGTAGCCTGAAGGAACGTAGAGCGTCACCGGCCTGGGGTGTTTGACTTTGTAGAAGCTCGCCGGAACCCGGGAGCGGACGGCGCACGGACTCCGGGCGGCCGCAAGAGTTTGCCAGGGCCCCTCCACTCGATCCGCCCTTTGCAGTTGTCCGCCGCCGGCCCAGGTGAGCATGTTGACCTCCCCATCACGCCGGACCGCCAGCATGGAATTGAACGGCGGCACCACCGTGAAGTAGTTGTCAGCAATCGTCACGGTGGTCGTCGCCCTCCCCAAAGTGGCCCCACCCGTCGCATTGCTCAACGTCACTCGGAAGGTCTGTGAGCCCTCAACGAGGGCATCCCGAAATACGGGAATCGCGAGGCTCTTGACGGTTTCGTTCGCCTGGAACTCCAGAGTGCCGGAGAGCGCCTGGTAATCCAGTCCCGCCGTGGCCGTGAGATCGCTCGTGGCGTAAGCCACCGTGATCGGCCCCAGGTTCCAATCATCACCCCGCAGGACGATGAGGTTGAGCGCGCCCGCACTCTCCCACACTGAGTAGCTGCCAAATTCAAAACCAACCCCGGGATCGTTGTCCTGGATCGAAACGGTGGCGGTCGTCCGCGGACCGAGGATTCCACCCGACGGATTGCTCAGGGTCACGCGAAAGGTCTTGGTCGGTTCCGTGATTCCGTCGTTGAGGATCGGGACGGAGATCAGCTTGACCCTTTCCCCAGGCGCAAACGAGAGCGTGTTGGTGATGCCGGTGTAATCCAGTCCGTTGGTCGCCGTCAGGTCGCTGGTGGCGTAGTCCACGGAGCCGGCGAGGTTCGTATCGTCGCTGCGCGTCACAGTGATCAGCGCCACGCCTGGATCTTCTGAGACGGAGTAACTGGCGGACTCGAATTGAAAGCCCGGGTCATTATCCACGATCGTGATTGTGGTCGTTTTCGTGCTGCCCAATGTGCCGCCGGTTGGATTGCTCAAAGTGATACGAAAAGTCTCGTTCACCTCCTTGAGGCCATCGTTTAGGATCGGGATGGAGACCAATTTGAAGCGCTCGGTCGGCGCGAATGAGAGTGTATTGGTGATGCCGGTGTAATCCAGTCCGCTGGTCGCGGTCAGGTCGGTGGTGGCCAAGTCCACGGTGACGGGGAGAATCCCATCGTCGCCGCGGACAACGCCGATCTGCACCACGCCTGCATCTTCGGCCACGGAGTAGCTGGCTAACACGAACGCCACTCCGGCGTCGTTGTCGGTGATGGACACGGTGTTGGTCGTGGGCGTGCCCAGGACGGCGTTGGTGGGGTTGCTCAAGATGACCTGGAAGGTCTTGGTGCCCTCGACAAAGCCGTTGTTCAAGATCGGCACCACAATGGTCTGGTTGGTTTCGCTGGGGCCGAAGGTCAGCGTCCCGTTGGTGGCCGTGTATTTCAGGCCATTGGTTGCCGTGCCGTCGGCGGTGGCGTAGTCCACGCTGACGAGCGTGTTGGTGTCGTTCAACCGCTGGACGGTGAGCGTGGCGGTGCCGGCGCTTTCGGCCACGGTGTAAGTGGCCGCGGCGAATTGAAGGGTGGACTGGCCCAAGCCAGTCGCGATCGCGGCCAGGAAGATCCCGGTCGCCAAAAGGTTCAATTTTGTTTTCATAGTGACGTTTGTTCACTGGGTTGAGGAAGGAGATCCGCGAAGTTGCAGCCGCCTCGCAGCGGACCCGGCGGCCCGAAGTTGCGTCGGCAGTGAAGCAGCAACAACTTGCCGACGGTCGGGGTGGGTTTGCGCCAGAAGGAATGCCTCCGGAAAGCTGCACTGCACCGGTGCAGCGGAAGGCGGTGCGGCTCGGATTCCGTTGCGTCCTGATCCAGAACTTTCCCTGCCGGCTTCATGTCGATCGGCCAAGGGAGTCTGCGAAAGGAGTAAGCTCAGAACGGACGCTTGCTGATTTCCGGCTCTCTTACTGGCTATTTAAGCCACAAATGGAGATGGGCGTCAAGATTGAGATATTGACGAAGATGTTGCGCGGAGACACCCCGCTCATCATATTGCGGCCCGCCCGTCCTTGACGCCGATGCCGAAATTGACGCACCGTCAACCGATGTGGGTCAGGGCGACAAAGGGCAATGGCCAGACGATCCGCACGATGAATCTCAACCGGCTCAAGTTCCAAAGTTTGTTGGCACTGCTTTGCCTGAATACAGCATTCGGCTTCTCGCAGACCGCCGCACTCCCGCCGCTCGGATCAGCGCCGATTGCTGCGACGTTGAAGCGCGTGGACTGGCTGCTCGATGCCAGTCCGTTCAAAGCCGGCGTGTTCCGCGGGGACGCAAGCGACGAGGTTGTCCTGCAAAACGGTTTGCTTCGGCGCACGATCAAGCTCGCGCCGAACGCCGCCACCATCGGTCTCGACAATTTGATGACGGGCGCGGCGATGCTGCGCGCGGTGGAACCGGAAGCGGTGGTCACGATTGACGGCAAGGAATACAGGGTCGGCGGACTGCGCGGCCAACCGGATCGCGCCTACCTCCTGCCGGAATGGACGGCGAAACTCACGAACGATCCCGGCGCGTTTCAGTTCACGGGATTCACCAGTGGCAAACCGGAATCACCCATCGTTTGGAAACGCAAACGTCACAGCGCGGATTTGCCGTGGCCGCCGCCGGGAACAACGCTCGCGCTCAACTTCCGCGGACCGGACGATGCCACACACGGCATCCTGGTCACAGTTCACCACAAACTTTACGACGGACTGCCCGTGCTCGGGAAATGGCTCACGGTCAGCAACGGCACGAAGCGCAGCATTACGCTTGACCGTTTCGCCAGCGAACGCCTTGCCGTCGTGGAGGCGGAGTCGGCGGTGGATGAGCGAACGGACGTCGCCTGGCGCACGCCGGCGATCACCGTGCTGAGCGATTACATGTTCAAGGGCATGGACGTCGTGACGGGGAACCAAGTTGCGTCGTGGCGCACAGATCCCGCATTCAAGACTCAAGTCAGCTACGCGCTGAACACGCCCTGTCTGCTGGTTTGCGAGCCGCCCATCGGGCCTGGCGTGCGGCTTTCGCCGGGGGAGACGTTCACCAGTTTCCGCACCTGGCTGGTGGTCCATGACTCGACGGAGCGTGAACGGCAGGGGTTGTCCATCCGCCACGCCCATCGCGCGCTCGCACCGTGGTCCACCGAAAGCCCGGTGATGATGCACGTGCGCAACGCCGACACGAAGTCCTTCCGCAACGCGGTGGATCAATGCGCCGCGGTGGGTTTCGAGATGATCATCTACACGTTCGGCAGCGGCCTGAATGTGGAAAACGAGAAGCCGGATTCCATCGCCAAGGTGAAGGCGGACGTGGATTACGCCCACAGCAAGGGCATCGAAGTCGGCGCTTACTCGCTCTTCAGCAGCCGGCGCATTGACGACGCAAACGACGTGGTCAGCCCCAAGACCGGCAAACCCGGCGGCGCGATCTTCGGCAACGCGCCCTGCTTCGGCAGCGTGTGGGGAACAAACTATCTGCGGAAGCTCACGAATTTCCTGGCGCAGACCGGCCTCGACCTGCTCGAACACGACGGCCCCTATCCCGGCGACATCTGCGCCTCGACCAACCATCCCGGCCATCGCGGCGAGGCGGACTCGCAATGGGTCAACTGGCGGATCAGCGCCCACCTCTACACCTGGTGCCGCTCGCGCGGGATTTACATCAACCAACCCGACTACTATTTCTTCGCCGGCGGAAACAAAACCGCGATGGGCTATCGCGAGGACAACTGGTCGTTGCCCCGCGCGCAGCAACTCATCCATGCGCGCCAGAACATCTACGACGGCACCTGGACCAAACCGCAGACGGCCGGCTGGATGTTTGTCCCGCTCACCGAATATCACGGCGGCGGCGCCGCGGCGACGATCGAGCCGTTGCGCGAACACCTCGACGCCTACGAAGGGCATCTCGTCAACAACCTCGGCGCCGGCGTGCAAGCCTGCTGGCGCGGCCCGCGGCTTTACGATTCCGATGAAACCAAGGCGCTGGTCAAAAAGTGGGTGAGCTGGTTCAAGAAACACCGCGAAATCCTGGAGAGCGATATCATCCACTGCCGCCGAGCTGACGGGAGCGACATTGATTACCTCCTCCACGTCAATCCGCGGCTCAAGACCCGAGCGCTGGCCATGATTCACAACCCACTTCCCACTGCCGTCACGCGCGAGGTCATGTTGCCGCTGTATTACGCTGGATTGACCAAAGCCGCGCTCGTCCGATTGGAGGATGGGAAACCGAAGCGCTACAAACTGGATCGGGAGCATCGCATCCTGGTCACTGTCAAAGTTGCCGCCAGCGGACGAACTTGGTTGACGGTGGAATCGCCCTGAGCATCAGGCCGTCTTTTCGCGTGAGGGTTCGTGTGATTCGGCGCCGTGATCTGGAGCGATCCCAAGTCAATTCGAGATTGACTCGGCTCCGGCGCGGGAGGATACGTTTATCAACATGAGCGCGCGACGAGAGTTTCGGCGGGTTCTCCCTGCCAGTCCTCGTGAGACTGCATTCACGCTGATCGAGTTGTTGGTGGTGATTGCGATCATCGCGATTCTGGCGGCCATGCTACTCCCAACGCTTCAACGCGCCAAGGAAGGTGGCCGCCGTTCCCATTGCATGAGCAACCTGCGGCAGATCGGGCTGGGCATCCAGTTGTACCGGGACGACAACAATAATCGCCCCCCGCTCTACCTGGTCAATCCCGGCACCGACACGTACGGGTACAAAGGCGGTAACACCGAGTATCTGGAACGAAAGGAGTACCTGGGCAGCACGAACTCGTTCATCTGTCGCTCGGACCGGACGTTTGGCAGCATTCCGATTGATCTGGGATGGGAGTATTTCGGTTTTGCCACTTCCAACAAGTTCACGACCAGCTACGCCTACCACCTGGGGCCGTGGCAGCAAACGACGCCGGAGGGCAAGGACTGGCTCAACAGCACGGCCAGACTTCCCGGCACGGGGACACCAACAGGCCAGATTCTGCGATGGGGCGCGCGCTTCATCGTGGCGGCGTGCCCGTGGCACCGGCACTTGTACAGCGGGTGGACGACCGCGCTGCCGAATTTCACCAAGTCCACGAACATCAAGGACGTGGCGCTGCGTTACGATGGCAGCGTGGACAGCTTCCGCTGGCCGGCACAAAACTGGGAAGAAGAGCCTTACATCAAGACCCGTTAGCGCGTGTCGCCTTGCATCACCCACGCCTCGTTGAAATGGGCGTGCTTGATGGACTTCCCAGCCGGATCGCCATCCATGTTCTTCGGTAAACTTCGTTTCGCGAGGTGATAGCTGTAGCTGGCGTGCAACGTCCCGTCCTTTGCCTGAATGATGCTCGGATAATGAAACGCGCCGGCTTCAGGCCCGGGCGGATCAAATTCCAGATGCCGCTTCCATTTCCACGTCCGGCCTTCGTCGTCGGAAATCTGCACCGCCAGGCTGTTGCGGTTTCGCTCGGTGTCGTTGCTGATGAGCACCCAGTGGCCATTGCGAAGCGAGATGATCTCAGCCCCCGAGCCAGGATTGGGCAGGTCGCTGTCGGTGACCTCGCTCCACGTCTCACCCCGGTCGTGCGATTCGCTTTGTTGGAGGCGCTTGGGCGGCGGACCGTTGTCGCGCATCAGCGTGAAGAGCGAACCATCCTTCCGGCGCACGATGCTGGGCTGGATGTTGCCGGGCCCGCACAGCGGCGCGCTTGTGTGCCAGTTCCTGCCCCAATCGTCCGTGATGGCCATGAGCGAGAAGGAAAATCCGTCGTGATACAGCGGCACGATGAGGCGGCGACCATCGAGAATGAAGGGATGGGCGCGCGTCATCCAGCCGAGCCGGCGGTAGAGTTTGTCCGCAGCGTGTGTTCGCAACGTGTCGAAGTACTCGCGCAGCCGCCCCCGCAAATCTGCCGGGATCGTTCCGTCGCGAAGTCTCGCATCTGCCTTCGCGATGTAGTTTGAAACCGTCGGCTCGAACCCCGCCGCGGGTGTCACGTGCATGACCTCGTTGACTTCCCAACGCGGGGGACCGTCGCGCCGGTAGTCCGAGGAGATGCGATACTTCATCAGTGCCGTCTCCCAGCGGTTCGCCAGAATGGTCGGCCAGAGCAGCCACAGCCGGCCTTGCGGGTCAATGAACATCGTGCAGTTCGTGTCGGGATAGCCGGGCGTGTCGGCCATGGTGAACCGCGGACTCCATGTTTTCGCGCCCTTGCGTTTGCGCGCGCCCTCGATCTTCACGTCGTCGGCAGTGGGTTCGCCCGAGCCGTGAAACCAGCACACGAGCAAATCGCCGTTCGGGCACTCGACGATGCAGGAAGCGTGGTTGTGCCAGTTTTCGAGCGGAAAGATAATCTCGGATTCCAGGAATGGCGCCTGCGCGCTGTGCGGCGCCGCCCACGCCGGCTGCTGGAGGAAATGGAGGCCTGCCACAAAGGGCAGAGCCAAAAGGACGCGGAGTTTCCGTTTCATTGAGCGAGTTCAATAGCGACTGCCCACCGCCAGATCAATCAGCAAACGAGAGTCCTTGCGGGCGCGCTACGTCCTTCGACGGTCTGGAAACTGCGTTCCGGCTCCAAAACGAAACGGCTGACCGCGACGGGGGATCAGCCGTTTGCAGGAGTGACCAAAGGTCCTATTGATACGTCAAGACGACGTCGGAACCGGAGAAGCTCAGCCCGGTGATGGTGACCACACTCGTCCAGCCGATCCGGTAGAAGCGCGTCGTCCCGCTCCGCGGCACGGTGATCCTCTTGTTGCCCGTGTCCACGACGGTCGCCGTTTCCTCTGCGTAAGTACCGTTGACCGTGGCGGAGGAATAGAGCTTCGGCGCGGACGGGGCGGCTGGCACGAACACCATGTAGTTCATGGCCAAGCCCTGTTTGGTGTTTTCATTTTGAGGGCTGTCCATCGTCAGCCTGACTGTGTTCACCCCGCTGAGGTTGATCACCGCCAGGCTGCCATCGGCCAGGACCAGCGGAGTGTAGCAATAGTTGTGGTTGTAGAAAGTGTCGGGAACATTGAAGCGGCCCAGGAGGTTGGTTGCCGGACCCGCGGCAATCTGGTCCAGCCGCACGGGTTGGCCGAGACCGGCTGCCGCACGCAGGTAGGCATTGTATTTCTTGGTGCCATCGAACACCCGGGTGTAGTTCAACCACTCGCCACCCTCGGTGCGCTCGACAATGTATTCCTGCAGCGTCGGGTCCAAGCTTGAGTACTTGCTCCGCCGGTTTTCGAAGCTTTGGCTGTACGCGATTGTGGAGGCGAGATCGGCATACGCGTAAGCGACATAATTGCCACGCTGCGTGCCAACCGAATCCGAGTGACGATACTGATTCTCCCCGGTATGAACTCCGGAGTCGTAATCGAAGAAGTCCATTCCGCCCAACTTTGCGTTTCCGCCGACTTGATCCACATACCCCGTGCCGGAATTGACGATCATTCCGGTGTCGTTGACCGGGTCGTAGTTGGCGAAACCGGAGGCAGGTGGATCGTTGATGTACGAGCCGTCGTTGAAGTCATAATCTTCGGCCTCGATGACTTTCACCGCTGACGAAGCCAGATAGGCATCCGTGAAGGTGTCGAATGTCCATTCGTTGATCGTCTGCCGGCTCAAAGCGTCCTGCACCACAATCCGTCCCTGGTACACGACATTTGTTGCAAGCCCAAAGTACGAAACGCTGGCGTTCGTCGCCGGACCGGAGACAATCAATCCGGCGGAGACATCCACGCCGTTGAGGTAAAGCCTGATGGCGCCGGCGTTGATCGTGTTCGTCGTCGTCAGAGTCGTGGCGTTGAATGTGATGCCGTTGGCTGCCGGATGGAAGTTCTTGAACGAGAGCGGCACGCGATTCACCACCTGCGGTGCACCGATCTTTCCGTGGGGAATCCCCGGCGCAGGAACGGCCGTTACCGGAGCTGTTTCCCCTACGTAAAAATTGTCCACCGTGATGTCCACGTTGGGATCATAATCCCCATTGCGAAGTTTGTAGGCGAACACGCCGACGTAACCGGCCTTGGGGATGTAATCGGAGTTCCCGGCATAACTGTCGTCCCCCGTCATGCTGAGCAGGGGTGCGGTCAGGTCGTTCACATCATAGACGCTGCACGTGTAGTATTGCGGATTCGCGCCAAACGCGTTCGTGTTGCTCATCACGAACCTGTAAGCGTGGCCAGGGATCATGCGGAACCGCTGCTGCGTCACGGCGACCGGGTTGCCCAGGTAGGTCGCGCCGCCAAAATTGACGATGGACCACATGCTCATCTGGTCAGCCGCGCCCAACGGGCCTGCATTTCCTGGCCCGGCGTAAGACCGGTAATCATGCACCCGCGCGTTGAATGTCAGGCCGTTGGGCGCGTCCGGCAGAAACGGCCCGGGGTCGAGAAGTGTGTTGCTGTTGGCTCGGGCCAGCAGGCCGATGACTTGTTCGCAATCCTGGTTGGTATTCCAAGCGACGATGTCCACCGCCGCGTAAAAGTTCGTGTACATCCGGGTCGCAAGGAAGCTGAACACCCATGCGTTGGTATCGGAACCGGAGGTCATCGGCGTCCCTTGCAACCGATAGGCGTGGCCTCCGAGTGAGTCTGGCGGCAACGTGATCGTAGAGGGGTGCAGCGTGGACTTAAGCAAGCCACTATGCGTCCCGCTGTCAAAGTCGAAGTACTGCGCCTGCGTGGAAATCGTCAGTGCCAGCAGGCCAGCCAAGGTTGCGCCCTTGGCAAGGGGCAAAGGCAAACGCGCCCGCCGCTCCGCGTGTGAATCAGGTGTTTTGGATTTCATACATGGTTTTTGATCACAGGTTGATAGTTATTGGAGATTCGACGAGATGTGTCCCGTTGTCAATAACCTTGCGTTTAGACTGCCCAGCGTCACGACCAAGAAGGCCGATTCACTTGAATCGGCCTCCCAGAGAAATCAAAAAACGAGAGCGATCAAATCACCGCCGAGTGCGGCGGAATTGAAGAACCGAAAACCCCAAGAAGCCAAGACCGACCAGCGCCGCTGAGGAGGGTTCGGGGATGACAGCCACGAGCGTTCCCTCCCAATACTCATTGCGGTTGGACCCAATTGTGTGAACCGACACGGGCAGGATTAGCACGTCTCCAGGGAGTGCACTCGGGGAGAGGATAACGCTGCGCGAGGAAGTATCCAATCCGTTCACACCGATGAGAGAAGAGGTGCCACCAGTAGGAGGCCCAGTACCGCCACCCGTCGTCGCACCCCAATCGAGGTTGCCAGAAGTGAATTGGAAGGTGATTCCCGAGGCAGATGGCGCCACTCCATAAGCAGCAGTGCCAGCGGTTATGTCGAACGTCAGATTGCGGTAGGCTGCATTGACGGTGACGATACCAAAGCCCGTGACAAAACCGGTCGCAAATGGCCCATAAGCGTCCCCACCTGGAGCAGACGGAAATGGCGCGGTTGAGAACGGACCGAGGGCATTGAGATTCGCCGTAATGGCGCTGCCGCCACTAAAAGTGAGCACTCCTCCGGTGAAATCAGCCTTGATTGTGCCACCCCAAAAATCCTTCAGTGCGTTGGCGTTCCCACCTTGACCCGTGAAATTCAGGCCGAAGGCATTACCGGTCAGCGAGAGGCTGCTCAAGCCGCTGTCCACATAATAGGAGACGGTGACCGCTCGGCCAGAGAGCGACAGGGACAGAAGCGCCAAGGTGGCCAGCCGGATAAAAGGCATTGTAAGAAGCATTCGTCGTGCTTTCATAGCGGAGCCTCGAATTTCAGTTCGTTTCTGGATTCTAGATTTGCTGTGCTTGGGGCAACCATAGGTTATTGGATGCAAATGTCAATGCTTTTTTCGGCGACTTCGTCAGCAGGACGTCCGCCGGGGTTTAGGTGCGACGGGAAACGAAGCGCCACGCCGTTTCGACTGAGTAAGCTCATGTGCGAGCAGGCGGTGTCGCCGCCGCGCTCTGACTCCTCATTCCAAAACGCTGACGCGTCGCATGGTCGCCCGGTTCATCGTCGTCGCTCCTCGAGTTCAACGGCAAGAGCAGGAGCGGTTCCGTGGGAATCCGTGATGTGCTTTCTTTTTGCCCCCCCGCCGCAGGCTTAACCGCTTCGCTACCTTTTCTCGCAAGGTTTTGTTCTTGAACCGACCCGAGTTTCTGGAACGCTCCTACGCCGTGAAACAACCGCGCTTTTCCCTTGATGGCCCGGTGACGATTGCGCCTCGACGCCCCGGGCAGGTCACGGAAATCCTCGCAAAACGAAAACCTGAATCGTGACAATTCCCAGTCGAGCGATCGTTGCCGGCCTGCTGATTTTGGCGGGCGCGCCTCCCTGCCCAGGCCAAACCGATCTCGTGTTCCCATTGCCCGGCCAGGATTTGGCCGCCGGGCTGTTCAGATTAAAGGAAATGGATCTCCATCTCCACGCCGGCATGGAACGTCCAGTGGACCTCGACGCTTGGATTGACCTGGCTGTCGCGGATGGGCGGAGAGTAATTCTCCTGCTCGATCATTTGGAGCTGTACCGGAAGACCCCGGAACAGTACGAGGCGTGGCGTGCGATGGGTGGGTTCCAAGCGCGGTACCCTGTTGGCACCAACGGCCACAAGGCGCTTTTTGCCGACTTCGACGCAGCGGCCAAGCGCAAGGACGTCCTGATCTTCAAAGGTTGGGAGGTCAGCGAGGACGAATTGGACACGGGTCTCGAACTTGCCCCGATGCGCATGGCCGAGGTGATCGGCTTCCACATCTCGCCGCGCAATGGTCGCGCGCCGCCGAACGGGCAGACGCTCTTGAAGCGGGTTCGCCAGATCAAGGAGCTTCAGAAGCAACTGCCGATTCCCATGATTCTGTTTCACCCGTTCCCGATGCGGCTCGAGAATCTGCAGCGGACGGCGAAGAACAGCGGACGCGACCCACGAAAACTCACGGTCGCAGAATGTCGCTTCTTCCAGCCGAGCGAGCAGGAAGCGCTCATCGGGTTGCTGCGAGGATCGTCCATTTACGTCGAAATGAATCGTGACACCGAAGGGTATTTTGACGATCCGGTGTGCCGCGAGGCCTTGATCGCCGACATCCTCCCGCTCGCGCAAGCCGGAGTGCAGTTTACGGTCGCTTCCGACAACCACGCCTTGGTGGCCGCAAAAAAGCCATTCGATCCAGAGCGATACTGCGGGCCGTCTGGGGTCACGGCGTTCAACTGCAATACCATTGTCCGCGAGTTGCTCGCCATGCGCGCCAAAGGAGCGCTCGCATCAAGGGGCTTGGGAATTCCCGGAAAGAAGCGCGCCGCTCCGTAACAGATTTCGGAAACGCACCTTCAAACCACCGGCGACTCAGCCGGGATGAACAGAAGAACGCCAGTGGCCACCCCTGTCTTTGGCGCAAGCCGGATGTTGGCGCTGGCATTGAGGGTGCCCGTTTCTTCAGGCAACGCGCCAGGCCAAAGCGCGCGGACGCCCTGGCCATGGCAAAATGCTGGCGGTCGGGAGCGTTCCGGCGTTACGCTGGCACAAACCTGGCACCGAAGAGATTACCTATGGGCCGCACCTATGTTTTCGAATGTTCCCAATGCGGCTACCGCGTCCGCGTCTCGGGCGGTGCGGATCGCGGCTTCCATTTCGCGGTGCAGACGCTGCTTTGTTTCGAGTGCAAGCAGCTTTACGACGCGGTGACCGGGTTCAGAATCGCGGTCGTTTCGCCGTTGAAGGAACCCCTCATCCGCAGGCGTTTCAAATCGCTCAAGGAAGCGGCGGCGAAGAAGGCGGCGCGTCCACCGACCTTTGCCGAGGCGTTGAACCGCCTGCCACCGCCGGGCGCGAAGCCATTCCGTTGGCTGCGATTCAAGCCGGCCTGCCCGGCATTTCCGCGCCACCGGGTTCGGGAATGGGAGCACCCCGACCGCTGTCCGCAGTGCGGCGTGGTCATGGAGCAGAACGCGCTGCCGTTCCGCATCTGGGATTGACCCGTGAGCGCCCGGTCACTTGCGGGCGACGTAACCGCGGACGAAGCCGATGCACTGTGCCACTTCCGGCACCGAGTGTTCCCAATTGTGCTCGTATTCGAGGGAAATATTCCCGGCGAAACCTTGTCCCTTCAATTCATCCAGCACGGCCGGGATGTCGGAGACGCCGGTGCCGAAGGGAACATCATGCGCCCGCGGGCTTTTCTCATTCAAATCCTTCAGGTGGCTGCTGATGATCCGTCCTTTGAGAATCCGGCAACATTCGACGGGTGTCAGGCCGGAGCGCACCCAATGTCCCGTGTCCGCACAGGCGCCGATGCGCGCGTCACGGTCCTTCACCATGGAGAGGACGTATTCCGGATTCCAGACCTTGTAGTTCGCGTTGTTGGGCTGGCGGGGATGGTTGTGGATGGCGACGCGGATGTCGAATTCCTTGACCAGTTTTTCGATCATGTCGAGCCGGGTCACGTCCTCGGTCGTGACCGCGTAGAGGCCGAGCTTCTTCGCAAACCCGAAAATCTTCCGCCATTCGGCCTCGTCCGGCGCCCCCACGACGCCGTAGTTCACTGCGCGCAACCCGTACTTGGCGAGTCCCGCCTTGACAGATTCGATGACTTCGTCAGTCGCGTTGTGGTCCCATTTCGCATTGGGCTGCTCCGCGCTGAGCTTCTGGCCGGGATAGAACTCGATGACCTTCCCGCCGGCTTGCGCCGTCTTCTCCATCGCCTCGAATACGCTGAAGCGGTTGAACGTGTAGGCCTGGCAGCCGACCGCGAAGCCGCCGATCTTGGCGTCATCGGGAATTGGCGCGGCAGAGAGCGAAGTGGCGAGGACTGCGACGCCGGTGAACACGAGCGGCACGGTGAGTTTCGAGTTTCGAGTTTCGAGTTTCGAGTTTTTTGGTGGCGTGTAGGTCATAAATCAGGATTCGGTTGCGCCAGGTGGGCATTGTCGGCCCAGCCCGGAATTGTCGGCGAGGATGGCACCTGCAAATGCGCTCCCTGTCAAAGCAAAAATCTCAGGGCACGGCCAGACGCAAGGCGCCCGGCCGCACGCCGAACTGCGCCGGCAGATGGCCAACCAGCTCGCCGTCCAGCTCGAACGGCACCGGCCCATCACTCGTCAGCGTCAGGGCCGCGGAGCGCAACGTGCGGCTGACGCCGGCGGGCAAGCGTTTGCAGGCCAGGAGGACCGGCCCGGTGCGGAGCAGTGTTCCCCAGCCGGCTCTGGGGAACACGGTCGCGTCGAGGAGGCCGTCGCTCATGTTCGCTCGCGGAAACAAGACGAACTGCCCGCCGTAAAGCCGCCCGTTCCCGAGCAGAACCAGCGCGCCGGTGGCGGAAACCTGGCCGTCGGAAACGGTGATCCGTGGGGCGCGCTCGCACAACGCCCGCAACCCGGCGACCACGTAGGCCAGGGGGCCGATCTTGCGTTTCAACGGCCAGCTCACCAGTTCGACGGCGCGCGCATCGAGGCCCGCGCCGGCCAGTTGCGCGAAGTAACGACGTTGCGGGCCGGCGGCGGTCGTCCACTCGACCCACGGCAGGTCCACGCGCCGTTCGCGGCCGCGGAGGATTGCTTCCCAGGCGGGCGCGGAGGCAAGCGGGAGGCCCAGTTCCCGGGCGAGCACGTTGACCGTGCCGAGCGGAAGCACACCAAGCCGGGCGCGGGCGAACCCTTCGGGCGCGTCGCCCAGACCGTTGAGCGCCTCGTTCACGGTGCCATCGCCACCGGCGGCAACGATGACCTCGAACCCTTCATTCACCGCCTCGGCGGCGAGGCGGCGCGCGTCCCCGGCGCACGCGGTTTGTTTGAGCGCGGCGCGTGCGCCGATGGCGTCAAGCTGCGCGCGAAAGCGGCGGGCCTTGTCACCCCGGGCGGTGGGATTGAAGATGACGCAGATGCGCACGCCGGAATTTGGCGGCAGCCGCGTCAGTGTGTCGAGTGGAAAGCCAAAACCGCCGACGGCGCTCAGCGCCGGCGGTGGTCATGGCTTGGACCGCGCAAGATTACAGCTCGGTCCAGCGAGTCGGAACGAACCCCTTCCCCGGTCCCCAGTTGCGGAGGGCTTCGTCGTAATGGAAATGGTAGTGGCCGTTCATGACCACGGTCAGGCTGACGCTGGCGCCGACGAAGTCGTAGAAGTCATTGCCGCCGCCGCCGAGGGAGAAGGCGGCTCCCGGAGCGTAGACGGCGCCGGTGAACGAGGCGTTGCCATTGAAGCTGACGGACGTGTTATTGGGGGTGCCGTAGTAAAGGAAGTTGTAGGCGTTGCCGGGATAATTCACCACACCCTTGCCCGCCATGGAAAACGAGGACCCATTGACGAACATACTCAGTTTGGCCCCGGGTGCGATGCGGATCTCGTCGCTGTTGCCGGTAATCTTGGTGTTGCCGAGCAACAACAACCGGGCGGTCACGTTGGTTTGGATGAAGATGCCGCCAGCGAGGCTGTTGAGGTAGTAGTCGCCGCTGGCCAGGATACGGTGCTTGAAGCTGACCCCTTCGTAGGTGTAGTTGCCATTGTCCAGCCACCACCACGTGGTGGAGGGCAGCCGGACGGGTGGGAAGGTGACATCGAAATCATCCGCAATGCCGCCGGTAACGTAGCCACCCGGACCGACGGCGACCGTGCCGTTCGGACCGGTCTTGGCTTTGCCCCAAATGTTCGCGTTGCCAACGTTGATCGAATTGACGATGGCGGCATCCGTGCAAACGTCGCCGTTGGACTTGACCATGCTCGGATGGCCGAAAGGGTACAGGCCGCCGATGTTGTAGAGCGGATCCCCGGAGTCAAAGCTGTCCGTGGTGACGTTGTTGCCCTTCAAGTCAATGGTGCTGATGGCGGCCATGGCGACGGCGAACATCGGATCAATCTTGGTGTTCACGAGCACGCGACGGACTTGATACGTGCCGTGGGAATCGTCGGATGTGCCCACGGTGGCAAACAGCGCGGTCGGGTTCACCGGCGTGGTGTTGTTGTGGCTGTAGGAACTGGCCATCCACACGGTGCCCGTGGAATTGATGTAAGGCCTCAGGCTGTTCAGCGTGATGGTCACGTCGTAGTAATGCTGGCCCAAGTACCGGCGCGGCGCCCGAAAGACGTTGCCGTTCTGAGTCCAGTAGTTGGCGGTGAGCCCGTTGGTGGCGTCGGCGGGGTCAAAGAAGGGCGCGTTGCGGTTGATCTGGGCCAGCGCCTCCTCGACGCCCGCCTCGGTGACGGCGATGGCGGCGTTCCACGCCTGGGAGCGGTTGACCGAGATGGCCTGGGTGGACACCATCATCAGGTAGCTGGCCAGGGTGATGCCGAGGATGGCGGTGATGATCAGGCTGGTGATCAAAACACTGCCGGCGTTGCGGGGTGGGTTGATGCGGATTTTCATGGGAGCCTCCTTCAGTTACGAATGACAATCTTCGCGGTTTGGACACTTTCGGTGTTGATCTTGCGCCCCAGAATCGTGCGCGAGCAGCGCCAGCTCACATCCACCAGCTTGCAGAGGCTGGCGTTGTTCGTGGCGGGGTAAAAATCGAATACTCCGTACGTGGGGTTACGCTGAGAAATGTCGAAATAGAGATAGTCGCACTGAGTCAACAGGGTCTTGGTCGAGCCGTTCCCCGTCATGGTCACCTGGCGCGTGGAGGGATTCCAAGTGACGGAAAGTTGGGTGCCATCAGTATTTGCAAACGTCAGCGAAGTGGGGCTGTACGAAGTAAGACGTGCGGTCTGCCGGATGGCGCGGCTCATCTGGTCGAGTGCGTTGCGGCTGGCTTTGTCGAGGTCAATGTAGTTGCCGATGGCGACAAAACTGCGGGCGCTGTAGACCATCAGCGACCCAAGTGCGGCCAGCACCATGCCGCCGATGGCAATGGAGACCAGCATCTCGGGAAGCGTGAACGCCGGCGTCGCGTTGGCCGGTGCGGCTGACGGATTGGAGCGATGCAGGAGCATGAACGCGGCTACGTCAGTTGTTGTAGATGTAGTTCTGCATGCCGTACCGGGCCACGTAAGTACGCATGCGGCGGGTGCGCAGGACCGAGTTGCTGGAACCAAATTGCGTTCGCCAGTTCACGGTCACGGTGACAAGACGCATGTTGTCGGCATAAGACGCCCACGGGGAGAGGGACACGGCGCCAACGCTCAAGGTGCCGTCGAAACGCACTCCAGAGTTAACGCCGGTCCCACCGATGGCCGGGTGGTAATAGGCGGTGAAAGTGCTTGGAAGGAAACTGTTGCTGTTGAGTTGCCTGTCCCAGTTGTAAAGGCGGATGCCTTCCATGCGTTCAAGCATGACTTGTGTGGCGCGCAGGTTCTCGCGGAGCGTCTGGGTGTAGGCGAAGCCGGAACTCATCCCCGCGTAGAGCGCCGTGAAGACTGTCAGGATCAAAACCGCTGAAATCGAAACCTCCGCCAGGGTGTAGGCGTGCTCCGCCAACCGGGTGGTCCGCAGTTCGGCGATCTTGATCTTCATACTCCAATTCAGTGCTGCAATTCCGACGCCACCCAGCCGGGCGGCATAACTGCACGAAAGCAGAAGCAGGTGAACTGCCACGTAGTGGTGTTGATAAATCCTGCGGAAAACCAACGACTGTAAATCCTTGCAACCGAGCGGCTGGCCATCATTGGGACAGACGTGTCCCGTTTCCTGACCGGATCGGAAGGGAACGCTGGTTGCGCCGTGAACGGATTTCCCGGGAAGACAAAGAGGATTACAAGTCACGCCATGAGTTCGCGGCGTAACCGCGCATCAGGGGGGCGGTGCGCAGACTTGTGTCGTAGTGACATTTGAAATGGCCGTGCACGGAAATATTCCTGACCTTGGCGGCGTCTGGAAAGTCAACGCTCTCGTTGCCGCCGTTTGGGCTTCCGCAAGGAACCAGGCGCTCGCGTCCGCAATCCCGCCCACCCTGGCCGTCGGCTCGCCACGCGCAGCCTTGAACCGCCCACGGCCTTCCGCCACACTCCGTCTCATGCACGACGCGCTTCCTTCCCGGGTGCCCAAGTGGCCGTTCTTTCTGAGCGACGCCATTCTGCTGGCTACCGCTTGGTTCCTCGTCTGGCAGGGGACGCTGCCGCTCGGGCGCTGGGAGATTGTCGGCGGCCTCCTTTGCGTCATTCTCGGCGCGACCGTTGCCGTGCTCCCTTTCGTGCTCGAATACCAAGCCATCACACGGCTCGCGGAGGCCGAGTTGCTGAGGAACGGGCTGCAACAGATCAAACACGCTGAGACCATCGCCAAGCGCATCGCCGAAGCCACCGACAACTGGCAGGCCGTTCACGAACAATCCGGTAGAACCGTCACCGCCGCCGGGGAAATCTCCCAACGCATGGCTGCCGAAGTCCGTGATTTCACCGCCTTTCTGGAGAAGGCCAATGACGCCGAGAAAGCCACGCTCCGGCTCGAAGTGGAAAAACTGCGCCGCGGCGAAGCCGAGTGGCTGCAAGCGCTGGTGCGGATGCTCGACCACGTCTATGCGCTGCACGGCGCGGGCCTGCGCTCCGGCCAGCCGCGTTTGATCGAGCAACTGACCCAGTTCCAGAATGCGTGTCGTGACGCCGCCCGCCGGCTCGGCCTCGTCCCGTTCGTCGCCGCCCCGGGTGAGGCGTTCGATGCGCAACGCCATCAGCCCGCGGACGATAAGCTGCCGCCGCCGGAGGCGAAGGTCCAGGAGACAGTCGCCACGGGCTTCACCTTCCAAGGTCGGCTCGTCCGGCCGGCGGGGGTCGTGCTGGCCGCTCCGGCCAGTGAAGCACCGCGCGCTGTGCCAGCGGGAAACGTGCCCGCACCACCCACGCCCGCTGAAGCGTCGAAGGAGCAGACGTTGCTTTGAAATGCTCGCTCAGTTGGACCGGATCGTCTGCTTGAAAGTGAGGCAGTGCAACCGAGTTTCCATCACGGGCCGGTGGCGAATGTGCTCCAACGCCAGTCAATAGCCTGCGCCTTGCCCTCGTTTACGGCACCCGATAAATGCGGAAGGAGCGCTGCGCCTCCGTCACGTTCAGGGTGAAAGTGGTGTCGGTGCCGGCGGAGGGAATGTTGCTCGCAAGCGGTTCCCAATCGGTGAAGTCGGCGGCAGCATCCACCCGGTAGGTTCGATGCGCTGCCGATTCCCACCGCAAGGTGACCGTTTGGCTGCTCACATCGCAGGAAAGCAGGCGGAAAGGCGAGTTGAACGGATTGGCGAAGCACAGAATCACCGGCAGGTGGTCGGAGGCGGTTTGGTCGTCGGTGGCCAGCAGTGGCGGCGGCAAGGGGGACAAAAGATCGGTGCGGAAAACCTGGCCGCTGCGGATGTTCGTGGCCAGCATGCCGCACGGCATGACGTAATCGTACCGCTTCGTCAGGGCGCCGCGGATGGTGTAAGTGTAGGGACTGGCGCTGACGGGATTGAGGGGCGTGGTCAGCCACAAGCCCGTGGGAGCGCTCAGCAGGTGCTGGATGGAAAGCTGGTTGGTGTCCGATTCGTTCAGGTCGCCGCTCAAGGTGTAGGGGTGGCCCGCGTTCGTCGGGAGAAACACCGTGACGAAGAAGTTGGAAATGGCGGCGGCCTCGGCGGCGCGGCGCTCGTGGTCGTCGGTGGTGGTGCCCGACTTCAGGTGCGTCGTAAAGGCGTGGAACGGTTGCTCGAAGCCCGGCACGCTGATCTGCGCCTCGAAGAGGTCGCGGGTGAAGACGCCGTTATACCCGAAGCTCGTCAGGCTGGAACGGTTGAGCCACGACTCTGAGCGGGTGATGGGGTACCGGCTCAGGATCACACTGCGAATGTAGCCGTCGCCGCCGGAGTTGGTGGCGTAGTAGTGGCCCGGCAGAAATGCGCGGACGAAGCTCGGAATTTGCCAGGCATTCGTGAATGGGATTTCCTGAAAGGTGATGACGTCCGGCCGCAGGTAATCCATCTGACGACCAATGGCCCGCACTTGCGCGGAATTCGTGCTCCAATCCGCGATGCCGTTGCCGGCGCAATTGTAGGTCACCAGGCAGAACGGTTCCACCGCGCAGGCCGTCTGCCACCCGAACAAGAGCAGCGGCCAAACCACGAGGCGGGCGGCCCACTTCAGCCAGCCGGATGGACGACCCGGGGTCCTGCGCTGCGACGACATTCCCATTCTGCGGACAGGATGCCACAACCCCCTCGGGAAGCAATCTCGCGGCGGCTTCAGCGCCGGCGGTTGTAGGCCGACTGCGCGTACTTCTCGCGGCTCAATTCCTCGGCGCGCTCGCGCAGGGCCGTGTCCAGTTCAAACTCGGCCCACCGGACGCCGAACTCCCGCACCGCCACGTCGCACATGGCCTGTTGCCAGTCCACTTTGGCCAGCTTTAGCGGCGGCGGCTGCACTGATCCTTGGATCAGCAATCCGCTGCGCGTGCGGCGCTGGGCGGCGCCGGCGATCTTCCGCCCCTGCCAAAGCACGTCAGACTTTTCGTGCCCCGCGAAACACTGGCCGGGCGCGGCTTTCCGGCAGCATGGCGCGAGCTCTGCGTGGACGCCGAGCCGGGCAAATGCAGCGCGGACCCATTCGTGCGCTTGCGCGTAGCTTTCCTCAGCGCGGAGCGAATGCCACACATGCCCCGCCGGAAACACGAGGCTGTAAGTCCAGTCCGCGTCGTGCGGCACGATGCCGCCACCGGTGGGCCGCCGGATCAGGAGGCGCAACGCTGTGGCTTGCTCGACCTCCGTGAACTTCTGGAAGTAGCCGAACGTCGCCGCCAGTTCGACCCAGCCGTAAAAGCGCAACACCGGCTGGCCCAATCGCGGCATGGCTTCCAGCAACGCCTCGTCCAGCGCCATGTTGAAGGCGGAGGGGCACGGACCGGATTGGAGGAGAAGCCAGATTGGGGCGGGTGCGAGCATGGTGGTGGTTCAACGGACGCAAGTCCGAAGTCCGAAATCCGAAATCCGAAGGAAATCCGAAGTCCGAAGTCCGAAGTCCGAAAAAGTGATACGCTGATCGTATCTCGGTCTTCGAGTTTCGAGCTTCCTTCGAGTTTCGAGTTTCGACATTCGAGTTTCCGCGGCGCCGTCGCACCGCCATCGCTATTTCACGCCCACCCGCGGACACAGCTTCGCAATCTCGCACCCCGCGCAGTCCGGCTTGCGCGCGTCGCAGCGACGGCGGCCATGCCAGATGAGCCAGTGGCTGAACAGCGTCCACTGCTCGCGCGGCACAAGCTGCATCAACTCCCGCTCAATCTTCTCCGCGTCCGTGTGCTTCGTCAGGCCGAGGCGATGGGCCAGACGGGAAACGTGCGTGTCCACGACGATGCCTTCGTTCAGGCCGAAGGCGTTGCCGAGGACGACGTTTGCAGTCTTGCGCCCCACTCCGCCCAGCGCCGTCAATTCCGCCATCGTGCGCGGGACTTGGCCGCCGTGCTTCTCGACCAACTCCCGGCAACACGCCTGGATGCTCTTCGTCTTGTTCCGGAAGAACCCGGTGGATTTGATGTCCTGCTCAAGCTCCGCTGGCTTGGCGCCCGCGTAATTCGCGGCGGAGCGATACTTCTTGAACAAGTCGGCAGTGACGAGGTTCACCCGCTTGTCAGTGCATTGCGCGGAAAGGATCGTGGCGATGAGCAACTCCAGCGGATTCGAGAAGTTCAGTTCGCAATGCGCGTCGGGATATGTGCGCTGTAAGCCCGCGAAAATCCTTTTCAGGCGCGCGGTGCGGGCGGATGCGGTTTCGTGACGCATGGCGGCGGAAGTTTGCCACGCTCGGCTGCGGCGGCAAGCACGCTCGTTCCTTGCCGGGCGACGTGCGACAACGAGCCAAGAAAAAGGAGCTAGATCCGCTGCCCGCCGCCCATATCATGCCGCAATGAGCATCAGCAAGTTGCCGGCCTTCATTCTGGAAAACTCCCAAGCCCGTGAATGGCAACATAGCTCTATCACGTTGCGAACGCGTGTCCCGGCAGAACGGAACGGACTATCGACCGAGCCAAACAATCGCTCGAATCCGGTGAGCAAGCCTTTGGATGAAGTCACACGCCGCCGATGAATCTCGAATTGAAGTCCGAGTTGGCCGCTGGTTACAAGAGCCCGCTACAGGTAGCTCGGGTGATCAGCGAGGATTGGGCTGCTCGCAATCTGTACTGCCCAGCCTGTGAATCGGATCGCTTGGATTCGTCGCCACCCAATGCTCGAGCGATTGATCTGCTGTGCCCTGAATGCAATCAGGTGTACCAGCTGAAAAGCACCAAATCGTGGAGCCAGAACAGGATTGTGGATGCTGCTTACTCGGCGATGATTGCTGCGATTCGCAGCGACCAAGTTCCAAATCTGGTAATCATGCAATACACGGTCTCTTGGCGCGTGTGCAACGTTCTGTTAGTGCCTAGCTTCTTCTTCACTGAAAGCGTGATCGAGCGCCGAAAGCCGCTCGGACCTTACGCACGCCGTGCCGGTTGGGTGGGTTGTAACATCCTGCTGAACAGAATACCTCCCGATGGCAAACTGCCGCTGGTCACTGCCGGTGTGATTGCAGACGCCCGTGCAGTGCGTCAGCGATACGATCAGACCCGGCCTTTGCAGCAGATGAGGGGGGAGACAAGAGGCTGGACATTGGACGTGCTGAATGTTGTGCGGGAATTGAATCAACGCGAGTTTACCCTCCAAGAGATCTACGCCTTTGAGGCGCGATTGGCAGAATTGCACCCCGACAACCGAAATGTTCGGCCGAAAATTCGGCAGCGACTCCAAAAGCTACGCGATCTTAATTTCCTCGAATTCGTTTCACCCGGGTGTTACCGCCTGACATAACCTCAACGAAGGAGACTGCGACCATGATGAATGATACTCACATCGTAATCAGCGTACAGGGAGGAGTCGTCAACGGAGTGTGTTCGAATAATGCGAACGTCAAGACATACTTGGTAGATTTCGATGATCTCGAACAAGAACCGGACGCGGACTGTAGTGAGGAGTTCCTGGTAGGCTCGCTCGCCGATTTTTTCTCAGCCGTCAAGGCCGAAGTCGGGGCCCACCCAGGCTTGGCGAAGCTCGTAGCGCATTTGAAGGAATAGGTACGCGTTGCCCTTGCCGTGGAACCGACGTCTGGTTGAAACCCAGGAGCCTTGCAGTCTGTGCGACTGGGATGTTTTCGCACGGGGCCGCCGGGGCGCCGGCAAGGCAACATCGTGACGAGCTGCAAACGAGAGCACTCTCGCAAGCCCGACGAACTTCATCCAATAATCGAAGCTTGCTCGCCGGGGCCATACCTCGAGTTGTTTGCCCGACAAGCCCGCCCTGGCTGGATGTGTTGGGGCGACGAGGCAATCTAGCGCTGGTCAGCCGCCGTTAGCGAATATGCGAAACCAAGCAAGGAAGAAGATTGCGATCTGGGTAGTGGTCAAAGTTGCGCGAGGCGTACCCGCAGAAGTTGCTGCATACGAAGACCGTCAACGCGCGATCAGGCTCGCAGCAGCGTGGCGGCGGAAGGTCAACTTGGATTACGACGACGCTGCTGCATTTCCGGTCGTAGTAAGATGACTTCTCACCCCTGGGAGCTCGAAGGCGGCGTCGAACTCGTCCTTGCACAGTGATTTCACCATGCCGGGGCTACTTTGATTCGTTCCGCCGGCCTAGTCAATCTGCCATCGGCGGCGCATCGCCGTAAACGAACTCACAGTTCCTAGACCAGCTCCGGCTCCTCAATTTCCCTCGGCGCCGCGAACAGAGGCGTACCTTCCACCGCTTCCGGGTACTCGAAGATCTTGCCTTCGTAGTTGCGAATGACGACACGGTCAGCATTGCGGCTCAAAACGTATTCCGGGCTGACCGGCACTTTGCCGCCGCCGCCCGGCGCATCAATCACGTAGGTCGGCACGGCATAGCCGGTGGTGTGCCCGCGCAAGGCTTGCATGATCTCCAAACCCTTGCGCACGCTCGTCCGTAAGTGGGCCGAGCCGGCGATGAGGTCGCACTGGTAGATGTAGTAGGGCCGCACGCGGCACATCAGGAGTTTCTGCACCTGCGCCATCATCACCTCCGCGTCGTCGTTGACGTGGCGGAGCAGGACGGACTGGTTGCCGAGCGGAATGCCGGCGTCGGCGAGGCGTTCCAGCGCGGCGCGAACTTCGGTGGTGAGTTCGCGCGGGTGGTTCGAGTGGATGCTGACGAAGAGCGGATGATGCTTCTTTAGCATCGCGCACAGTTGCGGCGTGATGCGTTGCGGCAGGAACACGGGGATGCGCGTGCCGAGGCGGAGGAACTCGATGTGCGGGATGGCTCGCAGCGCGCCGAGCAACTGATCCAGTTTCTCATCGCTAAGCAGCAGCGGGTCGCCGCCGCTCAACAGCACGTCGCGCACTTCGGGATGCCGGCGGATGTAGTCAATCTGCTCCTCGAAGCGCGGGTGGAAATCGTAGCCGCTGGCGTTGCTGACGAGCCGCGAGCGCGTGCAATAGCGGCAATAGGCGGCGCAGCGGTCCGTGACGAGAAACAGCACGCGGTCCGGATAACGATGCACCAAGCCCGGCACCGGCGAGTGCGAATCTTCGCCGCATGGGTCGCTCATTTCCCAAGATGCCGTGTGGGTTTCTTCGAGGCGCGGGATGACTTGCCAGCGGATGGGGCAAAGTTCATCCGCCGGGTCAATGAGGTTGAAGAAATACGGTGTGATGGCCAGGGCGAGCTTGTGATTGGCGAGCTGCGTGCCGGCGTATTCCTCCGGCGTGAGCGTGGGCATCAGGCGCTGGAGCTGTTCCAGCGTTGTAATGCGGTTCTTGAGTTGCCAACGCCAGTCGTTCCAGTCCCTGTCGGGAACATCGTGCCAGAAACCGCGGCCGGCAGGGACAAAGCGCTTCAGCGCGGCGAGGCTACTGCCATCGTCGCTGCTTTCATCCGCGAATGCCTGGGTGGACATGGTGAGTGAACTATAAATTCGGGCTTGGGAGTGTCAAGCGACCGGGCGCGGGGCTGCGGCAAGTGCTTCCCCTCTCGCGGGTTGGCGCGGGGAACAATTTCAACTCGACGGTTGATTTGGAGCGGGATTGGTGGGCGAGGCAACCGCCGGTGCCTCGGCTCGCATTGCTTTGGCGCGCTGGTCCAATTGGTTCAGTTGCTGCACGGTGACCACGATCAAGCGTTTGATGCCGGGGCGTCCGGCCTGACCGCGCGCCAGCGAGATGCCGAGCTTGGTCTGCTGTTCCAAGTAGTTGGCGAGCACGCGGCGGTAATCCGCCAGGAGCGGCAACAATTCCGGCGCCAAGCGCTGGCGGAGCAGGTCAAATTGTTGCAGTCGCTCCTGCAACGCCGGCGCCTGGCGCATGGTATCCCAGTCGCTCACGATTG
>Ga0315277_10002425_pt1 | contig 26036 bp, 24 predicted proteins | sample YL17G05_15_MG_FD_203695 | JGI IMG/M metagenome (GOLD analysis project Ga0315277, IMG submission 203695) | Sediment microbial communities from Yellowstone Lake, YNP, Wyoming, USA - YL17G05_15 | ecosystem: Environmental > Aquatic > Freshwater > Lake > Sediment | place: USA: Wyoming | collected... | reverse complement strand
AGGCCGACCTCATCGAATCCTTCTTCGAGGTGCACCGGGATTTCCAGAGTGCCTGCACCCTGAGCTATTTTGCCGAGCTGGTGGAGGAGTTTTTCCCCTCGCGGGCTAAGGAGGACCTCGTCTTCCGACTCCTCTTATCCGTACTGCAGGCCATCAAGGAAAAAGGGGACCTGGGAATCCTGAGCCGGTATTTCGAAGCCTGGTTCCTCCAGATCAACGGGCTCCTGCCCGATTTCCGGCGCTGCCGGAAGTGCAGGAAGCGCCTGACCGAGGGAGGCTGGCTGTCTTCCCAGATGGACGGTGTCTACTGCGGAGTCTGCGCGCCGCTAAAAAAGGAAGGAATCCCTGCCGAATTCGCCCCCTTCCTCGATTGGGTCCGGAAAAACGCTCCTCCCACAGAGGGAGGTCCCGCCTGTTCTGCCGGCCAGTTGGAGGCCATCGGCAGAACCCTCCAGAGTATTATCGTCTATCATCTCGAGCGAGAGCCGAAGAGCCTTCACTTCCTCAAATAGAGAACGAGGATTACGGCCCCGATCCAGAGCACGATGTTGAGGAGCATCGGCTTGTCCTGGATGATGATCTCCTCCGGGCTCCCTCCCTTGCCTTTGAGATGGACCAGGTAGAGATAGCGGAAGATTCCGTAGAGGACGAAGGGGGCCGTCCAGACAAGGTGGGATGTGCCGAACTTGTCTACGGTCTCCTGAGAGATGGTATAAAGGCAGTAGGCGATCAAGGTCGAGGCAGTGACGACGGCGATCATCTGGTCGAGAAGGTAAGCGCTGTACTCTTTGAGGATGGGCCGGTGCTCAATCGCTTTGTCTTCGAGAAGGATGAGTTCATGTCGTCTCTTCCCCATGGACAGGAGCAGCGCCAGGAGCGTCGTGCAGATGAGCAGCCACGAGGAAATGGGCACCGCGATGACCAGGCCGCCCGCCACTACCCGGATGACAAACCCGGCGGCGATGACGAAGATATCGAGGATGACGACTTGTTTCAGCTTGAGAGAATAGGCCACCTGGAGGAAGAAATAGACGAGGACGGTCAGGAAGAAACCTCGCTGCAGAAAGAAGGCCGCTATCAGCCCGGCCGCGGCCAGCACAAAAAAGAGGACCAGCGCCTCGGACGGGCTGATCTCGCCCTTGGCAATCGGCCGCTGCGATTTTTTGGGATGGGCCCGGTCTTCCTCGCGGTCGCGGAGGTCATTGAAGATATAGAACGCCCCGGATATCACGCAAAAAGTGAGAAAGGCCCCTGCGGTTCTGAAAAGAAGAGGGACGGAAAAAAACTTCTGCGCGAAAATGAGAGCGGCGAAGACGAACAGGTTTTTGGTCCACTGGGCCGGCCTCATGGACTTGACGACGGCTCGTACTGTCATGGCGGTTTTGGGTTATTGTATTAAAAAATACATGGGATGGCAACATCTCTCTCCGGCCAAGGGCCATTACATTTCCCTTCTATTTTGATAAAATAAAAAGCCTCGGCACAGGAATGCAGGCTCCATGACGCTCCAGGGCAGCGAAGAGACGAACTACCGGAAGCTGACGTCCCGGAACACGCTTCTCACCATCATCCTTTTCGTCAGCCCGATCTTGCTCCTCTACCTGGCCGTCAACTATGAGGCTTCGGCCTTCGTAAAAGGACAGATCTATGGCCGTCTGGCCGAGACCGTCGCCGAGAACACCAAGACGATCTCTATCTTCCTCCAGGACCGTGAGACGGACCTGCGCTCGTTCTCGCATTTCGATGTCGAGACGATCGCGGACGTTCCGCGCCTCGCCCCGGTCCTGACGTCCCGCATTGCCGCCAAGAAGTGGTACGATTTCATCCTTATTACCGACCTCGAGGGCCGCATCGTCCTCTCTCTCAACAGGGATGTCTCGGGTTCGGTGGCCGACCGGGAATATTTTCGGGCCGCCCGCGACGGCCAGTTTTTCAACTCGGGGATCTTCTATTCCGAAATGCTGGGTAAGAGCGTCATGATCCTGTCCCATCCCCTGCTCAACCGAAGCAACCAGACCATCGGCACCGTGGCCGCCGGACTGAACCTCGAGAGCTATTACAGTTTGCTCTTTGACCTGCGCATCGGAGAGACGAGCGAGCTCTTCCTGGCAGATGTTTCGGGCAAGCTACTTTCACCCACCAAGCTGGGAGGCCGTCCGCTCCTTGATAAGAGCTATATCGAGAATGAGGAGAACCCCCACCGGGGAGAAAGGGGCGTCAAAACCCACATCGACTACAGGGGCCAACGCGTGCTCTGTGCCTACTCCAGGATCCCCGGCTCCTCTGATTACCTCGTGTCCGAGATGGACCTCAAAGAGGCCAGGCTGCCCTTGCGGCAGGTCAACCGGATCATCCTCTATCTCTTCCTTCCGTTCTTCCTTCTCCTCGTTCTTATCTCCAACCTCAACTCGCGGCGGACGACATCCCTTCTCCGCCGACTGACGCTCGACCTCCGCCAGGCCCTCGCCGAAACGCAGGCTAAGAATAAGGAAGTGGACGAGATGAACGTCGAGCTCGAAAGAAAGGCCAGGGAGAGCGAGCTCCTGGCCGAGGAGCTCCGGCTTTCGGAGGAATACATCACCGAGCTCGTGGACAGCATCTCCCTTGGTGTCATCGGCCTCGATTCCTCGGGGCTGATCACCCATTTCAACAAGGAGATCCGTCAGCTCTTCAACCTGCCTGACCTCAAGAAAGGCCAGGGCATCTTCCAGGCCCTGCCCTGGCTCAACGACAAGGACATCGAAATCGCTTTTGAAAACACGATCTTCACCGGACGGCCCAAACGGATCGACAAGAAGCGGATCGACCGCAAGCGGGGCGAGGAATACTTCAACCTCTCCTTCTTCCCTGTCGAGGATGCCCGGGGCAAGGTCCGGGGCGTGAGTATCCTCATCGAAGATGTCACCGAGCGGGAGAAGCTCCACGGCCAGTTGGCTGAGTATGAGAAGCTGTCCGCCCTCAGCCAGCTGGCGCTCGGAGCCGCCCATGAGATCAATAACCCCCTCCTGGGGATCTCGTCCTATCTCGAAATCCTCCGGGACGAGGCCCCCGAGGAAGCCAAGAAGCAGGAGATCGAGGTCGTGCTGGAGAACGTGTACCGGATCTCTGAAACCATCCGCGGCCTGCTCAACTTCGCCCGGCCGACTCCGCCCCAGTTCACCAAAGTCAACATCAACCAGCTGGTCGACGACACCCTCTCTTTCCTGAGCCACCAGCCTATATTCCGCAGCATCCGGATCAAGAAAGTCCTTCCCTCCGGGCTGCCCCAGATCACCGCCGACCTCAACCAGGTGCGCCAGGTCTTGACAAACATGTTCATCAACGCCGCCCAATCCATGCTCGCCGGCGGAGAGCTCAAGGCCGAGACCGCTAAGGTCAAGTTCCAGGAGCTTATCCAGATCCAGATCAGCGACACCGGAGTGGGCATCCCCCCGGAGAACTTGAAGAAAATATTCGACCCCTTCTTCACCACGAAAAAAAGCCAGGGTACCGGCCTCGGACTGAGCATCAGCCTGAGCTACATCAAGAGCCACGGCGGCGAGATCTCGGTCCGGAGCGAAGTGGGAAAGGGCACCACCTTTTCGATCCTCCTGCCCGTCCGCCAGAAGGGCCGGGCGCTTCTCAAGGACGAGGAGGTCATCTCGTGAGCGCTTTCAGCATCCTGATCGTCGATGACGAAATCCTGACCCTGAACAACCTCAAGAAAGCGCTGGCCAAAGAGGACTATGAAGTCCTGATCGCCGATTCCGGCGAAACGGCGCTGGAGATGTACGACCGATACAAGCCCCAGCTCGTCCTTCTCGACCTGATGCTCCCCGGCATCTCGGGGCTCGAGGTCCTTAGTCGTATCAAGGACATCGACCGGGAGACGATCGTCGTCATGATGAGCGCCTATGAGATCCTGGAGAAAGCCGTGGAATCAATGAAGCTCGGAGCCTACGATTACCTGCTGAAGCCGTTTAAAATCAGCGACCTTAAGCACACCGTCCGCCGGGCCCTGGAGACTCTATCCTTGCGTATCCGGGTCCTGGAGCATCTCGAATCCGAAAAAGGGCGCTATTATTTCGGCCGGATTGTCGCCGAGAGCAGGAAGATGAAGGAAGTCATCAGCCTGGCCAAGCGGGTGGCGGGCGCGGACCGGACCACCGTCCTTCTCCAGGGAGAAAGCGGCACGGGAAAAGAGCTCCTGGCCAAAGCCATCCACTATCACAGCCCAAGGGCGGAGAAGCCGATCGTCGAGATCAACTGCGCGGCCATCCCGGAGAACCTGCTGGAGAGCGAGCTGTTCGGATACGAGGCGGGAGCCTTCACCGACGCCCGGAAAAGGAAGATCGGTCTCCTGGAGAGGGGCGACGGAGGCACCGTGTTCTTCGACGAGATCGGAGACATGTCGCTCAACCTTCAGGCCAAGCTGCTCCGGGTCCTGGAGGAAGGCTCCTTCGGCCGCCTCGGCGGCACTCAGCCGATCCGGGTCGATGTCCGTATCATCGCCGCCACGAACACGGACCTGGCCAAGGCAACCGAAAGCGGAAAGTTCCGGTCCGACCTTTATTACCGGCTGAACGTCGTTCCCCTTGTGATCCCGCCGCTCAGGGAAAGGAAAGAGGACATCCTTCCGCTGGCCATTTTGTTTATCCAGGAGCTCAACCAGGAGCTGAGGCGGACTTATAAAAGCATATCTCAAGAGGCCGCCAAAGCGATCCTCGCTTATCCCTGGCCGGGCAATGTCCGGGAGCTTCGTAACATCGTCGAAAGGATCCTCTCCCTCTACTCCGATGAGGAGGTGCGGTTCACTCATCTTCCCTTGGAGATCAGGGACTACCGGGAGGTCCCCGAAGCCCCCGGACTCGAGGACGTCGTGGCCGTCGGTTCGCTTCCGACGCTGGAGAAACTGGAGAAAGCTTATATCAAGAAGGTCCTGGCGGCGGTCGGCCAGAACAGATCCCAGGCTGCCCGGATTCTGGGCATACATCCCACATCCCTTTTCAGGAAAATAAAATCCTGGGAAAAGCACTGAGAGACCGGCGGCTAGAGCCCTTTCATTGCGATATGCTATAGTGCAAAATGCTATAGTCTCCTCTCTCTGACCTCGCAATTTATTTAATATCAATTATTTAAGAATTGGCATGAGAATTGCTTTAATGTTGGCCTGCTCTAATAGGAGGTCAACATGAGCAATCATTCAAAATCCACGAGCGCCGTCAGGGACATGCGGGAAGAATCCCTTCCCGAGGCGGCCGAAGGCCAACTGGCGGAAATCATCCCCTGGCCCGATGTCCACAAGATCGTCGCCCGAAAGCCGAAGACGAAAAAAAGAGTCCGGCTCGAGGGCAAATATCTCTATCACCATGGGAAAAAGGTGCCCATCCTGCAGTTCCAGAAATCGGGCTATGACCGGCTGTTGAAACTCCTGGTCAAGGAAATCGGCTGAAGAGGAGCTCAAGATGAAAGACGAAGCTAAGATCAGGTACATCAGCCCCCTTCCGGAACTTCGGGAAAAGGAGTATGACCCGTTCCTGGAGGCGACTCTCCAGTTCGAGCGAGCGGCCAATTTCCTCGACCTCGATCCCTGGATCTATCAGAGACTCAAGCATCCCGAGCGGGAACTGACGGTCCATCTGGCCATCACCCTCGACAACGGCGTGGCCGAGACCTTCACCGGCTTCCGGGTCCAGCATTCTAGGGTTCGCGGACCGGCCAAAGGCGGCATCCGCTACAGCCCGAAGGCCTCGCTCAGCGAATGTAAGGCTTTGGCCTCCTGGATGACCTGGAAATGCGCGGTCCTCGACCTTCCCTTCGGGGGAGGCAAAGGGGCTATAATCTGCGACCCGCTGAAGATGTCGGAGAATGAACTCAGGAAGCTGACCAAGGAGTACACCTTCGCCATCCGGGACTTTATCGGCCCATACAAGGATATCCCGGCGCCGGACATGTTCACGAACGCCCAGACAATGGCCTGGATTGCCGACGCCTACAGCCAGGGCCACGGATGCCTGGAGCCCGCGGTTGTCACCGGCAAGCCCGTCAATCTCTGGGGCTCTCTGGGCCGGGCGATGGCCACCGGAACCGGATTGTTTTTCGTCCTGGAGGAAGCCTGCGAGCACTTGAAAACTCCACTCAGCGGCAAGACCGTGGCCATCCTTGGGTTCGGCAACGTCGGCTCCTCGATCGGCAAGCTGGTCCACCAGGCCGGCTGCCGAATTATCGCCGTCACCGACATGTTTGGCGGCATCCGCTCGGACAAAGGTATCGATCCGTTTGAACTCGAGAAGCAAGTCGTCCAGACGGGCAGCGTCGTCAACTTCCCCGGAACCGAGCCGATCGACAACGACAGCCTGATCGGGCTCGAATGCGATGTTCTTATCCCGGCGGCCATGGAAGGCCAGATCCATAGGGACAACGCCGACACCGTCAAGGCCCGCATCGTCCTTGAAGGCGCCAACGGCCCGACCACCCTTGAGGCGGACGAAATCCTTAAAGAAAAGAAGGTTCTCGTCGCCCCCGACATCCTGGCCAACGCCGGCGGGGTTACCGTCTCCTATCTGGAATGGGTCCAGGACCTGCAGCGCTACTTCTTCTCCGAGGAGGAGGTCCGGGAGAAGACCGAGAAGAAGATGAAAAAGGCCTTCTGGGATGTTGTGGCCGTGATGGAAAAACACAACGTCACCATGAGGGAAGCGGCCTACATCCTGGCCGTCGGCCGGGTCGCGGAATCACTGACAGCGCTTGGCCGGGCGGCCTGAGACTGAATTCCTTCCTATCAAAACGATCGGAGGGGGGCAGGGCCGTCCCTTCCCCCTTCACTCCTCAAACCCTGCAATTTCTTCCCCAACCCCGTTTTCCCCATTGACCGAGTTTTGTTGCTATGATATAGGTGGATAACCAAAGCTTGAATCGGGAGAGACAGGATGGACGAAAACGCTAAGCCAAAACAGGATTATCGGCCGAAACTCACCGGCGGACTCATCCTCATCCTTCTCGGCGTCCTCTTCCTTCTGACCGAGATGGACAGGATCTCCTGGGCGGATTGGTGGGCCTATTTCTTGGTGGGGCTGGGTGGAATATTCCTAATCGAAGCGCTCTTCCGGGCCGGCTCGGCCGAAGGCCGCCGCGGCATCGGGGGTCGGATCGTCGCCGGGCTCATCCTGGCGATCATCGGCGGCGCTCACCTCATCGGTTTTGAAGAGTGGTGGCCTCTGGTCCTTATCGCCGTCGGTGTCGGCTTCCTAATTTCTGCATTTTTCAAAAAATAAGCCCCAGATGCAAGGACTGATTCCCACATTGCACGTCCTCGGAAAAACACTGCCCGAGGCCTGGGAGAAGGCCGTCCTAGCCTGCTGGGAGAAAGGGGCGGCCATCGAGACCGAATACGACCGGCCGGGCGACCCGCCGAGCCGAGATTGCACCATGATGTGGGTGGTCGAAAATCCTTTTCTGGAGCCGCGCATCCACCGCGCCTTTCCGGGGGGGCTCGAGGACCTCGAAATCTATCGCCAGGAAGTGGTGGACGGCGTCCATGACCACTGGATCGCGCCCCAAGAGGGGAAATGGACCTACACTTATCACAAACGCCTTTTCGCCTATGAGATCGAGGGCTCGGTCATCGACCAGATCAACTATATAGTAGAAAAGCTCAGCCAGGCCGGACATTCGCGGCGGGCCCAGGCCATCACCTGGAACCCCAAGCTCGACCCCCCTACCTATGACCCGCCCTGCCTGCAACGGATTTGGTGCCGGCTGCTTCCGGACGATCAGGGCGGACTGGTCCTCAACATGAACACCCACTGGCGCTCAAGGGACGCCTACAAGGCCGCCTACATGAACGTCTTCGCCCTGACCGACCTGCAGCGGGTGATCGCCGGCCGGATCGGCGAAAGGATCGGGCGGCCCGTCCGGGTAGGCCGGTATGCCGACCTCGTGGACAGCTTCCACATCTACGGTTCCTATTTCGGGGAGTTCAAGGGCTTCCTGTCGCTGGTTGAGAAGAGGAGTTTCGAGGACCGCACTTGGAGCTCCGAGTACGCCGAGCCGATGTTCGCGGAAGCCCGGGAAAAACTAAAGCGAGAAAAAGCAGGCGGCTAGGCCGTTCCTAAAACGGCGCAAAACCCCCCGGCCGCTCCAGGCCGATATCGGGGCCGCCTCAATAATATTCCTTCGCCATGGCAATAATCTCACACACAGTCCGCCAATTTCGACCGGTCATCGGAACACCGAGCAGCCTTTCCGCCTTGGCAGCGAGCTTAGATCGGCCGACACCATCAGGAGCATGCAGGTAGAAAACGTTACCTTTAAGAATAAAACGTTCGTTCTTGCTCTTGAGGCTATCAAGCGTTTTCAGATCAGGGTTCGATGGCACGGAGGACAAGAAGTTCAGATGCAGAGTCTTGGACTCGGATTCCGCTTCAGGGAAGGGATTCGATTCGGCCGCCTTTTCCATTTCGGCTAGCTCCAACAGCAGGACTTGAGGTTCAAAGCCTCGGCTTTTCTTAATTTCAGCGCTTATCTTTCTCGAAAGCCGCAGGGCATCTTTATCTTTGCTCTGAAAAACCGCATTGCCGCTTTGGAGATATGTCTTGACATTTTGGAGGCCGAGGTTTTCAAGAAGGGCGACGAGCTTTTTCATCGGCAGAATGCTCTTCCCACCAACGTTGATCCCCCTGATAAATGCAATATAGGTTTTCATCCAAAAACCTTTCGATCTGCCTTTTGGACGCCCCGAGCGGCCAGCCGCGGCGTCTCGATGCCGATCTTCCGCCCCGCCAGGATCCATTCCACGGCCGCCTCGATCCGGCGGGTTTTCGTTTCGAGCCGCTTCGCGCTCTGAATCCACCACCCCCAGAGCTTTCTCTGGGAGGCGGAAATGGCGTCGAATTTCTCCCGGGCGCCGGGCTGCGCTGCCAAGGCGACCAGCAGCTCTGCCGGGGTCTTCATGTCACGGTCTATCGCGTCAAGCGTCGTCCATGAGCCGTCGCGCTTGGCCTGCCGGACCTTGACCAGGCCAGCCTCGCACATCCGTCCCTCGGCCGAAAGCCTGACCAGGCGCTTCTTGTTCGAGGCGGACCAGAGGCTTCCGGCCTTCCGCGGCGTCCACCTCTGCATGTAACGCTCCGGGTCGAGGGCCCGCACGGTCGAATCGATCCAGCCGTAGCAGAGCGCTTCGTCGAGGGCCTCCTCATAGGTGACCGATTTTTTCCCGGTTCCCTTTTTGTAGTAGGCCAGCCAGACTTCCGAGGCCTTATCATGATTGGCCGCGAGCCATCGCCGCCAGGCCTCCTGATCCCTGAATAGCTTGGGTTCGATCTGTGCTTTCATCTCGGTGTTCTCCGGCACCGCGGCTGTCCGCGACGCTCCACCCATTTTCGATGAAAATGCGGCCCGGATCAAGATTCGCTCGAGGATCCGAATCGGCCAAAACGCCCGGCCGGGCGATGACGAGCCGGAAGAGCCTCGCCTGTCGTAAGGGTTATTTTGATGGCGGAACAATCCATACCCCCAGAATGGATTTAAGGTCGCCGAATATACTCCTCAGATTGCCGTTAGAGATTTTGATTGAAGCGTAAATACTCCTGGTATAAGGTTTTAGTGTGATCAACACGCTCACCCGGAGGGTGAACACCTTAACCAGGAGGGTAGTTTCATGATAGCTCAAGGGATTCTTCCATTCAAGATCGAACATACTGAAGAGCTCATTACGCCGCGAAGCGGCCTGGCCTTGTTCGCGGAGGTTATCCGAACATTGAAGGTGGATAAGAGAGTGGCGAGCTTTTTTCCTCCGCCCGGCTCGAACCGGGGCTATGGGGCCTGGGAGTATATCGAGCCGATGCTTTTGATGCTGGAAGGCGGGGGGCGTCATATCGAAGACCTGCGGGAGATCCGGGACGACGAGACTCTGCGTCGGCTGATCGGTCTGCGGCGGATGCCGTCGCTGTCAACCTACGGGGATTGGTTGGTGCGGATGGGTGCCGGCGGAGGTGGGGAAGCGATGGAGGAGGTTTCGGAGGAGGTCGTGGGAGCGATTCTGAAGCGAACGGGGACGAGGGAGTATACGCTGGATGTGGACGCGACGGTCGTCGAAGCGGAGAAGCAGGGGGCGCAGTGGACGTATAAGAAGGTCAAAGGCTATCAGCCGATGTTGGGTTTCCTTGCGGAAAACGGCCTCTGTCTGACCCATGAGTTTCGGGAAGGGAATGTGACCGCGCAGAGCGGGGCGTTGAAGTTCCTAAAGCGGTGTTGGAGGCTCTGTCCGAAGATCAAATATGTTCGCTCTGACAGCGCCTTCTATCAGGCCGAGGTGATCAACTGGTGCCAAGAGAGAGGGTTCGGGTATACGATTACAGCCGACCAAGATGCTGGTGTTAAAGAAGTTATCAAGACCATCCAAGACTGGAAGCCACTTGTGAGGCCGGATGGTCAAGAGACAGACCGGGAGGTGGGCACCGCCATCCACATTATGGGGAAAGTCCAAGAGCCCTTTCGCTTGATCGTCCAACGCTGGCGCGACCCTCAGCGTTTGCTTTTTGAGCCAAACGGCTATTGCTACCATGTCATCTCCAGCAATCGGGATGAGCTCGAGGCGGAAGAGGTAGTCTGGTTCCATAATCAGCGTGGACAAGCGGAGAACTACATCAAAGAACTGAAGATCGGGTTTGGGATGGAGCAGATGACCAGTGGCGATTTTGCGGCCAATGGGCTTTGGTTTTCGATCGGGGTTCTGGCCTATAACCTCACAGAGGCGCAAAAGCTTCTATTCCTGGATTCTGATTGGCGATCCAAGACGATCGCGACACTGCGTTGGCAGTTGATCGAAACGGCAGGGCGACTGGTGCGTCACGGCCGTCGGATGATCCTGAGACTGACGACGTCCCGGGAAAAGTTTCAAACCTTCCTCCGCGTTCGCCGACTGTGCGCCACTTTCCATTAGCCCCTCAAGCCTCGTTTGCTAAAAAAATGGAGGCCGCTGTTAAGGGAAGAGTTTCTGAAAAGCGGGATAAAAAGAACGGGGACCAGGAGGGAATGGCTGAAAATGCGCTCCCCTTTGATGTCAAAAACCGAGCTCGACCTCTTCAGCCTTAAAGATCCGTCGAAATTGGAGTCTAAAAAACACCTATCGGCAATTTTGGGATACTGCTTGCACTCGATTATCGACAATTTTAAGATAATACTGCAATTTTCCGGCGAAATTAAAAGGGATCACATAAAATACGAAGTTAATAAAGGAAGAATTGTATCCAGTGCACGGTGCTATTTATTAATAGTTAGGCGAAACGAGGAACGGGGATGGGAGAGACCACGTACCTATTGGGGGCTGGCATAAATCGAAATGTTAAAGGGCCGGATGGACTCTTGCCGCCGCCCGCGCATGATTTCTTTCGGCAAGCTCTTCGACATCCTCGGATCTCAGATGAGCATATCATTGGACTAATTACCCCTCTATTCGATTTCATTGAGAAATATTGGCACATAACCAAAAATGAACTCAAAGATAATGAGTTCGACTTGGAAGAGTGCTTTACCATGCTTGAGTTGCAGCGACGTGATGCAGAAAGATCACAGGATCAACACGTTTTAGTCAGCACTCTAAGAGTTGAATGGCTTCTCACCCAGCTCCTACTCGACTTCATGTCCGAGGTCGAAAATTGGGTATATAACTCGGCACAGTTTCAAGAGTTCGGAAAGCGTCTTTTTCTTGAACGAGCGACTGTCATCACCTTTAACTATGACAATTTGCTTGAATCAGCAATAGAGCTCGCGTCGCCACGGAGATTGGGCGCCGAAAAAACCCTCTCCTCGCGTGATCCTATGGATAATGTCATCAATGATGATGACATAGCCTACTCTCCCCACGAGTGGAATCCATATGTCGCCTATAAGGTTAGGTTCGATGAGGTAGAGCTACTGACGCCTGGCATCACTCGAATGGTCGAAGGCACGCGATATTACGGGCACATTCGGAACCAAGTAGACTTGCCCGCCTTCCTTAAAATGCATGGGTCACTGGGCTGGTTTTTCCACAGCGGATATCGCGTTGACGGGGTCCATCTCGAAGGCGAAGGAGATTCTCAAACTGGGCGAAGCGTCCTGCGCAGGGGACTTTATAGGCTTGGCCATCCAAGTATCGATTATGCTAATATTGAGATTCTACTACCGCTCATTATCACCCCCGTTCTGAACAAGCCATACGATAGACACCCAGTTTTCCAGACGATTTGGGAACAAGCCCGGGTCGAACTGCGTCACTGCAAGAGATTGGTAATCGGGGGGTACTCATTCCCGCAAACGGATTTCCATGTCCGTCGTCTCTTGCGTGAAGTGTTCAGCGACAATTGCCTAGAGGAATTGTGCATAATAAATCCGAATACGATAATCATAGGAGTTGCAAAAGATCTCTGCAACTATAAAATGCCGGTCACTGTCTGTAAGGATATTGAAGAATTTTTAAGTATGGGCGCCTAGCTTTGGCCTGGGCGCAGTTGAGCTAGAAACCACGTCCGTTGGTAAGTTGCGACATTAGGAAGCAGCCTAAGAACATAGCCAATCCGCTCGGCAAGATGAAACAGCCGGTGGTCATTCTGCTGCGATTTTTTATAGACCAGCTCTTCGCTCGAGCCCATTCACACGGACTTTGAGACGTGCTTCGAAAAAATGCAGGTTCTGGCGGGCGGCACTTAATACCGACTTACTTCAGGTTCCGCAGGGCCTGCGCCGCCGGCGTCGTGGCCAGACCGCCAAGAGAAGTACAGCGCAATTCCCTGGGCAGCATTTTCCCGACGGCGAAGACCGCGTCTACGGTATCATCCAGAGGCACCGGGTTGACGTAACCGCCGAGCAACAAGTCGGCGCAGACAAGAGCGCCGGTGGCAGCCACGGCATTGCGGGTGTGACAGGGGATTTCGCAGAGCCCTTGCACCAGGTCGCAGACCGACCCCATGCTGTTCTGGAGCGAAACGGCCGCCGCGTCGAGGGCCAACTCGGCGGAACCGCCCATCGCCTCTACGGCTGCGGCTGCGGCCATCGCGCCGGCCGCCCCGATCTCCACTTGGCAGCCGGCCACCTCGGCGGCGAAGGTTGCGCGACGGGCGATGACCAGGCCGACGGCCGAAGCGGCAAAAAGCGCCAGGGCGATTTGTTCAGATGACAGCTTCTTTGTCTCGACCAGAGTGAAAATCACGCCGGGGATGACCCCTGATGATGCCCCAGTCGGGGCGGCGCAGACCACTCCCCCGCTGTTGCTGACATGAAGAACGGCCATGGCCCGGGCGGCGGCTCGGGTTCCCGGGCCGCCAAGCGCCAAGTTTCCCTTCCTATCAGCCTCAAGGATCTGGCCTGCAGACGGCCGGAGAAGACTCATCCTCAAGTCGCGCCCGCCGAGCCCGCGCTCGACGGCCGCGGTCATGATATCCCAGCGCCGCAGCATTTCTTCTTTGGCTTCCTTCTCAGAGAATCCAAGAAGGCGGGACTCATGTTCAAGGGCGACCCGGCCCAGGCTGGTCCTGCGGCTCTTTGCCCTACCGGCCATTTCCGCTGCGCTTGAAAAAAGCGGTTCCCCGCGCTGCACATAAAAGACGGGCGGGACGGACCAGATCCGGCGAACGCCGCTCAAGGAGCGAATTTGCCGCAGGATTTCCTCACTGATGGCAACTGGACCCCGGTAATGCACCAGGGTTTTCCCCCCGTCGGCAACCTTTATGTTCACACTCTCTAACGCCTGTCCGCTTTTTGCCAACGCTTCTACTCGTGGGGAAACCGCCTCTTCGCACTCAACGAGAAGATCATGGCTCTTGCCGGTCAGCTCGATCTCCCAACCTTCGATCTGTCGGAATATGATCAGGCCGCCGCCGATCGATTGGGCCAGCGTTCGGAGACGTTTCTCCTGCCGGCCGGTCAATTCGATTTGGACCGTGTTGGGGTGATCGGCGCCGGGCAAGGGGCTTGTTTGAAAAACGATACTCATCCCCGCCCGCGCGGCAGATTCTAGGGCCTGCGGAAAGCGCTCGTCGGTGATCGGCCATCCCATCAAGCCAGACGTAAACCCGAGGTCGGCCCCTTGCTGTTTGTAGGTCTTGGCATAAGAGCCTTCCGGGTCGAAACTGAAAACAGCCGAGACGGGTTCCTCTCCGAGCAGCGACCGGGCGATCCGGCCGATCCGATAAGAGCCTGCTGTGTGTGAGCTCGACGGCCCGCGCATCACCGGTCCCAGGACATCGTTGAAGATGCTGATGAAGGCCATTTTTTCCTCTTTCCTTTTCTATTTATACCACAGCTTCATCGCTCTTGAGGAATAAAGCACCAAACGCCCGGAGCCGCCGATTCTCAGTTCAGGCGTTCCCGGCAGATTCGGCCGACGCGCTTGGCCATGGCGATAATGGTCAGGATCGGAGGCTTGCCCAGTGATTGCGGAAAAAGGGAAGCATCCGCCACATAGACGTTTTCCGGAAGGGCGGGGTGATGGAAGGATACACTCTCCCGTTCCGTCAAAGGGAGCATGCCGCCGGGATGGCCGGCGTTGATTGTGCCCAAGAAAGTTTTTTCCCTGGGGATCCCGAGCCGGGAGAGTATGTCCTGGCACAAGGCGACGCCCTCGCCGAGCCTTACCCTGTCTTCCGGATGCAGGGTTTTCCTGATCCCCCGGGAGGAGATGTTCCCCTCGGGGCGATCGGCCAGTTTGATCATGAGGCTCATGATATCCCTGGAATGATAGGACCACCGCTTGTTGAAAAAGAAGCTCAGGAAATCGAAGTAGGGAGAAATAATGTAGCCGTCCTTTTCGACGACAAAGGGCATCGGTATCTCGTTGTCCAAGCCGGAATTTTTCCATTCGGCGGCCACACACAGGACCGGGTCCACAAACAGCCGTGGCTGGCAGGGGATCCCCGATCTCTCGAGGATCTGCGGGGTGCCCAGCCCACCTGCGGCCAGGATGATCAGGTCGGCGGCCAGAGTTTTTTTCCTCCGGCCGAGCCCGACCTCGACGCCACTGGCTGTCCCGTTTTCGATAATGACTCTGGTCACGCGGCCGCCGCTAATCAGCCTGGCGCCTCGGGCTAGGGCTGAATTCAGGTATCGCCGGCTGTCCCACTTGACTCCCTGCGGACACCCCAGGACGCAGCGGCCGCAATGCCGGCAGCGCGCATAATCACCCATCTTCGGCGTCGGCCGCGGAGAGAGCCCGAGATCGCGGCAGATATCGAACAGCCGCCTGGTGACCGGACGCCAATGCGTCTCATGCTCGACGGAGATGGGGATCTCCCGCCCGATCGCGTCGAACTCTTCGTCCAGGCAGATGCCCAAATTCTTGAGGTCTCCGTCCAGCCGCAGAGCGTTCCCCGTGGAGATCGTGGTCGTGCCGCCCAGCCCTTGGCCTCGTACCAAGACCATATCTTTGGTCTTGAGGATCCGCATGGCGGGAAAAAGGAGGCTGATCTCCCGCTCATCAAAAAGGAGTCCGGACTTCTTCCACTTGGCCGCCGCAGAGAGGTCGCGGGAAAAGGGCCGGAACTCCCGGCCAGCCTCGACGACCGTTACTTCATACGAGCCTTGAAGCTCGTTGGCCACGGTCGCGCCGCCGGCGCCGCTTCCCACGACGACAGCTTTTTTCATGAAGGTCCGTCCTCAAAGACAAGGCGGGCCCGGCAGCAGTCGTGGCCCTCGGTGATCCTTTGAGTGAACTCGAGTCTTCCACCCCCCGATATTCCGGCGGCGGCGCCCGCATCCAGAGCCGAGATCAGGCGGCAGACGCGGCCCGTGTAGAAACGGCTAAAAGCGCAATCGCGGATGATCACCTGGCCGTCGGGCCGGCCCTCAAAAGATATGCCCAGAATCCTGTATAGGACCCGGCTCATCCGGATGACATCGTCCCGGGAGCGGACGCGGAACCTTCGGCGCAGCGTCGCTCCCAGCTTCGAAGCATTCTGGAAGAGCCGGCGTTCGACGGCGCTCTGGTCCCGGTTCTCCGCCCAGAGCCTCTCGGATTCTTCTCTCGTGAAAAGCGCGTAGGCTTGGAGCAGACGGCTGGCAGAAAGACCCCTGGTCGGCGGCGGGTCGACGCCGAAAGCCTGGGCCGTAGCCGAAAAAAGATCGTGGAGGACTTTCTTTCTGACCGCGACCGGAACATAGAAGTCCATCATCGCCAGGACGAGGTTCATGGGCTTCCGTCTCTCCGAAGCCTCAATATCCACCAGACGCCGGCGGCGATCAGCCCATCGATAAAGAAATTGGCCAGACAGATCAAGAACGGCCGGTGAAAAATAAAAAATATGAGCGAGAGGAGCGACGTGACCAGTTTCCCCTGGGCGAGGAGCAAAGGGAACATCCTGTTTTCAGGATGCCTGAACATCAGCCAGGCCAGGAGCGAAACCAGGTACATATAGCCGGAGGCCAGGACGAGGAAGAAAGGATGCCCCAGTGGTGGCGCCTCGGGCAGGCGCAAAGGCCCGGACAGACGGTTGAAAAAAGTCAGAACACCGTCGGGGACGGCCAGGAAGAGCACTCCCACGATGACGAACCCGGCCGTCATGGCCAGCGCTGCAGCCCGATAGAGCCTCATGGAAGGTTCTCAGTTATAGAAGATTTCAAAAAACTTCGCCAAAGGCCCGAACCGGACTTCAGCCAGCAACTCTTCCGATTCGGCCTTTCCAAGAGGAATCTGTCCGCGGCCGTGTTTCTGGAGCAGACGATAGTTCCTGTTGATGAAGCAGCTCTCTTCAGATGGGAAGTGCCGCCGCATGTCCGCATAAATGTCCCCGACCGGGCGCTCCATCACGTTGCCGAAGGTCATCGGGACAAAAACACAGGGGCTGACTTCGCCGAAGGCGTCCACATAGACCATCTTGTGGCCGGCGTTGCAGCCGAAATGCTCGCGTCCTTCAAAATGCCCGAGGTAGTTGACGGTTATCCCTCCGTCCCGGTTATAGCGGTCCTGCAGGACGACCAGTTTTCTCCGCTCCGCTTCGGTCATTACCAAATCACTTTTCCAGAATCCCTGGACGGAGGGTTTGGCTTCGCTGAGCCAGGCTTCATGGACATCCAAACCGCTCAGGAAAGAGAGCAGCTCTTCGACCTCGTCCAGGACAATCATCTCCCTGGACAGAACGGCCGAGACGCCGACGTGTAGACCGTCGGTTTTCTTGAATAGCTCGATGGCCCGGAGCGCCTCGCGGAATGCCCCCGGAGTCCCCCGCGCCCTGTCATGCGTGTCTTCCCTCCAATCGTCAAGGCTGACCGAGACGGAAAAAAGGCCGGCCTTCTTCAAGTCGGAAGCGAGCCGCGGGGTCAGGTTTGAACCGGTCGTGAAGAGCTTGACCGCACAGTCTGCGCCGACGCTTTCGACTATCTCCAGAAGATCCTTGTTGAGCAGAGGTTCTCCCCCGGTGAGACCCAGCCAAAAAACTCCCAGTTCCTTCAATTCCCGGATAACGCGCTTAATCGTCGTCGTATCCATGACCCGGCCGGCCCGTCCTTTGTTATAGCAGTAGGTGCAGCGCTGGGGACAGGCGTTGGTTAACCCGACCTGCGCGTGGGACGGCCCATCCGTCCTTCTAAGGAGGTGCTCGTCGATGAAGCGTTTGTAGGCGGGGCTGTTTATCGGAGGAAGATGCGAATGGATGATCAAATTCCCACCGACGTCACGTACCCGGAACCGCCTCATGTAACCGAGCAGGAAGCGGTTGATCCGAGGACCGGCCTTGAGGACTTGGGCGTTCCGGGAGATCGCCCGCCAGAGAGCGGCCTGATCGCGAAGCTTCGCCATGCTGTTTATTATACCATCAAACTGATTCAGACGATGGGTGCGCTTCGCTGAAGCAACTTTTATAGCCGCTGAACCGTATATATGGATGAGGGAATGGGCGGTGGAGGGAGGTTCAGATGAAAGCAAAAACAAAAATCGTCATCCTCTTGGCGGCCATGGCCCTTACTTTCCTGGAATTCAACTTCATCACCTGCTCGGGCAGCTTCTGTAAGCTCCTTAGGTCGGGTCAGGAGTGGACCCTGTTGGCTGCGGCCGGTTGCCAGGGCCCGCCTGACGCCGTTGTCACGGCCTCAGCTAAGCTCTGAAAAGATTGCCGAGCAGGAAACCCATTATGTCGGCGGACTGGCCTAAGGGGGCCAGTCGGCGCGCCTCGAGCGCATCTCTCAGCTTGGACTGAGTGCGTCCTCCGCCCTCTCTGTTCCAGGTGGAGCAAGCTCCACTCAGCCCCAGGATAATTCAAGAAAGGGGCAGCTCTTTTCTCCTTGAGTGGGTTTGACTTTTCGCCTGGCGCACCGAATAATAATGGACCCATCGGGACGTTCTTGAGCGTTAAGTGCGGAGATAATGAGCTTCGAACAGTTGATCGGCCGGTACGGGCTCTATCTCACGACCTATGTCGTCAGTGTTATCAGCGGGTTTGTGCCGTTCGTCAACCTCGAAGTTTACTTGGTTTGGGTGGCGGCGGTGACTCCCAGCTCTCAAGCCCTGGCCATCACCGTCCTGGCGACGGTCGGCCAGATGACGGCCAAGACACTCATGTACCTGGCCGGAGCCGGCATCCTCAAAATCTCCGTCAAGAAACCGGGCAAGAAACTCCAGGCCGTCCAGATGAAGATGGCCCAGTGGCAGCACCGCATGGGGCTGTTCATGTTTATCAGCGCCTTTCTGGGAGTCCCCCCTTTTTATGTGGTGAGCATCGCTTCGGGGATCTGTCGCGTTCCTCTCCCGGTATTCGTCATCTGGGGCCTGGCGGGACGGTTCCTCCGTTTCGCCATCGCCGTCTTCTTCCCCCATCTCCTCAAGGGGATATTCGGCTGAGGCAGCGGATAGGCTGATGAGCTTCCGTCTTCTGGTCGATTCCGATGAATTCACGGCCCAATTCTTCCAGGATATCTCGGCCGCCCGGAGCAGAGTCTACGTCCAGGCGATGACCTTCGACGCCGACCGGTCCGGGCTTCGTATCGCGCGAGCGCTCCTGGACGCCGCTGCCCCTGACCGGCGCGTTCTCATCGATGAGGTCTCCAGGTATATCGTCAGCGACCGGTTCATTTACTCCCCTGGCAATTGGCGGGACCCCGACCTACGACGGGAGTGGCGGGCAACACGGAACCTGGCCGAAGAGTTCCGCCGTCAGGGAGTGGGCGTCAAAATCACCAATCCGTATGGACGCTTCTGGCGCCGGTTTTTCGCCCGGAACCACAAAAAACTGGTGGTCATCGACGGACGGATCTCCTACCTCGGCGGCATCAACTTCAGCGACCACAACTTCGCTTGGCACGACATGATGCTCCGGGTCGACGACCCAGACATTGCGGCGTTCCTGGAAGAGGATTTCCTGTCCACATGGGAGGGTCGCAATCAGTCCGATTTCCGGTCGTTCCCGGGCATCGATATCCACTTTCTAGACGGCCGCTCCAACGCCCGGGCCTTCGAACCCATCCTCAAAGTAGTCCGCGGCGCCCGCCAGGACATTTTCATCGAAAGCACCTACTTCGCCCTGCCCTTCTTCGACCGTCTGCGCGAGATCGGGCCGGGCCGGCCCCCGACGGTCCTCCTGACCTCAGAGGTCAACAACTGGCCGCAGATGCGCCACTACCTTCCCTGGGAGGCCCGGAGCTCGGGGATCGACCTCCGCCTTTACCCGGGCCGGCTGACCCACCTCAAGGCCATCCTCGTGGACGGCCGCGAGCTGATCATGGGCTCGGCCAACTTCGACTTCTTCAGCTACTCCATCTACCAGGAGATCGTCGCCGTCGTCCGCGACCCGGCGGTCATCGCCGCATTCAAGGAAAGAGTGGTTGTCCCCGACCTGGAGAGATCGGTCTCTTATCAAGGCCTCGTTCGTCCGGTCCGCGGCCGGATTCAGGCCCTCTCCTTCCGGGCCTTAGTCCGGTTGAACCGCTGGTTAACGCGGATCTAGACCTCAAATTCCCTTCGGCTAGGCTTTTATTTCAACCGTTCCAGTATGCCGACGGTGGCGGTCGCGCCGATGCGCGCGCAGCCCAGCTTCCGGACCTCCAACGCGCGCTCCAGCGTCCTGATCCCGCCGGCCGCTTTGAGCTTCACGGCCGGGGCGGTGTGCTCCCTCATCAATTTGAGGTCCCGGTCCTCGGCGCCGCCGGTCGCAAATCCCGTGGAGGTCTTGACGAAATCGACTCCCACCTCGGATGAGATCCGGCAGGCAGCGATCTTCTCCTCGTCCTCAAGGTAGCAGTTCTCAAAGATAACCTTGACGATAACGCTCTTGGCATGAGCAGCGGCCGTGACCGCTCCGAGGTCGGCTTTGACATAGTCATAGTCTCTGGACTTGAGCTTTCCGATGTTGAGGACGACGTCGATCTCCCGGGCTCCATTCCGGATGGCCTCCTCGGCCTCGAAGACTTTTGCGGCCGTGGTCGTCGTTCCATGGGGAAAGCCGATGACGGTCGTCACCCGGACCGGACTTTGACAAAGGATATCGGCGGCGCGCCGGACATCGCTCGGCCGGACGCAGACCGTCGCCACTCTGTACTCATGGGCGATCCGGCAACCCTCCTCGATCTCTCTGTCGGTCAAGTTTGGCTTGAGCAAAGAATGATCGATCATCCCGGCGATATCTTCATAGGTCACCATGTCTGTTCCTCCTTAGAGTCTATGCCCAGGCGCGAAGGCAGGGCCTCAGGCCGGACGGCCCGTTATGACGGAGGGACGCCGCTCCGGGCAGGGAATCCCGGTCAATCGACGGCGCACTGTTTTTGCTCGTAGCCGCAGGCCGTAAAGAAAATAGCCCGGTCAAAAAAGAGGGCTACGCGGTTGTTGAGTTCGATGGCCTGGTAGAGGTCATAAGTGGTGTCCAGGAGCCCCTCTTCCATTACCTTGCGCCAGAGGTTTCGCCGAATGAGGATGAGCGCCTGGATGACTTCCGAGAGAGCGAATCCTTCCCGCCGGCGCGCTGCCCCCAAGGCTGTGTAATCCTTGGCTACATCTTCTTTGGAGGTTTCATGAGAGATCCATTTTCCGAGCTGGCTGAAAACGCGGAAAGCCCTCTCGTAGATGGCGGCCTGATCAAAATGTTGATAGGTGAGCATGCCGGTCTCCTTGCGGATATCGGCCAGCCAGGAGTTGGTGAGTTCGGCGGCATTGCGCTCGATGAGGTCGACGAGTTTCTGGGAGACCGGTGTGAGATGAAACGAAGTTTTCTTCCCCTCGGTGCTCATGTCCCATCCTCCTCAAGCCAACCTTTAGCACAGCCTCCCCTCAAAGTCAATCGGCGCAGACTCTTTTCTGGGAGCTCTCTTCATGGACAGATGATGGCCCGGATAACGCCGTTGCGGTAGCTGGCAGCGAGTTCGAAGGCCTGCGGGGCGTCCTCCAGGGCGAACCTATGTGTAGCGATGAAATGCACATCCACCTGCTTGTTTCGGATGAGGTCGATGGCTTCTCGAAAACAAAATCTCTGCCGGCGCACGTTGTGGAGAGAAAGCTCCTTACGGCGGAGGGCGTGGATGTCGAAAGAGATGCGATCTCCGGTGGGGATTCCGATGATGAGGAGGCGACCGCCGGGCTTGAGAAGCTCGATCGCCTGGGAGAAAGCAGACTGGTCGCCGCAGCATTCATAGACAGCGTCAAATCCGTCGGGTGCGAGGCTTCTCATCCGGGCGACTATGTCTTCCCGGTCAGGATTCCCCGCCCAGGACACCCCGGCCTTACGGGCGACTTCTACTCGGCTATCGATTTTGTCGGTCACGTAGACCGCGCGCACGCCGGCGGCCCGGCCGGCCAGCAGCACGCTCAGGCCGATCGGGCCGGCGCCGAGGACGGCGACCGTATCGGGCACGGGTTCGCCGGTTAGCTTGAGACTGTGGACGGCAATGGTCAGAGGCTCGACGAGAACGCCCTCCTCCAAGTTCAGTTCGGCAGGTAGCAAGAAGCAGTTGTCTTCCGGCATCACGATGCGTTCGCAAAGGGCGCCGGAAAGCTGGTTGGGTGTCCCGAGGTAAAGGAGGCAGCGGCAGGTGTTCGGCCGTCCGGCCAGGCATTGGTCGCAGGCGCCACAGACGATCGCCGGGTCGACGGCGACCCGATCGCCCGGCTTCAATCGGCGGACCGAGGGGCCGACCTGTTCGACCGTACCAGAGCACTCGTGACCGACGATAAAAGGATAGCGGACGATTTGGTCGCCGATCCCTCCCTCTGAATAATAATGAAGGTCCGAGCCGCACACCCCGACCGCGCCGACGCGGATCAGGACTTCGTTGTCTTTGGTAAGTTCGGGCTCAGGGATTTCCCGAATTTCTATCTTCCTTATTCCTGTCAGGATAGCTGCTTTCATCGCCCTGGCTTCTCGTTTCTATCGGTCCGCCCCTCTCAGGGACAGGACAATCGGAAAAATTTTCTCCATCATCGGTCAGAACGGGTTTTCGGTCGGGTAAAGCAGGCCCGCCGGCCGGTTGAAATAGACCTCTTCGACACCCATCATCCGCGCGGCGGAGAAGAGCGGCCTCCCGGCGTGCTGGAAGGCGACAGCCGTGTGATGCGGGAACCGCTTCTCGATCAGGACATGGCGGTAGAACCGCCCCATCTCCTTGATCGCAAAGACACCGATACTGCCGAATGACTTGGGGTCCATATCGAGGACTTCGCCTTCGGCCGCGTAGGCGCGGAGCACGGTGTCGGCCGTGGACTGGAGCCGGAAGATGGTCACTCCGCCGGGCCGGATGCGGCCTTCCATGGTGCCGCGGGTGATGTCCGGCTCCTTATCGCCCTCCATTAGCCGGTGCATGATGAGCTGGTACTTGAGCGCGCTCCCGACCAGGCAGACGGATGGAGTGTTGCCGCAATGGAAGCCCATGAACAGGTCGGTCGGCTTATAGGAGCCGACTCGCTTCCGAGCCGACTCATACATGTCCCGGGGGACAGAGTTATTGACGTCGAGGAGGGTGGCCGGGAGCTCGGTTGCGCAGGTCGCCATATACTCGCTTAGCGCGCCGTAGATGTCCACTTCGCAGGAGACCGGAATTCCGCGCGCGGCCAGGCGTGAGTTGATGTAACAGGGAACGAACCCGAAGTACTTTTCAAAGGCCGGCCAACACTTATTGGCGAAAACGCCGAACTCCGATGCTCCCAGATGGGTTTCCATGAACTTCGTCAGGGCGACCTCGTACTGGGCGAGCTTTTCAAGAAGGTCGGGGTAAGCTAACCCTTGACCAAGCTCCTTGGCCATATCCCGGGCGACGGTCTTGATCCTCGAGTTGCCCTTGGCTCCGAGAAAGATATCGTAGAGGTCGAGCTCGCTGTTCTCCATGACCTCGACGCCGATGTCATAGAGGGGCTTGATCGGAGCATTGCAGGCGAGAAAATCCTGCGGCCGCGGCCCGAAGGCGAAGATCTTGAGCTTCCGGAGGCCCAGGATGATTCTGGCGACCGGCAGGAAACCCGCGATCATAGCGGCGACTTCAACGGCATTCCCCACAGGGTACTCGGGGATATAGGGATGGAGGCGCCTTAACCCGATGTTGTAGCCCGCGTTGAGCATCCCGCAGAGGGCGTCCCCGCGGCCATTGATCAAGTCTTCGCCGGTTTCCTCGGCGGCGGCGGCAAACATGACCGGCCCATCGAATTTCTGGGCCAGCAGGGTTGTCGGCCCTTCCGGCCCGAAATTTCCGAGAAAGATGACCAGGGCGTTGACGCCCTTATCTTGCAGCTCCTGCTCGGCAACCAGAACATGGGCCTCGTTCTCGACCACGGTCTGGATTTCGAGGACCGGGATCTTCCTTGCCCGGCACTCTTTGACCACTTGAATCCGCCTCTTCCTCGACAACTCCACCGGGAAGCAGTCGCGGCTGACGGCGATGATGCCCAGTTTCAATCTCGGGATATTTTTCATTTATTCTCTCCCTTTTTCTGACCGTAATATGCTCCAGGGCCATGCTTCCTCTGGAAATGCTTGTCATGGATATATAGTGGCAAACGCGGATGCAATGGATACAAAAGTAGAGTCCCCAGGGCCATTTTGGCGATCTTCTCCAAGGCCAGGCAATTCTCGATCGCTTCCCCGGGCGTCCTGCCCCAGGTAAATGGACCATGTCCGGCCACCAGCACACCCGGCGTCTCGAGGGGTTTTATCCTTCTGAAGCGTTCCCTGATCACTTTGCCCGTGTTGAGCTCGTAGTCTTTCTCGACCTCCTCGCGCTTAAGAAAGCGCGTGACCGGCACCGGCCCATTGAAGAAGTCGGCGTGAGTCGTCCCTAAGCAGAGGATCTCTCTGCAGGCTTGGGCATACATCGTCGCGTATTCGCTGTGGGCATGGGCTATGCCGCCGATCGCCGGGAAAGCCCGATAGAGTTCGAGGTGGGTCGGTGTGTCCGAGGACGGGCTGAGCCGGTCTTCAACCCGCTTTCCGGCGAGGTCCACCAAAACGATGTCCGAAGGCTTCATTTCCCCGTAGGAAATGCCGCTGGGCTTGATGGCCATGATCCCCTTTTTCCTGTCCAAACCGCTGGCGTTGCCAAAAGTGATCGTTACCAGACCGAACCGCACCAGGTCCAGGTTCGCCCGCCAGACTTCCTCTTTGAGATCGCTGAGCATCAGCCGCCCTTTCTCTGGCGGTCCCGGATGGCCAGGAGGTCCTTCATCACGTTATGCAGCGTCCCCGAACCTGCCTTGGTGCCGAAGGCGTCGTGGAGCTGGGAATAGAGCTTGTGCAATTCTCTATAGACTCCGCAGTTCGCCCGGTTTGGCCGGAAGGTCTGGGCCTTGATTCCGCACATGGCCGCCTGGGCCTGGACGAAATCATCATACCCTCCTTTAGCCTTCCCGGCAACTACAGCCCCGGCGATGGCCGAACCCAGGGCGCAGGTCTGGCTGGAACGGGCGATCTTCATCTCCCGTCCGGTCACATCGGCGTAGATCTGCAGGAGCAGTGTGTTCTTCTCGGCGATTCCTCCGCAGTTGATGACCTCGGAGATCTTAACGCCGTATTCCTCGAACCGGTTGATGATGGTCAGGGCGCCGAAGGCCGTGGCCTCGATCAACGCCCGGTAGATCTCCCCCGGTGTCGTGTGCAGGGTCTGGCCCAGGAGAAGGCCGGTCAGCCGCTGGTCGACAAGGATAGTCCGGTTGCCGTTGTTCCAATCGAGAGCGAGCAGCCCGGACTCGCCGGGCCGAAGCTCCGCCGCCCCAGCCGTCAGCGCTTTGTGAGAGCCGTTGGCGGCGCCGCCGGGCTGGATGGTGCTCACGAACCAGTTGAAGATATCGCCCACGGCCGACTGCCCCGCCTCGAGCCCGAAGCAGCCGGGAAGGACCGAGCCGTCGACGATGCCGCAGAGACCGGGGATATCGGCCAGCGGCATAGAGTTCGGCCAGACGGCAATGTCGCAGGTGCTGGTCCCGATGATCTTAATTAGCCGGCCGGGCCGGACACCCGACCCTACGGCCCCAAGATGGGCGTCAAAAGCGCCGACGGCGACCGGGATCCCTGCCGGAAGTCGCAGCCGGCCGGCCCATTGGGGAGTCAGTTTTCCGGCGATATTATCGGACGCATAGGATTTTCCGTAGAGACGCAGGCGCAATTCACCAAGTTTAGGATGCAGCTTGGCCAGGAATTCCTCTGCCGGCAGGCCTCCCCAGGCGTCGCTGAACATGGCCTTGTGCCCGGCGGCGCAGCGGCTGCGTTTCATAACCAGGGGATCGGTATTGCCGGTGAGAAGGCCGGGGACAAAGTCACAGCACTCCACCCAGCTCGAGGCGGCCTCGAAAACCGCCGGGTCGGTGCGCAGGCAATGGAAGATCTTGCTGAAGTACCACTCCGAGGAATAGGTCCCGCCGCATTTGGCCAGGTACTCGGGATGCTCATTGGCGGCGATCTCTGTGATCAAGGCCGCTTCGGCATAGCTGGTGTGGTCTTTCCAGAGCCAGGCCTGGGCGTTCGAGTTTCTCTTGAATTTCTTCTGAAAGCTCAGCGGGGTCCCGGTGTTGTCCACGGGAATCGGGGTTGATCCCGTGGTGTCGACTCCGATGCCGATGACCTGGGCGGGGTCGAACGACCGGTCGGCCTTCCTGGCTTCCGCCAGGAGCGACCGGACCACGGCCT
>Ga0315277_10002424_pt1 | contig 26042 bp, 27 predicted proteins | sample YL17G05_15_MG_FD_203695 | JGI IMG/M metagenome (GOLD analysis project Ga0315277, IMG submission 203695) | Sediment microbial communities from Yellowstone Lake, YNP, Wyoming, USA - YL17G05_15 | ecosystem: Environmental > Aquatic > Freshwater > Lake > Sediment | place: USA: Wyoming | collected... | reverse complement strand
GCCCTCGGTTCGTTGCGCGAGGAGGGGGCCATCCTCGACCTGACCCCGTTCGTGGAACAGGATACCGGGTTCGCTCTGGATGACCTGCATCCCGGCACCGTCGGGCTGTTCACCCGGGAAGGCAAACTGTGGGCCATTCCATCCAGTGCGGACATGCTGGTGATGTATTTCAATCAGGACCTCTTCGATCAGTACAACGTGCCGGTGCCCCAGGTGGGGTGGACGTGGGACGATTTTCTGAGCGCCCTGCAGGGCCTGCGCGATCCCGAGGCCGACGTCTTCGGTTACACACCCAACCTTCAGTACTTCGATCCCCTGGTGTTTGTCTACCAGCACGGAGGACGCATCTTTGACGATTTGCAGAATCCGACCCGCACGACGTTCGACGATCCGTTGACCATCGAGGCGCTGGATTGGTACAACAAACTGGTGTACGAGTACGGCCTGGTCCCGACACCGGAAGAGGCCCGGGACGCCTTCGGCACGCGGGATGACATACAAAATGGGGTCTACCTTGGCAAAGTGGGCATGTGGACCGGCATGTTCTCGGAGCGCGGGGGACGTTTCTGGCTGGGAGAGTGGAAGATGCGGTGGGGCATGGTACCGTTGCCCCGCGACGCCCAAGCGGCCACGCTGACGATAGTCGAGGGCTATTTCATCTCTTCCCAGACCCAACACCCCGACGTATGCTGGCAATGGATCGCCTTCCTCAGCCAGCAGGCCCCCGACCGCGGGGTGCCGGTCCGCCGGTCGCTGCTCGAGTCCACCGCTTACGGGCAGCAGGTCGGCGGCGAAGCGGCCGCCGTCGCCCGGGCCTCGATGGAGAACGTGTTGCTGCTGCCCCCCGAACTGTCTGAGTTTGCGGACGCGCTGGGGATATTCGGGCGGGCGTTCGGCATGATCTACGCCGGGCAGGCCACACCTCAGGAGGCGATGGCCGCGGCCCAGGAACAATCCCCGCTCAAGTAAACCAAATATGGCCAACCCCATCTACGCCGACTTCCACGTCCACACCCACCTGTCCCCCTGCGGAAAGCCTCAGGCCACGGCGGAGGCGATGCTCCGGCGCGCCCAGGAGAAGGGGTTGGCTGCACTTGGTTTCGCGGACCACGTGACTCCTGACCGAATCCCGGGCTGTTCCTTCTACGATCGCCAGCGCCCGCACATCCTGGCCGACTTGAGGGCCGAGATCGCACGGGCCACGAATGGGGCGCATGTGGAGATTCTGGTCGGTGCAGAGGCGGACTATACCATCGCCGGGCCAAGGTGCCTCGACGCGGCAGTGTTGGCCCAGGCCGATCACGTGATTTGCGCGGCCAGCCATTTTCACCTGCCCACCGCTCCACTGCCGGCCAGCGCGGGGTTGATGCTCCGCCTGGCCCGCGCAGCGCTGGTGCTGCCGGGCGTCTCGGTCTGGGCACACCCGTTCCACTGTAGCCAGGTGCGCCCGCTGTCGCCCATCCTGGACCCCGTCGGCGAGGCCGAGTTGGCCGCCCTGATCACCCTGGCCAACGAGCGGGAGGTGGCCATCGAGGTCAACGGTGGGGCGGTGCGGCGCGAGGACTACCGGCAGGCCATGGACCGCTTTTTCTGCCTGGCCCGCGAAATGGGCGCGCGCTTCACCGTCACCGCCGACGCCCATTCCCCTGACCATCTGGATCGAATAGACCTGGCCCTGGACTGGGCCCACACGCTGGGCCTGCGAGATGGCGACTTGATCACCGCGCAAGAACTAGGAGAACGGCAGAGTAGGAAAGTTCACCCTCCCGCAGGCTCAGACGGCTTATGAGGTGCACGAGCGATCGTAACCTGCGGGAGGGTATCTGAGACTTGCCTATCCCCGCTTCCACTGCGCGGGCGTCCACTTGCTGCCGCTCTTGCTGCTCTCGACCACTTTTTCGATGAAAAAGACGCCCCGGGCCCCTGCGTAGACGTCGGGAAAGTCCAGTTCCAGTTCGGTCGGCTCGATGCCCCTCAGCCTGGCCCGCATGGTATCGGTGGCGTTTCGATAGATGTTGGCGAAGGCCTCGACGAAGCCCTCGGGGTGGCCGGCCGGGATGTGGGTGGCCCGTTTGGCCGCCTCGCACAGGTAACTGCTACCCCGTGACATCACCTGCAGCGGGCCATCGGCCGGGTAGAACCGGAGGTGGTTGGGGTGCTCCTGGTACCACTCCAGCCCCCCTTCTGACCCCCACACGTGGATGCTCAGGTTGTTCTCCTGCCTGGTACAGATTTGCGACGCGGTCAGGATGCCCCGTGCGCCGTTGGTAAAGTGGAGCAGCACGTTGGCATCGTCGTCGAGCAACCGGCCGGGGAGGAACGTGGTCAGGTCGGCACACAGTTCCTCGATCTCCAGGCCGGTGACGGTGCTGACCATGTGCTCGGCGTGCGAACCGATGTCGCCGATCGCCCCGCCGATGCCGGCCTGGCTGGGATCGGCGCGCCAGACCGCCTGCTTGTGGCCGGTGTCCTCCAGTTTGGTGCGCAGCCAACCCTGGGAGTACTCGAGGACGACCTTTCTGATTTCGCCCACCTGGCCTGTCTTGACCAGGTGCCGCGCCTGTTTCACCAGGGGGTAGCCGGTGTAGTTGTACGTCACCGCCAGGACTACGCCCGCCTCTTCCACGGCCCGCGCCAGGTCGTTGGCCTCCTCGGAGTTGAGCACCATCGGCTTGTCGAGGATGACGTGAAATCCGGCTTCCACGAACGCTTTGGCGATGGGGTAGTGCAGATAGTTGGGGGTGAGGATGGAGACGAAATCCAGGCGCTCCGCCGGGGGCAGCGCAGATTCATGCTCCAGCATCTCCTCCCACGTGCCGTAGGCTCGCTGCTCTGGGATGTAGACTTCTTGGGCGGAGCGCCGGGACCTTTCCGGCGTCGAGGACAGGGCCCCGGCCACCAGTTCCACACTACCATCCAACGTGGCGGCCTGCCGGTGCACCGCGCCGATGAACGAATCTCGCCCGCCACCGATCATGCCCATTCTGAGCCTGCGCTCGAAGGGCTGCGTTTCGTCTTTGCCGCTGGCCATGCTGCGTTCCCCCTGGATCAGGTTTCCTCTTGAAACTACCGCACGTCTACTGCGCTGAAGAACGTCTTGGTCGTGCTGACGTCCGTTGTCTCACCGGTGATTTCGAACTCGCCCGTCAGCCGTACGTCGTCCGACGAACTGCCGACCATCACCTCGACGCTGCCCGGTTCCACCACGAGCCGCTCATCCCGGTCGTAGAAGCCCAGTTGGCCGACCGCCAGGGTGAAGGTGACGGTTTTCTTTTCGCCTGCTGCCAGCCTGACGCGCTTAAAGCCCTTCAACTCCTTGACCGGCCGGGTCAGATGCGACGACGGGGTGTGGACGTACAGTTGGACGACCTCGTCTCCGCTCCGCTCACCGGCGTTCCGGACGTCCACGCTGATTTCCACTTGTCCTGTCGCTGGGGCCTGCTGCGGCTGGATGCGCAGGTTCTCGAACTCGAAGCGGGTATAACTCAGGCCGTGCCCGAACGGGAAGAGCGGGCCGGCGCTGAGTTCTACATAGTCGCCATACCAGGTGGAGCGTCCTCCCGATGGCCGGTGGCCGTAAAAGATGGGCACCTGCCCCACGGAGCGCGGGAAGGTGATCGGCAGTTTCCCGCCGGGGCTGGCGTCGCCGAACAGGACGTCGGCCACCGCCGCGCCCCCTTCCTCGCCCGGCAACCACGCCTCCACGATCGCCGGCACGTGTTCGGCGATCCAGGGAATAGATAGTGGCCGGCCGTTGATCAATACGACGACTACGGGAGTGCCCGTGGCGTGGATTGCCCGCACCAACTCCTCCTGCACGCCGGGCAGCCCCAGGTCGGCCCGGTCACGCGCCTCCCCGCTGGTGCAATCGGGAGCCAGGCCAGATTTGTCTCCGACGACGACCACTGCCACCGCGGCTTGCCTGGCGATTTCGACTGCTTTGGCGAAACCCGCTTGCGACTCGTCCGTCACGTCGCAGCCCTGGGCGTACGTCACCCGAGTCTGGGGGGAGACCGCGTGCCGGATGCCCGCCAGCACACTGACCATGGGCACGTACAGGTCGGGGTTCGCCCCCAGCATGAGTTCGACGTGGGCCGGGTACACATAGTCGCCGAGCAAGTTCCTGACGCTATCGCCGCTCGGCCCGATGACGGCGATCGAAGAGACATCCTTTTTCAGAGGCAGCACGTCCCCCTCGTTCCTGAGCAGGACGATGGACCGGCGCGCGATTTCGCGGGCCAGTGCGCGTTGTTCAGGCGTGTCAAAGACCTCCGCTACCCGCTCGACGTCCACATAGGGGTTCTCGAACAGCCCCAACCGGAACTTGATGCGCAGCACACGGACGACGGCCTGGTCTATCAAGGGTTCGCTGACCGCTCCACTCCGCACAGCCTGGAGCAGGGGCTGGCCGTAACATTCGACGTTCGGCAACTCGACGTCTATGCCGGCCTCCAGTGCCATCGCGGCTGCTGTCCCCTGATCGCGGGCCATCTGGTGGAAGTCGAACAGTTGCCTGACCGCGAAATAGTCGGACACGACGATGCCGTCAAAGCCCAGTTGGTTGCGGAGCACCTCGGTCAGCAGTTCCCTGGAGCCTCCACAGGGGACGCCGTCCAGTTCGTGGTAGGCGTTCATGATCGAAGCCAGGCGAGCCTCTCGGATGGCGGCTTCGAACGGGGCCAGGAACACCTCGCGCAGTTCCCTCGCCCCCAGGTGAACCGGCGCGCAGTTCATGCCCCCTTCAGACACACTGTAGCCCACGAAATGCTTCCCCGTGGCGATGACGCCCCGGCTCAAGTCCTCTCCCTGGAGTCCTTTGATGTACGCCACACCCATGCGCGAGATCAGGTACGGGTCCTCGCCAAAGGTCTCTTCCACCCGGCCCCAGCGCGGGTCGCGCGCGACGTCCAGCACGGGGGCCAGGCCCTGGTGTCCTCCCGCGGCCCTGATCTGGGTTCTGATCACCGACGTCATCTGTTCGGCCAGTTCTGGCTGCCAGGTGCTGGCCAGGCCGATGATCTGCGGAAAGCAGGTCGCCCCGCGCGCCGTGTAGCCGCTGCAGCACTCTTCGTGCACCATGGCGGGGATGCCCAGCCGCGTGTGCTCGACCAGGAAGGCCTGGATCCGGTTGGCCAGTTGTGCGCTCGCGACCGGCTCCAGGCTGGTGGCGCCGCCCAGGCGCGTGATCTGCCCAATGCCGTTGCCGAGCAGTGGTTCAGCCTTCTCCTCTGAAAAGGTCATGCCATCCAGCAACTCGAACACCCATACCCCGCCGAGTTGGGCCAGTTTCTCCTCCAGCGTCATGCGTGACAGCAGGTCGCTGACCCGTTCTGCGACCGGGCATGCATGATCCAGGTACGGGGCCTTGTCTTGTGAGGTCTTGTCCTTCATGGTTTGCTATCTCCTTTGGTAACCGCTCGGCCTGGACCACGGCGGCTTTCAGCCGCTAAATCCAGGCCAGGGATGTGCAACTGAACCGTTCGTCTACTATGTGCCGTAGGTCAACCCGGCCAGGTGATGGAGCAGCGGCTGCAAGGTGGGGAACAGCGGCCGGTAGACTTGACTGTAGAGCCGGTCATAGAGCGCCTGCGTGTCCGGGTCAGGCGCAAAGCGTTCGGCCGTGCCGGTCATCCCGGCCGCCGCCCTGTACGCGTCGGGATACCACCCGGCGGCCGCGGCGGCCACGATGCCGGCTCCCAGGCAGGTGGCCTCCCGCGTGGCCGAGCGCACGACCGGCACGCCCGTGACGTCGGCCACGATCTGGCACCACAGCCCGCTCCGGCTGCCGCCGCCCATCACCACGTACTCGCCGAACCGCTGCCCCGTCGCCGCCATCATGGCGTCTCCCACCAGCCGCTGCTCGAAGGCGATCCCCTCCAGGATGGCCCGGTAAAAGTGAGCCCGGCCGTGGGCGCCCGTCCAGCCGATCGTGATGCCGGAGGCCGCCGGGTCCCAGTAGGGGGTCATGCAGTGGTTCCAGTAAGGCACCACCACCAGCCCCAGCGAACCAGGGGGGACCTGGGCGGCCGCTTCCTCCCAATGGGTGTACTCGTCCACCGCCTCCCCCGGTCGGGTGAGTGGCCTCGCCTCCCGCTCGCCCTGGGCAAATTCCTGTACGAACCAGTCCACTGTGCGCACGCCGCTCTGGACGACCGCCTCCAGGAAATAGGCCCCGGCGATGGGCGCATAGAGGGTACGGAAGGCCAGGTCGGTGAGATAGCGCCCGCTGAGGGTGCCACTGACCACGGCGGTGCCTATGTTGAGGGAGACCCGGCCACTGCCGGTAGCATGCGCGCCCAGGCCGGCGCATTGGCCGTCGCCTGCTCCAGCCACGACTGGCAGCCCGGCAGTCAACCCGGTGGCTGCTGCCGCCGCGTCGCTCACGTGGCCGATGATTGTCCCTGGCAGCACCAGGGCGGGGAACTGCTCGACCCGCAGCGGGGGGACCTGTGGGAGGCGCTGGATGATCTCAGCGGACCACGTGTGAGTCCGCACGTCCACCAGGCCCATGGGGTCGGCGGAGGCCAGGCTGGTGCGAAAATGGCCCGTGAGCCGGTGGACGAGGAAGGCGTGGACATCCAGGAATTGGAAGGCCCGCCGTACGGTCTCGGGCTCATACTGCATCAGCCAGACAATCTTGGGCAGGGAAGGGTTCGTGGTGAGCGGCTTGCCAGTGACCTGGTGGAATTGCTCGCGGCCGATGGCCTGCTCCAGCCAGTCCACTTGGGCGCGGCTGCGCTCGTCCAGCCACAGGATCGCGTGACGGAGCGGCTGTCCCTCCTGATCTACCGGCACGAAGGACTCCCGCTGGTGGGTGATGCACAGCGCGTCTACCTCGCTCGCGCTGACCTGGCCCAACAACTCTTGGAGTGCGGCACAGGTACCACGCCACCACTGCTCGGCGTCCTGTTCGTACCAGCGGGGCTTGGGTTGTAAGAGTGGATAGGATGCCCGGCCCACGGCCACCGCTCGCCCAAGCCGATCCCACGCGATGGCCTTACACCCCGTAGTGCTGGCATCCACCCCAACCACGACCGCCCGCCTCATGTCCCCTTCCTTCCCTCCCTTCCCTTCCCTCCGTTCCCTCCTTCCCCTCCCTTCTCTTCCGCCACAAACAACGCCACGCTCTCCACGTGGTACGTCTGCGGAAACATGTCCACCGGCTGCACCTCGACCAGACGGTAGCCGGCGTGGACCAGCCGTTTGGCGTCGCGGGCCAGCGTGGCGGGGTCGCAGGAGACGTACACCAGGCGGGCCGGGTGGTGAGCCGCCAGGGCTTCGAGCGCGGAGCGGTCCACGCCGGCGCGGGGTGGGTCCACCACGGCGGCGTCGAGCGGGACGTCCAGGTCGGGCAGAACTGCCTCGACCGGCCCCTCAATGACGTCCACGTTGTCCAGGTCGGCGATGTTTTCCAGCAGGTCGGCCACGGCGGCGGGGGCCTGTTCGACGCCGACTACCAACCCGGCACGCTCGGCCAGGTGGGCGGTGAAGAGCCCCACGCCACAATAGGCGTCGAGTACCGTCTCGTTTCCGCGCAGGTCCAGGTATTCGACCACCTGCTGCACCAGTTGGGCGGCCTGGGGAGTGTTGACCTGGAAGAAGGACGGGGCGGAGATGCGGTAGGTGTGGCCGGCGACGACCTCCGTGACGTGGTTGTGACCGATGAGGTTGACGTGCACGCCGTCGGAGAGGAGCAAGACACACGAGACGGGAACGTCGGCCTCCAGCGCCGGGGGCAGGTCGTCCACCATCTCGAAGATGAGCATACGCTCGCCGGTGGCGGTGCCTGCCCGCAAGGAGAGGCGCACCAACCCCTCCAGGTCCAGGTCGAGCGTGGCATAGAGGTCGGATAGGAGCGGGTGCAGGAGCGGGCAAGCGTCTATGGCGACGGCGTCGTGGCTGGCGGCGGCCTGGAACCCCAACCCCCCACCGGGGGCTGGGTGGAACTGGGCGTGGTTGCGGTAGGCCCAGCCGGCAGGGTCAGGGAGGGTGGGGCGGACGGGCGGATCGGCGATGGAGCCGATGCGCGCCAGTTGGTCGGCCACGATCTCGGCCTTGAAGCGCAATTGGGCCGCGTAAGCGGCGTGCTGCCACTGGCAGCCGCCGCAGCCGGCCGGACCAAAGTAGGGGCAGGGCGGCGCGACCCGCTCCGGCGAAGGCTCCAGCACTTCCACCAGGCGCGCGAAGGCATGGTGGGCCTTTTCCTCGGCGATCTCAATGCGCACCGCCTCACCGGGCAGGGCGTAGGGCACGAAGACCACGCGCCCCTCGTGCCGGCCCAGGGCAGCGCCGCCGTGGGCCATGGACGTCAGGTTGATTTCGACTGTTTCCATAGGCTTCTCATTGGGGTTTCACGTCTGCCCTGGCCTTGATCTCCTCGATCATCTCCTGCCAGTAGTGGCTCAGGAAGGGAGGGGCCTTCATGCTGTCCAGTACGTAGGAGCGGTCGGCGCGCGAGAGGTCCAGGACGGCGGTGATCATCTCCTCCTGGTAGTAGCCCGCTTCGGCCAGGGGCAGGCCGTTGGGCTGGCGGATGAACGAGCCGCCACTGGAGGTCTGCTTGCCGTCGGGGGATTGGCCAATGGTGTTGGCCACGCAATGGAAGATCATGGTGGTGGGCCCCACCGGCTGCTGGGCGCGTCCGGCGATGCGCTTCCAGGCGACGGCTTCGACCTCGTCGGAACTGCACGAGGGGTGGAACAGGACCTGCGCCCCGGCCATGGCCGGCAGGCGGTACAATTCCGGGTGGCGGCCGTCGCGGCAGATGACGAGGGTGCACGGGATGCCGTCTATCTCGAACAGCGATAGTTTGTCTCCCCCACGGCAGTACGTCTTTTCGTCGCGCCCGGCCGTGTGGACTTTGGCATACTCGTGGACGATCTTGCCCGTGGGGTCAATCACGTGGGCCAGGTTCAGAAACCGGTCGCGCGTCTTCTGGATGGAGCCGGCGATCACCCAGATATGGTGCTCGGCGGCGGCTGCGCAGGTCCGCTCGAGCGCCTCGGCCACGCTGTGGGGGACCAGGTTGACCGCGTAAGGGAAGTAGTAACTCGTCAGGTTGGCCTCGGGGAACAGCACGACACGGCTACCCCCTTCAGCCGCCGCCTGGACGTAGTGGACTGTCCGAGTGAGGTTGAATGCGATCGGTTTCGCCCAGTGCAACTGGACACAGGAGACTTGCAGGGTAGTTGAACCCTGTGCAGGCATCATAGACCCCCAGTGAGACAGTCCTATCCCCAGTCAAAGTGAACCTCGTTCTCCACGTGAGAGCGCCAGAGTGATAGTCCGGCAGCCGAAACACGGATGACCGCTCCCATCCGCTTAGCCTGTGTATCAAACTCTGGACGGTGCAACAGGCGACGCACGAAAATGGCCACCTCGTATTTTTCGACGGCCATATAGACCAGGCTATACCTGGCATGACAGAGCCGGCGTTCGTAGAAATCCCCATCGCGTGTGAAAAATGTGGGCCGGCTCAGTCGCTGCAGGAGTGGTATTATCTCATCGTCCTGCATGCCGGGCCGTCCCACATTGAAGCCGATCTGCCGAACGTGGATGCGCCATCTTTCCAATAATTGGCGCTGGTTCTTCGGAATGTTCTCGTCCAGGATGTTCACGCTGCTACTGATGCCAGTGTAAACTCATCCGTGTGTCTGAGCAAGGCCTGGCTGGCTAATTGCACGGCTTCCCTAATCGCTTCTCTGGTAATGCTGTCGTTCCACTCTTCAATAATGGTCTCCCACGCCATACCACTGGCCACTTGTTCCAGAACATCTGAGACCAGAACCCGTGTGCCGCGGAAGGTAGGCTTGCCATGACAGATACCCGGATCAGCCACAATGTAGCGGCCCAGCAACTGCACTTTCAGATCTCTGATCTCTGCCCGATTCATTTGCATATTCCACCTCTGTAGCATGCCGGTGATTTGCTGAGCGTTGTCCTGCACATCGGCCGCGCTCATGACCTCGGCTTCCGGTTCGCGCACTGACTTGAGTTTCATCCCTCACTACAACAGTATAAGAGTAAATGCTCTACAAGTCAAGACGATAGCGGCATTTCTGGCGCTCGCCTTTCTGGTACATGTCCGCATCTTCCGGCAGGTCCACGATTTCGGCCAGTTCGGCCCCGACGATTTCACACGTCCGCCTCGACGCGACGTTGTCGGGGTTGCAGGTGATCCAGAGCGTGCGCAAGCCGTGGCTGCGGGCCAGGGGCAGTAGCAGCCGGCAGGCTCTCGCTGCATACCGGTGCCCGCGGTGTTCGGCGTGTACGCCGTACCCGATGTGGCCTGCATACGCCACGACGTGGTGGGTATTTCCCACCCGCAGGGTGATGCCGCCGATTTCCTCGTCTTGCCCGGCCAGCCTCATGCTGAATCTGTAGGCGGGAACGTGGCCGGCGGCGGGATCACCCGGGTCCTTTTCGACCAGCACGAGTTCCAGGTCTCCGTCAACCAACCCGCCCGGGTCATCAAACCTGAATGTGTGTTCATCCCATTCGCTCATGGAGGGGTTATCATAACTGGGACAGTAGTTTGTCATAGTCTGCATGTGAGCCGACCCAAATCCATATCACCTCGTCTCCATCGCGGATTCCAACTGCACGGTAATCGCGGCTAATCCGCACTGAGTAGATTGGCTTGCTCGGATGGACTTGCTTGAAACGCAGGCTCGGATGATATGGATTCAACCTGAAGAGGCGGTATGCCTCCCTGGCTTGCTGCTGGACACGGTCCGGCAGCACGTTCAGTGCTCTGCGAAAGCGCTCCGTCGTGTGGGATATCATAGTTGGTCTGGATCAAGCACCTGAGTCTTGCCATGCCGATGTTCAGTGAGTGCTTGATCGGCCAACTGGGCAAGCATGTCGGCAGAATCGGCAAAAGCGGTTTCCCAACGCCGTTCTGCGGCGATTTCCTCGAGTATCCAGGCAGCAAGGCCTGCTTGCTCTTGTTCAGTGAGCCTGGATGCTTCGATGAATGCTTTTTCCAGTGCATCTGTTACGACCGCTCGTACCTCTCTTGGCTGTAATCCCACTTGGTAGGCCACGTCACGCTCCCGCAGCACCGTCTCGCTGAGGATCACATTGGCGGTAGGAAGGGCTGACACTTCCAGCCGTGATAGGTCAGCGAATGTACTGGCATCCTTGACTGCGATGTCCATGACTCGGCCACGTTCGTCAAAGCCGAGTACAATGCCAGACGCGACCTCTTTAGAACTCGCACTTTCTCCCTCGACCAATCTGATGCAAAGCGAATCTGTACTCGGGTCATATTGAAGGATCATGATCTTACCCCCTACACTTCAGCCCGCCATTTCACGGCTCTTAAGAGCATGATGGTTCGTTCACCCCTCGTTGGTCAGCATGGCCACAAGCCCTCCTTTCGCGGTATCATCAACACGTCATTCTGAGCCGCGCAGCGGCGAAGAATCTCGCCGGGCTGTGCAGCCTGTGCGGCCCACGGGTGATGTCCATTATACCGTCATCCGGAGTGACCGGCAATTCGCCCCGCTGGCTATGTCATTGTGAGCCACGCAGCGACGAAGAATCTGGCCGGGCCGGTTACCTGGTCACACTGCTGGCAATTAGCACGGTGGCCGTTGCCAAGAACCAGTGGATCAGGAACGGGTAGAGGAACGAGCGGGTGCGCCAGGCGACGTAACCGAAGGCGCTCCCGCCGAAGATGCAACTCAGTGTCTCCAACTCGGGCTTGCCGAAGTGGGCGATGGTAAAGGGCACTGCCTGCAGCACGATCGCGTACGGGCCACAGACGGGGTATAGCGCAAAGAGCAGGAAGCCGCGGAACAGGAACTCCCAGCCAAAGAGGTCCAGCGCCGTGTCGAGCAGCAAGGGGATGGCCGGGTGGGCCTGGGGCGCGTAATAGTCCTGGAAGGTCTGGGTGCGGGCCACGAATGCCATCACCAGCGCCATGCCGGCGCAGCCGATGGCCGTGAACGCCAGCCCCGCCTTCCAGTCTCCCAGCCGGAAGCCGTAGCGGGCAGGCGACTCGCGGAAGAGAACTGTAATCACCAGCAGTGGCACGCCCAGGTACAAGAGCAAGCGGTCACAGGATTTGTAGGGGAAGATGCGGTGGTAGTGGTCCACTGCCATTATCAGCGTCGAGACGACGATGGCCGTAACGACTTTCCAGTCCATGCGCAGTTCGCGGAGACGCATCGAGGATTCCTTTTGTCAGTATGGCAGGCCCAGGCGGGTCCCGTCGGGGCCGAAGAGTGCAGCCAGCGTGTGCCAGTCCCGTACCAACGCCAGCCCCCAGTTGGCGAGCAGGAGCACGACCAACGCGATCGCTACCCCGCGCTGCCAGGGCCGCGCCCCGCGCCAGGGCCGGGCGGTGAAGGCGTAGGCGGCCAGGACGGCCACCACCGGCAGCAGCGGGACGTGGAAGCGTGGCTCGGCCATGATGAGCACGTGCACGCCCGTGTAATAGACCACCAGCAACGCCACGAGCCCTGTGCGCCGCTCCAGCGGCCCACACGCCAGCCCTACCGCGCCCGCCGGCGCCAGCACCATCAGGGGCACCCACGCCAGCGACAGAGCCAACCCGAGCAACCACCCCGGCCACCGGCCGAGGAAACCGTTGCCGTAAAAATAGATCAACGCCCGGCTGTCCAACTCCCACAGGTACCCCGCTTTGCGGAGCATCAGGTAGGGCACGCGGCCCGGGTCGGCCCGCACGAATTGCATGGCCGCCTCGACTCCCCGTGTGCTGCGTTCTGCGTCGTCGAGGATAGGGAGCAGGTCGAGCGAGATGCCGTATTGGAACGTGCCGGTGCCCTGAGGGTGGTAGCCCAGGTACAGGTTGTAGCCCAATGAAGTCTCGACCCAGGTCGGCTGGCGGTGCAGGAGCGTATTGCGCACCGCCCAGGGCACGGTTACCAACAGAAAACACAGGACCAGCAAGGCCGCGTGGTGGAACCCGCTGCGCCCGTTTCCGGCCCCGGTGCGCCGGGCCGTCCACCAGGCCCACAGGGCTGCCAGCGGTACGAAGGCAGTGACGATGGAGCGGGTCAGCGTGGCCAGCCCCAGCACGAGCCCCGCCAGGGCATAATCGCGTGCCCGGCCTTGCTCGCCCGCCCGCAGCGTCAGGACCAGCGCCAGCGCCAGCAATGGTATGAACAGGTTCTCGCTGGCCAGCGCCAGCGGATAGATGACCAGGAGCGGGAAGGCGGCCACGAACAAGGCGGCCCAGCGCGCGGCCCGTTCGCTGAACCCGGTCCCCAGTGCCAACGCTGCGCTGAGCGGGGCCAGCAGCGCGCCCAGGAGCGCCTGGGCCAGTCGGGCGGCGAAGAAGCGGTGCGCCCCTACGCCGCATACGGCGTAGACCAGGGCCAGGAAGGCCGGGTACCCCGGCGCTCTGAAACTGGTCAGCACGCCGCGTGGGTCATAGTCCGCCGGGCGCTCCATCGCAATGTACGGCTCGATCAGCGCCAGGTCCCGCTCGGCGTACCAGCGGTAACCGTGGCCGGCCACGATAGAGCGGGCCAGCATGTCGTATTGAAACATGTCGTCCAGCCCGATGGGCAGGCGATAGGATAGTAAGACGGGTGCCAGTCGTAGCACCAGTGCCAACAGGAACACGAGGGCGATGAAGCGGCGTTGCGACATGGAGCGAGCGCCTGGCTACCGTTCTCCTCGGACTTCGGCGTCGAACCGCTCGAAGAACGCGACCATGGTGGCGTGGCGCTCCTCGGCGATCGCGCGGCCGGTAGCAGTGAAGAGCCGTTCTTTGAGCCGGGAGAGTTTCACCACGAATTCGTGCACCGGCGTGTGGGCCTTGGGATCGTCTCCCTCGTGTTTCCAGCGGGCCACGTCCACGCTCTCTACGGGCGCCCACAGCCGCTGCCCGTGTGCGCCGCCGTGGGCGAAGGCGCGCGCCACTCCCACGGCGCCGATGGCGTCCAACTTGTCGGCGTCAAAGAGCACCTGCGCTTCCAGCGTGGCCGGCTCCGGCTGCGTGCGAAAGCGATGCGTGGCGATGGCGTGAGCCACCGCTTCCACCTTCGCTGCCGGTTGTCCAGCCAGGATTTCGCGCGCGCGCTCTGAAGCGAGCGCGGCGTGGTCCAGCCCACGCGCCTCGGCCTGTGCGCGCCCTACGTCGTGCAATAGCGCCGCGGCGCGCACGATCTCCACGTTGGCTCCCTCCGCCCGTCCGATGCGCTCCGCCAGGGCCAGTACCCGCAGCACGTGGTCGAAGTCGTGGGTGCTGTCGGCCCCTTCGTAATGACGCCGTGCCTCGGCCATGGCAATCATACAGTCTGCCTATGGACCAGCAGTTCTGGACTGACCGAGAGCAATTGGAAGACCTCGCTCACGTCGCGGCGGGTGACCAGGCCGAGGAAAATTCCCTTTTCAATGACGGGCACTGCGTCCAGCCCGGCCTCGGTCATCTGCCGGTGAACTTCGTAGAGTTCGTCGTTCAGCCCGACGGCCGGGAATTGGGTGCGCATGACCTCGCGCACCGGCGTCTCCGGCTGGTGCTGTTTGAGGCCCCGGATCATGTCGGTGTAGGTGAGCAGGCCCACGATGCGCTCCCCGTCGCAGATGGGGAAATCGGACTGGAAGCTCTCGAGCGCCAGGTCCGCGGCGTGGCTGATCGGATCGTCCGGGGAGAGGACCTGGGCGTGGCGAGCAAAGGCCTGGCGCACCCGCAACCCCTGGAGCACCCCCTTGACCTGGGTCATGCGGCCCTCCTGGGTCGCTCCTGCGTACACGAAGATCGCGATCAGGATCAACACGAAATTCGTGGTCAACAGCCCCGCCAGCCCCAGGAGCCAGGCCAGCCCCTGCCCCACGCTGACGGCGAGTGCTGTAGCGCGCGTGTGAGGCATGGTGGTCGCCAGGAGCGCCCGCAGAACGCGTCCGCCATCCATGGGGAACGCGGGCAGGAGATTGAAGAGGGCCAGCCCGACGTTCGTCACGATGAGGTAGGGGAGCATGTCCTTCCAGCCGAGGCTCGTGGGATTCAAGAACAGTTTCGCCAGGCCACTGCCTATACTCACGTGCAAGAAGAGGCTGCCGGCCACCGCCAACACCCCGGCGATGACGAGGTTGCTCAGCGGGCCGGCGATGGCCATGAGGAACTCCTGGAATGGCCGCTCGGGCATGCGTTCCATCTGCGATACGCCACCCAGTGGGAGGAGTACGATGTCGTGAACCGGGAAGCCCATGCGGACCGCCGTCAGGCTGTGTGCCAGTTCGTGGATCACGACGCAGATGAACAGCAACAGTGTGATGACGATGCCAAAGGCTGCCCCAGAGGGTGAGAATCCGCGCTGGTTCAAGAAGCCGAATTGCACGGCGGCCCACACCAGGATCAGCGGAAACGTCATGTGCATCTTGACTTCGATGCCACGTACGGTGAACAGTTTGATACCCGTCATGTTGCTCCTTTCGCAGAACGTACCATGGTACCCCTTGAACACCTCAATAAGCTGAGGACTCCGGAGTCCCGAGCTTGTTCGGGGTATTTTCAGACCAGTCCTTCTTGTGTCTCTTGCACCACCTGGTCTACCACAGCCCGCAAGTCGCCCGTGCGGCGGTAGACGGCCAGTTGGCGATCGGCGCTGGTACCCTGGCTCACGATGGTGCAGGCGTATTCGGCGTCTGTGCGGCTGCCCAGTTCGTCCACCACGTCGTCCACCCACCCCAGTACCTCTTCGACCAGGGCCGGGACCGGCACTTCCCTGACTTTGTCAAAGTCAATCAGTTTCCCCTCGAGGCCGTAGCGCACCGCTCGCCACTTGTTTTCGTCGAGCAAGTGCTTGCGGTAGCTGTGCCAGGGCTGGTTGGCCTGCTGCAACTGCACCAGTTTGGCGACGATGGCCTGGACCAGCGCCGCAATGCACAGGGTCTCGTCTATGCGTGTGCACATGTCGGGGATCCGCACCTCCAGTGTGGGGAAGCGCTCGCTGGGACGCACGTCCCACCAGATGTGGGTCGGCTCGGCGAGAGAGCCGGTGGCCAGCAGCATGTCCACGTAAGCGCGGTATTCGGCGTAGGAACTGAAGCGTGGCGGGGTACCGGTGCGGGGCAGGCTCCCGAACAGGACGCTGCGGTAGGACTTGAGCCCGGTGTCGCGCCCGTGCCAGAAGGGAGAGCTGGTTGAGAGGGCCAGCACCAATGGCAGGAAGTAGCGCATCTGCCCCATCACTTCGATGAGCAATTCCCGGTCGTCGAGGCCGACGTGGACGTGTGTGCCAAAGATCAGCAGCCGGCGGCCCACGTCTTGCAGGAAACGGGCCAGTTCGGGATAACGGCCGAAAGGGGAGACCTCCTGGCGTGCCCAGGAGGAGAAGGGGTGTGTGCCGGCGGCCGCCACCCATAACCCCTCCTCCTTTGCCACCTCCAGGATGGAGTGGCGCATGCGGGCGACTTCCCGCCGCGCTTCCTGGACGTTGTGGCAGATGCGGGTGCCGGCCTCCACCTGGGACTGCAGGAACTCGGGGTGGATCTGGTCAGCCAGCACCGTCTGCCCCCGCTCGAGGAAGCGCTGCACGTACGAGCGCAGTTCTCGCGTGGCGGGGTCAATGATCTGGTACTCCTCTTCGATGCCGATGGTGAAGGGAAGGCCGACCATACCTGTGTATTATATCACAAGGTGGGTTACTCTAAAACTGACCAATGTGCAACTTGCTGTGTGTGATATTGTTTTGCGTGCTTGTAATAATTGATGGCAGGCGGAGGGTAAGCAGACGAAAGACAAGTACAGCTTGTCTGCTTGTGTGGCTCTCCAATTCGATGGCATTATTCTAGCACAAGAGTTCTATTGTGTCAAACCTGGGCTGGGTTGGTGAACTTCGGTAGCCAATCTTGGCGAAGCCAGTCAGTCCCCACACCAAGCCACCTGGCGAATTGGCATTGACTTTCGTGTAAAATCGCAGTACACTATTTGACAGATGATAATTCGTAGCCCGTCCTGTAGAACTGTGACAGAAATCGGCCAGGCATCCTATGACATTTGAAGAGTTGTACAAACAAGCGAAATCTGTAATCAATCCTCGCCGCCTTTCTGAAGACGCTGAGGCTGGCGGCGTTGGTGCTGCGCTGCTGACCGAAAGTGGGAAGGTTCATACGGGGACGTGTATTGATACGGCCTGCTCGATGGGGTTTTGCGCTGAGCATGCCGCCGCGGCAGCGATGATCACCGCGGGTGAAAGCCGTGTGGTTAAAATGATAGCGGTTGGTTGGGACGGCAGAGTCATGCCGCCTTGTGGTCGTTGCCGGGAGTTTATCAGTCAGCTTCACCCAGAGAACCTCAATGCAGAGGTCATGGTGAGCGAAGAAACAGTTGTGACACTTCGAGAGCTATTGCCGTATGATTGGCGCTCGGCGACAGCGACAAACAGGACGCAATAACCGATAGGCCATGATGGAAGCAGCTCTGAAAGGGGGAGAATCCATGAGCAGTCTCTACGATGAACTGGCCGAAAAGTTGAGAAAGGACCCAAGACTCACCAAGAGGGGTGGCGCGAGATTCGACCTCAGCCTCCTCCTGTTCAACGCAAGAGATTCACTGCGAGAGCTATGGGACGCGGCTGATATCGAGGTCACCAAAGCCAGGAGTGAGGGGCATCCCCCGTCCGAACGTCTGGAAGCCGCCGTCGAGCAGTTGCGTCCGATATTCGGTGAGAGGAGCAAGCCGCCGGTCCCCGTCCGTGGGCAAGAGTAGAACGGTGCCAGGTTTTTTCTATAAGGAGAACGGCGATGAGGAAATATATCCTTACTCTATTCATAGTATTCGTAGCATGTTATGGTTGCGCCAGTGATCAACCTGAACCGTCTGTCCAACAGGTTGACCAGATCTATACTCAATGTAGTGGCACCACATTCTATCCTGTGGCAACTCCTGATATTCCATCGGGGCTTGCGACAAGAGTATTTGGCGAATGGAAAAGTCAATTTGTGAGCCAGCACGGCCTATCTGATCGTACATTTGACAGCAGAATCAAGTTGTCAGCGGTCGAACTCGCAGAGGGTCCATCTCAGGTATTTGTACGCATTGACTCTGTCTTTGTCATGGATTGGGTTCGTTCGCGTCAAGCAGCGTCCATTGATCTCGGAACATATCCATTGGCACAGGTTCCAAGTGATTCAGCGATATCAAGAGCGGTAAGGGCAGCAATAAGGCCATCGGACCAAGTTAACCTACGTGGTGTAGTATCTCGTGCTACAGCAGAAAATGCTTTGGGAAGTTGTTGCCAAAGTATGGAACCAGATTGGTGCCATATAAGGTTTGAAAATGTTACAGGAAGACTACTCTTGTGGGGTCGTTGTACCATAGACTCTGATGCAAATAAATGCAAAGAGGCTGCAGTTGACCTTTCAAACGGTAATCTTGTATATTGTCAAGAAGAGCCTTGTGTGATTGACTAAAAACCCTAACAAAGGTGAAAGATTCGCCATGCAGAGTTGGCAAGAGCGCCTGAACGGCGATCCACTCCCCTGGCTGCTCGACCCTGAAACTCCATCTGTCCGATACTGGACGCTGGTTGACATTCTCGACCGGCCCGCCAACGACCCCGAAGTGCAGGAAGCCAGAGCAGCCATCGCCCACCAATCGTTGGTGAAGGAGTTGTTCGCCCTGCAGCGCCCCGAAGGGCATTGGGGCGACGATGAAACCAAACCGCACACCGCACAGGGGGCTGTGGGCGCACTCACTTTACTGCATATACTAGGTGTCACTCCCGATGAGCGTACTGCCGCTGGCTGTGATTCCTTCCTGAGATTCTGCCAGCACGAGAGCGGTGGCTTTTCAATGGCGAAGAGACTTCGTAGTGGAATCTTCCCTTGCACCACCGGCGAGCATCTCCCCTTTCTGGTCTATTTTGGTTTGGGGGACGATCCTCGTGTGCGGGCTGCTTTCGCCTTTCTGATCGAAGACATGTCCGCTGACGATGCACTCGATTGCGGGCGCTACCAGCATCGAGATTGCCTATGGGGGGCCATCGCGGCGCTCAATGGCCTGGCTGTACTCCCCACCGGCATGCGATCGGCGCAGTCCGAGCGAGCGGTGAAGCGGCTGGCTAATGCGCTGCTGGATGCCGGGTATGATTTCGAAGGTGAGCACAAACGCTGGCTTACTTTCGGTGTACCGCGTGCCTGGGACTTGCTCAGCGCGCTGAAAGCACTGGCTGCTCATGGGTACGTCCAGGACTCGCGGTTTGAGCCTTTGCTCGAACTGATGCTGAATCGCCAGGATGATCAGGGGCGATGGCTATGCGGTTCTGTCTCTCGTACCTGGCCGATTGAGAAACGCAATCAACCCAGCAAATGGGTTACGCTTGATGCGCTTCGGGTACTCAAACAGGCAGGGTAGAATTGAAAGCAACATGCGGGCCAACCATAGGTGAGGTGTTTTATGGAAAAGGTTCGATATGAAGAAATGCTTCCTCATGAAATTGTAGCGCGGCGAAAGACGTTTCCGGCCGCTTTCATGGGCTTAGGGGGCCTGGAATGGCATAGCGAGCATTTGGCGGTAGGCAATGATGCTTTGAAAGCCGAAAAGCTCTGTGAACTGGCCGCAAGTCGCTCCGGCGGCTTCGCCTTTCCAACACTGTGGTACGGCGAGCCGCGGGGTACCGGTCTCATGGAAGCCGACTACGACCCAGATGGTGCGATTAAGGCCCACATGGGGTTCAAGAAGGAAAAGTTTGCTGAGGATTATTTCGGCAAGACGGCCGCTGAACAAGTGCAGTTTTACCAGGCATTGCTTTACCACGTGCTGGTTCAGATGAATACGCTTGAAATGAAAGCGGTCTGCCTGGTGTGTGGTCATTATCCGATGTATGATTGGGCCGCGCCAGTTGTCGAGCAATTCAATATGACCTTTAGGGATACCCGTGCTTTTGCCGGTATCGAGTTTCACTATCCACCTGAGAGCCTGTCCGTAGGTGGTGACCATGCCGCCAAATGGGAAACGTCCTATCTGTGGTATCTCCGTCCGGATTGTGTAGATATGAGCATCTATATTGGACGGGAGGCGGACGAACTCGTTGGCATTATGGGAGACGATCCGCGACAGACAGCTTCTGTGGAAATCGGACGAACGGCATGTGATCTGATTGTTGAAGGCATGATTCGGAAAGCGAAGGAGTTGATTCGAGAGGCGTCGTAAGATGGTTTCCAATCGCGTGCGAAGAGAACAGCGGAGCTGACAATCGGGTAGTGAGTTCAACAGGAGATGGCATTGGGAAGGCTCAGGAACCTGGCATCACGCCGCCCATTTCTTTTTGTGGTCCTTCTGATCCTAGGCTCGCTCGTCGTTGCGGGTCTCGCTGCAACTCTGGCTGTGGTTCTATTCGGAGTGGACCAGACAGGCTCGCGTCTCGGCCTCATCGGCAATCTCACGGCCACGTTCTGCCTCGTGTTTCTCCTCTGGCGCTTCGGTTGGTTGGAGGCCGCAGGGATCGCGTCTTGGGGAGGCTGGAGGGCATGGAGCGCAGCCCTTGTTCTCCTGGTCTACTATCTTCTTGAACTCACATACTCGTTCTTCGGTGAGTTCAGTTTCAGTGTGCCGGCCGCGGCAGTGAGCGGACTCAGGGTACCCGGCGTGATCATAGGTGGCACGTTTGAGGAGGTTCTGTTTCGTGGGGCGGTCCTGTATGCACTGGTGAGGATATGGGGCACAACCCGAACAGGAGTTCTACGAGCCGTGTCCGTCTCAGCCCTCCTCTTCGGACTGGTTCACTCAGCCAATGCAATCGGAGGGGATCCGAGTGAGATCCTGGGGCAAATGGGGGTCGCTCTTCTGGAGGGTATATGGTGGGCCGCTATTGTTGTGCGTTGGGGTAGCCTGTGGCCAACCGTGCTAATCCATGCAGTCACGAACTGGGTCTTGCGGACCAAGGCCCTCGGTCTGGCGGACTACCACGGAACTCCGAGGTCCTACGCACTCGCGGTCCTGCTCGGATTACCACTTGCCGCCTGGGGGGTGTGGTGCATTCTCCGGACGGATCTTGAACACCACCGCGAGGGCCCGACTTCCCACGAGTGACCCAAGAGCGATCCGAGGGTGCGCTCCTGACCGTCGCACAGACCTGAGGAACTTGTCCATCATTGTATCTGCGCCAGCGGGCATTCAACGAGGCGCCTGACTAGCGTATGCGGCCGTCGCGCCGCGCCGCCTCCCTCTCCTCGACCTCGGCATCACGGATGGCATCGGCAATGATCCCTACTGCACGGTTCCGGGCAGGCTTCGATTGACTCACGAGCTGCTCCTTGAACCACTCAATGGACACGTTCTGGCTGTTAACTTCGGCCGCCGAAGTTGGCGAGGCCAGTCAGTTCCCATTCATGGCCTGACCACAGGACCGTGGATGCTCAACAAACCCCTGGGGTGTAGTGGAAAACCCCTGGGAAATCAAAACGGCCGGGGGAGGTTCCCCGGCTGTTCTTCTTCAGCGGCTGACGTCACGGTGTCGGTGTGGGTCGTGGAGTCTTGGTAGGAGTAGGCAATAGAGTCTCCACAGGTGGCACAGTCGTTGGGCTCACTATCAGTCGCCTCCTCGGCGTGCTCGTCGGCGGCGGCAAGGGCGTAGAGGTGGGCGTGGCAGTGGCTGGAATCCTGGTTGCCGTTGGCGTCAAGGTCGGCGTAGGCGTCTGTGTCGCTGTCGCTGTCGCCGTGGCCGCGGTTCTCCTCGTAGCAGTCGGGCTCGGTGTTGGGCTGGCCGTAGGGGAGGGAGAGGCCGTTGCCGTAGCGGTCGGCGTTGCTGTAGCAGTCATTACCCCTTCGCTATTCACTTCCCCGGCGAGCGGCAGGCCAAGGCCCAGTATCGCAAGAACAGCAGCGATGAGCGCCCAGCGCCAGCGGCTGCTGACCAGCCGCGGCAGTAGGGTAGTCGTGCTCATTGCTGAGCCTGACAGCAGCGCCCGACGCATCTCGTTAGCGCTCTGGAAGCGGTGAGCCGGCTTCAGTGCCAGCGCCTTCGAGAGCGCCCGGTCTACTGCCTCACTGGTGTCCTTGCGGTGCCTTCGCAGCGGCATTAGGTCTTCGCCTACCACCCGTGCTGACACCGTTGGCGGCGACACCCCCGCCAGAGCATAGTACAGTGTTGCTCCTAACGAATAGAGGTCGGTGCGGGCATCCGTGTGCCCTTCCCTGGTATCGTACTGTTCAGGTGGGGCATACTCCGGTGTGCCCAGTCCTCGCATGACTGTCCGGGTGCGGGGATCGTCGGGATTCACCAGTTTAGCCAGTCCAAAGTCCACCAGTACCGCTTTGCTCTCTGGCGTGATGATGATGTTCTGCGGCTTGATGTCACGGTGGATCACGCCCTGCCTGTGGCAGTAGGTCAGCGCATCAAGTAATTGATCCGCCCACCTGAGCACTTGGGCTTCAGGCAGTACTTTGCCCTGCTCTACGATCTCATCCAGCCGGTGGCCGTGGATGAAATCCATCACCAGGTAGGCGTTGTCGCCCTCCTCGAAGTGGTCAATGACCCGTGGCAGGTTGGGATGACGCAGGGTGGCCAAGACGCGAGCTTCCTGTCTGAACTGCTCTCGCTGTTGGGCCAGGGTACTACTCTGCTCGCCAGGGAATGGGGTCATCTCCTTGAGTGCGCAGCGGACACCCAGAATGGTGTCCATCGCCTCGTACACAGCCCCCATACCACCCTGGCTTAGCAGAGCGATAATGCGGAACCGCCCATCACGAACTGACTGCCCCGCGATCATGTGCTACCTCCCTAATTACCGCCCCAACAGTATTGTATTTCATTTTGCCCGCTTGGCAAGTGGCGTGGCAAAGGCTGGCTACGATGGGCGGTTTTGCTTCGTGGCGGTTTTGGCGTATACTGGAGAGCAGGCTAAAGATACGACAAAGGAGGGACTGGGGTGTCTGTGCAAGAAACTGCTCTCTACGGTGACCTGGTACTGGCGTTGCGCGAGTACGCTGCCGGACAACTGGCCCCTCTCGAATTTGATGGCAACGTGGATGCTGCCCGCGCCGACCTGGACGAGTTCATCCGCTCCTGGTTTTTCACACCCCAGGAGGACCTATATGGCTCCGCGCCGCGTGAGGTGATCTGGCGCGAGCAGTTGGGTGAGCCCAACCCGGTACCCAGGGAATATGCTGCCCAGTTGTTCGACGACGACTGTCCTATATGCCAGGCCATGCGCCAGGAGATCGAGAGCGCCGAGAGTGACGAGGCGCACGGCCACCACTGGACTTATTGCCCAGACTCTTGCCTGCTCGACATCTACGACCCACAGGGAAGTGACGAGCGATGGGCCAAGGAGCTCGCTGACATGGAGGCGGCACAGGAGGAGCGCGAGCGCGCGCACTCCCCCGCGCCTGATTATGCTCCGCCGCCGGTCCTGGGGCCCGAACTCGACCCGGAAACGTTTCTCTCGGTGCTGCGCCGGCCCTGGCTCGACCCTGCATTGCACCAGGCGGCGCAGAAATTGGCGGAGTGCTGCGACGTCCCGCTGCCTCCTGCGCCACTGCGCGATCCCTACCGGCGGGTCAGCCGGGACGAGGCGGTGTCGCTGGTGGCGGGCCTGCACCAGCAGGGTGTGGACGTGCAGGCGCTGCTGGGGCAGATCGAGGCGTGGCCGTACCAGAACGTGGCACTGGATTGGTTGAGCGAGCCGGAGCAGAACGCGGCGCTTATGTGCCGGGCCATGGAGACCGGGATTGACCCGGGCGACGAGGATGAATTGGCGCGCTTTCGCCATCACCGGGACTTTATCTTCACGCTGGCCCGGCTGGTGCCGCCCGGCGCACGGCTATGGCTGAGCGGGTGGCTGGAGGCGGTGGCGCACGGGGCGATGGTGCGGGGGGATGGAGGTGGGTGAAATGGCAGGGTTCAAGTTCTGGCCAAGACTGGGTGGATGGGACGACGAGAAGGTCTACTATACAGACGAGACAGGCAAGGAGCGGTGTGTGAGCGACCACCCTGAGTTGGTGGCCCGGCTGATGGATATCTGCCGGGAGTATTTCGCGCAGAAGGTAGATGCTCGCAATCATACCGAAGAGAGAGTATCCACAAGCAATGGCTAACTGGCCTGCACACTCGGCAAGCGCATCTACGAGGTCATTCTGCCCATCCCCAAAAATGAAGTGCTGCGCGACAGAATCGCCAGAGAGACACGGGAGGTTGTACTCGCACGGGTGGCTTTGAGGGACAAGGCCAAGCAGATTTCCCTGGCTGTAGAGGGACTGGCAGGGCCAGGAGAAGAAGACAAAGAATTGTTGGAGATAGATTGATTGGCGAGATGGATGATGTGAAATTCGAAAAAAGGTGGAGGCATTTATCGAGCGGCCGGCGGGACCGGACGATCGAGTCCCGGCCGAACTGATCTTTGCCATGCTGGACAAATCTGAGCAGCCTGAACGCGCCCTGGGCCTGGACAGCACGCTCGAGGGCGACCGGTTGGTGCTGTCGGCACCTCCTGGTACAGCCGTGCCGCCTAATATCCGCGAGGTTGAGGTTAACCTGCCCGGCGTACGGGTGATTGTCAGCCTGAAACCCGTTACGTCCTGATCCTCTGAGTTTGGGAGCGAATCGGGAACGTATTGGGAACGTATTGGGAACGTATTGGGAACGAATCTGAGGGGGGCAGAATGAAGGACTTGATCGCGATTGTGACCGATTCCAGTTGTGATCTGCCGCGACGGCTGGTCGAGCGCCTCAAGATCATGGTGGCACCGCTCATCGTCCGGTTTGGAGCGGAGGTGTACGAGGACGGCGAGTTGCCCCCGGACGAGTTCTGGCAGAAAGCAGCCGGGCCGGTCCACCCTCAGACCTCTCAGCCCTCCATCGGTACGTTCGAGCACCTGTTCGAGCGGCTGGTCGCCCAGGGCAAGCAGGTGTTGTGCCTGACGATCACCGGCAAGCACAGCGGCACTTTCAACGTGGCCTCTCTGGCTGCCCAGCGCTTCGGCGAGGCGGTCCAGGTCTTCGATTCTATGTCGCTTTCGCTGGGCCTGGGGCTGCAGGCGCTGGTGGCGGCGCAGGCGGCGCGCGCCGGGCGCTCAATGCAGGAGATCCTGGCCCTGCTGGAGGACATGCGGGCGCGGGTGAGCGTGACGATCGTGCTGGACACGCTGGAGAACCTGCGGCGCGGGGGACGGGCCGACCGCTTCATGCCCATCGTAGATCGCATGACGCGGGCGCTCAACATCAAGCCTGTCGTCAACCTGGTGGAGGGCCAACTCAGGCTGATGACCACGGCCCGCTCGTTTCAGGGTGGGCTGCGGCGCGTGGTGGATTTCGTCGAGCGCATGGCGCCGCTGGAATACCTGGCGGTGGCCCACACGCGCCGGCAGGAGATGGCCGAGCAGGTGGCCGACTGGCTGGCGGAGCGCATCGGTTTTCCCAGGGAACACATCTGGGTGTGCGAGACGGGGGCGGTGATCGCCTGCCACGCCGGGCCGGGCGTGGTCGGTGTCCTGGCCGTGTCGGCCAGGTAATGGAAACCGATTCTTGAGGGTTACGTCACCGGGAGGGCGAGGTAGACAATCCAGGAGGACGCTATGCCGCGGGAAACGTTTGAACGGGAACTGCAGCGCTTGCAGGGCGAGATGCTGGCGCTGGGGAGCATGGTGGAACAGGCGATCTCAGAGTCGGTGGAGGTACTCAAGCGGCGGGACATGGAGGGCTCCCGGCGCTTGATCGCCCAGGATCGCCAGATCAACGAGAAGCGCTTTGCCATCGAGGGGGACACGCTGGTCCTCATCGCCACCCAACAACCGATGGCGGGCGACCTGCGCACTCTGGCCGCCGTGTTAGAGATCGCCACGGAACTGGAGCGGATCGGGGACTATGCCAAGGGCATCGCCAAGATCAACCTGTTGATCGGCGAGGGGCCCTTGCTCAAGCCGCTGGTGGACATTCCGCTCATGGCGGAGAAGGCGTGCTCCATGCTCCACCGGGCGCTGGATGCCTTTGTGCGGCAAGACGTGGCCCTGGCCCGTGCGATACCGGCCGAGGATGACCAGGTGGACGCCCTGTACAACCAGGTCCATCGGGAGTTGCTGACCTTCATCATGGCCGACCCCCGCAACATGGACCAGGCCAACTATT
>Ga0315277_10002422_pt1 | contig 26051 bp, 23 predicted proteins | sample YL17G05_15_MG_FD_203695 | JGI IMG/M metagenome (GOLD analysis project Ga0315277, IMG submission 203695) | Sediment microbial communities from Yellowstone Lake, YNP, Wyoming, USA - YL17G05_15 | ecosystem: Environmental > Aquatic > Freshwater > Lake > Sediment | place: USA: Wyoming | collected... | reverse complement strand
AAGTATTGCATTATTGGCAGACGTTACCTACCATTTTAAAAACAAAAAAACAAACAGATGAAAACTTTTCGTAGTGATATTTCAAACATGGAATTTCCGATTTCTGAAAAAGTTTCGGCTAAAACAATCAGACATTCTATTTTGAATTTAATTCAAAAAGATAATCCTCAATTTTCACATGAGAGCTATCTTTCTCTAAGCGAACTAAACAACTATAGAGAAAAAGCCATCTCGGATTATCTGATTAAAGAAATCGGAGAACTGACAGAGCTTGAAAAGACCGTGTTAATTTCAGTGACTAGCAATAAAACTTTAACAGATAAAATAGATGATGAAGAGAGACAAATATTAACGACTGGACAAAGAATTGCTGACAAAGTTGCTTCATTTGGAGGCAGCTGGACATTTATTATTTCATTTGGAGTGTTTATTTTTATTTGGATTAATATCAATGTATATTGGCTTGCCAATAAAGAATTTGACCCTTTCCCGTTTATACTTTTAAATCTAATTTTGTCATGCCTAGCAGCGTTACAAGCACCAGTGATTATGATGAGTCAGAATCGACAGGAAGAAAAAGACAGGGATAGGTCTAAGAAAGACTATATGATAAACCTTAAATCAGAATTAGAAATAAGAACGCTGCATGAAAAAATTGATCATTTTATCATGGACCAACAGCAAGAACTCTTGGAGTTACAAAAAGTTCAAATAGAGATGATGAACGACATATTAAAACAAGTAGAAAAGAAAAACAGCAGCTAACAAGTGGCAACACGACGTGCACCGTTGAAACCATGAACTCAACGGTTTCGCTTACTGAAATGGAATATATTAGGTTCGCTCAACCGTCGCCCACCCGAACCCGCTACATATAAACCAGCAAAGGTAGGCAGGGGCGAGCGTGTTGCCGCCACACGTTGTGTGCTATTTTAATGGAATAAAATATATGAGAGCAATAGGCAAAACACCACTAATAAAATTAGAACGATTATCTGAACCTAACTGTGCTGAAATATATGTAAAGTACGAAGGAGGTAATCCTACTGGAAGCATGAAAGATCGGATGGCGCTTTCTATGATAGAAGGAGCAGAAAAAAGGGGCGAACTAAAACCTGGAGGTACAGTAGTTGAGTACACTGGTGGTAGTACAGGAAGTTCTCTGGCTATGGTATGTGCTTACAAGGGTTATAATGCACACTTTGTATCCTCGGATGCCTTTGCAGAAGAAAAGCTGCAGACAATGCGAGCTTTTGGTGCCAAACTTGACATAATTCCAAGTAAAAATGGTTTAATAACAGCGAAACTTATTGATTCCCTGGTTGAAAGGGCAAGAAAACTTAGTCAAGCTTCCAATAGCTATTGGACTGACCAGTTTAACAATATTGACAATAGAAATGCCTACCATAACATGGCGAGAGAGATTTTAGATGCACTTGAAAATAAAATTGATGAATTTATAGCAGGAGTAGGAACTGGAGGTTGCTTTTCAGGTAATTCAGAAGTGTTCAAAAATGAGATACCCAACATTCGATGTATCGCTGTTGAACCTTCCGGTGTACGATCTCTTTCAGGCGGTGATACGTCAGGCACACATAAGTTAGAAGGTATTGGCGCAGGATTTATACCATCTATATGCAAGTTAGAATTAGCTGATGAAATCATAGCCGTAAAAGATGAAGACGCTTATGAAACTGCGAGAAAATTAGCAAAAATGGAGGGAATATTTGGAGGAGCAACTTCCGGAGCAAATGTATGGGCAGCAATTCAAAGAGCGAGAATTATTGGAGCTGGAAAGAGAATCGTTACAGTTGTTTGTGATTCAGGATTAAAGTATCTCAAGGGAGATTTGTATAAATAAAACAGCACACAACAGCGGTTTGGCAAAAGGCGGGCTGATCCCGATAAAAAATCGGGACAGGCTGTGCTTCTATGAAAGCGAAGTGCCAAGCCAAATCCCGCAGGATTGCGGGATGCTTCTAATGAACTTTAATGCTAAAAATCCCGCCCATCGCCAAGCCGCAAAACGTTATCTATAGAAAATAATGTCAAGAGAAAAATATATACCTACACGAAAAGACATCACTTTCGTTATTTGGCATTAGATCACACTTTCGCTCTACGGTAAACCGGAGGAGATTGCGATTGTGGAGGGGAAAGTCTGAACCACAGATTGACGCCGATGAAAGGATTACACCGAATGAAAAGTTTGCGGATCGACACTCAGCGAAATAAAACCATCAGTGTGAATCAGCGGTTCAGACGATGAACGATTACAAGTACTCGGACATCACCGGTAAGATTATCGGTGCAGCAATGAAGGTTCACTCCACGCTGGGGAACGGATTTCAAGAAGTCATCTACCAACGTGCGCTTGCAATCGAAATGGCAAAAGCAGCGTTATCATATCAGCGTGAACTGGAAATGCCAATTTTCTATGATGATCGGCAAATCGGCACTCGACGGGTTGATTTCATGGTTGAGGATAAGGTCATGGTCGAGTTGAAAGCTATTTCGCAATTGGAAGATGTCCATCTGGCACAGGCAATTAATTATCTTGAAGCATATCATTTGGAGATTGGCTTGTTGATCAACTTTGGAGCAAAGAGTTTGGAATGGAAGAGAGTGATAAATAGTCCGAACCGCTGATGAGCGCAGATGAAAGGATTACACAGAATGAAAGTTCTCCGGATCGACACTCAGCGAAATCAGACCATCAGTGAGAATCAGCGGTTCAGACGATTGAGGCGGACAAGGATCGGCCAGTTAGTGTACGAGCTGTACAGTCTCACTCCGGAGGAGATTGCGATTGTGGAGGGGAAAGTCTGAACCACAGATTAACGCCGATGAAAGGATTACACAGAATGAAAGTTATGCGGATCGACAATCAGCGAAATCAAACCATCAGTGTGAATCAGCGGTTCAGACGATTGAGCGAGTTGACGCTGATGAAAGGATTACACAGAATGAAAAGTTTGCGGATCGACACTCAGCGAAATCAAACCATCAGTGAGAATCAGCGGTTCAGACGATTGAGGCGGGCATAGATCGACCAACTGGTGTACAAGCTGTACGCCCTCGCTCCCGCCTACGTCCCACAAGACGTGACTTCGGTGGGCAGGGAGGAGGAAATATTTCCAGAAAAAGAAACGGCTCCAAGATTTCTCCTGAAGCCGTCGGACCGGCGCTACTCACGCCGGTGCTGTTAAACTACATGGACAATATACTATTTCGTAGATAGAAAGTCAAACCCTACTGAGCAATGAACGGACGTGTTATAGCATATATTGACGGATTCAATTTGTACTTCGGCCTGAAATCTGCTGGATGGAAGAGGTTCTATTGGCTCAATCTGCAGGCAATGGCACAGAATCTTCTAAAACCGCAGCAGGAACTCGTCTTCACAAAATATTTTACCAGTCGCGTTTCCTATCCACCCGACAAAGAGCGAAGACAATCTACGTTCATTGAAGCATTGAAACACTGAATGACCTCCGTATCTATTATGGACACTACCAGTCTAACCCGCAGCGATGCCGAAAATGTGGTCATAAGGTGATGATCCAGAGTGAGAAGATGACCGACGTAAATATTGCTGTCGAGATGATGTCGGATGCCTATCAGAATCTTTTTGATGTAGCGCTTCTGGTTTCCGCTGACAGCGATCTCACAGCGCCCGTTCTCGCCATCAAAAACCTCTTCCCGGAAAAGCGCGTCATTGTAGCGTTTCCTCCGCAACGCCACTCCGCACAATTACAGCGACTGGCACATGGGTTTCTTCTCATCGGCCGCGCAAATCTGGCAAAGAGTGTTTTCCCGGATAAGATACAGAAGGCAGACGGGTTTGTATTGCAGAGACCCCCAGAATGGAAATAGTGAGGTCAATGGTTCTTCAGCGACACGATGGCTTTGGAGCGAGATCGACCAACTGGTGTATGAGCTCACTCCCGCCTACGTCTCACAAAACGTAACTTCGGCGGGTAAACCCGCCACAAAGACAGCGGGTAAACCGGGGGAGATTGCGATTGTGGAAGGGAAGGTCTGAACCACAGATTGCCGCCGATGAAAGGATTGCACAGAATGAAAGGTCTGTGGATCGACAATCAGCGAAATCAGACCATCAGTGAGAATCAGCGGTTCAGACGATTGAGGCGGACAGGCATCCCGCCAAAAGAAGCCGGTGCACTGGATTCCCGCTTACAGCGTGCGGGAATGACAAAGGGGTTGGACGTGTGGGAATGACAAGTGAAGGATAAAGAAATGTAAAGGATTGATTGAGAAAGTGGATTAAAAACACTTCGTGCTAAAATTATCAGCCCTGCTACTGGGTTTACCCTTTTGTTAGAGAGGAAAATTTTATGTAAGATTAGCTATAGACATCAACCTTAGTATGAATTTAACAAAACACAGTAATACTCGTGTGTAACAAAGTGATGTCCCTTATGCTTATGGGCTAATTGTATCAATCATATATGTGGAGGGAATTATTTATGTCGTACCGATATTTGCCAACGATCTGCCTGTTGTCTTTTTTGCTTACCATCCTGTTCGGCTGTGAAAAAGATATCACAACTGTGCCTCCAGAATCCCAACGCGCTTATATTTACTTTAACTCCTTTGAATATCCAACCGACACTATCGGATGGAAAGGATATGGGATGCGCATATATAATGATGCGCCATCAATCGGAGGAAAACGATCATTGTTTATATCCGGTGCTTGTATGGTTCCACATGCATGGATAGATTTTCAGAATAAATCGTTGTCCTCATATTTTAACCTTCGGTGTTGGGGTAAAAGTCTTTTGAGAAGTGGCCATGTCAACTTGAGGCTGAAGAATGATTATTTGAAATCGGTTCAAATCTATATCTCTGATTCCAGTTGGACATCATACAAATCCGACGGCTCATTATTTTGTGCGTATAACGATACATTGCGTTTAGAATTGATAAGCGGAGGATTTGTGCCTGACTCTATGCTCGTGGATTTGATTGAAATTGTACCGGTGAAATGAGCATTTTCCTTTAAATATGTTCTCTTGATTTAATAATGGGAAGGGAATTGAACATGAAAAGTCCAGGGTGGAACGTCGATCTTATATTATTGTTGATTTTGTTGTTTTCTTCCGCAACTTCTTCACAGACCGACGTATCTGTAGGCGCGACAACAAAGTGGATTTTCGGAATTGATGAGAATCTCTCACTTGTGTGGAAAACTTCTAACAAGGGTTTTTCAGTTGCATGTAACACTAATCAGTATTTCGTGGCCATCAACGGGAACGATGTCCCGGCAAAGGTGTTCGCTGCCCGTATTGATAACGGCAAAATGGCATGGGCAACCTCATTAACCGGTATCCCGATGGGCTGGGGTACTTCGGCGGACTCAATCGGAGGCAATTACTTAACTCTTAGCTTATATATAGGCGACAGTATGCGTACGGAGGTGAGAAATCTCGCAACGGGAAAACTACTGGAAACAAAAACTACTTTTAAGAAAGAACGATCAAAAGAGGCATCTGTTTGTCCGTTACCTTCGCCTGATGACACACTAACATTCTTCACAACTGCTAAACATATTTGTTCAATTTCACCCAATCTTACCATTATCTGGAATCATAATTTGAAGCAAAATGAGTATCTGGCTTCAGTGTATAAGCAATATGGTGTGTTGAGCAGCAAGAAGAATATAAGGATCCTCGACAGAAATAGTGGTGCTCAATTATGGGAACGATCTTTCGAGAATGAGATTCGCGGGATGAGTATTGGTGCGACACTGACAATCTCATTTGCTAATGGCAAGAAAGATTCACTAGATATACGTACTGGCATATCCAAAACGAAATAATTATTATTATCATTGTAATGATTCTCTATAGGAAGGATGAATAAATGTCCTATCGTATTTGTATCATACTATTGTTATTTTCATTCTTTGCCAACGCACAATCCCAGATGAGCAAGGATCAATTATCGAAATACGTTGCTCAAAAGTCGCAGGAGATATCGGCATACTGGCAGCAATCGAAAATACAGGAAGCTGTCGCTATACTCGAAACACTATACACAATCCAGCAACTGAGAGAAATCGATTGGGCCTGGACCAACACTCTGTACAACCTTGCCTGCGGACATTCATTGCTTGGCAATAAAGAAAAATCAATTTCATATCTCTCTGAAGCGGTTCAAGCAGGTTACTCCGAGTACGAGCAGATTCTAAGAGACAGCGATCTAAACAATATTCGATCTACTCCCGGTTTCGAGCAGGCGGTGAAAACACTTAAGATGAGCTATTATAAATGGGAAAGTCCGTCTTTTTCGACAAAGTATCAGGACGATCTTACAGAAGCAGAGAAAGTAGCAGGCTTATCGAAAGTTTGGTCTGAAATCAAATTCGGCTTTGCTTACTTTGACTGTGTCCCAACATTAGACTGGGATAGTCTATACATTGTTAACTTATCTGCTGTAAAAAATACAAAGAGCACACGTGACTACTACCGTATACTTCAGAGGATGTGCGCACAACTTAAGGATGGACACACGCGTATAGACGTCCCGAACGAGCTGTTCCGAGAACTCTACGCCCATCCGGCTATTCAGACCCGCCTTGTTGACGACAGGGTAGTCATTGTTAAAGTCTTCAACGATAGCCTGGAAAAAACCGGTATTCATCGTGGTCTGGAAATTCTAAGTATAGACGGTATTCCTACCAGGCAGTACGCTCAGCAGTTCGTTGAACCATATGCGAGCGCTTCTACATCTCAGAGTCAACTGACAAATACGTACGAATACTATCTTCTCTGTGGATCCAAAGACAAGCCAGTTGAACTTGAGCTAACGGATAATGCCGGAAACACTTTCAAGCGGACGTTATCACGGAACTATTACCGGTTTCAGGATTATACCGATATTATCGAGTTCAAACAGATGGAAGGAGGCATTGCATATCTTGCGCTTAATACATTTGGTGACAGAAATGTAGTTGTAAAGTTTGATTCCCTTTTTACATTTATCGAAAAGTCGGAAGCGCTCATCCTTGACCTACGGGAAAACTCGGGAGGTAACAGCGACAATGCCTATGAGATAATGGGTTACCTGGTGAACAAGCCATTTAAAATAATTCAGGGTAAAAGTAGAAACTATTCCTCATTTTCCCGTGCGATGGGAAAAATTCAGCAATGGTCAGAGTATCCGTCAGTTGAACTGCCCATGAATCCAGAGAAATCGTACCTGAAGTCCGTCGCAGTCTTGATCAGTTCCAGAACCGGTTCTTCCGCGGAAGATTTTTGTGCTGTGTTCAATCATATGAAACGTGGGAAACTCATCGGTACACCATCTGCAGGCTCTACGGGTCAGCCGTTAATGTACGGATTACCCGGCGGTGGTACCGGCGTTGTTTGCACAATGCGCACATTGTTTCCGGACGGGAGGGAATTTGTAGGAATAGGTATCGAACCGGACATCACCGTCTATCAGACCGTAGCCGATGTGAGATCGGGGTACGATGCTATCCTGCAGAAGGCGATCTCGATACTCAGCAATCGTGGTAAGTAAAATAAACTGATAGAGTTTTCATCTGCTCAGTAAGTAAGAATACCTGTCGCTTTACTCTTCCGCCTTGACCTCCAGCAGAATAATTTTGAATGATCTATAGATCTCCATCGCGTAGAATACAACACCGATAAATACACTGCACATCCCTACGATAAATATTAATAGCGGCAATACCTGTAAAAAATTTGTGCTTACGAATAAATTGAATGCAATAAAAACAGAGGAGAGCACGAACAGACCGACAGCAGCCTGCATCGATAATATCGCGTTGCGAACATACCGGCTCCGATGGAGAAGCTCTTCGCGCTGTTGTGTTATGCTCATGAACCGAACGTTATCGGGGTAGGGGAGCTCGCCTTTATCTCCCAGGTGCTTTGAGAGTTTTCTCCGTTCATCATTGAGTAAACGAATGCGGTTGATGATCGTCGAATACCGGTTGCTCAGACTGAGGATAAGCAGACCGACAGCTGAAATTCCAACCGCGGGGGCTAGAATTGCCTGAATTGCCTGTATGGCTGTTACGTGACTATCTGGCATTATTATTCCCCGTGTTGATCTTCTCTTGTGTATTCTAATGTAGAAAAAAAATGTATTAAGAGAAAATTTGCATAATATATGGCGATTACCCCATTTTTCATTACTGACCTGAATCACAAACCGTTAGGCTGAATATAGCTATTATATGAGTTTTAGTTTCGCTCCTAACGGAGCTTGGTATTTCATTTTTTTTACTATAAACGTTTCGTCCCCGCCAACCGGTGTAACAATTCAAGCAGGCGGGTAAACCTACGGGACTCTGCCTAATAATTCTGATCATGTGCGAGCTCCATAGGAGCGAAATGTTTATAGAACAAGTCAAAATAAAATGTATAGCTCCATAGGAGCGACATTAATCCCTTAGTGTTTATATGCTGACTTTTAGGCATCTGTATCTGGATGTGCAAAGGTTCACAACCAGATTTAATTAAAAAATATTACGTATAATATTAACATGAAACCTGTTTTTTATTCTTACTGCCGTAATTTGTTCATCTGCTCTATTGTATGTACTGCGATCGGAGGATCGCAAATAAGACATGATGCATATATCACCGTGGCTCATAACGATAGTGTTGATGCGGTTTATTTTTACCCTAATAGTTCACCGCCTCCTTCAGGTTATCCTGCTATTCTGGATGTTCACGGATTTGGCTTGTCGAAAGAAACTGAAATACCATTTTGTACTATTTACGCAGCAAAGGGATACGTAACTCTGGCATATTCTGTGAGAGGACACGGTGCGTCTTCAGGACTCTCAACAATCATGTCGACAGACGAGAGGAGCGACCTTACATACGTCCTCTCATTTCTTCGCTCATTACCGGATGTCGATACGAATTCCGTCGGTATCGTCGGGAGCTCTCAGGGAGGACTCCACGGGCTGTACGGAAAATTATACTCCTCCGTTAAAACGGCGAAAAATCAATAGCCCCCATCTTAAGATGGGGGCTATTGATTATCTCTTCTTCAATTAATTTTTACCGCGGAGTTATTTCTTTTTCAAGCTGTTCGAAATATTTTTTTATGAGTTCCTCATAGTCGCGTGTGTATTTTCCTTCAAGGGCTTTAAGCAGTTCCTCGCGCAGTTTATTCTTTCCTTCCTGTGACGTTACATCGAATTCCGAAGGACTCGGACGAACAACATCTTTGCCGGGATCAGCGCGGCGACGTTTTTCGTAATCACGTTCCCGCATTGATCTTGCTGATTCGAGGAGACGGGAAAAAATTCGTTCCTGCTTTTGCAGGGTATTAGGATTTACATTGCCCTGCTGTAGGTCGGTTTGCACTTCCTGCATATCTTTTGCGATACGGTCGAGATCACCGAGTAAACGGCTGTATTCCCCCGCATCTTTCGCTTCACGCGACAACTGTTCCAGAGATTTCTGAACTGCCGCTTGCTGGGCTGAAAGCCGCTGATATTCCGCCTGCTGTTGAGCCGACAGCAGTTCACCGCGCCCCTGTCCCATTCCCATTGCCTGCTGTGTTGCCATGTTGATTGAACCCTGCATGCCCGACATCTGTTGAAGCTGTGCCATAAGTCCGGCCATGCCCATACCGCCCTGACCTCCCTGCATCATTTGCCCGAGTGTACTCTGGAGCATCATCGCTGCCCGATTGAGGGAACCCATTGCCATGCCCTGTTGCTGTGAGGATGCACCGGGATTACGGGCTTCCATCATTCTCATGGCATCGGCCATCTGGTTCAGCGCATTGCCTATCTCTTTTCCCATTTCGCTGGAAATTGCAAAGGATTTTTTCGCAAGCTCGGTCATCTCCTGCGCAGTGTTGGTAAGGTCGCTCATAACTTCATGCTGTCGTTGAGTGTTTTCACGAAAGCGCTGAGAGTTTGGATCCAGTCCTTTCGTTTCATCCTTCAGTGATTCCTCACGTTTCGATAATTCAAGAATATTCTCGAGTTGTTTCCGCATTTTGTTGACGATTTGCTTCTTTTGGCTATCGAGCATCGCCATCTTCATTTGTTCAAAGTTTTCCTTCATCTGTTTCAGGTCCATCTGCGCTTGTGACTGGCTCTCTTTAGAAGAGCTCATGTCTCCCGACCTGAGCTGTGATGAGGACATTTCCATTTTCTCCCCGGGCTTATTCTTCTGCATGTAATCGAGCGCCTTATCCATCTGCTCAATGGGCATCTCGGTGGGGAATTCTTCCATCTTTTTTTGCAGGGAGGAAGTTTCATCCTTGAGGTTTTTCATCTGTTTCTGCAGATCATCCTGTTTCCTGGCGAGTTCCTCACGCTTCTGCGAATCCGACGGATTGGTTTTGTCGGTTTCTTTCTGCAGGGTTTCCTGTTCACGGGTCATTTCTTCCGTTCGCTTGATCAGCTCGTCAAGTTTCAGCTCTATATGAATCCGCTTGAGGAGTTCGATAGTCCGTTCTAGATTCTGGCGGAATTGTTCCTCCGTCAGCTTCAGCTGTTCCATTGCCATTCTCATCTCGTCCGGCGAGGTCTGTTTCATCGAATCCCGGAGCTTGCGGAGCGCTTCCTGCAGTTCCGGACTGTTAAAATCCTCCATGAGTTGCTGAAGTTCCAGGTATTTCTCCAGAGTTTCCTCCGAGACGAGCTTGTTCTCATTCATTTTTCCAACCATCTCATCGAACGAACGGGTTATGTCGTTAATCCGTTTCTTCATTTCGTCATATCTCTGCAGCATTTCTTCAGCTTTTTTCTGCTGCTGCCAGTCCATGGTGTTCCGATTCTTCTTCATTTCCCTCGTGAGATCTTCCATTTCTCGTTTCAGCTGATTTGTCTCCTGTGCGAGATTTTCCATCGACTGTAGTGATTGGTCGTGAATGTCTGAAACATCGGCAAATACCTCTTCGAGCGACGGGAGCCGGAGGAAAAAGATACCGCTGCGGCTTGATTTTGGTCCGCTGATGTTATCATTGTCAAATACTTCAACGTAGTATGCGACGGCATCTTCGGGAACCAGGTGGAAAGGTGACAGATCCCAGTGGAACCATGTTTCAATCTGATTCTGATTCTTATTGGCGAGTGGAATTGTTGTGAAAGTGAATTCGTCTGAAGGTTTCTCGTACTTAGAGTGTGCAAGACGATGCGCGAGCCGCAGCTCGGAAAATCCAAAATCATCTTTCAATCTGAGGTAAAGATCCAGTTTCTTCTCTTCTGTGAGATCAAGGTTCTTGCCGGGGGAGAGAATCTCCACCGATGGATATTCGTCGGTAATTATGCGGATGCTGTATTCGACCGGATCAATATTGCTTAGACTATCCCGGTCTCTGAGCAGTATGTGGTAGGATGCGTTGTCTCTGACCGTGAATGTCCCAACCGCACGCTCGTTGTCAGTGGCAAGGGCTAGGCGGGAACTGTCTTGAAAGCGAACTTCGGCGCCGGAGAGATATTTACTTGCTGTCAGCTCTAGTGAGGCCCTTGATCCGGTGTACGCTTCGATGACGCCGCTCGCTTCATCGAGGACGCGGGGCGGGAGCCGGGTATAGCCGGGCGGTGTGATGGTGAGCTGAAGTCTGCGGATGAGGGGACGGTCGAGAACGGTGATCACATACCTCTCACTCTCGCTGCCTTCCGTGAATGCGTAGTACTCGGTTTTCGATTTTATTTTTGATATTTCCGTTGTGAATACGCCGCCCGCATTTACGCTGAGATGTTGATTGTCGTAATCGACCTGCCCCGCCTGACGCGAGGCAAAAGTAATAGTTGCCGGCACTTTGCCCCGGGCATACACAGTAATTGGTACATTCTGCCCGCGCAGGACTTCGGTATTGCCCGGCTCTGCGTACAGTTGAACGAGAAGCGGGGATGCAAAATGTGTCGTAAAGTGGAGAATGCGGTAAAGGGAACCGAAAAATCCGGTTGGAAGAAAGATGAGAAATAAAATGAACAGTCCATACGTATACGCAGTGCGTTTTGCGGTTTTTCTCAGAGGCGCTGGATCTATAATTTTAGTGAAGCTGAGCGGTTCTATCTGCACAAATAGATCAGCGAAGGAGGCATCGATTAGCGTGGGTGAGTAATGACCTGTCAGCAGATTTTTATTTTCGTACAGCTGTAGAGCGTCGAGTAAACGATCGCGGATATGTGGAAAATGTTTACCGACCCGCAGCGCAATACTCTCATTCGAGGGGGAAGGAAGGAGTCCGAGGAATATGAGAAGCGGTCGGATAAAATACCATCCGCAAGCGCCGGCGACAGCGACTGAACCGATGATGAAGATTATCGTTCGGCCTGTAGGCGGGAGGTTAAAAATTTCTTCAACGACGGAAGCTGCTACAACCACCGCCATGGATATACTGAGCGATACCATGATTCCCCGGAGGAGGCGGAAATAATTCTCTCGTTTCCGGACTTCATCCAGTCGTTTAATGATTTCCCCATACCGTGTCGACGTCGGATCAGGCATCTTCGTCCTCAGTGTGTCAGCGCCCAAACCACTATATTAGTCCCGAAGCGGAGAGCTTCTTCGTGTTTCTCGGGCGGGGTGTCATGGACATCCGGATCGTTCCACCCGTCACTTGGATTCGATTCGTACGTATAGTACACGACGAGTCTTCCGTCGTGCAGAATTCCAAAACCCTGCGGCGGTTTGTTATCATGTTCGTGTATCTTGGGGGGACCGTTGGGGAAGTCATAGTGGCAGTGGTATAAACCGTAAGTGAACGGGAGTTCTATAATATCCTTTTCCGGAAAGACTTTTTTTATTTCGCGTCGGAATGCTTTGTCCATACCATAATCATCGTCTGCGTAGAGAAAACCGCCGTTCTCAAGGTATGACCGCAGTTTTTTTATTTCATTCTCGCTTAAAGTGATATTTCCGTGGCCCGTCATGAAGATGATGGGGTATGTGGGAAATTTATCGTCGCCGATCTCCACAAATTCATAGACGGGATTAACGTCGATGAGAGTATTCTGCTGAATGAACTTCAGGAGGTTTACTTCTTCCTGAGGATCGTTGTACCAGTCACCGCCGCCCTGATACTTCAACCGTCCGATTTTCATGGCGCTTCTCGGCTGATTACTCTGAGACAGAATAATGACGGGGGAGAGCAGTGAAAACAGAATTAACCTGAAGAGAATGCATCTCATAAGTAAAAGTATGAAAAGGGAGAGGAAGAAGCAAACAATGAGAGGCAGTGTGTGGTGAAACACACTACCTCTCAGGGAGTATACGATAGGGTGTTACTGTTTATTCAATGTGCAACCGACTCGCCATTTTAGTACGATAGGGAGCCGTGGAATCCGTATTCTGTTTTTCCTTGTCAATCCATAATTTTTCGCAGGAATGCAGGTTTTTCAGTATCGACCATATCGATGGATTTTGTCTGATCCGTTTCTTCGGATTTTGACGTGTGGAACGGTATATCAATTCCGCGTCGTATGAAGGCCGGTTCATCAAATTTCTGAATTTCGTGAAGACCTGCCGGTATACGATCGACGGCTTTCGCGGCCGGTTTCGCAGTTCTGACTGAGCCGACACCGCGCTTATTGAATCCGGTTGCAATCACGGTTACCATCATTTCATCGTTGAGGTTTTCATCGATGACGGCGCCCATGATAACGTTAGCTTCATCGCCTGCAGATTCGTGAATGACGCTGACGGCTTCGTCGACTTCGACCAGTGACATTGTCGGTCCGCCGGTGACGTTTACAAGTACGCCCTGGGCGCCGGCTATGGACACGCCTTCGAGCAGAGGACTTGATATCGCGGCGTGAGCGGCTTCGACGGCTCTATTCTCGCCTGTCGCGACGCCTGATCCCATAAGCGCATCACCCATTTCCCGCATTATCGTCCGCACATCGGCGAAGTCTACATTAATGAGACCGGGAGTTGTGATGAGTTCCGCGATTCCACGAGTCGCATTGTAAAGGACTTCGTTTGCTTTATCGAATGCTTCCTGCAGGGGCGTATTGCGTTCCACGATGGAGAGCAGCTTCTGGTTTGGTATCATTATGAGCGTATCCACTTGCTTCTTCATTTCTTCGATTCCGGCTTCCGCCTGCGCCATGCGTTTTTTCCCCTCGCACTGGAATGGCTTCGTGACGATACCGACGACGAGGGCGCCCATGCTCTTCGCGATATTAGCAACGATGGGTCCGCCGCCGGTTCCGGTGCCGCCGCCCATGCCGGCAGTAATGAAGACCATGTCGCTGCCAGTGAGCGTCCTCGATATCTCATCTCGGTCCTCTTCCACTGCGCGCTGACCGATGGAAGGATCCGCTCCCGCGCCGAGACCGCGTGTAAGATTTTTACCGATCTGGATTTTATTCGGCGCTTTGTTGCGTTCGAGCGCCTGCAGATCGCAATTGACGGCAAAGAAATCTACTCCCGCCAGTCGTTTGTCGATCATGCTGTTTACGGCGTTGCCGCCGCCGCCGCCGACACCGACCACACGGATCTTTGCTCCTTGGTTGAAGTAATTATCGAGCTCTATCACTATCGTATCTCCTGTATTGTTAGTGGTGAATAATAATATTAATGTTATCTAATTTTCTTGTCATAGTTCATCAAACCAGCTTTTCATTTTTCCGAAGATTTTTCTGATCGATCCGCCTTCCTTTCCGTTCTTAAAATTGAGGGGTGTCTTTTCCTTGTGACGCAAGCCGTGGAGAACGAGTCCGACACAGGTTGCGTAAATGGGATTTTCTATCTCGCGCACAAGTCCTGCGCTGAAACCGCCGGGTATTCCGATCTTTACGGGCAGACCAAGCACCTCGCGCGCGAGATCAGCCGCACCCTTGACCAGCGAGCCGCCGCCCGTGAGCACAACACCGGCGGATAAATGCCGGGAATATCCGGACCGCTTGATCTCCATTGCAGCAATTTCAAAAATTTCTTCCATACGCGGCTGAATAATTTGCGCGAGGAGCTTTTTGTCAATTTCCAGCGGAGGTCTTCCGCCAATCCCGGGAAGGGTAATCGGTTCATCATCGACCACGACAGGCAGATAGGAAAAACCATGCTGACATTTGAGTTTTTCTGCCTGCTCCGTGAGTATGCCCAGACCCCGGCGGATATCGTTCGTTACCTGATTACCGGCTATTGGAATGACCGCCGTGTAGCGGATTGTTCGGTCTTCAAAAACCGCAAGGTCGGTGGTGCCCCCGCCGACGTCGAGAAGTGCAATCCCGACTTCCTTCTCTTCTTCGTCGAGAACTGCATAGCTCGATGCGAGCGGTTCAAGCACCATATCGCTGATGTTGAGTCCCGCGCGCTGCACACACCTGAAGATGTTTTGCGCGGCTGTTACGAGTCCGGTGATGATGTGGACATTTGCCTCAAGCCGAACGCCCGCCATACCGACCGGGTCACTCACACCGTCCTGCCCGTCGATGATAAATTCCTGCGGAATGACATGTATGATCCTCCGGTCCGAGGGGAGAGCGACACGTTTGGTGTCTTCGATCAACCGGTTGACATCAGCCTTGGTGATTTCATTTTCGGGTCCGCTGATCGCTATTACACCGCGGCTCTGGAAACTCTGAATGTGATCACCTGCGATTCCGACGATAACGGACTGAACTCGTACTCCTGCCCGTGTCTCGGCTTCAGAAATTGCACTCTGTATTGATCGAACGGTCTTGTCGATGTTGGTCACAACTCCGCGCGTGAGCCCGTCGGAAGGACTCCGGCCGACGCCCAGTACATTGAATTTTCCGTTCTCATCAACCGATGCAATAACTGCACAGACTTTAGTTGTACCGATATCAAGTCCGACAATGATTTCGGGTTCTGTTCCGTTTGTTTCCTTCATGACGTTCCTCTGTGGCATCGATTATTGGTTATTATTCACAGAAATCAATTTGACTACTACCTGGTCATTGTATCGGAGGTCAAAGTGTTTCACCTTCTGTACGTCCTCCGATTTGACGAATTGACCCCAGAATGTTTGGAAAATCAATAATTTTTTGAGAAAATCTTCACGGCCTACAATAATTGAAACCGGAGGCTCTGTCGTAGTCAATACGATGTCCTGCCCGTTATTCATATAGACCTCGGAGATAAAACGGTACAGACTTGAGTCAACGACGAGAGCCGTCTGCAACAGCTCAATTGCCGTGCGCACCTCGCTGTTTGATAGCCTTGTACCGACTTCCGCATCCTTCAGATCGGGAATCCCCGTTATGATGGGAAGGTCGAGAGTGACTGCAGTCTCGATGGCAGGCAGAAGAACTGCAGCTGTGTCTATGTATTGCAGATGAGAGGTCCCTATGAAAGCTATAGGTTGCCGCTCCGTAAGTTCTATGCGCAGGGCATCTGGATATAGGCGGCTAACCGTAACCGACCGGATAAAAGGCTGTTCCTGTAATCGTCTCTTAATATGATAGAGATCAACGGTGTCGAGAAGAGATTGCTTTGGTACCTTTACTGCTGCAAGCAGTAAGTCGTGGGGAAGAATGTGAGCACCGTCGATCTCTATGCGTTCAACTCGTAATGACGTTCGCCATTCACCTGCAAGGAGACAGAGAACAATGAATCCGGCAAGTAGGGGTATCATGAGATATAACCCCAGCCGCTTGGTCGAGGGTGTTCTGCTGTTCCTGTTTTCGCTGTATTCGTTTTCGGTCACGGTATTGCTTTCTCTGTGCCGGGCTCCGGAAATCCGAGGAGTTTTACTTCTAATTGCAGTAGTATCCCGAATTTTTCCAGCACTGATTTTTTTACTAACTCGATTAAATTGTACACGTCTGAGGCTGTAGCGCCGCCGAGGTTGATGATGAAGTTCGCATGTTTCTCGGATATCTGTGCATTTCCGATTTGAGTTCCCTTCAGTCCGGCATCCTCGATATATTTTGCCGCCGGTAATTCCGGCAAATTTTTAAACACACTGCCGCAGTTTGGATAGTTAACAGGATGTTTGCGGTTCCGCTTGAGGATCAGTTCGGTTCGGGTTCTCTCAAGTTCTTCCCGTTCACCTTTTGGCATCCGGAACCGGGCGCTGACGACGACATCATGTTCCCGGAATGAAGCGTGCCGGTAGGAGAATTTTGCCTCATCTTTCGGCAGAATAGTGCACGTTCCGTCGCGCATAATTTCTATATCTGTAAGATGTGTCGATATTTCACCGCCGTATGCGCCCGCATTCATCATGATCGCTCCGCCGATTGTTCCTGGAATTCCGGCCAGCATCTCAACGCCCTTCAGCGAATGTTGAATGCAGAGATCGACAAAACGGTTGAGCGGGAGACCGGCTTCTACATAGATTTTATCATCGTCGATCCTGCACGATTTCAGTCCTGTCCCCATATTCACAACCGCTCCTCTGTACCCTTCATTGCTTACCAGGAGGTTGCTCCCCCGCCCGATCGCGACGAAAGGGAACTCCTGTACCTGAAGATAGCGTACAATGGCCGTCGTGTCTTCTCTATCCACCGGTTCGAAAAAGTAATCTGCCGGTCCGCCTATGCGAAACGTGGTATACGAGTTCATCGGCTCGCTGAGCACGATACGGCCCCGGAAATTTTTTTTTATTTCATCTATACTTATCACAGATCACGCTTTTTTCTTATTATTCTGTGAGAGCGCAGATAACACCTCGGTGCTCAATTTCCATATGTCGCCGGCACCCATGATAATAATGATGTCGTCTTTCTTCACGATTCCGCGGAGGAGTTCGGGAATCGCCCCCTTCATCGGGACGTAATGGACATTCTTGTGTCCGTAGCGTTTTGCCGCATGTACGATGAGTTCTCCGGAAATCCCCTGAATCGGTTCCTCGCGTGCTGGGTAGATATCCGTAACGATGAGTACATCGGCAAGAAGGAATGCCTTGGCGAACTCCTCGTAAAAGTCCCTTGTACGTGAGAAAAGATGAGGCTGGAAAACACATATCGTCCTTCGTTTCCATCCTGCTTTCGCTCCCGCAAGAGTTGCACGGCATTCTGTGGGATGGTGAGCGTAGTCGTCGTACACGCTGATGCCGCCTACTTCGCCTTTTTTCTCCCATCGGCGGTTCACACCTGCAAATTTCTCGATGCCGGTTTTCACTTTTTCAAACGGGATATTGAGCTCAAGTCCAACGGCTATTGCCGCCAGAGCATTCTGGACATTATGTTTTCCCGGAAGTTGAATGGTGACCTGACCGAGAGACGCTCCGCTTCTCAGGACGGTAAACGTGGCTGTGTTGTCATGGTATGAAATATCAGATGCCTGAACATCTGCCTGAGGATTAAAGCCGTAACCGATAACCTTCTTCTGACTCAGGAGCGGCAGGATGTCCTGAAGAGCAGGTTCGTCCAGGCAGAGCACAACGAATCCGTAAAAAGGTACTTTGCTGGCAAACTGAACGAATGCCCCCTTGATATCTTCCAGGTCGCGGTAGCAGTCGAGGTGATCCGTTTCCAGTGTGGTCAAAACTGCAATTGTGGGAGTAATGGAAAGAAATGATCGGTCAAACTCGTCCGCTTCAACGACGATGAATTCACCCCTGCCAAGCCTTGCGTTCGATCCTCCCAGTCCGCTTAGCCGACCCCCGACAATAACGGTCGGATCGAGTTTACCCTCAATGAGCACGAGACTGATCATGGAGGTTGTTGTTGTTTTACCGTGTGTACCGGCGATTCCCACGCCGTACTTCAGACGCATTACCTCTGCCAGCATCTCCGCGCGGCGGATCACCGGGATTTTTCGGCGTTGCGCCTCAAGAACTTCAACGTTATCCGGCGGTACGGCAGATGAATACACCAGTGCGTCGACATCTTCTGCAACGTGCTCCGGCTTGTGACCTTCGTAAATAATTGCACCGAGCTGTTGGAGGCGTTCGGTGATTTCGCTCAGCGCGCGGTCGGAACCGGAGACGGTAAATCCCTGATCGATGAGGAGTTCGGCAATGCCGCTCATGCCTATTCCTCCGATACCAACGAAATGCAATTTTTTAATTGAGCTGAACATTCTCTGCTGTTACTTTCCAAGTATCATTTTCAGTGAAATAAGGAATAACGCTATGCCAAAGATTTTCCGGAGCGTATTTGTATCAATATTGTTGGCAATCCACCCGCCGAAGAATCCGCCGAACAAGAGACCCAGACCCATGAGGAGAGCAACCTGGATGTTTACATTCCCCGCGCGGTAGTACTGCCAGGCGCCGAGAATCACAATGGGCATCGTGAGCATTGCAAGCGTCGTTCCCTGTGCCAGATGCTGTTTCCAGCCGAAGATGTACACAAGAGAGGGAACGAGGACTATCGCTCCTCCGATGCCGAGTAAACCACTGGCGATGCCCGCCACGAATCCGAGTATAATGAACTGTACAAACTGCATCATTGTGGTATCCTTCCTCTCATTTGGTTCCGCATACTGAATATCTGACGTTTTCCGCGTGGTACGGATTGTGAAATCCGCTGCATCTCAGCAAGGAGATCCTTTTCACGCTCGTACCGTCCCACACGAATCCTGAATAACCGGCGCCTGCTCTTCCACTTGAAGACAATTACCTGTGAGGCTCCTGCAGTCTGAACCCTGCGTTCTCTGCCTATATGCAGCCATTCTATGTCGCTGATTGCGATTTCCTGCTCACGGTACTTGTTATGAAAAATTATTTTGTCGTAGGCAATAATGAATCTCCGGTCACGCGATTTATTCATCAGCAGTACAATGAATGATATGAGGACAAAGAGAATGATGATGTAAAGAAGCGGATCGGATACGAGCGTCGGCAATTTTTCAAAGTTAAATGTTCCCCGAATTCCTGCATAGAGAATCAGGGTGAGCAGGTACAAGAGAGATTGCTGGTAGTAAAAGTCGAGCTTGTACTTGAATATTTTAGATCCTACCGGTGGCTTATGTTCTTCCATATCTGTGCGCGAGTTGTATTACATGGTTTGCTATTATTGATGCTGCTCCGGGTTTGCCGAGAGTCTTGCTTTTTTCACTCATCTTTCCGAGATGCTCACTTTCGATCAGATCGGTGATTGTGCTGAACAATTTATCGCGGATCTCGTGATCGTATACAATAACCGTAGCACCTGCCTCTGAGAGCGCCTGCGCATTTTCGACCTGATGGTTCGCCGCCGCATGAGGATATGGAACGAGTACAGATGGTTTCCCAAGGCGGGTGAGTTCTGCGATCGTGGTCGCACCCGCACGGCACACGACAAGGTCGCTGACTGCGTAGGCGTAGTCCATCCGTTCTATGAAGGCGTTTACCCAGATACGATCGGCCGGGAACTGTGCGGTGATTTCCCGGATGCGTTCGTGATCATCGCGGCCCGTTTGCCAGATGAGCCTGACTTTTTTCTCCATCAGACGGGCGACCGAAGACGCCATCGCGTCGTTCAGTGAACGTGCACCAAGACTGCCGCCGAACAGCAGAACTGTTTTCATATTCTCTGTAGTCGAAAAGCCGAAGTATTTAAGAGCTTCGCCTCTGTTCGCATTTTCCAGAGAAAGTCGGGTCGGATTGCCTGAGATGAACGTAGATCGGGATCCTTTGAGGAACTTCCGGCTTCTCTCGAATGTGAGATGTACTTCCGAAACTTTCGGCGCGAGTAACCTCGTTGTAACCCCGGGGTAGCTGTTCTGCTCGTGGATGAGGGTTGGCACTCCTGCCAGTATTGCTGCCCGGAGAACCGGACCGGAGACATAACCGCCTGTTCCAACGACGGCGTGCGGTTTGAAGGAACGCATGATCCAATACGATTGGAGAAACGATACGATCATCTTCAGCGGAAGCAGGATATTGCTCATCCGAAGACTCCTGTGAAAACCGCTGATCCAGATTGTCCGCAAACCGTATTCTGTTGTGGGTATAATCCGTGATTCAATTTTGTTCTTCGTACCGATGAACAGTATTTCTGCATCGGGAGTACTTCTCTTGATTTCATCCGCGATCGCAAGAGCAGGGAAGAGGTGCCCGCCTGTCCCGCCGCCTGCAAATATAATTCTGAGCGAAGACACATCAGTACACCTTTCTCGGATTAATGGTGTCAGCATTCACATCGCCCATAACCGGAACTTCCCGGGCGCGCGGTTGCATTTCGGTTTGTGCCGATACGTTAAGCAAAATACCGATAGCGCACGCTGATGCCACCATGGATGTTCCGCCGTAACTTACAAAAGGCATTGGCAGTCCGGTTGTCGGAAATAATCCGACACTGACGCACGCATTTACTAAAGTATTGAATGTTATTGCTATTGTTATGGAAATCACGAGGAAGCGGCCAAATGGATCAGGCGCATACTTTGCGATCTTGAATCCCCTGTACATTATGAAGAAAAAGATAAGCAGAAACGATATTGTCCCCAGGAAACCGTACTCTTCGCCGATGATGGAAAATACAAAATCGTTGTGCGCTTCCGGCAAAAAGAAATCTCTCTGTTTGCTTCCTCCCGGACCTACGCCAAAGATGCCGCCGTTCCCAAATGCGATGATGGATTGCATCAACTGGGACCCTTGTTCGCTTTCGGCGCCAAGAATCCTGTCGATAAAATCCATGATGCGCCCCGTGCGATATGGTTGCATGATCATGAAAAGCGCGAATAGGGGTATGAGTGAAGCACAGGTACCGAGCAGATACTTTACACGGACATTGCCGATATAGAGCATCATGAGACCAAGAGAGAAGATCAGTATGCTCATACTGAAGTTTGGCTGTACCATCACGAGAAATGTTGCAATGCCGACCCACGTGAGCATGGGGATGTATCCCCTCTTAAAATCCTGTACGAGTTCACCCTTCTTTACAATCAGTGCGGAGAGGTGAAACAGTAATGCATACTTCGCCAGCTCCGACGGCTGAAATCCGATGAAGCCGAGACTCAGCCAGCGTTGAGCGCCTTTTGCGACAATACCGGTTGCCTTCGTTGCGAACAGTAAAAGTATCAAAATGACCAGGACCATCTTCGTAAGGTGTTGGATTCGGTGGTAGTCAAGACGCATGAAAACGAAAATACAGATGATGCCAATAAAAACTCTGATAGCATGGTTCGTGAGGTAATACTCACTGCTTCCCATTTCGTCCGCGGATATCGTTGCAGATGCACTATAAACAATACCAAGACTGAGGAGCATCAATGCAAGCACGCCGATGAGGATTGTCAGGTCGATATGATTTCGATGTTCCGGCATCAGTTTTTGAGTGACATTACTATTTCCTTGAAAACGAGCCCGCGATGTTCATAGTTGCGGAACCAGTCAAATGATGCGCAAGCGGGAGAGAGGAGAACAATATCCCCTGCGACTGCGGTTGTTCGCGCCTTTTTCACTGCATCTTCCATGGAGTCTGCGATCATAACCGGTTTGACCGAATGAAACTCCTCAAATACATTCCGGGCTGATTCGCCGATGGCGATAATGGCTTTTACGTGCTCTCTTACAGGTTCACGCAGTTTTCCGTAATCGTTGCCCTTGTCTCTGCCACCGAGAAGGATGATGAGAGGTTCACGATAAGCCTGAAGTGCGTACCAGACCGATTCGACATTCGTCGCTTTCGAATCGTTGATGTATTTTACTCCGTTGAACTCGCGTACGAACTCCAGGCGATGTTCCACGCCGCTGAAGTGGGCAAGAGTTTCTGCAACGGCGCGGCTTTCGACACCGGAAATTTGCGCCGCAAGCGTTGCCGCCATTGCATTGCAGAGGTTGTGGGCTCCCCTGATCCCGATCGAATCGGCGCTCAGGTGCCGGAATTCTTTACCACCGATGAATGTTGAGAGCATGCCGTCTTCAATGACTGCCCCTTCATGGAACCGCTCCCTGATGCTGAAAGGAACAGTCTTCACGTGCAGACTGGCGAGTCTGCGTACCTGTTCGCGTGTCTGTTCGTCATCGTGATTGTATATGAGGTAGTCCTCGTTTGTCTGATTCTCGAAGATCCGGCATTTCGAAGCGATATACTTCTCAAAATCGTGATTGTACCGGTCAAGATGATCGGGCGTGATATTGAGCAGTACAGATATCTTCGGGTGAAACGTCCGGATGTGATCCAGCTGGAAAGAGCTTACCTCAAGCACTGCAACTTCATTTCCACCGATTTCTTCCGCAAAGCCGGAAAATGCCGTTCCGATGTTTCCGCCGACGCGGTGCAGTTTCCCGGCGTGTTCAAATATTTTTCCGATAAGGGTTGTCGTGGTCGTTTTTCCGTTTGTGCCCGTAACAGCGATGATCGGAGCGCGGCAGTACCAGCTCGCAAGTTCGAGTTCTGAAATGACGGCAATATTTCTGTCTTCAGCATCGCGGATGATACGCTCGCCCGATGGAACACCGGGGCTAACCACAATCAGATCTGCATCGAGGACAAGTTGAGAGTGTTTTTCGATTTCGTAATCAATCCCTAGTGATTGTAATGTCTTCACGGGTTCCAGAAGATTGTTCATTGAGCCGCTGTCACTCACAAAAACCTGTGCACCGTGCTTCCGGAGAAGCATGGCTGCCGCCTGGCCGCTTTTTGCCATGCCGAGAATCGACACTTTTTTCCCGGTGATCGTGTGCCTGGCACTGTGTGCCGTGAGAAGCTGATCAGTGTCCATGAGTAATCACCTCGTTCATCGGACCTTGAATGTTGCCAGGCTGAGAATCATGAGAAGAATCGCGATGATGTAGAACCGCGTTACGATTTTTGGTTCAGGCCATCCGCGCATTTCAAAGTGATGGTGCAGGGGAGCCATTGCAAAAACACGACGCCCCTCGCCGTACCGTCGTTTCGTATACTTGAAGTATGTTCGCTGTATTATGACGGATAATGTCTCTATGAGGAATACCCCGCCGAGCGTTGGAAGGAGAAGCTCTTTCTTAATCAGTACACAGAGCGCCCCTATTGCTCCGCCGAGGGCGAGAGATCCCGTGTCGCCCATAAAAACCTGTGCGGGGTAGGCGTTAAACCAGAGGAAGCCGAGCGATGCCCCTACAAGCGCAGCGCAGTACACTGTTAATTCTCCGTTCCCGCGGAGGAATGGAATAGTTAGATACTGACTGAGATCTGCCCTGCCTGAAACATAACTCATAATTGCCAGAGTGATACCGACTATGCCCACTAAACCTGCTGCAAGACCGTCGAGACCGTCTGTGAGGTTCACCGCATTACTTGTTGCCGTAATGATGAAGATCACGAGGGGGATATACAGTATTCCGAAGTCAAGTTCCATGCCCTTGATGAAGGGCATGGTAGTGGCTGACTTGAGCTTCCAGAGGTCGGGATCGATAAATTGCGGGTAGAAATAAATAACGGATCCTACGACAAGTCCGACCGCAATTTGTCCGAACAACTTATATTCTTCGATCAGCCCTTTCGGTTTCTTTTTTACCACTTTAAGATAATCGTCTAAAAATCCGACAAACCCGAGCGCAGCGGTCACAAAAATAATAAGCCACACATAACCGTTCGAGAGGTCTGCCCAGAGCAGAGCTGGAATGAGAATAGCGCCCAGGATAATTAATCCCCCCATGGTAGGCGTTCCGGCTTTTGTGAGGTGTGTCTTCGGCGCTTCGATCTTGGCTGCCTCGCCTATCTGGTGCTTCTTGAGCATGCGAATTACCTTCGGACCGAGCCAGAAAGCAATAATCAGTGCCGTAAGTGCCGCCGCACCCGCCCTGACCGTCAGGTATTTGAACATACCAAATCCCGGGGGGTTCAGCGTACGATTGAGGTAATCTAAGAGATAGTAGAGCATCGAGTTTTCAGCCCTGTTTTTTTTGTAGACGTTCCAGTAAAAAAGTTACAACATCTTCCATCCTCATGCCCCGTGAGCCCTTGACGAGGACAAGGTCTCCTTCCGAGACAAGTTCCGCGGCATACTCTGCAAGTATATTTTTCTGCTCGTAGTGCGCCTTCATTGTTACCTGCGCATTCTCATATATCAATTTTGACATCGGTCCGTACGTGAGCACGTATTCTATCCCCATCTTTCCGATGAGTTCGCCGATGCGTTCATGTTCCTTCTGCGCCGCGGCGCCGAGTTCCAGCATATCGGCAAGGATCGCGATTTTATTGCCGTTCGTTTTTATTGTCTGCATCGTTTCAAGCGCTCCGATCACAGAATCCGGATTTGCATTGTACGTATCGTTCAGTATAGTCACCCCGCCGATGCGGACAACTTCCATTCTCTTGCCGACATTCGTAAAATTCCGGAGCGCGGTCTGAATATTTCTTGGCGAAATCCTGAACGTACAGCCAACAGCCGCAGCAGCGAAAGCATTCAAAGCCGCCTGTTTACCCGGGACTGATAGCTGAATGCGGAACGGTTTCCGGTTTTTCTGCCGGACATTCACTGTAGCACATCCGCCGTCATTGTATCCGATAATTTCTCCGCTGATATGTCTGCCGGCACCTGAAAACCCGTAGTTGATTTTTTTCTTCAGCGTACGCGCCTGTTCCTTGATATATGGATCATCTACGTTAACAAAACCGACGCCGGAACGGCGGAGCGCCTTAAAAAGCTCCCCCTCCGCTTCGGCCGCACCCTGTATGTTCTTAAAAAACTCAAGGTGCTCACGTCCGATGTTCGTGAGCAAACCATGCGTCGGCGACAGGATGTCGCAGAGATAACTCAGTTCGCCTGTATGATTGGTGGCAATTTCGACGACTGCAATCTCATGGTCGCTCCGTAGGTTGAACAGCGTCTTCGGCACACCGATGTGGTTATTGAGGTTCGCTTCGGTTTTAAGCAAGTTAAACTTGGTTGAAAGAACTGAAGCTATCATCTCCTTTGTCGTGGTTTTTCCGTTGCTCCCTGCAACGGCGATGATCGGTATCGAAAATTTTTTTCTGTAGAGGTGCGCTAATTCACCGAGAGAGCGTACCGTATCGCGTACGACCATGATCGGTTTATCAAGGAACATCGTCCTGTCGGCGTTGTGGTCGATAACTACACATGCGGCGCCGGCGTTGAAAGCGTCGCCGACGAAGGCATGACCGTCGAATGCATCGCCCCGGATGGCAAAGAACACTTCTCCTGCCCTGATAGTGCGGGAGTCGGTTGACACACCGCATGCCGACTGAGTGGTTACGGTGTCCATGTTGTACGTTGCACTGTGGT
>Ga0315277_10002421_pt1 | contig 26067 bp, 24 predicted proteins | sample YL17G05_15_MG_FD_203695 | JGI IMG/M metagenome (GOLD analysis project Ga0315277, IMG submission 203695) | Sediment microbial communities from Yellowstone Lake, YNP, Wyoming, USA - YL17G05_15 | ecosystem: Environmental > Aquatic > Freshwater > Lake > Sediment | place: USA: Wyoming | collected... | reverse complement strand
CTGGCTACTTTGTTACCTTGCTTAGCAGCGAACTCTTGTTTCCCAGTGTTCCCTTGCTTACCAGTGCTCCCTTGCTGACCAGTGTTCTCTTGCTTACTAGCTGACACTTATTTCCCCCTTTCTTGTTACACTTACTACGTTCCATACTGAATTAATTCTGGACATTATTTTGCTCGCCTGCGCAGCACTTCTCACCTCTAAGGTAAGATGCAGTGTGACACTATCGTCACGGTGATTGGTCGTGCTTACCTCGCTAAGGTTCACCCCCTCCTCGGCTATAATAGCACTAATATCCCGAACAAGGCCAACTCTATCCCAGGCATCAACATGAAGCGTCACGGGGTAAACCTGTGCCACATCACCCCACTCTACCTTGATTAGCCTTTCTTTCTCTTCTTCATGGATGATATTAGGGCAATCCCTCCGGTGCACAGTGATACCCCGGCCTTGAGTAATATACCCGATAATCTTATCCCCAGGCAAGGGACGACAGCAATTAGCCAAACGAGTAAGCAAGTCCCCCACACCCAATACGTTGATACTCACGGGGCTGATCTTCCGCGGAGGCAGAACTTCAACCCCTTCTTCAGTTGGCTCCAACTCTCCGCTTAATTTAAGCATTATTTGAGAAGAATTGATGGTGCCACTGCCCAAGGCGGCAAAAAGGTCATCTGCGCTGTCATAGTCAAGCAGACGCGCTACCTTGTCAACACCGGGCAAACCGATGCCTACCCTCTTAAGCTCTTTCTCCCAAATTTGCCTGCCGGTTTCAATACTTTGACTTCGTTCCTGCTTTGCAAACCATTGCCGAACCTTATTTCGCGCGTGAGATGTCTTAACATAGCCGAGCTCGGCATTAAGCCAGTCAAGACTCGGGCCTTTATCTACTTTGCTGGCCATAATCTCCACGACATCACCATTTTTAAGAGCGTAATTCAAGGGTTCAAGCCTGCCATTAACTTTCGCTCCAATACATCTATAGCCCAAGTCCGTATGAATTCGAAAGGCGAAATCTAGAGGAGTGGCGCCCTTGGGCAACTCTTTTATCTCCCCCTTAGGAGTGTAGACAAACACTCGGTCCACAAGAACATCGGTTTTGACAGACTCCATGAATTCTTCGCCATCAAGCTCCTCCCTCCAATCACCAAGCTGACGCAGCCAGGCTAGTTCATCCTTGAAGCGCTCACCTACTTTCCCTTCTTTATAGAGCCAGTGAGCAGCCACCCCATACTCATTGACCCGATGCATATCATGGGTCCGAATTTGTATTTCCAGCGGTGTTGTACCCTGACACATTACCGTAGTATGCAAAGCCTGATAGCCATTATCCTTGGGATTAGCGATAAAATCGTCGAACTCCTCAGGTATGGGATGCCAAATATTATGAATTACACCTAATGCCTTATAACAATCTGAAACCGAGTCCACTAACAGACGTAGGGCAAAAAGGTCATGGATGTCCCCAAAATTCTTGCCCTGCGCATCATATTTGGCCATCTTTTGATAAATGCTGTAGATATGTTTTGGCCGGCCATAAACCTTGGCTTTTACGCCGGCTTTATCTAATTCCTGGCTCAACTGCTGACTAACTTCAGTTATGAAGCCTTCCCTCTCGACTCGCTTTCCAGCCACTAAACGGGCAATCCGATGGTATACACTTGGCTTCAAATAGCGAAATGCTAAATCCTCTAATTGCCATTTCGCCTCCCTGTAACCCAAACGGTGCGCCAGGGGAGCATATATCTCCAGGGTCTCTTGAGCGATAGCTTGCCGTCTCTCTACGGGCAAAGCACCCAGTGTCCGCATGTTATGTAACCTGTCCGCCAATTTTATGAGAACCACCCGCAGGTCCTCAGCCGTAGCCAAAAGCATTTTGCGTAAGTTTTCGGCCTGAGCCTTCGATTTTGTTTCGCCCGTTCGAGCCCGATTTGCCAGCTTGCTCAGCTTGGTAACTCCATCAACAAGTTTAACTATCTCTGAACCGAAGTTGGCCTCGATCTCGCCCAATGAGACACCACAATCCTCGAGGACATCGTGCAATAAGGCAGCAGCTAAGGTTTCAGCATCAAGGTGTAGCTCAGCCAGAATCATAGCTGTATTTAAAGGATGTTCTAAATAAGGCTCCCCTGTTTTACGCACTTGACCCTGGTGGGCTCTGGCAGCAAATTCGTAAGCCTTCTCAATCAGAGCTACCTTATCTTCAGGCAGGTAAGTCCTAGCCTGTTCTATAAGTGTCTTGCCTTCCATCTAATTCATAATACTGCAATAGCAGAGGTAACGCAAACTAGTAAATATGGTAAACTAAAAGATAGACAAGGAGGATTTCTGTGCCTAAAGCACCCCGGGGGACATTCGACATCCTGCCACAAGAGCATGCCTACTGGAAATACGTAGAGGAAAAGGCTGCTTCCTTATGCCAGCTCTACGGTTATCAGCCATTGAGCACACCGGTATTCGAAGATGCCCAGATTTTCACTAAAACTGTGGCCGGGGGGACGGATATCGTCGACAAGGAAATGTACGTCTTCGAAGACAAAAGTGGGCAAGAATTGGCTTTAAGGGCAGAGGGAACTGCGCCAGTTTGCCGGGCTTATCTAGAGCATGGATTATTCAACTTACCTCAACCCGTGAAGCTTTATTACATTGGACCGGCCTTCCGGTATGAGCGCCCCCAGTCCGGGAGGTACCGCCAGCATCACCAATTTGGTTTTGAAGCATTAGGGGAGGCCGACCCCGCCCTCGATGCCGAAGTAATTGAAATGACCCGGCAATTCTTTTCTTCACTGGGGCTCCCTCAGATTTCTATTCAACTCAATAGCATCGGCTGTAAGCTTTGCCGCCCAGGCTATTTAGAAGTACTGAGGCAGCACTATTCAGGCCATGCAAACCATCTTTGCCCTGACTGCAGAACCAGGCTGGTCAAGAACCCGCTACGCTTGCTTGATTGCAAGAAACCATCTTGCCAGGAGATAGCCAAAACCGCACCGAAAATTCCCGATTATCTATGCCATGAATGCCAACTCCACTTCCAAAGTGTTCAAAAATACTTAGTGGCAATGAGCGTTCCCTTTCAACTGAATTCCAGACTGGTACGTGGCCTGGACTATTACACCAGGACAGTGTTCGAGGTTGAACCACGAGAGACAGGGGGACAAAGCACGCTGGGCGGAGGTGGTCGCTATGATAACCTCATCGAGGAATTAGGAGGAAAACCTACTCCGGCAGTGGGCTTTGCAGCCGGGCTGGAAAGAATAATATTAAGTCTGAAGAATCAGAATTTAGATATCCCGGCATTGCCCCAGCCTGATGCTTTCATCGCCTACTTGGAAGAAGAAGCTAAGATTGAGGCGATGAAGCTTGCCTCGGAGCTACGCAAAGCTGGCATTGCCGTTATCATGGCTACAGGTGATAAGAGCCTGAAAGGGCAGATGAGGCAAGCGAATGCTTTAGGTATTGCCTACGCTCTTATCCTCGGCGAACAGGAGCTCAGCCAGCGAAATGTAATGCTGCGGGACATGAGAAGTGGAGAGCAGAAACCCATTCCGTTAGCTGAAATAGCGGGATTTCTCAAACGACTCAGAATATGATATAATATATTATGCTAGTGACCTCGAAGAGAAGACTGGATTTCCCCTCTAATAGTCCAATTTTGCACTTCAGCAAATGTGCTCGGAAACAGATTACCTATGTCTCAAAATGACATAAACAACCGCCCAAGCTCCGAATATACCGCCAAAGATATCCAGATTTTAGATGAACTTAAGGCCGTACGGTTACGCCCAGGCATGTATATTGGCGGCACCGATAAACACGGATTACACCAAATCCTCTACGAGATAGTGTATAACAGCATAGACGAAGCCATGGCCGGCTGCTGCGACCGAATTGAAATAACAGTCCATGGAGACAATAGCGTCACTGTAATTGATAACGGACGAGGTATCCCTACGGAAAATATCCCGGGACAAGATATCTCAGCCCTGGAAGCAGTCTTGACTCGCCTGCACGCCGGAGCCAAATTCAGCAATCATGTCTATGGTGTATCCAGTGGACTCCACGGAGTTGGCGCTTCTGTAGTAAATGCCTTGTCTTGCTGGCTCAAAGCTGATGTTAAATACCAAGGAAAACTCTACCGCCAAGAATATCAACAAGGGGTTCCACAGGGCGAAGTAGAAATCATTGGAGATGCCCAGGACACAGGCACTTCAATTTCCTTCCTTGCTGATAAGGAAATCTTCGAGAGCATTGACTACGATTTCGACATGGCTTGCCAGCGCTTAAGGGAACTGGCTTACCTGAATAAAGGGGTAGAAATAGTTATTAAAGACGAGAGAGCCAATCAAGAGAAAGCGTTCTACTTCGATGGAGGAATAGCTAGTTATATTCGCCGCCTGAATAAAAATAGAGCTGTTGTTCACCCCTACCCTATTTATATCTCCACTATGATAGATAGCACCCTAATAGAAGCGGCTTTGCAGTATAACGATAGCTTCACCGAATCCACTATCTCCTTCGCCAACTGTGTCAATACCAGGGACGGCGGCAGTCACCTCACCGGCTTCCGCTCAGCGTTAACCCGGGTTTTCAACGATTATGCTCGGAATACGAAAATTTTAAAGGATGCTGACCCTAACTTAACCGGGGAAGATGTGCGCGAAGGGGCAGTGACCATCATCAGTGTCAAACTACCACAGCCCCAATTTGAGGGACAAACCAAGGCCAGGTTGGGAAATCCCGAAGTAAAAAGTCATGTTGAATCTGCCGTAGCGAGTAGCTTGTCCCTCTACCTCGAGCAACACCCCAACGAGGCCAAGGCAATCATAGATAAGTGCCTCACGGCTGCCAGAGCCAGAGAAGCGGCACGCAAAGCTCGTGACCTCGTTTTGAAGAAGACAGGCTTCGAAACGTCAACCCTGCCCGGCAAACTAGCCGATTGCTCCGAGAAAGAGCCAGCTAAATGCGAGATTTACCTGGTTGAAGGTGACTCAGCCGGCGGCTCAGCCAAACAAGGACGAGACCGCCGATTTCAAGCCATCCTCCCTCTGAGAGGCAAAATACTGAATGTAGAAAAAGCTCCCAAAGATAAGATTCTGGAACATGAAGAGCTCAGGGCCATTGTTACAGCGTTAAAAGCAAGTGCTGACGAACTATTTGATAGTTCTAAACTTCGCTACCACAGAATAATCATCATGACCGATGCCGATGTTGATGGCTCGCACATTCGTACTCTGCTCCTCACCTTCTTTTTCCGTCATATGACAGAGTTAATTAACCAGGGCTATCTCTACATTGCCCAACCGCCCCTGTACCGCCTCAAGTCCGGTAAACACGAATCCTGGCTTTACTCCGAACAGGAAAAGGAAGAAAAAGTTAAAGGACTAAAAGGAGACAAAATAGAGATTCAGAGATACAAAGGGCTGGGGGAGATGACTCCCGTACAATTGTGGGAGACGACTATGAACCCTGCTAACAGAACCCTGCTTAAAGTAGAGGTAGTGGATGCCATAGCCGCAGACGCGGCTTTCCGTATGCTAATGGGCGACGAAGTTTTGCCTCGCAAAAGATTCATCCTGGCCCACGCCCAAAGTGTCAGAAACCTCGATATTTAGCCACAAGCCCAACCTGTAAACGGCCCGTTAAATAGGAGGAGGCTGAATACAGTTTGATTTGCCATCGCCATTCATCAAGGACTTCAAGTATTCTGCGATATCGCATAGGCGGTATAGGCACCGAATCCGCTGCTTACTAACAGAAAAGGCACAGCATAATAAGCTATGCCCAGGAAGGAACCGGGGCCAGTTTGGCGCTCCACGTAGAAGAAGGTCACTGCAAGTAGCACTAGTAGAAAATTGGCGATACCCAATACTCCGCCGGTAATGATCGCTCGTAACCGCTCTCCAAAGCGTGCTGGAGAAAACCGATAAGCTAGGTCAGCACTAAGACCAGCAATCAAACCGAAAGCACACCATCCAATGACAGCCCAAGGACTTACCAATGAACGATTAACAACCCATTCCATGTAGTATTCTACAGGCAAGCCGATAATAGCATACGGCAAGTAGACTGCGACACCTACTCCGAAGCGCTTCAACAACAGGATGGGCAGGACTACTACAACAGCGATAAAATACCCCATGACGTATATGAAGAACATACCAATACCCCCAACTTCACCCATGACACCAAACCCCGCGGTCGCTGCCCCAGCATAGAAATCGAAAGTGAATGACCCAAAGGCATAGATGCCACAAAGTAGAAAGCCGAACAAAAGAATCATCTGCCACGGCTTAAGGCGGCGTAACCCCTGACGCTTCTGTTCCACTTGCTTCTACCGTACTGCCGTTACCGTAGCGCCCGCTAGCCTATCCCGTATTTCACCTATACAACTCATGTTCGACTATATATTCCTCCACCCCTTTGGGCACCAGGTAACGAATGGATAGTTCTTGAGCTAGACGCTGGCGAATTCCCGAGGAGCTGATCCCAATTACAGGCATATCAAGCTGAATAACTTTGTCCAGCAGTCCGGGTATTGCTGTTTCTAAGTGCTTCAAATCTTTTGAGCCTAATCTCGGGGCAACCACCAGCCTACATAATTGAACTAATTTCTCCGGTTCTTTCCACAAAGGCAACTCGGCTAAGGTATCACGCCCAAGGATGAAGAAAAGGCTTGCTTCGCTGCCTAGCTGCTTCCGTAGCATTGTCAGGGTATCCACGGCGTAAGAGGGACCAGGGCGCTCTACCTCGAGAGTACAAAGCTTGAAATAAGGGTTGTCAGCTATGCCGCGGCGCACCATCTCAACCCTGTGGACTGCCGGGGTAATATCACGGTCTCGCTTAAGCCAGGGCTGCCCGGCAGGCACGAAAAGAACCTCCCTCAATCCTAACTTCATCCTTGCTTCTTCAGCGACAACCAGGTGACCTATATGGATAGGGTCAAATGTGCCACCAAGAACGCCGATATTCACTTCTTTATTTTCTCGGCTTGGGACGAAATATCGCTATTTGCGCGGGCGAAACTATTTCCTCATCCCGGCTCGCCTGGTCCACCATTTCCATGGCTTTCCTGGTCAATTCTAACACAGCCTGGCCGCTCGCCGCAGAGATGTAAAAGACCGGCACCCCCAGCCTGGCAAAGTACTGTTTCACTTCAGGCAAGCGAGCTCGGACCTCAGGCAAATCTATCTTATTTACCGCCACGATCTTGGGCTTTTGTGATAGGTCTTTGTATAAGGTTATCTCTTTATCCAATGTGCTGAGGTCATCGATAAGGCTTGGAGAACTGCCATCCAACAAATAAATCAGCAGCTTGGTTCTCTCCGCTTGGCACAAAAACTCATTGCCTAATCCTTTGCCCAGATGAGCACCTTCGACAAGGCCAGGAATCTCGGCAACAACGAAGTCTCTCCTATCGTCTGGCGTAACTCCTAAAATCGGCTGGCGGGTGGTAAAGGGGTAATCGGCAATCTCGGGTTTGGCTCCCGATATCGCAGATAATAAAGTGGATTTCCCCGAGTTCGGATGACCAACAATACAGATATCGGTAATGAGTTTTACCTCGAGGATGATATACCGCTCTTCTCCTGATGCACCCTTAGTAGCGCTCTCAGGAGCTTGATTTACCGCTGTAGCAAAACGAACATTACCCAGACCTCCCCGGCCTCCCTTAGCTACCAAAGTCTTTTGTCCGGGAGTCCTCAAGTCCGCCAGAAGTATCTCTTTCCCCGAATCAGTTTTGGTGAAAACCATTGTACCCACGGGCACTGAAATAGCTAAGTCCTCTCCTCTCTTGCCACGCTTCCGCCCCCCACCACCTCGACCACCGTTTTCGGCTGCAAATTCCTTCTTCCGCCCCAGCAAACTCAAGCTGGCTATATGGGGACTAGCCATAATAACCACCTTCCCGCCGCCTCCACCACCTCCCCCATCCGGCCCACCAAAAGGAACATGCTTCTCCTTCCTAAAGCTAACACAACCATCCCCACCAAATCCCCCCCGGACTGTAATTTCTCTTCTATGTACCATAAGTCAATAACCTAATATTCCATTAATTATATTAAGAGATGAGTACTAATTACTATAAGCAATGTTGTTAAGTGGCAAATCGACAGCATGGGACATTAGAGCTAAGAGGGGAGAATAAGCAACAATTTATCCACAAACTATTAGTAGTTTTACACAGTTTGGTATGCCGCTCCATAACCTTTCTGTGAATTAAGTTGCTCTGTGATTTCCGCAATTTGGTTAGAAAGGGTAGGATTAGTACTCAATTCGTTAGCTATCTTCTCGTAGCCATGGAGGATTGTAGCATGGTTTCTGCCACCCAATTCTTTGCCGATTTCCTTTAGAGAGCAGTTGTATCCTTCACGCATAAGATAGATGGCCACGTGTCGTGCCAGGGTGGTTTTTCTATCCCTTTTCTTGTTAATTAGCTCTTCAGTCGGGATGCTGAAATAGCTCCCTACCGTTCGTAACAGCAGTTTTATGTCTTGTTTACAGGTCATGCTTGTTAATAACTTGTTGATTGTTTCGGGAGTAATCTTAGTTCCGCTTAATTTAGCCTGGGCAGTTAGATATACAAGAGCACCTTCAAGCTGGCGAACATTCTCGCATAGTTTCTCCGCGACAATTGGCAGCACGCCTTCGAGTTCCGAGGTCATCATCTTTTCTGCTTTGGCCCGCAAGATATTCAGACGTGTTTCAAAGTCGGGTGGTTGTAAGTCAACGGTGAGACCTCCTTCGAGGCGTGACTTTAGCTTGCTGTTAAGTGGATGCATATTTTGGGGAGCACAGTCAGCAGTGATGACAATTTGCCGGCTATTGCTGTATAACTCGTTGAAGGTGTTGAAGAAGCATTGTAAGGTTTGTTTCTTGTCTACCAGGAAGTGGACATCGTCGAATAAGAAGACATGGATATTTCTGAATTTGCTGCGGAACTTGTCAACTTGTTTTTCTCTCACAGATAATACAAACTCATTGGCGAATTGCTCCGCGGTAGTATAGGCCGCCTGCAGCCCATTGTTTGTCGTCAAATGCCCGATAGCATGTAGTAAGTGAGTCTTACCTTGCCCGGTGCTGCTGTGAATGAAAAGAGGGTTATAACTACTTCCGGGATTTTCAGCCACTTCTACAGCGGCAGCATAAGCTAAACGATTAGAGTCGCTGACAACAAAGTTATCGAAGGTATACTTTGGATTGAATCTATACTGCGTCGCTTTGCTGCTTGTCCCGCCATCGGTCTGAGTAGCCAAAGGGCTAGTTGCTAGTTGTTCGCGATTGTAAATCTCGAAACGGACGTCGATATCCTTACCTATGATATCAACCAAGGTCTTCCTCACCAGAGGATAAAGGCGCTTGGACAGCCATTCGGCGACAAAAACATTAGAGACGCCGACGACAAATACATTATCGTGGCAGCTTAGCCCCTGGCTATCACTAAGCCAGGTCGTATAATTTGCCTTGCTAACCTGAATTTGCAGCTTGCCGAGGGCACTCTGCCAAATTTCCTTTGCTGGTTCCAATATATCCCCATTCCCAACAATACTCAGCCACAAAGATAGCTTAAAAGAGTATTACGGAGCGATTAAGATTTAAGAACTTACTAGTACTTACTAGTTATTATCACTTGTTACTGGTTATAGAATAGCAGGTTTTGGCAAACCTTCGCTAGGTAATGTTTGACATAATTAAAAATTTAATGAAAAATAGGTTTGCAATGAGAGTGCGCGCCGTTTTTATGGGTACTCCGCAGTTTGCTGCGACCATATTGGAATCTTTACTACGGGGTTCCTGCGAGGTGCTTGCAGTATATACTCAGCCCGACAAGCCGGCTGGCAGGGGGCGCCCCGTTGTTTTCCCTCCAGTGAAGAAGCTGGCGCTGGAGCGGCAAATACCGGTTATTCAACCCGAGAGTTTCAAATCAAGCGAGGTGAAGGAGAAGCTGGCCAGCTTTCGACCCGAGGTCATAATTGTGGCAGCCTTCGGTTCCATTCTTCCCTCAGAAGTGCTTTCCTTGCCCGAATTCGCCTGTCTTAACGTGCATCCTTCATTATTGCCACGGCACCGAGGTCCGTCTCCAGTCGCTAATACTATTCTCTGCGGAGATGAACTCACCGGGGTCACCGTAATGTTAATAGACACTGGATTGGATACCGGGCCGATTTTAGCCCAAAGAAAAGTGGGGATTTCCTTTATGGATACCACTGGCTCACTTAGCTCCAGGCTGGCTAATGTGGGCGCTGCGCTTTTGCTGGAAGCCTTGCCCAAATGGATGGGGGGCGAACTTACACGACACGCTCAAGACGAGTCACAAGCTACTTATAGTAAGTTGATAACCGGTGAAGATGCCGAGATTGATTGGCACCTTTCCGCGCTCGAGCTCTGGCGGAGGGTGAGGGCGTACAATCCCTGGCCAAGCTGTTATACGTGGTGTCAGGGGAAAAGGCTGAAAATCCACAAAGCTATTCCTCTTGGCGATGTGAGAGAAGGGGAGATAGGGGAAGTAATTGCCCTGGCAGAGCAACCGGGGGTTGGGGTGGTAACTAAGCATGGCATCTTAGGGCTTTGCCAGGTGCAGTTAGCAGGGAAACGTGAAATGCCGGCAAATGATTTTGTCCGTGGGAAAAGAGATTTTATTGGTTGTGTTCTGGGGCGATAATAGCTTCTCTTGCTGGCATTATTCTGCAAACATTTCCGCACACCTTTGAAATGGCTGCCTAGTCGAAGCCGAGCCAGGTAATGATGTTTTTGGTGGACTCCCGCTCACTTTCGACTTGGTTCGCAGGGAAATCCCAGTCAGGGTAGCCAATAGCGATGGCCACTATTATCCGCTTGGACTCAGGTATGCGGGCGTATTTTCTTAGCACCTCGGGATACATCGTTCCCTGGTCTTCGATGCAGGTCTCCAGGCCGAAGTGCAGCGCGGTAAGACAGATAGTCTGTATCACAGCGCCAATGTCGAGCAGTGGCCCACTTTCGCTCAGACAGCGATCGGTGGACAGGATGATTGCCGCGGGCGCATCGAAGTAACGAAATCCTCGCTCCAGCCATTTTGCCCTTTTCTCCTTGTCCTCCCTGGGTATGTCCATAAGCTGGAAAAGCTGCTTGGCGAGGTTTACCTGGCGTTGGCGGTAAATGCTCTCCCTCGGCCAGCCCGCAACCACGTGCTCGGGGTTAGGCGGTGCTCCGGAGTTGAACAGCGCAACGTTGCTCCGTCTTACATTTTCCAAAACGTCACCGGTGAGCACGATGAACTCCCAGGGTTGGGTGTTCATAGCGGACGGGGCACGGCTGGCCAATTCCAGTATTTGCTCTAAAACCCCTTTGGGCACAGGGTCAGGTTTGTAGCCCCTGATACTCTTGCGCTTTTTCACGGCTTCGATGACATCCATGGTTGGCTCCTTCTGCGTGTCAGCTCAGTTTTTCCAAAAACTTAACCTGAATTGCTCTCCCGCCGTGCCCTGTCATGTGTTTTTCGGTCGGATACCGATGTCGGCCCAATACCGGAGATTTAGTTCTGAAGGCTGTTCACATTAGGGGGCAGCAGTTAGGGGTTCTGAGTCGTAAATCCTTTCCTCAGCCAGCTCTGCCGGAGTGAGAGGAACATCCGCTTCAATATCCCTGCCCGCGATTCCTTTAGCCAGGATCTCCTTATAGTATTCATGCTGGATTATTAAGTTCATGATTTCGTTGCTGCCAGTCCAGATCATGATGAGTCTGGCTTCCCTGAGTGCCCGTTCCACCGGGTAGACGTGTGTATACCCAATGCCGCCGAGAATCTGCATGGCATCATTCACCACTTCCCAATGTGTCTGAGTAGCCATTTTCTTCACCTCTGACACCAGTCTCCTTTGATAAGCCGCGGTGCCTATTCCATCATCGATGGTCTTGGCCACGGCGTGTGCCAGAGCACTGACAGCATCGAGCTTGGTGACGCAATCGGCTATCTTGAAGTTCACTCCTTCAAAATTCCTTATGGTCTGGCCGAAGGCCTGCCGTTTGTTGGCATAGCGGGCCGCCAGTTCCAGAATAGCTCTAGAGCCACCTACTCCGCCACCGAGAAGCCTTTCCGGCACCATCAATTTATAGAATACCTTTGCCCCCTCGTTCTCCTTCCCCAGCAGATTCTCCTCGGGCACCGGCACATCGCGGAAGACCAATCTGCCTGTGCCTGTACCGCGGCAGCCCATCAAGCCATAGACATGCTTGACCTCCACGCCCATATCTCTCTCAACGATGAAGGCGCTGAGCGAGTCACGGCCGGCTCCGGGGTTGGTGACGGCAAATACAAGGAAGAAATCGGCGCCTTCAGAGCCGACGACAAAGCGCTTCTGTCCGGTGAGGTAATAGCGATTTCCTTTCTTGCGCGCCACGGTGGTGGCGCCGAAGAAATCAGAGCCGCCTCTGGGCTCGGTGAGTGCCTCGCCAGCCCATTGTGTGCCGGCGATTAATGGTTTGAGGTACTTCTTCCTTTGGGCGTCGGTCCCAAACACGTTTAAGCCTTCTCCAACAATGGAGGTAACTGAGACGAGACAGGCGAAAGGTACCCCGAGCTTGTTGACCTCTCCCACCTCGATGAGTTCATCCACCCATTTCAGATCTCTGCCGCCATATTTCTTGGGGAACCTGGTGCCCAGCAGGTTTCTCCTGCCGGCTTCCCTGACAAATTCGTAGGGAAACTTGATTTTATCGGCGTCCATGTCCAGTATAAGCTGCCGTGGGATGCTCTTGACCAGGTCCTCAACCTCTTGTCTGAATTTTCTGCGCTCTTCGGTTAAAAATACCTCCAACATCGGTTCCTCCTTTTTAGCTCTGGTAGGCAGGTGTTATGATCCCGGACTAACCGGCACAGTGATAGTTCAATTCCTCCGGAATCCTGGCCAATAGTATAGCACGTGTCAAATTATCTAAAAATGGGTACTGTTTGACGATGGAGTTAGGAGTTACTATAATGCAATCCACCTTTAGGTCAGGCAAAGCCATGGGTGAGGCTTCAACAGCAGTTATCGGGACTACCTCCTGTAGCTGGCGAGGATCGAACCCGATGCAGGACAGGGAAAGACTGGATTAAACCCTTTAATCTTTAATCGAGGCTGAGTATGGCTAATGGGCCTTGCTTCATGCGTCTGGTTTACGTTACGGATTGTAACTCTTCACGAAGCACAGAGCACCAACGGGGCAAACAGCAACGCACTCGCTGCAGTCCTGGCAACACTTACCCATAGGCTCATCCCCAAAGGTGGTGACCATTCTCCGGAAACCCCGGTAAGCAAAACCAATGGTTCCCTTGCCCAGTTTTTCCTGGCATACCCAAACGCATCTACCGCAGAGCACACATTTGTTAGGGTCATAAATGAACATGGGACTGCTTGAATCTATGGGTAGCTCGGGCAGGATCTTCCTGAACCTTTTTGTTTTGAGCTTCACGCTGAGATGCTTAGCTATCTTCTGAAGTTCGCAAGAGCCATTTTTTAGGCAATGGGCGCAATCCACAGGATGGCTAGCCAGGAGCAATTCCAAAGCAGTGCGGGCTAGCCCCAAGGCCTTTGCCCCCTTGGTATTAACCACCATCCCCTCTGCTACCGGTGTAGTGCAGGCTGTAACCGGGTTATCCTTACCTTCAACCTCCACAAAACAAAGGCGACAGGCGGCAAAAGGCTCGCTCTTTTCCCGAATAGCGCAAAGGTTGGGGATGTAGATGCCGTTATCCAGAGCTGCCCACAGGACCTTCTCACCCGGGACAGCTCCTATTTTCTTACCATCAATCGTTAAGGAGACCCTTTTAACTTTTACCAGTACCCTCTCCCCTTATCCTCTCCTTGAAGGAGAGGATATCTTAGGTCGGGAGGCACCTTCCCAGCCCGGCATATTATCCTTTAGAAGAGACCCTGCACTTTGCCAGTCTTGGTATCAACATCTATCCTTCTGAAGGCCGGATCGGAACTGGTGCCTGGCATCAGGCTGATTGTCCCGGCGCAGGGACAAAGGAATTTCGCCCCGGAATAAAACAGCACGTCGCGAATGGGCAGTGTCCATCCTTTAGGAGTGCCCTTAACTGCCGGATTATGGGTCAAGCTCAGGTGGGTCTTCACCATCATGGTGGCGTACTCATCATATTTCTTGTCCGCTTCAAATACCTTGGCCTTGGCTTCGGCTTCGGGTGCCCAGGACACGCCATCGGCACCGTAAACGACCTTGGCGATTTTATCCACTCTGTCTCGTAACTTCATTTCCTTGGGATAAAGGAATTTGAAGTCATTCTTCTGATTGCAGGCTTCCATGGCAACATCGGCTAACTCCAGTGCGCCATCGCCACCCTTGAGCCAATGTTCGCTAAAGGCGCAACGTGCCCCGGCCGCTTCGGCTGCCTTGCGCACCATGGCGATCTCAGCCTTAGTATCCGTATGGAAGGAGTTGATGCACACCACAGGGTTAATGCCTGCCGTTTTAATGGTATTGATATGGTGCACCAGATTGGCAAGCCCCTTCTCAAGAGTCTTCAAGTCTTCTTTGGTGTAGGCATCAGGTAGTGGCAGTCCAGCCCTGACCTCGGGACCACCGCCATGCATCTTCAGGGCTCTAATGGTGGCAACCAGTATCGACACGCGTGGCTTAAGGCCGCTGTAGCGGCATTTGACATTCCAGAACTTCTCAAAGCCAATGTCTGCAGCAAAGCCGCTTTCAGTGACAACGTAGTCTGCCATCTTGAGGGCAATACGATCGGCGATGATGGAGTTTTGACCGACGGCAATATTGGCGAAGGGGCCGGCATGCACAAGGCAGGGCTGATACTCCGCGGTGCCGCATAAAGTGGGGTTAATAGCATTGCGCATAAAGGCGGTCATAGCGCCTCCGACTTCAAGGTCACCGGTGGTAACCGGGTTACCCTTTTTGTCGTAGGCGACGGTGATCTCGTCCATCCTCTTGCGCAGGTCTGCTAAGTCATTGACTATGGAGAGCATGGCCATGATCTCAGAGCTTACTGCAATACCAAACTTGGACTGCATCAGAAAGCCGTCCATCTTGCCACCAAGACCGATGATGATGTTTCGGAGGCCCTGGGCACAGAAGTCCATAATCCAGCCCATTTCCACTCTGGTCGGGTCCACGTCCAGCCGGCGCAGGTTGCGCTTGGCCAGTTCAGTGTCATCGTAGTTGCGCTCGTGTTGCATTCTGGATGTAAGCGCAACCATGGCCAGATTGTGAGCATTCATCAAGTCGTTGATGTCGCCGGTAAGTCCCATGGAGAATTCGGTCATGGGGATAAGCAGCGCATTGCCGCCGCCCGCAGCGGTTCCCTTAATATTCATAGTGGGACCGCCCGATGGCTGGCGGATGCAGCCCATCACATTCTTACCTCGCTTGCCCAGACCCTCCACCAGACCCATCAGGGTGGTTGTTTTACCCTCGCCCAGCGGCGTGGGGGTAATAGCGGTCACCTCGATGTACTTGCCGTCTGGCTTCTTATTGAGGCGGTCAATGATTTTCAGGAAATCCAGTTTGCATATTCTGGCATAGGGGATAACCTCGTCCTTTTGTAGTCCCAGCTTCTTTTGCCACTCCTCGGGAGTGGGCATGTTCTTTTCCGCCGCCTCGGCAATCTCCCAGTCTTTCATCTTTGTTGCATCGTAAGCCATGATAACCTCCTTTTCTATCCCTTTTATCTATTATTTCTTCTTACGCTCAGCCCTGCGCTCAGCCGCTACTACGGTGTTGACCATAAGCATAGTGATAGTCATGGGGCCAACCCCTCCGGGCACCGGGGTAATAGCGCTGGCCTTTTCCTTGACTGCCTCGAAGTCCACATCTCCCCTCAGGTCTGGCACTTGCTTGGTGGGGTCCGTCTTGCTGGGTTTCCATCCCACCCGATTTACACCGACATCGATAACAACTGCCCCCTCTTTTACCATGTCTGCTTTGATAACTTCCGGAGAGCCCATTGCGGCAACCAGGATATCCGCCTGTCTGGTGATCTCAGCCATGTTTTTGGTCCCAGTGTGGACGACAGTCACGGTGGCATTGGCACGCTTGTTTTTCTGTATCAGCATGGCCATGAGAGGCTTGCCTACTATGTTGCTTCGACCACATATGACCACGTGCTTGCCTTCGGGGGGATTGCCGCTGCGGACCATTAGCTCCACTGCGCCATGCGGTGTGCAGGGCATGAAATACGGGTCTCCGATGAGCATCTTGCCCACGTTTACAGGGTGGAAGCCATCCACGTCTTTGACAGGGTCGATGAGATTTAGCACTTCATCGGCATTGATGTGTTTTGGCAGTGGCAGTTGAACCAGTATGCCATCAACTTTCTCTGCTTTATTCATTTCCTTCACTTTGGCGAGGAGTTCCTTCTCTGAGGCGTTCTCAGGCAGAACAATGGTTTGGGTCCATACGCCTATCTCCTCGGCTGCCTTTTCCTTGCCCGAGACGTAAGAAACAGACGCCGGGTCCTCTCCCACGCGAATCATAACGAGGCCCGGCGTTACACCCTGTTCTTTGAGCATGGTCACTCGCTCCTTTAGCTCAGCTCTAATCTCTTTGGCTACTTCGTTTCCCGAAATTATCTTTGCTGTCATCTAAACCTCCCTTCTTAATTCTTAAGCTATCGGTTTACCGATAAGTTCCGGCTTAACGGCACTAAGCCGTGCCGCAATATCCTGCACTCTAGTGATGACCTCTGGACTCGACTTGCTGAGAGGGAAATTGCCCAGGCCAGCTTCTATTATACTCTGGTCGTAGGGAATAAAGCCCAGAAATTCAAAATCCGGCATGGCGGAAATAAGAAAATCTCTGTCCTGTTTACTGCGAATTTTATTAGCTACCACCGCGATGTTTTTCAAGCCTATGTCCTTTGCCAGTTCTCTTATCCTGTAGGCTGTTTCAACACTTCCTTTACCGGGCTCCACTACAATAATCATCTTGTCCACAGCCCTCGCTGTCGCCCGCCCCAGGTGTTCGACCCCGGCTTCCATATCTATTATGACTACTTCATCCCTCCGCAAGAGTATGTGGGCAACTAAAGCTTCCAGTAAGGCGTTTTCGGGGCAATAACAACCGCTACCACCCTTTTTCAACCGCCCCATCACCATTAATTTAATTCCATTATGCTCCACCCAATACTTTTCTGGTATATCGTCAACCCTGGGATTCAATTTGAAGTAAGATGCTGCCTGGCCAGGACGTGCCCCTGTCCTTTCTTCAATCAGGTCTGCCATCTCCGATATAGGGGTTATCCTCTCGGGGTGGGGAAAGCCCAGGGTAGTGGCCAGAGTAGCATTGGGGTCGGCATCTATGGCCAGAACAGAGTAACCAGACCTGGCAAGTATAATAGAAAGGAGGGAGGCCAACATTGTTTTGCCTACCCCTCCTTTACCACTAATGGCAAGTTTCATTTCCAAACGACAGATTATATACTGCGCGCGCAAGAAGAATCAAGTCCGCAACAATTGTTATTTTGCATCGCACTGCTGACCAGCAATAGCAACCGGCAAGCTAGTTTTACGAAACTGCTGCTCTGCCCCGGGCTACGCTGGCATTAAAGCTGAAGTTCAGGTATTGTCTAATGTTATGTCCGTTTGTGACGCTGAATTAACGCTGATCCCTGCAGACAATACTTCATCGAGCAAAGTCATAGCATCTGATTGCATACTTGGGCTTCTGCTGTTCTCTTTAATTTATCCTCCCGGCGGCATCCTAACTCCCTGTTCTTCTGGAGGCTTAACAATGTCGCCTATCATCCCCTCATCACCAAGTGTAGCACGCCAGTGGAGCATATCTTGTCGGAATGTTTCGTAATCTTTCTGAAGCACATCGTACGCCCTGAGATTTTCCAAAGCTACGGCACCAAGGTTGGCAACTGTCTCTACAAAATGCATATCCTGCTTGGTGAACCGGTATGGCTTTGTAGTGTACACCCTCAGTACCCCTATCACTTCTCCTCTGAGCCTCATAGGGACAGAAAGCATAGAGGCGATTCCTTCTTTCTTGGCCTGTTCCCGGTATAGTATACGCTCATCTGTGGTTGCATCTAGGACAGCCACTGGCTTGCCCTTAAGTACATCAGAAATGAGCTTGGTAACTTTTACTGGTCCTTTTCGGAGGTACCAGTCACTCAGCCCATAGGCAACGGTATGCAATAGTACATCTCTTTCTGCTGTCAGAAGCATGAGTGAGCAGGCTTTCGCCTCGATAGTTTTAGCTACACTTTCAACTATAGAATGGAGCAAAGCCCCTGGGTCACGCGCTGAATTCAATATTGTTGTTATCTGATATATACTCTCATAGTAGTCTTGTCTCTTTTTAGTCATCTCTTAACACCTCCTTGCCTTCAGTGGCCGCAGCTTCTGTACAAGTTTATTATCGCCTAATATGTTCTGTGTCGTCAACAATTCCCAGAAGCACATTAGCAACGGTTTTCAACAATCTCAGACGTGCTAATAGCGATACACTCCTTTCCCACGTATTCGTCATTACTGGTTCCTGTCGGTTCTTGCCTTGCCGGATTTTCGCAGAATTAGGATTTCCACAACCGCAAGTTAATATGGCAAATCCCCATTCAGCTTAGTACCCACATATACAAGTCAATTAGTATCATTATTATCGTTGAGGTTCTGAACCAAGTTAAGAACGTGGTTCTCCACTTTATTCTATTAGACCCTTGCACAACCAACAACAAATCGCCTAAATCGTTGATAAGAATTTTTGATAACCTCTTAGCGAAGGGAGAACTGTTCTCCACAAAGGATATTCCAATATCCGCCACTCTGAGGGCGATTGAATCATTGGCTCCGTCTCCAACCATAGCCACATAATGACCCTTCTCCTGAAAAAGCCTTATGAGGATTCCCTTCTGTGATGGTAATAATCTTGCAAATACTGAACCATAAGCAGATTGCTTGGCGACTTCCGATAATTCCATTCTTTCAATATGTTTTCCAGTTAAGTCTGCATTTGGATTATCCGTAATTCCGATTTCTTTGCCAACTCTTCCAGCCGCCTCAGCCCTGTCTCCGGTTAGCATCACGCTTTTAATTCCTTTTTCTCTCAATTTTCCCAATAATTGACGAACTCTTGGTACTAAAGGGCTTTCTAGTTGAAGCAGGCAAAGGAAAGTATAATTTAATGGAACATTGTCGGAAGCGTCAGAACTGTAAGCTAAAGCTATTATGGTATCTCCTGTTTTGTTGATAGAATCTATATTTGTTTTAACGGAGGACAGAAGGTCAAAATCCATTCCTTTCTTAACGCCTGATATTGTCGCGTAGCTGTCGCACATTCTTAGAATGACCTCAGGGTCTCCTTTTGTAAAGTAATACGCGGTTGTATCACTAAATTGAAATCCGCACGCCATATATCGTTCTTCTGAATCAAAAGGTTTATCATAAATCCTCTTATAGCGAAACAGAGTCTCATCAAGATTGACGCCGTTCTTTATGGCAAAGGATATTAATGCGCGGTCTATGAGACTGGCCTGGTCCATTTTTTCACGAAACCGAACATCATTACAGAGCGCACACGCGATCTTAATTAGATTAAACGTATTCCCTGCAGTTGAGACGGAATCAATGTCCAGTATCCCACCTTTGGGAAAAACGTTTTTTACTTCTAAGTTGCGCGTTGTCAACACTCCGGTCTTGTCAAAACACATAACATCTACATTAATAAGGTGCTCGAGTGCAGTCATATCACGAAAATATATATTATGACCCTGTAATCTTCTTATTTCGCTTGTAATAAGGATGTACTTAAAAAGTTTAGTATTCTGCAAGAGAACAACAATTACTGCCAATGGCAAAAATACTGCAAAAACCGTGGCAGGGTTATGAAATCGCGTTAAAGAAATAATCAAAGCAGGCAATAGCAGGAGAGGTAGAACGAAATATCTCTTATTTACCACATGGAACTCATAACCCTTTTCTTGTTCCCATGCCTGTTTTGCAATTTTCCCATACTCAGTTTGTTCACCCGTTGCAATTATGTGTCCCTTCCCGGTACCCCTTATTACTCTACTGCCCTCAAAGACCGTCACATCACTTCCGTTGAGCTTCTTGATAACGGGCATGATTTCTCCTGTCAATTCAAATTCGTCCACTTCCAAGCCCGTTGCTTCAACAAGTCTGAGGTCAGCAGGGACAAGGTCCCCTGCCTGAAGTAGTACTACATCTCCTTGGCGTAAATTGTCCTCGACAACGTTCACGAGTTCACCATTTTTGACTATTGTTACAGGACTATCTTTCAAGAATTCTTCCTTTTTACCGTTGACGTTTGAGGTGGCACACGGAATTTGGGCTGGCAAGAAGCTCTGGTTGTGCTCCTGCTCTTATGAACATCCCGTATCTTGGGCTGCCAGTTAAAGAATGGACAATTATCTTTTCTGTCCCATGCTTATTCTCGTCTGATTTCATAGCGGTCAGAAGTCGTTCAGTGCAGGTCTGTCAATGGATTTTAGAAAGGAGGTATCGTTATGCTTTTCGAGTATGAAACTCTTGTCTTGGTAAACAAATGTGGTAATACCGCAGGTGTCCAGCCTTATATTCCAGAAGTGAGAGCTATCTAACCCCAGCAGGGCACAGATAAGAACCTTACCAACCACACGGTGGGATACCAGGGCAACGGTGCCTTCATGCTTTGTTATAATTCGGTCCATTAGGCTGGTAGCTCTTTCCCTGACGTCATCCAGGCTTTCGCCCTTCGGCATTCTTACTAGGTGAGGTTTCGTCAGCCATTTCTCGTATAACGTCTTACATTTGTCTTTAACGGTGTCGTGAGATAACCCCTGCCATTCCCCGTAGTTGAAGTCTATCAACTCCGCAGCAGTAATAGCGTCAATATGGTGGGAGAGGGCGATTATCTCTGCAGTCTTTAAGGCTCGTTTCAGTGGGCTGGAATAGATGGCAACTATCTTCTCATCGGCGAGGTGTCTCGCCAATAACTCCGCCTGTTTAATACCAGTCTCGTTTAGCGCAATATCAGCACGCCCTCGAAAAATCTCCTCTACGTTCCAGTCGGTATCACCGTGCCTTATCAACATAAGCTTGGTCATTTCTACTTTTCTCAACCGCCTTCAGTTTTGTGTTCCTATTTGTGAAAAACGTATCTCCGGTACAATGCGTCTATGAAGTTCTCGTCCCACTTATCCCACTCATCTTCCAGTACAAATTCACTGAGACCCTTTTCTTTGAGTTCTTTCTTTAGTGCCCTGTTTTCCTGCAAGTGAAGATTTAGGCCCAGCGTAATTGCGGTGTTCCTGGCATAGCATTCTGCAGTCTGGAAAGTCATAGCGGCATAGTACGAACTCTCTTTCCACGTCTCGCTCTGATTTCTCTCCAGCCCTGAGCGGTTCTCTTCAGAGAGGCCAAACTCAAGAAGTAATGACATGCCCTCTTTTTCGCGTCCGAAAGATACATACCCTTTTTGCTTCAGGAACTCATGCAATTCATTATAGAATTCACGCGACATTGCCACCCGCAGATAAATCTTGCCCTCGTTTTCCTTCGCTTCCAAAATTCTCACGAGTGCTGCAGGCTGCTCTTTCTGTAATGATGCAGTTTTCTCCTTGTTTGGAATCCTTGGCTTTTCGATTTTCATTGTTCCCTACTGGATTTTCGCTTGCTTGTCTTTATCACCCAGGATTTCGTGAAAGCGCATATTTTGATTAATTATCGCCTCAAGCAACTCGTTATCTCGTTTTGACTGGCTGAACAACTCCTTAATCCATTGATATCGCTCTTTCTCATACTTCGCCACATGCAGCCAATAATCACTCATACCTCGCCTTAACGAATGCTCAAGCACGTCATTTTCCGAGACACCTTCCGCATGGGCACGATTCTTGAGTTGTTCATAGACCGAAGCATCTATGATCAGTTCAGTATTCGATACAGGGGCGTTGTTTTTCTTTCTCTTGGAGACTTGAAACATGTTACGCAACTATAAGGCTCCTATCTCACGAAGGATTGAAAGTGCATAGAAAGTGTCTTCCAGGGTCGGAATAGCCATAACCGGAGCCCGGGAAAAGCCACCGCCCAATCTCTGGCACATCATGACAAATGTCATCACTTTGTCCGGCATGTTCGGTTTCATACCAAGATTAGCCAGGCCCATGGTTAACCAGTACAGGCCCTCGATGAACTGGGCCTCCGTGTTTTCTTCTATTGTCCGGAGGTAATCTCTGGTAGCATTGAGCTTTCCCACGTCTACGCCAAGCAGCTTGTGGATTTCCGTGGCGTAGAAAGTCGATGCCAAGGTTGAATATCCCTTTGCCTCGTAACCTCCACCTGGCCTTAAAAAACTGAATACGAAGCCATTAACCCTCTCTTTGTCAAAGTCAGCTCCGATGATTTTGAGAACTCTGACAGCCCTAAATGTGTCCTGCAATTCTGAAGGCACCTCCACATCAATATCTTCGTAAGCACCAAAGCTTCCAGCTTTGTTTTGTAAAGCCATTATTCGCTGCCAAGCATAATTCCTGAGATCCTCGGCCATCCGACCGATATCGTTCAGCACCTCAACAGCCAGAAAGATACCTGTTATGCCGCTAATCACACCCTGTGCAATACCATCAAGAAAGAAGCGTGCTATTGTCTGTGGTCGGTCAGGTTTCACCCCCAGGATTGAAAGGCTTTTAACGGCGAAGTAGGTATCCAGGCCGCCAGATGGTGGGACGCGGGCAAAGAAATAGCCGCCGTCCTCAAGGTGGCACCTCTCTATATATTTGGCCACCTGCCGATGAAAGGGCTGTACCAGTTTGTAAGACGTTTTGTACTCAGCCGGCAATTCTATCCCCTGGTTAGTACTATGCATGACATCACCATTAAAGTACCAAAAAAGCCTCTACCAGCTATGCCAGTAGAGGCTGTCATCCCGTTAATACACAGGCTTTTTGGGGTTACCCCCGGGCGAGCTTCATCGCCTTAGCAGCATTCAATATATCAAAGAAAATGCAGTTCTGTAAAGTGCCGTTCGCTTGACTAGCATTAAGAGTCACTAAGTGCGACAAAGTCATGGTTTTGGATTGACGGTCAAGTGTTCCTCCGGTATACTTAGGGTAATACGGCGATGAAGCTCGCTTGGCTGGTATAGATCTAGCTGAACCGCTCCTTTAGTGGAACTGATAGCCTCTACTATTAACAAGGGTAGTAGAGGCTATTTTATTCTGTACTGCATTTTGGTTTTGAATATATGCAAATGAACCAAGTGTTGACAACCGAAGTAGTTATACTTGGTGTTTTATTCTGCCCCCTCGCAGCGATAATGGCATTTCTCATTACCTACGAGGGATATTTGCGCGGCCAAAATGCGGACAAAAAGCTAGCGTTAAAGATTGCTCTTCGGACTGCCTTTGTTACACCGGCTGTTTTCGCTGTAATTATCGTCGCCACTGGTTTTGTCTTAGCGAGGGTAATTGCGAGATAAGAGTCTGGCTGGGGGTTTAAGAAATGAAAATAAATAAGAATAAATGGCTAAATAGAAACATCTTCGCCATGGGCTTAACCAGCTTCTTTTCTGATTTTGGTCACGAAATGGCCACGGCTATTCTGCCGGCATTCCTAGTGTCGCTCGGAGGGTCAGCCGCACTACTGGGCGTTATTGAAGGGATAGCGGATGCTTCAGTCAGCGGCATGAAGCTCTTGTCGGGCTGGTATAGCGATTACATTGGGAAAAGAAAGCCGTTTGCTGTCATTGGCTATCTTCTCACCGCTATCGGAGTAGGCTCATTTTCTCTGGCATTTTCCTGGCCTCACGTGCTATTAAGCCGTGTTATTGCCTGGCTGGGAAGGGGAACTAGGGAGCCGCCCAGAGATGCTCTGCTGGTTGATTCGACAAAACCAGAATACTATGGGAGGGTTTTTGGCTTTCACCGAAGTATGGATACCTTGGGAGCCATTGCTGGCCCAGCTATAGCCTTCGTCCTTATTAAGAGCCTAGCGCTACGGTCAATCTTTTTAGTGGCTCTGATACCGAGCGCGCTAGCATTTCTAACCATCACCCTTTTGGTGAAGGAGACGAGAAAGGGTAGCCACGAGCGGGCTCACTTCCTTGTGAGCATGAAGGGCCTTCCTCGGAATTTTCGTTTTTTCTTGATAGCGGTCGGAGTGTTTGGGCTGGGCAACTTTGCCGATTCAATGCTCATACTAAGAGCAACTGAGCTCTTGTCTCCGGCTAGTGGTGCTGTTCTCGCCGGGAGTTTAGCCATCCTTCTCTATACGATTCACAATGTCTTTTACGCAGTGCTTTCTTTTCCGATAGGAGTCTTAGCTGATAAGTTTGGGAAGAGAAAGATTCTCGTTTTCGGATACCTTCTTAGCGGATTGAGCGCGATAGGCTTTATTTTCAGTGTCGGCAATCTCTTTTACCTTGGGTTACTTTTCGCGGTGGCAGGTATAGCCATTGCCATCACGGATGCCATGGAACGGACGGTAGCAGCTGACCTTCTGCCGGAGAATTTGCGGGGGACCGGGTATGGCACGTTGGCTGCTGTCAATGGGATTGGTGATTTTGCCTCAAGCTCTGTAGTAGGTTTGCTTTGGGGTGCTGTCTCGCCAACGACTGGTTTTGGATATGGAGCAGCGCTGATGGTTGCAGGAGCTGTGCTACTTTTTATCGTAAGAAACCGTTGATGTACTCGTTAGATGACCTCTTGGGATAGCTTACCTAGAATTACAAGACTGCGGCACATCTGTGCCCATGTGTGAATTTGCTTCACCTCCTATGCTAGGTACACGCAGTTTGCCCGCAGAAAGCAAACGGTGATAAAATGCAACGTCAGGGCTGCACCAGCCGGTTTACCGGGGGGCGCCTAGATACCGTGAGTGTTTCTCGGAAGAGGTGCGATATGGCGTATGGATATGAGATAAATGAACTGGCCAAGGAAGAATCCTGGCGAATGTTTCGAATAATAGGTGAATTTGTAGAGGGCTTTGATAAGCTCTCCGGCATTGAGCCGGCAGTGACCATATACGGTTCGTCTAGATTGGGAGTGAATGACGAGCTATATGCGAAGACAGAAGAGATAGCCTATGGGCTTGGACAGGCGGGCTTCTCGATTGTAACTGGTGGGGGGCCGGGCGTAATGGAGGCTGCCAACAAGGGTGCACGGAGGGCTGGGGTTATATCGGTGGGGCTGAATATCTCTCTTCCCGAAGAACAGGTCTGTAATGCCTACGCCACAAGGTCGATAACGTTTAATCACTTCTTCACTCGTAAAGTCATGCTGGTGAAATATGCCGTGGCCTTTGTCATAATGCCGGGTGGCCTGGGCACGCTTGACGAGCTGACGGAGGTGCTAACTCTGATGCAGACCCACAAGATAAAACCTTTTCCCGTAGTATTGTTCAAGAGCGAATTTTGGAATGGATTTCTGGATTGGCTGCGGAGCTCCGTCTTATCCAGGAAGTATGTCTCTGAGAAAGACTTTGACCTGTTGAGAGTCCTGGATCGCCCTGATGAGGTAGTTGAGGCTATCCGGAGGTGGTATGTTGGACATGAGGTTGTTGGCAGGAAGGCCCTGCTCAAGTGAGTATCAGTCTACTTTTTCAGTTTTCCCCTTCCTGACATGGTTTGGGGGACGATATGCAATCCTTGCCTTCGTTTCCCTCTTTATATGGGTAATTGTCCCTGGAGGCTCAAATAGCCTTCTTCGTCAGTTTGACAGCGGGCAATTTAGGGTGCTAGAATCCAATTTTCTGTATGGGGGTGAGAAGATTTACGCTATTATTGAAATAGGTGGCAAGCAGTACAAGGTAGCCCCAAAGCAAACAATAGAAGTCGAGCGCTTGGATGTCCCTGAAGGCGACATCGTTGAGCTTGATAGAGTGCTGTTTATTGGAGGAGATAAGGATAACGTTGTAGGAGATCCTGTTATTAAGGGGGCTAAGGTTGTAGCTACTTCTTTGGGGGAAGCTAAAGGAGAGAAGGTTATCGCATTTAGATATAAGTCTAAGGTTCGCCACCGCAGCAAAAGGGGACATCGCCAGACTTATACTAAAATATTAGTAAATGAAATTATTAAAGGTGAAGGAGAATAGGCATGGCACATAAAAAGGGCGGTGCCAGCTCAAGTTATGGGCG
>Ga0315277_10002420_pt1 | contig 26073 bp, 20 predicted proteins | sample YL17G05_15_MG_FD_203695 | JGI IMG/M metagenome (GOLD analysis project Ga0315277, IMG submission 203695) | Sediment microbial communities from Yellowstone Lake, YNP, Wyoming, USA - YL17G05_15 | ecosystem: Environmental > Aquatic > Freshwater > Lake > Sediment | place: USA: Wyoming | collected... | reverse complement strand
AAGAAGAGCCTTAGGGCCTGTCAATGAATAACGTTTACACTTTGCTGCTGGCCTGCGGGCCGCAGCCCGAAGGGGCGCGGCGGCGGGCGCTCGCGCCAAAGTGCAAACGTTATTCATTGACAGGCCCTCATCAACCCATCCGACGCAGAGAGTGTCCAAAGTCTGAAATCCGAGATGGATTAAGCCGGGGTGCGCCTAGCCGATGGGTTTGTATTTGCGCGGATCTTTCGGATCTCTCGGCTTGTAGGAATAGGGTTCTGACCCGCGCGAGTCGGGCTCTTGAGGCGGAACAGATTGGCTCGAGGAGGGCCCTGGCACGTTCGAGGCTCCGCGAATCCGGCTTGCCAGCGAATAAATCACGGGAATCAAGAACAGGATAGGCGCATAGGTGTTCCAGGGATGAGGCGCAACCACCAGGAGAAGAAAAACCGCTCCCAGAACCAAGGCGTTGATCCTTGATTTTTTCTTGGCGGCAACTACCGCTTCGGGTGGAAGATCGTCCGGCTTTTGCTCAAGCGCCTTCTCAAACGGCTCAAATGTAGGATCCTGGTCCACGCTCGCGCCCCCCTTGCTTATGCCAGGAATATACGCCTGGTTCACGATTCCATCAATCAAAGGACAAAACAAGGACTCTGAGCAATTGCGGATTATGAATTGTGGGTTGCGGATTTGGTAGAAGTTCAATCCGCAATTGGCTGGTGTCTTCGTAATTTTCTTTTGGGTCTCTTTTTCGAGAATAGAATATCAAAGCGATTGTATTATGATATGGATTCGATATCATAGAGGAGGAGATCGTGATCAAGGAAAAAGAACGCGGTACAGTGCCAGGCGTCCTGGCTGTCCTGTTGATGCTGGTAGTGTTGGGACTGGCAATTTACGGGTTGATCGTTTCTGTCCAGTTGTCGGACTCTGCCTCGAAAGTATGGGCCATTCTGGGATGTATCCTAGTGATTATCGTCGACCTGGTCTGCCTCGCCGGCCTTTTTGTGGTTCATCCGAACAACGGCGTGGTACTTCAGTTGTTCGGCAAGTACATCGGAACGGTGCGGACTCCGGGATTACACTGGGTCAACCCTTTCACTTCGAAGAAGGCGATCTCACTGCGCGTGCGCAACTTCGAGACGGGACACCTCAAGGTCAACGACCATGACGGGAATCCCATCGAGATCGCCGCTGTGGTCGTCTGGAAGGTAGTCGACACGGCGGAGGCGTCGTTTGAGGTCGATCATTACGAAGACTACGTTCACGTGCAGAGTGAAGCCGCGCTGCGGAACCTGGCCACGGCCTACCCCTACGACTCGCATGACGAGGCTCTGACCTCACTGCGTGGCCACACGGCTATTGTGGCGAGCCATTTGCAGACTGAGATCCAGGAACGCCTTACAAAAGCCGGCGTGGAGGTGCTGGAGGCCCGGATCAGCCATCTTGCCTATGCTCCGGAAATCGCCGCCGTGATGCTGCAGCGGCAACAGGCTTCCGCGATCATCGCCGCCCGGCAGAAAATCGTCGAGGGCGCCGTCGGAATGGTGGAAATGGCGCTCGACATGCTGTCAAAGAACAAAGTGGTCGCGCTCGATGACGAGCGCCGAGCGGCCATGGTAAGCAACCTGTTGGTCGTGCTCTGCGGTGAGAGGGGCACGCAACCCGTGCTGAACACCGGGACGATCTACCACTAATGGGAGAGCGCAAGACATACCTTCTGCGGCTCAAGGCAGAAGATCTCGAGGATCTCCGGCGCTGGGCTGAGGATGAATTTCGCAGCCTCAACGGCCAGATTGAGTTCATCCTGCGTCAGTCGCTCACTCGGCACAGGGGCTTCGAGGCCAAAAAAACAACGCCACAGAGGCACAGAGATGCCGGGGAATCTCCGTGATCGCTGTGCCTCTGTGGTTTTCGTTACGGAGTGCGCGATGCATGTTTCCGAATTGGATACACCGGCGTTGGTTGTCGATTTGGACATTCTCGAAACAAACCTGCGGGAGATGGCCGCCTACTGCGCGCTCCACGGGCTAAAACTTCGGCCCCATACGAAAACGCACAAGATCCCGGCTATCGCTCGCAGGCAGATCGAGTCCGGAGCTCATGGGATCACGGTGGCGAAGCTTGGTGAAGCGGAACTGATGGCCAGGAACGGCTTCGACGACATTCTGATCGCCTATCCCATCGTCGGCCCTTCCAAGCTCGCGCGTCTGATCGAGCTTTCGAAAAAGGCACGCATTGCCGTCTCCACGGACTCGCTGATCGTGGCCGAGGGAATCTCCCGCGCGGCGCACGCGGCCGGCACCAAGATCGGCCTGCTGGCTGAAATGGACGCGGGGTTGCGCCGGTGCGGAGTCCAGTCGCCGGACGAATTGGTCGCGCTGGCACGCGCCCTGACGAGGCTCCCCAACATCGACTTCCTCGGCCTCATGTTCTTTCCCGGCCAAGTCCGCGTCAGTCCGCCCGAGCAGGCTCCCCTCCTGAAAGGAATCGATGATCGGTTACGCGAAGCGCAGGAGAGGCTGCTTCGCTCGGGAATTGAAGTCAAAGGGGTGAGTGGGGGTTCCACACCGACGGCCTACCAGAGCCATCATATGAAGACCGTGACTGAGATCCGTCCCGGCACGTACGTCTTCAACGATATGAACACGGCGACGATCGGAGCGGCCGACGTCGCGCATTGCGCCCTGACGGTGCATGTAACGGTCGTTAGCACCGCCGTCAAGGGCCGTGCGGTGATCGACGGTGGATCCAAAACATTCTCCGGTGATCTGCTGCGCGGTGGCGCCGGCAGAGGGTTCGGATATCTCCTCGAAGATCCCGCAGTGGTTCTGGAGTCCATGTCCGAAGAGCACGGACACCTGAACATCGAGACTACTTCCCGCTCGTTTAAGATTGGGGACCGGCTCCGATTTGTCCCGAATCACGTTTGCACCACGGTCAACATGCACAACGAAGTTTGGGGCGCACGAACAGACGAGGTTGTGGAGCACTGGATCGTCGAGGGGCGCGGATTGGTCAAATGACGAATGTCGAATAAAAAGCATCATTCAATGGCGACTGCTCTCATTTTATCGCATTTCCCTTGATTATTCGCGATATCTAACACTTCAGCATTTTCCGTCATTCGTGATTCCCTATCGTTTTAGAGTACGCTGAAAACCGGAAATCAGTTTGCGAAGCCCCTTGAGTGATTCGAGGAGGTCGGGCTCGCGCAAATCCAACAGGCCCACCGTATAGCGGGTCGGATGGATGAAGCGATAGATGCGGCGTGCGACGCTCTGGGCTGAATCGGCAACCTGGATCGCAGCGTCCCTAGGCGAGGAGGCCGCAGGTGCCGCCTTTTCCTGTTCTGCAGCGCCCGAGCTCTTTTTCGTGCCCCTGGGCAGCGCCTGGGTGAGATTCAGCCCGAGCTTCTCTGCGTATCTATCCACAGCCTGCGTGTGCGCAAGGCAAATGGCCGCGGCACGCGAGCGGATTTCCTTAGGCATTCCGGAGTTGAATGCCGCGTCGGCAAGCGCGGGAAGATCTCCCGCATAACGGTTCATTCTTCGCTCCCAATCCAGCGTCTGGTCTGCGAACATCATTATGCGCTGCTTGAGCATGAAATCGAGATCGGCTCCGGCAGTAATCGGCGCCGGCGGGGTCTCAGGGTTGTTGAGGTGGCCGCCGCGCAGGAAGGGATCCCGCAGATAAGTGCGCAGTTCTTCGTTGTTCCACAGGCTGGGCGGAGGGTTCTTCTCATCGGACGGCTTCTTTTCCGCTTGGGGCCGAGTCGGGTACATGTCGATCTGATGTGTGGCACGCAAGGGCGACAGAAGCTCGGAGAATCTCTGGTAGGACCTCTCGTCCTCAATGCGGCACCAGACTTCCAGGCCGTTCTTGTGAAAGACAAAGACAGTGTCCAGCCCCTGGCAATACTCCGCCTCGTGAAAGCGCAGCCAGGCGTCCCAGATTGCCGGAGGCGCGGCAACTGGCGGCGGGCCGGTCCCGGATTTGAGGCGCGCTCCTGTAGCGCTCCCAGCTTCCGGATTGGAAGGCCAGGAGGAGACAGCCAGAGCCAGAGTAAAACCGAACAAGAGTGCGATGTTTGGACGCATCGACTACCAGTTCCTTCTGAGTGCAGAATACCACTAACGTCGCGCTTTTTCGCCTGGCAGAATACCTTGTGAATCTTCGTGTTCTTTGTGTCATCGTGTTGTCTTTTAAGAACAACACGAGGTCACAAAGAGCACGGAAGAACGCCCATTTATCCCTGATCGCGGTGATCACAATGACTGCAATAAACCAGCTTGCCGGCGCGCCCCGCATGGAAGTGCAGCCCCCGACGCCGGAGATTGAGATCCAAGTCGGGATGGCGCAGCCGTGGACTCATTATTTCAATGTCACCATGTCCGTATCCGGTGCGGTTCGGGACGAACTGGATTTCGCAATGCCTGTGTGGACGCCCGGATCCTATCTCGTGCGCGAGTATGCCCGCAACCTTGAGGGGTTCTCTGCCGCCGACGGCTCCGGCAATTCGCTTGCATGGACCAAGGTAAACAAGAACACCTGGCGCGTTCGTTCGAAAGGCGCGCCCAAGGTGATTGTCCGGTATCGCGTCTATGCTTTTGAGCCGTCGGTGCGAAACAGTTTCCTGGACGACAGCCATGGCTTCATCTCCGGCGCCAGCGTCTTCATGTACCTGGATAAATGTCTCTTCAATCCCTATCGGGTCAAGATAGATCCAGATCCTCGCTGGCAGAGGATCTCGACCGGACTGGATCCGGTCGCCGGAGCGCCAAACACATTTCTAGCCCCCGATTACGACACCCTGGTGGACTGCCCCATTGAGATCGGAAACCAGAAAGTCCTGGAGTTCACCGTCGGAGGCGTGCCGCACTGTATCGCCATATACGGCGAGGGGAACTACGAGCCGGACAAGCTGCGCGCCGACATGCAAAAAATCGTGGAGGCCGCCGCGGGAATCATCGGAGAGATACCATACAAGCGCTACACCTTTCTGGTTCAGTTGCTGGCGGAGAGGGGTGGAGGACTCGAGCATGCCAACTCCGCGGCCCTGATCGCTTCACGCTGGACTTTCAAGCCGGTGGAAAACTATCGGAGGTTTCTCAGTCTCGTCTCCCATGAGTTCTTTCATCTTTGGAATGTCAAGAGAATCCATCCCCAAGAGCTCGGGCCTTTCGATTACAGCCGCGAGAATTACAGCCACATGCTTTGGGTTTCGGAGGGATTCACGGACTACTACGGCGACCTGATTCTGCGACACGCAGGATTGGCTGCGCCCGATCAATACTTGGACCACCTTTCCAAGACTATACAGGATTTTCAGGAAACTCCGGGACGCCTCGTGGAGACGCCGGCGGAAGCCAGCTTCGATGCGTGGATCAAGTTCTATCGTCAGGATCCCCATTCTCCGAACGCATCAGTCTCCTATTACACGAAGGGAGCGCTCATAGGCCTGGTCTTGGATCTCGAGATTCGCCGCCGAACCGGCAGTTCCCGCAGCCTCGATGACCTGATGCGCCTGCTTTACAGCCGTTTTTACAAGAACCTGAAGCGCGGCTTTACAGAAGAGGAGTTTCGAAAAGCCTGCGAGGAAGTCGCGGGAGGGCCGCTGAACGAAATCTTTGATGGCTACGCCTATGGTACCAAAGAGATAGATTTCGCGGGCTACCTGGGATACGCGGGCTTGAAGTTCGCCGAGCCAAAGAAAGATGAAAATGAAGCGCCCAAGGGCTATCTCGGCGCCAACGTAAAGCACGTCGATGGAAAGATCGTGATTTCAGCGATACCTGCGGGAACTCCGGCCTATGCAGCGGGACTCAACGTCGATGATGAGATTATAGGCTTGGAGGGCTACCGGGTGAGCCTGGACACGCTTCAGGCCAGGGTTGAAGAAAAACCTCCGGGTACGAAAGTGGATATCCTCCTGTCCCGTGCCGGCAAACTCCTGACTATCTCCGTGACTCTCGGACAGAAAAAGACCGCAGAGTACAAGATAGTGAAAATGACCAATGCTGCGCCGGATCAGGAAAAGATCTTCGAGTCCTGGCTTCACACCCCCTGGAAGAATTGAAGCCGTAAGCTCCGGCCCTTTCAGTCGCTCTCGCTGAGATTGTGTGGCAGTCGATTGGCGTTGCAGGCAGGCAGCATGCAGTCTGCTACTGGAACGTTGTTTCCTCTAGAGTTATTGCCTGCTGCTTGCTAATGAAGAAAGGGCCCCCCGCCGGAGCGTCCTGACGAAGGAGAGTCACGTTCCTCCCAGATTAAACGTGGCCCCCAACCCTATTGCGCGAGACCCGGCTGGAGCCAGCCGGGTCCCCTCTCGCCTCTCGATATGAAGGTATGAAAATGAGGCCGCGAAAAATATAGATATCGAGGTGAGATAAGTGAAATGAATAAGTTTGATATTTGGATAAGAGATACTAATATGAAACCGCTGGCCGCCCGCGCAGAGGAAGAACCAGCCCGGCAATCCGACGCGCTGTATCCATGAGCCACCGCTTCGCCAGGGCAAATAAAAAAGCGAAGGAACACAAAACCGCAGGTGGGAGCAATGAATGACGAACTACCAATGACGAATGACGAATACCGCGCCGCCTTTTTTCGTCATTGGCCTTTTTTAACCTCAGTCAGCCGCATGTCCCCCTTTTCATCAGAGATGCGCCAGATGCGCACCGAGGATCTTTATGCAAATCGAAACACTCAAGGTTTTTGGCGACCTTGTTGAAAGCAGGAGTTTTTCCCAGGCAGCGGTTCGTAACTTCATAACCCAGTCGGCCGTCAGTCAGCAAGTCAAGAACCTGGAGTCCCGCTTCGACACTGCACTGCTGGTCAGGGACGGTCGCTCCGTGTCTCCCACAGCAGCGGGACGCATACTCTACGACGCCTGCCGTGACATTCTGGACCGGTTTGAGCACATGCATATGGAGCTCAAATCGATCGGACAGGAGATGGCGGGATCAGTTCGCGTGGCAACGATTTATAGCGTCGGACTCTACGAGATGTCCTTGGTGATTAAGACGTTTCTCAAGGCCTACCCGAAGGTAAATCTGCACGTTGAATACAGCCGGGCTACCCGGGTTTACGAAGACTGTCTTAAAGGTGCGGTGGATCTGGGAATTGTCACCTATCCGAGACCCAGGAAAGGGCTGCGCATTATCTCCCTGCCCGCCGACCGGCTGATCCTCATCTGTTCTCCGGAGCATCCTTTCGCCCGGCGGCGTCACATAGATATCCGCAGGCTGGATAGCGAAAACTTTGTCGCCTTTGAGAAGGATATCCCGAGCCGGAACGCCATCGATAAGATCCTGCAGGAGCACGGCGTTCGCGTTCGAGTCGTGACGGAGTTCGACAATATCGAGACCATCAAACGCAGCGTGGAAATCGGGGCCGGCGTTTCCGTCGTCCCCCTGCTGAGTGTCCAGAGAGAGGTCCAGGCCGGTAGTCTGATGCAATTGCGCTTCACCCGCCAAAACTTCTTCCGCCCGCTGGGAATCATCGTCAAGAGCAAGCACGCGCTGAGTCCCGCCGCGGAGAAACTTATCGAAATGCTGCAGCACCCTCAGTGATTATCGTCGAGCCCCCACGCGGCATGAAACCTCTCTGCATTAATGCCATCTAATAGAGTAGGTATCTTCCAGGAGGTGCCGTATGAGGAAGGGACTGATCATAGCTGGCTTTTCTCTTCTAACGCTTTTGGCTTCTTCGTTGACTGCGGAAGCCCGCGGGCGCTTCGGCTTCAGTTTCGGGTTTGGAGTGGGGCACCACGGGCCCTTCGGATATTATGCCCATTATCCCGGCTACTGGTATCCGGGCCCGTATGTCTATCGCCCTTACTTTTACCGAAGCTACTATCCTGTACCGCTAGGCGCTTATTATTATGCCCCCTACTACCGGTCCCGCGTGTATCGCACCTATGAGCCTGTCTACCGGCACGAAGGCCGCCGCCAGTCCAACTATGAGCCGCGGCGGTACTACAGGCATCGGTGAAAGAAGTATGGGTTGGCAGTCGGCAGCAGGCAGTTCCCAATTGATCGTATCGCCATTATTACACTGCCGGCTGCCGGCTGTATACAGCCTGCTTCTTTTGGCTTGACAACAACGGATGTGCTAGTAAGATTCGTATCCGGTGTCGGTTTAGGCATATGCTCCAGTCAACTTCTCAAATTCCAATTCAAGTTCATGCCATAGCCCGACACCAATCTGGCCTCTTCTTTTTTGTTTATTTTATTAGCCCCAACGGAGCCGGTGTGGGCTAAGCTCTCTTTGAGATTCCGATACTCGAGAAAGCCCGCACCGGCGACGGTCGCGGGCTTTTTCATTTTTTGGAGCAAACGCAATGATCATCTCGATGAAGCCTGGAGCCAGCAAAGAGCAGATCGAGCACGTCTGCGAAAAAATTCGTTCCTGCGGCTACGTCCCCCACCCGATCTATGGGGAAACCCGAACGGTAATAGGCGCAGTTGGAAGCGGAAACAACCGGTTAGCCCTTCAATCCCTGGAGGGAGCGCCTGGTGTGGAAAGCGTCGTGTCCATCCGGCAACCTTTCAAGCTCGTCGGACGGGAGCTGAAGCCCGACAAAACTACAGTCCCTGTGGGAGATATCGTCTTCGGTGGCGATCAATTCGTCGTTGTCGCCGGCCCTTGCTCGGTAGAGAGCAGGGCTCAGCTCATGGAAACGGCGTATGCCGTCCGCAGGGCCGGGGCCACGGTTCTCCGAGGGGGCGCCTATAAGCCAAGAACTTCCCCCTATGACTTCCAAGGACTTGAAGAAGATGGACTGAGGTTGCTTGCGGAGGCCCGTGAGGAAACCGGCCTCAAGGTTTGCACCGAAGTCATGACGCCCGAGCAGGTGGACTTGGTCGCGGAGTACTCCGACGTTCTCCAGATCGGGGCCCGAAACATGCAGAACTTCGCCCTGCTCAAGCGAGTGGGGAAGGCCACAAAGCCGGTCCTTCTCAAGCGAGGCCTTTCTGCCACAATCAAGGAGTTTCTGATGTCTGCGGAGTACATCGTGTGGCAGGGAAACACCCAGGTTATCCTCTGCGAACGTGGGATTCGAACCTTCGAAACCATGACACGCAACACCCTGGACCTCTCGGCGGTGCCGCTCATAGGAGAGCTTTCCCATCTTCCCATCGTCGTAGACCCGAGCCACGCGACGGGAAAGCGCTCGCTGGTCGGTCCGATGGCGAAGAGCGCCGTAGCAGCGGGGGCCGACGGTCTATTGATCGAAGTGCATCCGAATCCCGAGGAGGCCTGGTCGGATGGCGCACAGTCGCTGACGTTCTCTGAGTTCAACGGTCTAATGGAGGAGATCAAGCGCTACCTTCCGCTCGAGGGCAAGCACCTCTGATTCGGTGACAGGCGAAAAACCTGAGCCTTGCGCGGGTGGTTTTGGGGTGCCTCGGCCTGCCGCCGCACTCCAAAACGTGTCACGAATCAGCGTGGAAGCGGGTGCGGATAAACATGTAGAAGCCGGCCGTGGTCCGGAAGCACAGGACCGCCAGGAAGGCGCCCGCCAGAACATCAATCACGTAGTGATAACGTAGATACACGGTTGCCATAATTAACAGGGAGCCGATTGCCAGTAAGAAAAAACGCGACCTGGTCCGCCACTGGAACCCGAGACAGATCAGAACCAGGGTCATCATAGTGTGGCCGCTGGGGAAAGCATCACGCTGGGCCATGGCGCTGGCGATCGCATTGGACGCTCCTGACGGGATCGAATCTCCCGCATCCACGAACCACCGCAGGTAGGGAGTAAGCATCACACCGGGAAGTTCTCTGCCTATTTGTGAGTAATCGTGGAGCGTGAACCTGGGGCCGACTGCCGGGAGCAGGAAGTAACCGATGTAGGAGAGGATGAAACCATGGGCAATGGCAAACCGGAGCCGGTTGAAATTCTCCTTATCCTTACTGCGGTATAGCTCATATCCAATGGTCAGGAAGAAGACGTAAAAGAGTGAGTAGGCCACCTGTAGTGTTTCGGTGAAATACGGGTTGCTGAACCGCGCCAGCCAGGCCGTTGGATCCACTCTCAGCATCCACCTGTCGATTGCTATCAACAGCCAGTCGAAGTTCCTGCCTCCATAAATACCCAGAATCAGGAAATGCACTTCCTTGAAGCACACGAGCAACATCGGGATGGCATTCCAATCATGTAGCCAGCGAATCAGACCGTTGCCGCTCTTGTGCTGAAGGCGAGCGATCAACCAAGTATAAGCGAAGGCGATAAAGTTGACACCGATGAGCAACCCCCAATTGGGTATCCGGGGAGCGAAAACGAGAGTGATGAGAGAAAGCAACGCGATGAAGATGACTATGAGAATGTCGGTAGCGTTCAAACACCTGATCATGTGTGAGGTAATCTGGGGGCTGCGACGCTCATTCCGCCTTGAATCCTAACATCATCAAAAGCTCTTTTCAGCCTCAGAACGACAGCACTATGACCTAGCTCGGCCTGGCGGCGCAACAGAAACGGTTGCAAGCAATCGGTCTGGACAGACTCTTGACTGTGGTTTCAAGCAGGCAGCAAGCAGTATCTAACCCAGACGTTTTTTCTTTCCGGACTTTTACTGCCTGCTGCCTGCTTCTCTCCAGCTATATTTTTCTAGCGGCGACCAGAATCGTTTCCTGGAAGCGAAGGTAGCGCGGCTTAATAGCACAGCGCGGCAAAGCCGCAACCAAAAACTTGGGCAGTTGCCGCTCATCCCGGAGATAGCATCCTCTCAGGGACCAAGCGACGAACGCCACGGAGACACGGAGGTTCCTGTCACCCCCCGTCCTCTAGGGTGACAGTTTTTGGTTGCACTTCTCGGCTATCCCATTCAAATTTATTGTCTGTCGGGTTTCGGTGTGACGGCGGCGAATGGCAGATCACCGCCCGGACGGCTTATTTGAAGATATTCTGAAAAAGAAAGAGACACATGCGCAGAGTTGCGATCCTCCTTCCTGTAGCCCTGTTTTTCACTGCAGTCGCCTTTGGTCAGGTTGGCGCCAAGATCCTCAGCATCCAGGGCCGAGTCGAGGTTCAGCAATCGCCCTGGGCCCCTGCAAGTGTCAACCAAGTCTTGAATATCGGCGCGTCCATCCGTACCGGCGATCAAAGCCGTGCCGTTGTCCTCCTGGCCGATGAAACCCAGATCAAAATCAACAGCAACAGTGAGCTGACTCTTCGGGCGGTTCGTCAAACCAGCAGCCTGCTGGTGCGCGTCACGCAGGCTGCAGCCCAGCAGGATCAAAGCGCCCTGAACCTGCTCAAGGGCGAGGCTTGGCTCCGCGCCAAGCAGAGGCCGGCTAACCTCCGGATCGGCACGCCTGCCGTAACCGCTGCGATACGGGGAACCGAGTTCGATATCAAGGTCGCCGACGATGGCGAGACTGTGGCAACCGTGCTCGAAGGCACAATCGATTTCCGCAACGACCAGGGCTTCGTGCTGGTCAACTCTCGGGAGCAGGGCCGCGCGCGTGTCGGGCAGGCACCCACCAAGACCGTCCTTCTCAATCCGGAGGATGCCGTTCAGTGGACGCTTTTTTACACCGCCGCTGTAAGCCCGCGCGACTATCCCTTCCAGTTCTCATCTCCGGGCCAGGCTAAAGCAGCTCTGCCGGCCGCCACGGGAAATCCCGTCCGAACCGCAGAGCTTCAGCATGATGCCGGGAATCTCCAGGGTGCTCTCGCCGCCCTGCTGGGGACCAACACTCCGGAAGCTGCCGAAGTGCGAGGCTGGATTCTGCTCGAGCAGAATCGTATTCGCGATGCTGTCGAGCAGTTGAGGAGTGCGCCCGCGCAGTCACCCAGGGTTCGCCTCGGATTGTCGCTGGCCTATTACCGCCTCAATCAGTTTTCCGAAGCATATGGGTACGTACGCGATCCGGGCTCCGACAACCGATTAAGACTTCAGAAATCGCTGCTCGATTTGGTTGCCGGCGACACCGCGAGCGCCCGGGACCAGCTCGAGGCTGTCCCCGCGAACACCCCTTCTTACTCGCTCGTGCAGGGCATGCTTTCCAACCTCTACCTGACGCAGAACGACAAGAACAAGGCACTGGCTGCGGCCCAGCGCGCCATTCAAGCGGATTCATCCTCACCGTCGGCCTACTTGAGCTTGAGCCTCGTGCAGCAGAGCATGTTCGACTTACCCGGGGCCGGCCGTTCCGCGGAAAAGGCTCTCTCCCTTGATCCTCACTTTCTCCAAGCCCAGATCCAGTATGCAAAGCTGCTTTTCGGCTCCGGGAATAGCGGAAATGCAGAAGAGGTCGTCCGGCGTGCTCTGGCCTTGGCTCCTGAAGAATCCGCGGTTCATTCCACGCTTGGATTCATACTCCTCGGACAGGCTAAGACTAATGAAGCGCGCGCTCAGTTTGAAACTTCCCTCCTACAGGACAACACCCGCGGAGAGCCGCACCTGGGACTGGGAATCGCCTACATGCGCCGGGCGCGTTACACCGAGGCAGTCACGGAATTCATGGCGGCGGCGAGCCTGGAGCCGCGTATTTCCCTCTACCAGAGCTACCTTGGGAAGGCCTTTTACGAGCTGCGCAACTTCGAGCAGGCCTTCACCGCTCTGCAGGCAGCGAAGGATCTCGACCCGCGCGATCCTACTCCTAGCCTCTATTCGGGGATCTTTCAGAATGATCTGAACCGCCCCGGAGTTGCTGTTGATCAATTTGAGCAATCGATACGCCTGAACGACAACCGCGCAGTGTATCGCAGCCGGTTCGTGCTGGATGGGGATCTCGCAACGCGAAATGTCAACCTTGCGACGGCCTACAACAGGCTTGGGCTTTCAGAGTGGGCCAATCTGCAGGCTTTGAAATCCGATCTGACGGACCCCGCCAACAGCTCAGCGCACATCTTCCTCGCCAATACTTTTTTGAACCTGAAGGGACGGACGCTTGCCGCCGGAGGCGAGCTGTTGCTGGCGCGGCTTCTGCTGCCCGTGAATACCAATTCCTTCAACGCGTTCAATGAGTACACCACGCTGTTCGAACTGCCGCGCCGTTATTACACCTTGCAGGGAAGCGGAGGAAGCTTCAACACAGGGCAGGGGGAGCCTGACAGTCACCGGCGGCGCTCAGCGCTACGCCTTCAGCTCTAACCTGCAGTTCAACCAGACAGACGGCTTTCGCCCTGTCAACGACGACGGGCGCGATTACTCCGCAGTCAACTTCTTCAAGCTCGCCGTCACTCCGCATAGCGATCTGCTTTTCTCATACGTTCACTCGCAGACGAATGAGGGAGACCACGGAACGGGCGTCCCTCTCGTTTCTGAGCAAAACAGTCCGTCGCTCCGTTCTTTCATTCGGACCAACCGGGCCGAGATCGGCTACCACAGACAGTTCCGGCCGGGTTCGGAATTCGTGGCGATCTTCTCGGGGCAGACCACTGACCAAATCACCAACGACAGCGTCAAAACGATTATCCTCCCAGGATTTCCCCCGGAGGACCTCGGCTCGCGTTCCTCGCACAGCACGCCGAACCTGGAAGTGCAGGCAGCTCACCTGCTCAAGATCTCGAAGTTCCAGTTCCGCTATGGAATGGACATCTTCGAAGGACGCTCGCGGGATCAGGGCTCGTACTTCTTCAAGACTCCCTACGAAGGCTACTGCGATACTCTCTTGTGCGTCAGCACAAATGAACCGGAGAGGATGAAGGTTCGCTTTAAGACCGTCTTCATGCAATCCGACTACGTCCTCAGCAAAAAGCTGCTATTTACCGTGGGCCTCAATTACGACTGGGCAGACTACAAGCTCAGCGCCGGCGAGTACGACCATCCGATTTCCAAATGGAACCCGCAGGCCGGATTCATGTTCAGTCCGTTCGACTCCACGGCCATCCGCTTCGCAGCCCTGAAAGTGCTGCAGACATCACAACAGGAACGGTTGGTGCCCACACACCTGGAAGGATTCCCGATCAACCAGAACGAGGCGACGCTGACGGAGAGCGCCGGCTACAATATCGGCTGGGATCAGCGCTTCGGAGGCCGATCTTTCCTACGAACAACAGCCTTCAAGAGGGACCGCACCATTCCTGTTCTCGGAACTCTGCCATCGGGGGATGAGGGACAAGTGGACTTCTTTGGAAATCTTTACGGTGCCAGCGTGACGTTCAATCAATTCCTGACAGAGCGTTGGACCTTGGTTCCGTCCTACTCGCTGACGCATAGCAGCGATACCTTCGGCATCCGGCACGACCACGAGGCCAATCTGGGATTCTTCTACATCCACCCGCGCGGCATCTTTGTGGGCGTTCAGGGGAATTACCTGAACCAGCACGGGATCTACATTGGGAGCCCCATGTCAGTCAGCGTCTTTACTACCAACGTCTCGCTTTCCTATGAGTTTCCCCGCAAAATCGGGCTCGTTTCGGTGCGCGTGAACAACCTCACCGATCGAAGGTATTCGTTTCTTGTGGATCCGCTGGCCCTGGATCAGCGCATTCCGAAGCGCCAGATTCTTGTCCTGCTCCGTCTTAATTTCTGATCATGGCGCCGCAGATTGCTGAGTTTTCCGCTGCCTCGATCCGATTTCTTCATGAGTGTTCGAGTGTTTTGTGTTTTGCAGCGGCTCCATTATTTCGGGCAGCCTTTCCGCAAGTTTCTGATAGAATCTTGCTAACGCCCAGGCGATTCCCGCATCAGACGTTGGAGGAAGATATGTGCCGCGCATCCCTCGCTTTTACTCGGAGTTCGCCAAGGAAACGCGCCGCACATGGGCGCGCCTGCTGCGCAAGAGTTTTGAAGTGGACCCCATGCTGTGTTCCTGCCGCGCCGAGATGAAGATTGTCTCCGTTATTACTAAGGCACGGGTCGTCGATCGCATCCTGCGGCATCTGGAGGGCGAGCGCTGCAAAGCCCGAGATCCCTTGGAATCCCGCGCACCGCCCCGGCCTGCAGCACTTCCCCTTTCATAACGCGACCACGGTTATGCGAGATGCAACTGCCGCCTGGCATCCCGCCCCGCTCGAAGTGCGCGCAGGCGGTGCTCGGGATTTCTGGTCTGTTGGGCAGCAGGGCAGGATATTTCTGCTCCCGGCCCGATCAAGCGGGAGAGGTGGTGAAGTTGCTGCGGGACGGCGAACCGCGGGTCGAGGTGCGTCTCTTCGCGGGGGACAAGCCGGCTCTCGAGATTGCTGTCTGGATGCTGCAGCCCGGTGAGCATCGGCTGGTGGCCCGCCGGCTGCGAGATGTCCTTTCCCGTGCTGGAAGACTGGCACCCAGTGAAGCCAGGCATCCCTTGATCGGAGATGATCACTGAGATTTCCTGTTCCGACAGAATGCGGAGCGCCGGGTGCGAGTGGTCACCGAGATATCGACGAGCAGAATCGTTGGAGTCTGTGTCAGCAAGGGCCTTTGAGCGATAAAGTCCAAAGGCCCTGTCGAACGAGGAGTGAGGGAAACTCATTGAGGAGGAATTCCCTCATCTGGAGGGGTTATCTTCTACTTCTTTATATTATGCTCCGAATGATCCTTGTTTCAGAGAAGTGGCTGGCTGTTTATTTCCCCCCCTTTACTTTCACATGTGAATGTTTCCCTGCTGCTCCCTGCAGTTGAAATCCATCAATTCCCGGCATGTAGACTTCGGACAAGTAGTACTGATCGCCAGCCTTATCGAAGACAATCAGCGCATCGTTTTCGCTCCTCGATGAGAGACGCGTCGTAAAAGGCAAGATCAGACCCTTGCCGGTGACTGCGTTTCTGATTACAAGCTCCTCCATCTGGAGATTTGTCTCTATCCGGTACTTACCGGCGGGTAATTCATTGCCCGCTGCTTTGAACGGGAACTGAATATCCGCGACCAACGCCTCAGCATAAGCGAGACTGCATCCTATGCCGAGAGCAAGTAACGCCACAGCTATCACAGCTGACCTTAGCTTTGTCATACAACACCTCCTGCCATTCATTTGTTTTTGTTTAGGGACTTCCTACCTATACCCAAGTTAACTTTTCGAAACATCCGTCAATCTGGAGGCAGGATTCAAACAACGGGCATTGCAGCCAGTAGTGTGAAATCCTGAGCTCTCCTCATCAAGATACGTACCAATCCAAAATCGTTACGGACGTTTGGGCGGATAGAGTCCTTCAGAGATTAAAACTCTGTCGGAAATTAAGCTGGATATGAATGCGGATCGTCGGTTGGGCGAAGAAAGAGCGCGAAGATAGCTGAACCGCGTGGGCTGCAAAGGTAAGGTCCCGAAAAAAACCTCCTTAGGTTTTCTTGGTTGGGTTGCGGCCGTGAGGCCGCACTGCGATCTCAGCGTCTCTGCGGTAAAGTTTTTTATCGATCTCGTTGACTGGGCTTCGCCATGATCCGATTCAGGGCGGCTTCCATTAAAACGCATAACGGGCCCTTGAGACCATAAGCCTCAAGGGCCCTTTCGGAGGAGGGAGAGAAACTATTTTAGGAGAAGTCACCTCGCTTCATTAAGTGCCTACTCTCTATTACGCCACAGATGACTCATGTTACAGTGCAGAACGGGTTTCGCGACAGTATTCCATGCGCCGAGGGCGCACTCATGCGCATGAAAATGTCGCTCGCTCTAACTTGGTGAAGGATAGGAGTAACTGACCTCTTTTCATGCTATTTTCGGAGCAGTTAAATAAAATGGAGCTATGCATTTGACTCCAGTAAGGACTGCCTGAACGGTCCGGTCTGAGCCAGATGAGCCTTTGCGAATCTTCGCGCCTTTGCGTCCTTGTGGTGGGGTTATAAAAAACCACCGCAAAGGCTCAAAGACGCCAAGAATCGCCAAGGATTCCTTTCAGCCCAGGTTGGGGTCGTAACATCGCTAGTTACTGGAGTCATGTGCACACCCCCAAAAATAAAAAATAGGACATGGACCCAAGCAGACTTACATCCATCGAAGAATTATCGGTTCGAAAGATGCGTATTAGTTAGCGTGCATCCATGTCCTATTGAGCCGTTGAGCCGTTGAGATCAGCGGCGGCGATAGAAGCCTCGCCCGAAATGTACTCTTGGAACCACGTAGATCCCAGGTCCGAAGCCGTAATAGCCGTAATACCCAAAATAACCGGGAGGCGGGTAGCCGCTCCAGTAATAGGGTGGGTAATAATAAGGTGGCGGATAAGCATCGCCACGGAAAGTCCGCGGCGGATTGCGAAGCGTGCCTCTATCATTGTAGTCTTCCTGAGTGACCGGCCTGAACGCCTGCTGGCTTTGCTGTGTTGAGATCGTAACCGGGTCTACTAAACGGAAGGTCAACATCGTTTCAGGATAGATCTCTGTGGGCCGGCCGCGCGTGGTCAAAACTCCAGCCACCCCGGCAACAGCTCCGGCCGCTGCTCCGATCGCAGCACCGCGACCGCCTCCTGCCGCCGCGCCTATAGCCGCGCCGATTCCCGTCGCGGCCCCGATTCCCTCTGCGTCGAGCCCGCGCGAAGTACCACCCGAACTCTGCATGAGTTCCGTGCGTATAGGCATCTGCCGGCCATCTACCAAGATCAGCTCACCCAACTCCATTGCCAGCTGGGACACTCCCTGCACTCGACCGGCGTTCTGGGCGGCGGCAACCCGGCCTTCCACGGTCTGGCCTCGCCGTGCGACTACCCATCCCTGAGCAACGAGCGGCTGTTCTAGCACCGTGGTAAAAACATCACCAGGCCTGTTTCTATCGCTTGACAGCAGTTCAGTGGTTCGTACTGTGATCAAAGTCCCTGCTGGCAGGGTTAATTCCGGCGGTGCTGATTGGTTCGAATGCGGAGCGACCTGAGGGTAGGCCCCCTCATTGGGTGGAGCCTCTCCCGGCTGGCTTTGCGCTAGCGATAATGGCAAGGAACAGAAGCATACCGCCAAAACCAACGCGCCCAAAACTCGATATCCCATGTTCTCTTCCCCTCGTTCCGAGCCAGCTTCCTTTTTTCGGAAACCGGCTCTATTAGGGCTCAACAAGTTAGATAGCGAAGGAACGGGAAAGTTTCATCCTGTAGTTTTTTCTCCTTACTGTCGGCGGGCGTTCGACGAGCAGTTGTTGATCATGGTGAAAGCACTCCGAACTCCGCCGGAAGCGATGCCGGTGATATTCCTTTGCATTGTGTTCGTCACGACTCAATCTATATCCGTACCTATTCACATGTGAAATGGTGTCTGGGTGGGCGGGGAAGGGGCAAACCCGCAGGAAACGGGGTCCTGGCTCTGCTAAGATTAGGCACTGCTGGCCGTTACTGTGCCAGCAGTCATTTCGAGAGGAAGCCGATGAGATTCGTAATCCGCTTTGCGCTTGTGTCGATCGCGATCGCCTTCGTCCTTTCCGTTGGACCATCCGTCGCGGGCCAGGAGAAGCCTTCGAAAAAAGATCTCGCGACGCTGAATAAGCTCAATTCCTCTCTCCAATTTCTTGTGAGGAAGGTAAGACCGGCCGTCGTACAGGTTCTTACCACCGGGTATGCCCCTGTTCAAGGGGACACTCCCGGCTTGGTGGCAACGCAGCGGGGCACCGGCACCGGCGTTATTCTTGATCCTGACGGATTCATTGTGACCAACGCGCATGTAGTTGAAGGCGCCCAAAGGGTTCAAATTCTGCTGGCGGCCAGCGTGGAGGGATCCGACCAAACGGAATTTATTCTAAATCCGCGCGGCAGAACCGTATCGGCACGCATCGTAGGTGTGGATACGGAATCTGATCTTGCGGTGTTGAAAATCGAACAGAAAGGGATGCCCTTCCTACAATTGGCCGATTCCTACAAGGTGTACCAGGGTCAGTTGGTGCTTGCCTTCGGCAACCCGTTGGGGCTGGAGAATTCCGTGACTATGGGAGTTGTTAGCTCCGTGGCACGACAGATTCGCCCGGAAGATTCCGTGATTTATCTACAGACCGACGCTCCCATCAATCCTGGCAATAGCGGCGGTGCACTGGTGAATACGGAGGGGAAGGTTGTCGGCATCAATACCTTTATTCTATCCCAGTCGGGTGGAAGCGAGGGGCTAGGTTTCGCCATTCCCAGCAACATCGTGCGCAATGTCTATCAGCAATTGAAGAGTGACGGGCACGTGCATCGCGGCCAAATCGGGGTGCAGGCGCAGACTATTACACCCACCATGGCTGCAGGCCTGCATCTTTCTAGGGATTGGGGGGTCATTCTTGGAGATGTCACGCCTGATGGGCCCGCAGACGAGGCGGGACTGAAAGTGGGAGACTTAATTATGACGATCGACGGCAAGACCGTTGAAAACTCGCGCCGCTTTGACGTCACCATTTACCAGCACGCCTTAGGCGATGCCGTTACACTCGAGGTCCAGAGAGGCTCAGAAAAACTCACAAAGGTCGTTAAAATTGCAGAACGACTCAACGATCCCTTCCGCTTCCTGGATATGGTGAGTGAGAACAACCTTATATCCAAGCTGGGTATCTTTGCGCTTGAATTGAATGAAAAAACTGTTGATATGCTTCCTCCCCTGTTCATTTCAAACCACAATGATCATTCCTCGCAGCCTTTTAAAGGCTCCGTCTTCGTTAAGAGCGTTTTGGAGGCAGGAAGTCTCAGCGTACAATGCCAGATATTCTGTCAGATTCCAGGATCCAGTTCCGCAGATATCCGCGGCGAGCTGTAATACTCCGGCCACCCGCACATTTCTCCATAAGAGTAAACACTGAATCGCGGCCAGTTCCGTTGCGGTCATTCATTCCGCCCTGAAACTTTTGTTGGTCCCAAGGATCTAAGGAGTCGGCAGTTGAAAAACTCGGGATTCGGGTAAAACGGGTACCTGGAGGTGAATATGTTTAAAGGAAAAGGGAAGCTGCTGATTGGGATGTTTCTCCCAATTCTATTGTTTGGTCTGGCTCAGCTTGGGGTGGCTTCAGTCCCCAAGAATGCTGCTCAATCCGGATTGACCCAAAAATCCACGGGACTGGCAGACAAGGTTCGGCACGAGCTGGTGATGCTCCCGTACTACGGCGTGTTCGACAACCTGGCCTTCTCCATTGAAGGCTCAGATACCGTCGTGCTCACGGGTCAGGTCACACGGCCTGTCTTGAAGTCTGATGCGGGAGCGGTTGTGCGTAAGGTCGAAGGCGTGGGAAAGGTGGTGAACAATATTGAGGTCTTACCTCTCTCGCCCTTTGATGACTCCATTCGTTTGGCCGCATATCGGGCTATTTTCTCAAAGCCCGGCTTTGAGAGATATGCCATTCAAGCCCTCTCCCCGATCAGGATCATCGTCAAGAATGGGAACATCACTCTCGATGGCGTGGTGAGCAGCCAGATGGACAAAATAATGGCTGAAATGGCTGCCAGGTCTGTTCCCGGGAGCTTTGGCGTGACAAACAACCTCGCCGTCGCCTAGTTAGTGATCAGTGAGGGGGCCGACAATTAAAGAGGCGGATTGCCCGGCCCTGGGCCGCCCACGAGTGAATTGTCCCCAGACGGGTCTACTTTCCCAGGTTGTCGTTCCCCAAAACTCAGGCCGACCGTTTTGTGGGGGATTGCGATGCTCGTTTTGCCTCGCTCCGTACTCTCTCTATTCGCGCGAGGAAACACTTCGGCGCATGCCGAGGTGTACGATCTGCCATCTCCGGCCGCGACATGCTTGCATTATCCTCTGGGAATTTTGGCGAATGACAGCGTACCGTCTGCGGGAGGAGTTAGCCGACAAGGTGAAGCTGCGGGAGAGGATCCGCGAGAAACTTGCGGAACTGGAAAAAGAGAATTGGGAGCATCTGAATCCGGCCGAGCCGGAAGCCCATATGATGAGGAATCAGGAGGGAACGCGCCTGGCCTATAACGCGCAAGCCGTCGTGGAAGCTCAGTCTGGGATCATTGTGGCGTCCGACGTGTCGAGGGATCCGAACGACAGGTTCCAATTGGTTGGCATGCTGCAACAAGTACAAGAGACTCTAGGGCGCGTAGCCGAGGAAACGGTTGCGGACGAAGGCTGTTTTTCCGGCGAGCAGTTGACAGAGGCAGAGAAGGCACAATACCCGGTGATAGTAAACCTGGACACTGCTAACCGGCAGGAGAAAGCTGCAGGTGAATACCACACCTGGCAATTCACGTACGACGAGGCGAACGATTGCTGCATCTGGAGAGCGAGTGCTGCAAAGCCCGAGATCCCTTCGAATCCTGCGCGCCGCCCCGATAGATAGTACTTTAGAGGAGAAGGACAAGTAAGACGATCGGTCCTTGCCGTTCATCTACGGCTCGGGGTAATAAAGGTACAGCTTCGATTTGCGCTCGCTCTGTCCGAGGTACACCGTGCCGTCCGTTCCGAGCGCCGCGCAATCGATGACGTAAGCCTGCCAGGAGTAGTACGGGCGGCGGTTCACATCGATCATGCCCAGCAGCTGATAGGTCCCGCCCGCCGGGTCATAACTGAACAGCTGCGCCATCTCGTCTTCATCGCCGCCGACGCCGTAGAGCTTTCCGTTCCGCGCCAGCACTAGCGCGCGGAGACGGTACCGATTGAGCGGTTTTCCGAGATTCCGGGCGCGCAGTTCCCTGGGGTCGAGCCGGAACAGGTAGCCATCGGAAGTCCCACCATAGAGAACGGCCCCGTCTCCCCCCACGGCCCAGGCGTCCACACGATTGTATGGTTCCCGGCCCGGCACGCCTGGTACCGTGATATCCAGCTTGCGCAATGTCCCGCTGGAAGCGGAAAACTGAAACAGCCGCCCGCCTTCGCCCGCCGTGTAAGCGTTGCCTTCGGCATCGATCGCGATCGCCCGGCCGATGTTCTTCTCTTTCTCGAAATTCTCCCCCGGCATCTGGTGTTCGGCAACTTTCCCGTGGACGGCGAACCTGCCGCCGTCGATGGCATAGCTGAAGAAGTGCCCGTTTGGCCTGGTCAAACCGTAGATCGTGTTCCTGCTGCGATCGATCGCCAGCGCCGAGATGCTCTCGCCGGAAACCGGCGCGCCCAGGTCCGCTACCGCCACAGGTTTCAGTATCTGCGGCACGCTCTCCGACTCAGGCCTCGGCTGCTCGTATTTCAACAGATGGCCGCCGGGCGCCGTTCCTATATAGACATTGCCCGCCCGCGAGATCACCAGCGATCCCTCGACCGTGGACACACCCTCGAGAAACCCCAGCGGAAGCACGTACCCATGCACCGGATCGAGCAGAAACAGGTGGCTGCGTTTTCCGCTGGTGGCGCCATACAGCTTCCCATCGGGCGCCACCGCCAGCGCCCGGATGGCAGATTCGTCCGACGGAATCACGTCCACCGGAGGGTACCCCAGGTCGCGCAAATCGATCCGTACCTGCTTCACGACCGAGTGGTCATATCCGGCCTCGCGTTGCGCGGCCGCGGGAAGCGAGATTAGAGCGACAAGTACTCCGAGCCACCAGTACTTCATCATCCTCTTCAGCATGGTTTCACCGTGGTCGATACATCAGCAGGGCGAGACGGTAGTACACGCTGCCGACTTTACCTGCCGCTTCGATCGGCTTCCCGGCCTCCGGCCGCACCTCGATGGCGCCGACGAGGTAGATGGTGCCGTCCGGGCCGGTGTCGGCCGCGTTGGTGCCGAGCACGCGCCTGCCGTCTGCCAGCAGCATTTCGCCCAAGTCCTCTCTTCGGCCGGTGTTCAGGTCCCAGGTAACCAGGTGCGATGTCGCCGCCCCTGCGCTTCCACCGTAATCGAATTCCCGGCCCGCCGCCCCGTAGTAGAGCTTCCTGTCATGGCCGAGCGTCAGGCTCAAGGTCGCGTACGGGATTTCGCGGCTCTCGCCGAAGGAGGGGATCGACAGCTGCCCGAGACGGCGCACCTCGTTCGTGCGAGGATTGAACGAGAACAGGATCGTGGCGCTTTCCTCGACGCCAAAAAACTGCCGCGTCTGCCGGTCCCACACCACCGTGCGCCAGGCGGTTTCGGATTTCAGGTAGTCGCGCCCGAGCGAAATCCCTTTCGCGCGGATCGGAAGACGGACCGGCAGTTCCTGAATGTCGTCCGAGCGCGGATTGTAGCGGAAGACCTGCCCCTGGCCGAAGCTGCCGTAGACATTTCCCTCGTCGTCGATCCCAAGCGTGCGGCAGATCGATTCGAAATTGTTGATGCGCCCTTTGTCGACGGATCGCCGCGTGCCGACGTCGTAGTACACGAAGTGCCCGCGCGGGTGGGTGAGGCCATAGATGCGGTTGAACAGCGGATCGTACGCGCCCGTGTTCACACCCTCGTTCCGGACCCCCAACCCGAAATCCTCGACCCGGCCGGTCTTTGGGTCGAACGCCATCCAGTGCGCGCCAGGGTACCCTTCTTTGGTGGCGAACCGCACGTAGTTCCACCACAACCCGGCATGCGTCCCGAAGTAGATCCGGCCGTCTTTCCCTTCGCCGAACTTGGCGTGGATCTTCGATTGCGGACCGCGCTTCAGGTGCGACTCGCCGCACAGCTCGGTCAGGTTCCCGACATCGCGCACGCGGCCGGTCTTCGCATCGTAGTAGACCAGGTGGCCGTCACCGCCGTGATAGGCCAGTCCGGCATAAACCTTCCCGTCGCTCGCTGCATACAGCGCCGCCCAGTTGCCGTCCATCTCATGCAGACCGGGAAACACCCGGTGATCCACCCGCACGGTTTGCGACGCGGCCATTCGTGCCGGCACGAGCAACGCGGACAGCATGAGGAACCGCAATATCCAGTTCACCACTCTATCACCGCCACCGAATAGGTCTTCACAGAAACGGCGAAGCTGACCTTCGATCCATCGCTCTTCATCCCGGCCGTTTGCGGCTCGGCCGCATCGGGCGAGTAGATGCGAATTCCTTTGGCACTCTTCCCCGCGGGAATCCGGCAAGTGACCGCGACGGGTTCCAGGGCGGGCGTTTTCCTGGCATTGTAGTTCACCAGGTGCACCATCATCCGACGGTTCGCCGGTTGCTCCACCACGTTTGCGACGAGGTAAGCGGGCCCGCTCACCTCCACCGGGATGTCGTCCCGGGCAGCCCAGCGCACGCCGTCCGTGATGTCCAGGGGGTTTTTCGGCAGTTTCCAGAAGCGGGGATCGACATGGAAGAACTTGCCGAACTCCGGGAGCGGGCCGTCGAAGCGCACCGCCGGAATATAGACGACCCGGCCTCTCTCAAATTCCTTCCGTACCGGGGCGCCTCCAATCTCGACCGTGACTACCTCCTCTTCGTAGTCACGCGCCGCCGGCTGCGTGTCGATCAGGCCCTTAAGGCCGGGCACGACGCGCAACCTTCGCCACTGGTCGTACCGGCCTGCCTGGCCTGTAGCGACCAGCCCGCCGCCGCCGGCGACGAACTCCCGAATCGACGCGAGCTGCGCGTCGCTGAGGCATTCCGTCTCGGGCAGCACCAGCACTTTGTATTTCGATAGATTCTCCAGGTGCTCATCGAAGATCAAGTCAAACGGAATTCGCCCCTGGATCAACGCCTGCTCAATCAGGATCGTCGATAGCTGGACGTTGCGCTGGTTGTAGGTGATCGAAGGATACGAGCGCAGCACCGCGACGGTGGCGACGTCCTGCGAGCCGGTGAACAGGTCGCGATTCTTTCGGTAGAAAGCAATATAGCGCAGCATCTCGGGGCGGAGCGGGGCGGTGCCGGCGAAGCCGATGGTTTGATTGAACGCCAGTCCCTCCGCCATCGCAACCGGGTTTTCTGAAATGTAGGTCATCAGCACGTTCCGATAGGTCCGGGCCAGCTTGTAGCTGCGGATATGCGAGAGCAGCCGGCCGTCGGCGCCAAAGCCCGGGTCAACTGATTCTTCCGTCCAGAAGGCTTGTGTCGACTTGAGAAGTCGCGAGTGATCGATACCCGCTTCCCAGGCCCGGTTGCCGCCGGTGATGCCGTGCGGGTTCACCTCGATGACCACCTCGGGATTCATCGATTTGGCATAGACTGCCATCTGCCGCAATGCATCTGCCATCACCTGGCAGCGGTAGTCGATCCACTCCTGGATGGCAGGATCGTAAATGACCTGCATCCGGGACGGAGTGTTGTGTTCGTTCCACTCGGGAGGGTTGACGAAATCGACGTTCTCGAATCCGAAGCGTTCTTTCCGCTGCTCCGGCGTGTACTTGTGCTTCAGGAAATTGCGGAACCCGCGCGTGCAGGTTTTGTCGTGGCAGGAATCGGGTTCCGGGTTGAGGTCGAAGTTATCGAAATGGATGAAGTCGGTTTTGACTTCTTCGACGGCGTACCGGACGATCTTCTTGAGGTAGTCGAGGTACTCCTGGTTCGCGAAGCAGGGACGGTAACGGTAGGACTGCTGATAGCCGTAGGTGAGCAGGATGGGCCGGCCGCGCGCGTCCCGCTGGATCCAGTTCTGTGCCCGCGGCTCCTCGGCGAAGAATGTCTCGTACATCATGCTGTTCCACTGGATGTAGGTGTCGATCTTGAGACCGAGGCGGTGGGCAATTTCCGCCGTGTGTTTGGTCTGTTCCATCCCGGGCATCTCGGCGGCCATGCCGAAGCCTTTGTAGAAATGGGTGTGGAACACCTCGATCCCCTGCGCCTTGAGCCGGCGCAGTGCATCCTCGCTCTCCGCGAGTTCGTTCTGCTCGCACGCATCCAGCCGCTGCCCGCCGCGCCGGACAACAAAAATCGTGGGCTCGTGGTTGCCGCCCGCGTCGATGAGCCCGTTCTCGATCCACTTCGCCTGCGGCAGGTCCTGCGCGATCGCGCCCGCCGCGACGGCAATCATAAAGGCCAGTGCACGCATTCTCATGAGTGTTCACCCAAGCAGGCGGAGATACTGATCCGCCGTCCAGGTCCTGGCAGTGCGGCGGAGACGTATCGCCGATGCCGCGGACGTTCACCGAGACCACGATGCGGCCCTCGTGCGCCATGCGCTCGAGGATGCCGAATTCCATCCCGTCTTCTTTCCCTGCCGGATTCGGAGGCGTAGAGGATGATGCGTTCCGGGATTCGCCGTTCCGGCAGGAACACCGAGGCGGGAATGTAAATGCCCGGCTCGGACAGGAAGTTCATCTTATAGGTGAAATAAGCGGCCCTTTGGAATCCAGAGTCGGCTACGACTTCTCCCCAACTTCTGAGAAGTGGTGTTGAACGAAACCGCTGCGCGGTAGCCGGTGCTAAACGCTGGTCGTGCTCGTGTTAACCGCTTTCCCCTTCCAACGATTGTTCCGCCGCTTTCCTTCAGGCCCTTGA
>Ga0315277_10002419_pt1 | contig 26077 bp, 24 predicted proteins | sample YL17G05_15_MG_FD_203695 | JGI IMG/M metagenome (GOLD analysis project Ga0315277, IMG submission 203695) | Sediment microbial communities from Yellowstone Lake, YNP, Wyoming, USA - YL17G05_15 | ecosystem: Environmental > Aquatic > Freshwater > Lake > Sediment | place: USA: Wyoming | collected... | reverse complement strand
AATTGGCGCTGTCTTTGCAGTGATTTTTGCCTGGTTCGCCATTCTGCTGACCGGTCGATACCCGAAGGGGTTATTCGACTACGTTGTTGGAGTTGGTCGCTGGTGCCTGAGGGTTAACGCCTACGCATTCCTGCTGGTGACCGACCGCTATCCGCCATTCAGCCTGGCTTCTGTCTAAAATTGTGAGATGTGTTTTATGTAAAATGCGGGGACCAGCTGCCGCATTTTACATAAAAAAATAATTAATCACCAGATCAAAGTAAATTAGAAGGAAAACTCATGAAAGCAATTGTCTACACAGAATACGGATCACCTGATGTTCTTCAGCTCAAAGAGGTAGAAAAGCCTACGCCCAAGGATAATGAGCTACTGGTCAAAATCCATGCCACCACTGTAACCATCGGCGACACGATCATGCGCAGCCTCAACCTGCCCGTCCATGGCTGGCAGAAGGTCATGGGGCGGATGATTTTAGGCTGGAACAAGCCCAGGCGTTCCACCCTGGGCATGGAACTGGCCGGGGAAATCGAAGTCATCGGCAGGAAAGTGACCCGCTTCAAGACTGGCGACCCGATTTTTGCATCGACCTTCGGAGTGAATTTTGGCGGACATGCCGAGTACAAATGCCTGCCCGAAAACGGGGTGTTGGCGCTCAAACCGGCCAATCTCACCTACGAGGAAGCCGCCGCCGTCCCAGGCGCGGGGCAGACAGCTTTTCACTGTCTCAACAAAGGAAAAATCCAGCGCGGGCAAAAAGTCCTGGTCTACGGCGCTTCTGGAGCGGTAGGGACTTTTGCGGTACAGCTTGCCAGGCACTACTTTGGAGCAGAAGTGACCGGAGTATGTAGCAGTACGAATTTGGAATTGGTGAAATCTCTGGGCGCAGATCAGGTTATCGATTACACCCGGCAGGATTTCACCCAAAGCGGCGCAATCTACGACGTGGTTTTTGACGCCGTCGGAAAACTACTCCCTGCGCAGGGCAAAAAGGCGCTCAAACCCGGCGGCGTCTACATCAACGTCCACGCCGACTCAGACGGCTGCGATAAGCTCGAAAACCTGCTCGCGCTCAAAGAACTGATCGAGGCGGGCAAGCTTAAACCGGTCATAGACCGGGTTTATCCGTTGGAGCATATCGTCGAGGCGCACCGCTATGTCGAGCAAGGGCATAAAAAAGGCAACGTCGTTATCACGGTAGGAATTACCCACAAAAAACAAGGAGAGAAAAATGACTGATCGAAGAAAAACTGTATTGATTTTAGGCATGACCTCATTGTTTATGTTGAGCCCATTGGCGATGAGCCTTTTTTGGCATCCAATCCCCCTTTTTCAAAATCTCGGTTTCGAGAGGGAATCAATAGCACCTGCATTAGCGTGGATACTCGCGACGATCACTGCAATCGCCTATGTTTTATACACAATGAAAGTCATTCCTATGGTCTTGGTTAAACAGAAAGAAATCTCGTGGTTTAAACTCCTGGGGATTCTCTCGGCGTTGGCCGCCATTGTCGAAGAAGTCTTTTTTCGGCGCTGGACCATGGATATGCTCATGTCGAGAGGTGTAACCCCTATCCTCCAGGTCATCATTTCCGGCATTGTTTTTGGATTAGCCCACTACAGTTGGATTCTTGCCAGGGGCGACTTCAAATTTGCGATTCCGGCGATCCTCTCGACATCCGTTCTGGGGATCTTTCTGGCCATCATATATCTCGTAGGCGGGCGCAACTTAGGACCGTGTATTTTTGCACACGGAATCATAAATCTTATCATCGAACCGTGGCTGATGTTGTCTTCAGTCTCAGGTAAATGGCGTCGTAGCTCCAAGACTAGCGTATAGTGGCCCTACAGCTGACCGGATATGGTTTTGTGTTTTTCACTGGTTATATATATACGCTGCCCAAGTGTTGTCATCTGGGATAACACGGACTCCTCTCTATAACTGGCTGAAATACTCACCCTATATGATCATGGCTGTAATCGTGGTCTTGATCTGGAAACCTCAGAAATTGAGCAAACCGCAGAAAACATTAGGTTTTATTGTGAATAAGAGCGATAAAAGTAATAACGTCCACGAAGATCGCTAGAATATGGAATATTAATGAAAGATTCGGTTTACGTCATGGCACTAAATACACAAGAGGCAACATCCCCAGCGTAGGCTAGACGTATATCCAATGAGGAGTAAAAATGACAAAGAAGAAGATTAAGCAACTTTCAATTAAACCATTCTTACGAAAGGTGATTAGTATTATGCTAACCATACCTGTTGTTTTACTTGTTTGTGTAATTTTTCTTATAGGTGTGCTGATGGCATGCAGTCCCGGAAAACCCGAACCTTTTCTAGACGAAAACGGAAAATCACTCCCTGGCAGTATTTCAGAAAAAATCTTTGTCAATATCAACGGTGTTCAGCAAGGAATGATCATCAAGAGCAAAGATATAAGGCATCCAGTGCTGCTCTACGTTCATGGGGGTATGCCTGATTACTTCCTTACACAAAAATACCCAACCGGTCTTGAAGATTATTTCACAGTTGTTTGGTGGGAACAGCGCGGCGCTGGTCTCTCTTACAGCCCTGATATTCCAGCAGAGACAATGAATTCAGAGCAATTCATCTCTGACACGCTGGCGGTAACGAATTACTTGCGTTCCCGCTTCGGCAAAGACAAAATCTATCTTATGGGCCATTCGGGTGGAACCTTCATTGGTATCCAGGCCGCCGCAAGGGCGCCGGAATTGTACTATGCCTATATTGGTATAGCACAGATGTCGAACCAGTATGAATCCGAAAGGCTGGCATACGAATACATGCTTCAACAGTTTAAAGACAATGGAAACAATGAAATGGTTCAAAAACTTGAAGCAGCGCCGGTCACCTCGACCAGCGGCATACCCAAAGCGTACCTTTCGCTTCGTGATGGGGCGATGCACAGCCTTGGTATTGGTACCACTCATGATATGAAATCAGTAATTAATGGCATCTTCTTTCCATCGTTAACTTTCCGAGAATACACGTTGAAGGAAAAGATAAATTTGTGGCGCGGCAAATCTCAATCAGGTGTTAGTTTCAATTGGGATGAGATAACAGCCACGGATTTGACCACACAAGTTACAGAGTTTGAAATTCCTGTTTATATCTTGGCTGGCCGCTACGATTATACAGTCAACTATGATCTGCAAAAGAATTATTTTATGAAGATCAATGCTCCGAAAAAAGGTTTCTATACATTTGAAAACTCAGCTCACAGCCCATTGTTTGAAGAACCGGAAAGTTTTATTGAGATTATGGTCAATGATGTACTAAATGGAAACGTAAATCTTGCCGACAAATGATCAAAATGAAAGACATGTTCTTCACGGGACTTGCTAGAGGAAAGAAATACAGCATTGAAATGCCCATACAAAAAGCTACAAGAAGTACCTCGATAATTACTTTAGCAAACTGTAAGACAATGAGGCCGATGAAAGATAAGATGAAAATACCCGACAACCGGGAGAACCTCATCACATTTAGCAAACGGACGAATTACACAAAATCTGGAACAACAGAAAGAAGGAAAAAATGAAAAAGATCTTTACATTCACAATCATATTGTTGGCACTGATAGCCTGCACCGTGGCGGTCCGGGCAATTATTGGGTACTTTTCTGTTACTCAGGCGACATCTGATTCTACTGCGACGGACATACCTCAGGCGAGTATACCAAACCCAGCTTCGGTCTATTGCAAGGAGCAAGGGAACAAACACGAAATTCGCATGGCTGCCGATGGCAGCCAAAACGGAATATGTGTTTTTCCAGATGGATCCGAATGTGACGAGTGGGCTTATTTCCGGGGAGAGTGTGGCCTGGCAGTACAAAAAAGCCCGACGCCTGCCACAACCATTGAGGCAACCACAGATGCAAGTGGTGGTGGTCCAGGAGGAAGTAATAACGCAGGAGGAAATGCCTCGGGCGGTTTCATGCCACCAGGTACCGCAGAAGAAATAAGTGATTGGTGGGGCGTTATCAAGAGCACGGAACCCGGCGCGCAGTATGATGACTACTTCGAACGGCAGGACTTGGGGCAGATAATCTATTTTGGCATTGATTCAATGGATCCGGCGGTAAAGTCCCAGATCGAGGCGCTACGCGACAGCGGCAAGATCGTTCATCTGTATGGCACATCACTGAGTAACGTGCCTGACTTCAACGGCTCGCAGATCCAGGTGGACCGCATCGAAGAACAAGCCTCAGGCAGTTTCATGCTACCAGGCCCCACAGAAGACGTAGTTGACTGGTGGGGCGTCATCAAGAGTACGGAGTCCGGCGCACAGTATGATGACTACTTTGAGCGGCAGGACTTTGTAGAGATTATCTACTCTGGCATCGATTCTATGGACCCGGCGGTACAAGCGCAGATCGAGGCGCTACGCAACAGTGGCAAGATCGTTCATATCTATGGCACATTATTTAGTAATGTACCTGACTACAACGGCTCACAGGTCCAGGTGGATCGCATCGAGGTTGAAGAGTAACGATCCATCACTAATAGCTGTGGGTTTCGCGAAAGAGTGTCCCGACCTTGGTTGGGACACTCTTTGAATTTTGGGGATGTGCTGTATACTTGATCTATGTCTACGGCAATTTTAGCTACCAAACTATATGTTCCAACACCTCGGCCTAAAGTTGTCCTCCGCCCCCGCCTGATCGAGCGGTTGAACGAGGGTCTCCCTGCAAGCCGCAAACTAACTCTTATCTCTGCCCCCGCCGGCTTTTCAAGTCTCGTGTGGTCGTCAAGGGAAAATCTTTCGATAATGAGCCACGATTTCACCAAAAGGTGAAATCGCAATGGCTGTATTGTAAACATCATTCCCATCGCGTTCACTCATCGAACCAGGGACCATCCACTTATGAAAGCGTGCCGCAAGATTGCATAAATGGTCTGAGATCGGTCCTGGAATGGATTGCCCTTCGGACACTTTCCCTCCAGGTACAAATGCTGACAAGCCATCTAGTATTAATTCTGGGAAGCAAAACATATCTACCCAGGGTAAATACCAATTTGATTGTTCGACCAAGGAGTCAATTTTGTCCAATGTAGCTTCAGCTTTGTGGGGTATGGATGCCATTTGAGCCGCTGCAATTCCAATGTTTCTACTCATGTGATACCACCAATATATGATTTCACCCAATCCAGCTTTTACAAATTCCAACACACTATAGAGAGATATTGACTTTTATCTCACACCAAATGGCAAGCTACAAAACGCTCTTCTCTCAATGAACGTAATTTTGGTACCTGCAAATGGCAACGTTCTTCAGCAATCGGGCATCTGGTGTGAAAGCGGCAGCCAGAAGGAGGATTGACGGGACTTGGCACAGAACCTTGTAATATGATCCGCTTGTGTTTTGTACCTAGCTCGGGTAACTGAATCGCTGAGATTAATGCCTGTGAATAAGGATGTAGTGGCATATCGAAGATCAGTTCCACGGGTCCTGTCTCTACGAGCTGACCTAAGTACATGACACAAATTCGATCACTGATATGCTGAACGACATTAAGGTCATGGGAGATGAAGAGATAGGTTAATCCCATATTTGCTTGTAACTCATCTAGCAAGTTGATAATTTGTGCCTGCACGGAAACGTCAAGAGCTGAGGTTGGCTCATCTAATATTATCAGCTTAGGATTTAATGCCAGAGCTCTGGCAATTGCGACACGCTGACATTGTCCACCAGATAGTTCATGTGAAAAACGATCCAGGTGCTGATGACCAAGTCCAACTTGCTCCAAAAGGGATATGATTTTTGTAATCAACTCTTTACCATGCTGTTGATGGTGGGTACGTAGTGGCTCAGCGACTATATCAAATACTTTGAGGCGTGGGCTGAGTGATGACAAAGGATTTTGAAAGACAATCTGAATCTGCTGCCGTAACCGGCGCAACGCCTTACCTCTCATTGCCATCAAATTAAAACCATCAAATATAATTAGTCCTGAGGTTGGTTCTTCCAAGCGTAATATACATCGTCCAAGAGTGGTCTTTCCACAGCCAGATTCGCCGACCAGGCCTATCACTTCGCCTGGGAATATATCAAAACTCACATCATCAACGGCCTGTAGAATGCGAGGTTTTCCTGATAACCACCCACCAGGCAGCCGAAAATGTTTAACCAGTGAATTAACCGTCACCAATGGAGCGTCACTCATCATGAGACTCCTGTTGCTCGAGCAACCAGCACGCACTCTGGTGACCAGTATTCGTTTCAAATAGAGGCGGTGATTCCAAATTGCACTTTTCAAACGACAAATCGCAGCGTGATTCAAAGGAACAACCAACTAAGGTACCGGGATTACCAGGAACTGTACCGCGGATCGCTTCTAGCTTATGACCACGACTGCTGCGGTGTGGAATCGCTTTCATCAATCCACGTGTGTAAGGATGTGATGGTTTTGCAAAGATATCTTCTGCGCGTCCAATTTCCACAACATGTCCAGCATAGAGAACTGCCAGTCGATCACATGTCTCGGCAACTACGCCGAGGTCATGTGTAATTAGCAGGATGGTAAGGCTGAAACGCGTCTGTAGATCCTTGAGTAAATCCAATATTTGAGCTTTGATGGTTACATCTAGCGCAGTTGTTGGCTCATCAGCAATGAGTAAATCGGGCTGGCAGGAGAGAGCCATGCCGATCATAATCCGTTGTTGCATTCCTCCAGAGAGCTCATGTGGATAAGAATCCATCAGGCGGCGCACATCTGGCAACCCGATAGACTCCAATACTTCTAATGCCCTTTGTTCAGCCTGCTCAACACTTCCACCCTGGTGCTGGCGAATGACATGAATAATCTGATAGCCTGCTGTGAAAACCGGATTGAGCGATGATGATGGGTCCTGGAAGATCATTGAGATTTCGCCACCGCGTATCTTTTGCATGTCGGACATGGACTTTTCAAGCAAGTTTTTACCTTTGAAAAGTACACGCCCTGCAATTATTTGTCCAGGTCTCGGTATCAAGCGCAGAATAGATAATCCCGTAACAGTCTTGCCACACCCAGTCTCGCCAACCAGACCAAAGATTTCTCCTGGCAACACGTTGAAGGTTACCCCACACAGGGCTTTGAGCCGCCCTCCCATGGTTCGGAATTCTACCTGAAGGTCTTCGATTTGAAGTAAAGGTTCCATTAACGGTATTGGCGCGGGTCAAGAATATCCCGCAACACATCTCCTAGTAAGTTATATGCAAGAACCGTCAAAAAAATAGCCAACCCTGGAAAAGTCGAGTACCACCATTCAGTAAGAATATAGGCTCGTCCCTCATTAACCATCAGACCCCAATCGGGGGCGGGCGGTTGCACCCCCAACCCGAGGAAAGCCAGGCTACTTGTAGCCAGTATAACGGTACCCAGGTCCACTGTCATCTGCACTAGGATTGGGGAGATGCAATTGGGTAGGATGTGGCGGAAGATGATTATAATTGATGGAACACCGATGGAACGCGCGGCATCAATATAATATCGCTGTCTTAGGCTAGCAGCAATATTTCGCACCAACCTGGTATACCATGGCCACCATGAGACAACCAGCGCAATGGCGGAGTTTTTCAAGCCAGGTCCGAGGACTGTCACAATCATGAGTGCCAGCAATAGGAATGGGAAGGCGAGAAATAAGTCAGTAATACGCATGATTATATTGTCTACACGCCCGCCAAAGTATCCGGCAATGGCTCCCAATGGCGCACCAATGAGCACTGCCAGGAAAACAACGAAGAGCGATACCCACAAAGCGGGACGAGCAGCGATGATGATCCGGCTGAGAATGTCACGTCCCAGGCGATCCGTTCCGAGGAGATGATCTTGGGATGGAGGCAACATACGTGTCGTCAGGCTTGTCTTGCCATAGCCTTGCTCTGGATAGGGGGCGATATTTGGCCCTACTATTGCTGCTGTAATAAACAGGAGAATGATTAGAATACTGAAAATGGCTAGCGGATCGCGTAGAATTACATAAACAACATGCTTCAATTGCCGTTGACGGATTATCTCCCCAGGATTTTCTTTCTTACCCGGGCGTGTGAATAATTCTACAATACTCATAACAGCGAAAGCCGTGAATCAGGAGGAATATCGGGTTGAAATTTACAACCTAGGGCAATGATCATGCTAAGGTAATCCTTGGGTCAATCCACGCCTGGACAAAGTCAACGATCAGGTTGATGACCACATATCCAGTAGCTCCCAGTAATGTTATCCCCATAACAGCTGGATAATCTAAACTGAGTAAGGAGTTAACCGTGAATGTGCCTAAACCAGGCCAGTTAAAGATAATTTCAACAAAAAATGTACCAGTTAGAGACCAGGCAAGCGTCAAACCGATGACAGTAAGTGTTGGTCCAATTGCATTTTTCAATGCATACGCATAGAAAACAAAAGTTTCTCGGGTTCCATAGGCTCTGGCTGTACGGATATAATCCTGATTCATTACCTCAAGCATTGTTGCACGGGTCATGCGCGCAATCAGACCCATGGGATACATCGCCAGAGTTATCGCTGGTAGGATGATATGCCAAGTTACATCTTTAAATGCAACCCAATTGCCAGATATTACAGTGTCTATCAGGTAGAAACCAGTTATCGCATCAATAGGATTGGTAAAACGTAAATCAGCCGTGAACCTTCCGGTTAAAGGTAAAAGATGTAAGTTTCTAAAGAAAATAATCTGGAAAATCAATCCAATCAAGAATGCCGGCATAGATATACCGATAATAGAAAAGGCTCGCACGAGTACATCTAAAGGTCTTCCCTGTAGACGCGCCGATAAAACTCCCAACGGGATTCCAATTAATGTGGATAAGATGATTGATGTAAAAAGTAACTCCAAAGTCGCTGGCCAGAGCGCACCAACAACATCTAATACTGGCAGCTTACTCGCAATCGATCGGCCAAGATCGCCCTGTAACAAATCTCTGATGTAATACAAGTACTGTACCACCAAGGGACGATTCAATCCCAGCTTTTCACTGACCTGTTCAATGTCAGCACGGCTCGCTTTAGGACCGACATATAGCGTGACTGGATCAGAGGGAATCACCCGAGTTATGGTGAAGGTCATTATGGATAGTCCTACCAGCACCAGGAGTGACATGAGCACGCGACGAATAATATATTCGAGTTTACGCATTGTGCTAAATTTATGCTTCCAGAATTTCCCGTGGAGGGTCGCGGGATGGACAAAAACCTGCAACCCTCCAGGCTTTCGAGGTAAATCCGGAGATGTTACTACTTTTTGTATATTGAATAGAAGAAAACTATACCCGGATAGTTGATGTTGTAGGGAGCAGCCACAATGTTCTTGGGTGCAACCCAAATGAAATTCTTGTCATAGAAGGCCAACATCGGGCTTTCATCTGCCGCGAGATCCATTGCCTGAATATACAGTTCCTGAGATTTCTCAGGGTCGGTGACTGTGAGTAGAGCGGCATCCCCGATTAGTTTGTCAAATTCAGAATTACACCAACCGGACATGTTCCAGTATACATACCCAACTTCGCAATGGAGCATCGTATATAGGTTATCGACACCTCCATCGCTGTAAGTAGGCCAGTACAGTGAAAGCAGGATGTCCTGTCTCTTGAGGGGATCTTCGCTTTTGGCCAATTCCCATTGCTGAGCCCACATCAGTGGTCGGATTTCAACGTCGAAACCGATCGCTGCCAGTGCATCCTTAATGACCGGTGCATAACGTTGTGGATCTGGCATCTCAACTGCATAGGTCATTACCAATTTGATTGTCTGACCCTCTAGCCCAGCCTCCTTCATAAGTTCCTTAGCCTTTTCTACATCATATGTATATTGAAAAACCTTATCTGAGTAAGGCCAGATACCCTTGGGTACAATTGAGTGCGATTGCTCGCCATAGCCATAATAACCTGCCTCCAAGATATCTGCATATGGCATTGCATAGGCTATTGCCTGGCGAACCAATTTATTATCCAGGGGTGGTTTCTGAGTATTGAGGTAAGCGAGGTAGTTATATGGCGATTCGACCTCGTAGAAATTGTAATTGGGATCATCTTTAAGGCGCAGGATCGTTTCGATAGGAAGCATCCAAGCCTGGTCAACCTCACCACCCATTAGCATTTGCTGTCGGGTCACCTCATCAGGGACGATGTAAATAATCACTTTGTCATTGTGCGGTTCATCAGCCCAACCACCCCAATAGTCATCGAATTTAGTCAGTACAACTTCCTTCTCAGGCGTATACGATTCAAGTTTATACGGACCGGTGCCAGCATTAACACCCGGACCTTGCTCAAAGTACGCGGGATCATTGACCGCGGCTTCGATAGCTTTTGGGCTCATAATCCAGGACCCAAACATAGACCCAGCAATCAACTCTAGGTGTGCAGCGTACTTGAGCGTAAATACGACTGTCATAGGATCAGGGGCTTCCATAGTATCAACAGGCGCCCATATGTACCCAGCACCAATACCCAGGTTGATCGTGCGGTCGAGGGACTTGATCACTGCATCAGCGTTTAGGTCAGATCCATCCTGGAACTTGACTCCCTGCCGTAAATGGAAGGTCCAGGTTAATCCATCCTCCGAATGTTCCCATGATTCCGCAAGCATTGGCTTGTAAGGCTCTGCCGATCCAGGCGGGTTAACCATGAGCAATGTCTCATACATATTACCCAGGTAGATCGCTTCGGTGGAAAACGAGGCACTTGGATCCCAGGTAATCGGGCCGGCGGTATACACATATTTAAATATACGTAGTGCTCCTTCCGTAGGCGTTGGTGGAGGTTGTGTGGGTACAGGTGCTGCGGTTGTGGGTGATGGTTGGGGCGGTTGCGTAGACACGGGTGCTTCGGTGGCCAAAGGGGGCGTAGTTGCAGCTGGTCCGCAGGCGCTTATAATAAGTGCCACCACCGTAAAAAATGCAAATACAAAAAACATCTTGTTCATATTATCTCATCTTGGTATAAATATATTGGTTGCTGTAACTTGGTGGTTGGGAAGTTCGATATTATCTTCGCTCTATCCACCTTCCTTTTGATTGCACAGGAGTATCTGAGGCGGACAAATACTTTCACTTCTTCCCCGAATCATCAGGTACTGAAGTATCCACCAACAACAAGCTAACACGGGTCGTGCCATTATTCTCCCAACGATGGAGCCGAACGCTAGGAAAATACAAGCAATCTCCTACTTCCAGGTGATGGTGATCGCTTTCATCCAAATAAAAGTCTATACAACCATCCAAGACATAGATCAACTCTTCGCCATCACGTGAATATGATCCTTCACTATTCGCTCTTGGCTCTAAGACGAATCTTTGAGCTTCCATCAGAGCAGGTCCATGAGTCAATTGCTCGATGCGTACTTCTTTAAGATTTTGCTCGAAGACTTGCCGGCCTAATATGCGCGCAAGTTTATGATTGCTGCTTGATGCCTCTCCATATAGGTCAGACAGATGAATATTGTATGCGAGAGATAATTTGAGTAGTGAAGCTAATGAAATCACCGTTAACCAGCGTTCGACCACACTTATAAAGGAGACAGAGAGACCAGTTAGCTTATTAACTTGCCTTAAGGTAAGTTTTTGTTTTTAACGGTAAACACGTAATTTGCGACCGAGTAACAATGCTTCATTTGTAGCAGAGAGAGTTGAGTCAGGTTCAGTAGGTTCCCTTTGCCCAAGTTGTAGCCGGATGGCTGCAAAATTTAAGCCATGGTCTTTTTACAGGATTATGACCTGTCGTAAGCGAGAAACGGATTTATTAACAATAACGCGGATTAATCTCATTGTCAATAGCAGACATAGCAGACATGATCATTGATTAGCAATTGTAATGTCCCCCATTAATTGGGTCTTTTGTGACCTTTGGGTATTGGAGGTTTCGATTTTCCTCAATGATTTTGATCTCCCCCTCTGGACAGGGCTTTTAACCACATCTCCTTGCTTCATGCAGTCGTGTAATTGTGGTGCAATCCGTGAAACACTGCATGGAAAATATGGACATGTTGGATAATTTTTCCCACACATATATGACATAGAAGATATCTTAGCACCATATGTACTGTATAAAACACCCGTTCTACGACTCTTAATCAGTTGGTTGAAGGTTCAAGCAGATCCAAACGTACTAATGATGCTGATGTAGCCGAAAGCATTTTTTAGCATTTTACCTTTCTTCCTTAGGATAGGGCATCGGGTCGCCTTTCCTTGCTTCATACCGATGCATATCGGGTACACTTCGTATACAATTCGGGAACAATTTGGGAACAGATATGCTAGAACAGTATGGTTATTTTGGAACAAAATAGACGTAATAGACAACTTTTTTTCCCTTTTCCCCTACCTGCTCATCTATCGCACTGAAGAGGCCGCGGGTTCGAGTCCCGCCAGGTCCACCATAATACCCCCAGTAGTGGGGGTATTCTGTTCTATTTTGCCTACATATGGGGGTAAGGGGTTGGTGTGTTGTGGAATAAAAACTAAAATCGTGGTCAACGTATATTTGAAGAGTTGAATCAACGTTTATATCCAGACTTGGATTACTTAATTCTTAATCAGTTGGATGACGGATCAAGTCTTCCGTAAGAGGACTTCTAACGAAAAACCGCTGATGATTGATTTCCGTTTTTGAGTGTAGTAACGACTACACTGAAAGTCTCATTCCTTATGTCAGTGGTGATCTGTACGTACCATTGGATGGGCTCTAATTCCATCAAATTCACAAAATGGTAGGCTTTATTTGGACTATAATCACCATATTAACCCTATACTGTCCAGCCCAATCGAGAGGATTTCCCGACACTCAATTCTGTTCCCCTTTTGCTAGGGCTACCATTTAGGTCCGAGTTTCTATCCGGAAGGGGTTCAATGGTTGATCTTCTTAGAACAAAGCTATTTATTCCCCAACCTCAGCCTAAAATTGTCCTCCGCCCCCGCTTGATCGAGCATTTGAACGAGGGCATACACCGTAAGCTGACCCTCATCTCAGCATCAGCTGGGTTTGGCAAAACCACGCTGGTCAGTGAATGGGTCGCCGGTTGCGAGCGACCGGTCGCCTGGCTGTCACTGGATGAAGGGGATAACGACCCTACACGCTTTCTGACTTACCTAGTCGCGGCTTTGCAGACGATTTCGGCAAATATTGGAGCAGGGGCGTTGGCTGTGCTTCAATCCCCTCAGCCACCCTCCAGCGAGTCGATTTTGACAACCCTGATCAATGAAATCACCACCATCCCGGACAATTTCATCCTCGTCCTGGATGACTATCACATTATTGATTCCAAACCGGTTGATCATGCTCTAACCTTCCTGCTCGAGCACCTGCCATCCCAGATGCACCTGGTCATCGCCACGCGCGAAGACCCGTCCCTTTCGCTGGCCCGCCTGCGCGCCCGCGGCCAAATGACCGAACTGCGCGCCGCCGACCTGCGCTTCACCCCCACCGAAGCCGCCGAGTTTCTTAACCGGGTGATGAGTCTGAACTTATCTGCCGAAGATGTCGCCGCGCTGGAAGCCCGCACCGAAGGCTGGGTCGCCGGTCTGCAACTGGCTGCCTTGGCTTTGCAAGGGTCACTCTCCATGCAGGGGCATCCAGACACTACCAGTTTCATCCAATCCTTCACCGGCAGCCACCATTTCGTTCTGGACTACCTGATGGAAGAAGTCCTGCAACATCAATCCGAAGGCGTCCAGACGTTCCTGCTGCGCACATCGATCCTCGACCGCATGTGCGGGCCATTATGTGAGGCAGTTTTACGCACCCCGGCAGGCTCCGGGCAGGATAACTTGGCAGCCCTGGAGCGCGCCAACCTGTTCCTCGTCCCTCTGGATAACGAACGGCTTTGGTATCGCTATCACCATCTCTTTGGCGATTTGCTGCGCAAACGGCTGGGGCAAAGTCTCGTTCCAGGGGAAATTGCCGAGTTGCACATCCAGGCCAGCGAATGGTATGAAAACAATGGCCTGGCGTTTGAAGCCTTTCATCATGCCACGGCGGCCAATGACGTGGAACGCGCCGAACGCCTGATTGGAAGCAAGGAAATGGATCTGCAATTCCGCAGTGTGGTAATGCCCATTCTGGACTGGCTGGCCTCGCTGCCGAAACCGGTGCTGGATGCCAGACCCCGGCTGTGGGTGCGCTCTGCCAATCTGGCCCTGATGGCAGGGCAGACCACCGGTGTCGAAGAAAAACTACAGGCGGCTGAAGCTGTTTTCGTTGCTCAAACAGCCTTGCAAGACGCTAAGCCGGACGACCAGACCCGCGACCTGATCGGGCAAATGGCCTGCGCCCGGGCCACGCTGGCGCTCACCCGGTACGATCCGGAAGCAATGATCATCCAGGCGCGCCGCGCTCTGGATTACCTGCATCCCGACAACCTGACTTTCCGCTTTAGGGCCAACTATATATTGTCGAATGCCTATTTGCTGCAGGGTGACCGTGCAGCAGCCGCCCGGGCCTGTATGGAAGGCATATCCATCAGCCAGAAGTCTGGAGATATTTTTTCCATTATATTAGCTACAAGCGATATGGGCGTGGTACAGGAAATGGAAAACCAGCTCCACCAGGCAGCTGAAACCTATCACCAGGTACTGCAATTATTTGGCGACCATCCACAGCCAAGAGCCGAGGAAGCGCATCTTGGCCTAGCCCGCATCTGCTACGAGTGGAACGACCTGGAGGCCGCCGAGAAGCACGGGCAACAGAGCTTGCAACTAGCGCGGCAGTATGATCAAGTTATTGACAGGTTCGTTATGAGTGAGGTGTTTCTCGCTCGCCTAAAACTGGCCCAGGGAGATGTGGCCGGCGCGGCCGCTATTTTAGATCAGGCCAATCAGTCCGCGCTCCAGCATAACTTCGTGCATCGGATGCCTGAGATTGCTGCCGTACAAGTGCTGATGTTGCTTCGCCAGGGCGATCTGGCAGCGGCCGCCCAACTGGCGCAAGCGCATCCCCTTCCCCTCAGCCAGGCCCGGGTACACCTTGCCAAGGGAGACCCAGCCGCGGCACTAGCGGTACTGGAAACATTCCGTCAGCAAATGGAGGCCAAGGGTTGGCAGGATGAACGGCTCAAGGTGATTATTCTAGAGGCGATCGCTCACCATGCGCATGGCGAAAAGGATAAGGCTGTGCAAGTGCTGGCCGAGGCGCTGTCGCTGGCCGAGCCGGGCGGCTTCATCCGTATCTTTGTTGACGAAGACCCACCCATGGCGGCACTGCTGCGAGAGGCCGCTAAACACGGTATCGCCCCGAACTATGTTCGTCAATTATTGGCAGCCTTTGGGAAGGCTGAAGGCAGAACGTCCGTCACTCAGCTCTTGATCGAGCCGCTAAGCGAACGTGAACTGGAAGTGCTCAGGTTGCTTGGAACCGAATTGAACGGCCCGGAAATTGCCCGTGAACTTGTGGTGTCTCTGAGCACCGTGCGTACCCACACCCAAAAAATTTACGCCAAGCTGGGGGTGAACAATCGCCAGGCTGCCGTCCGCCGCGCCGAAGAACTCGATTTGTTGTAACAATTACTCATTTATAAATCCACGGTCCTGGCAGTGGTTTTGAGTCACCTGCCGGACCTTTTTTGTTTCCCTCACAGCCCTCCGATCAATAAATCATCACCTCCTTCATCACATGTAATGATGACGCCTCATCATATTTTCTTGTATCCTTTGGTTGAAGATAAGAATGAATGCAAAACTGTAGACATTCATCCAAATTGAGAAAATTGCACGAGGCGCACAATGAGTGAAACACATGCATCAACTGAGGATCAATACAAGCCTGTACTTTACGAAATTCGCATCAAGGGGCACCTTGATGATCGGTGGACAGACTGGTTTGGTTGTTTGACCATCACTTTGGAAGACAACGGCGATACGCTTTTAACCGGCCCGGTGATCGATCAGGCTGCCTTGCATGGCTTGCTCAAAAAAGTGCGTGATCTGGGCATGCCGTTGGTCTCGGTCAGTCCTATTGAACCCGGCCAGGCGGATCAGTCAGATGTCAAATCGTAAATGGATAGGAGTACCTTGGAAAGGAGATTTGCCTTTGATAACATTTCCAGCCAATTTCAACCCCCGGTAGCCGGGTGGCAGCTCAATTTTATGCAAATCCAGTTTAATGAAACTCATCCATATCATATAAAAAAAGGAGATAGAAAATGAATACATACAGAAAGACCGCTGTAATTGTTGGAATTCTATTCATCATTGGGACAGTTTCCGGTATCCTGGCTGGTGTTTTTCAAATTCCGATCCAAGCAGGTTCGACTTATCCACTCAATATAACTGCAAGTGAAACCCAATGGATTATCGGAGCACTTCTCACCTTGCTGATGGGATTATCCCTCGCCATGGTTCCGGTTATGTTGTACCCGATCTTTAAAAAGTACAATGAAGTCCTGGCGTTCGGGTCAGTCCTGTTCAGGGGAGTATTTGAAAACGTGGTAGGCGAAACGCTCCTGGTGATCAGTATGTTCCTGTTGTTGACCGTTAGCCTGATCTATGGAAAGACTGGAGCAGTAGATGCTTCCATTTTTCAAACACTGGGTTCTATGCTCATCGCCGCAGGACATTGGATCCAAATGATCAATGGAATCGTTTTCAGCGTCGGTACGCTGATGATCTTCACCCTGTTTTATCAAACCAGGCTCATTCCTCGGTGGCTGTCAGGCTGGGGTTTGATTGGCGCAGTGTTGTACTTCATTGCCGAAATTGTAAGCATGTTGAGTCCGCTGCATACATCTCCAGATATCGGTGTGGGAATAGGGCTCTTAATTATCCCAACTGCCCTTCAAGAAATGGTCTTTGCAGTCTGGATGATCGTGAAGGGATTCAATCGACAAAAAATTGCTGCCCTGTCTGCAAAAACAGAATAACGGATTGATTTTATGCACTTTAGGACTGGCAGTCCTGAAAATGACGCTGGATTGCCAGTCCTGCAAAACATGAGCAACAAGTTTAATTCAACAAATCTCATCCATATCGTTCAAAAAAAGGAGAAAATAATGAACACAATCAATAAGATTACCGAAAAGCAAGTTGTAATGAAACAAGATCAAATCGGCAGTAAATTTAATCTCAAAGGAGGACTCAAAATGAAGGTTTGCGAAAAGTACGCGTGGGTGATATTACTAGCTGTAGGGCTGCTATGGTTGGTGGTTGGAATCGTTGCTGTGTTCCAGCCAGAAGGAATATTTGAGGGGGACGCCCAAGCTGTCACAAACATGCCTTGGAGTGAGCTCAAGGCTTCGAGTCCTATAGCCGCTAACTTTATTATCTTCATATACGGGCAAATGGGCCTACTCAAGATAAGCTGGACCTTTTTTGTTTTAGCCATTACCCTAACGGGCTACCGGAAGGGAGAAAAGTGGGCTTGGTACTTTATGTGGTCCGTTCCTGCCCTCTTGGTAAGCGATGCACTCTTCAGCAGTATCTTCATTGGTGACATCTCCCAAATGCTGCAGTTCATCCCGATTACGACCATAACGCTGCTGGGGCTCCTCCTACCCTACAGAAAGTTCTTCCCAAAATAGCCACCATCAGATTACCCAAAGATATGCAAAATAATATACAGAATGTGAAAATAAGATGAACAAAAAAATAATATTAAGCCTAGCAAAAATAATGTTAAGTTTAGTACTTGCGATTGTTGGTTATTTGTTAGGTATTGTAGCTGATGCGAATCATATTTCGGGTTCAGCACTTTTTGTTACCGCATGTTTAAGTAAAATATTGTTTTTCTCAATTGCTGTTCCACTTGCATACTCTGCTGGAAAAAATATTAGAAAAGAATCAAACACAACGGGGATTCCGGGTTTAAGATTTATGAGTTGGATTATGTATGGTGTTGCACTAACTCATTTTAGCCTATTTTTTTATTGGCCCTTGGTTGCAGCCGGAAATAGCCAACTCCCAGATGGACAGATAACTATAGACGCTGCGATGTTTTTTATCGCATCAATGTTAATGATTGCAGAAGCGTGGAACTCATATAAAAACAAAGATTAAACATCTAATAAAGTTCTCGCGCGTGGGAAACCCCTTTCTCTTCTTCTTACTCTAACTTCTACTGTCCTTCATATATGAAGTCCGTTAATAAAAGGAGAAAAAATGAAAGCGATTGTATGTACAAAATATGGCCCACCGGAAGTTCTTCAGCTCAAAGAGGTAGAAAAACCCTCTCCCAAGGACAATGAAGTCCTGGTAAAAGTACATGCCACCACTGTCACCATCGGCGACACCATCATGCGCAGTTTCAACCTGCCCGTCTCTGGCTGGCAAAAGCTCCTGGCACGTCTTTTCCTGGGGTGGCACAGTCCCAAGCGCCCCATTCTGGGGATGGAATTGGCCGGGGAGGTTGAATCCATCGGCAGGAAGGTGACCCGCTTCAAGCCCGGCCAGGCGGTTTTCGCCTCCACCTTCGCCGTCAATTTTGGCGGCCATGCCGAGTACAAATGCCTGCCCGAAAACGGAGTGATCGCTATCAAACCGGCCAATCTCACCTACGAGCAGGCCGCTGCCATCCCCGGCGCGGGACAGACAGCCTGGCAGTGTCTCAAAAAGGGAAAAATCCAGCCGGGGCAAAAAGTCATAATCTACGGCGCTTCCGGCGCGGTGGGCACGTATGCGGTCCAGCTTGCCAGCCACCATTTTGGGGCTGACGTGACCGGGGTGTGCAGTGGCACGAATTTGGAATTGGTAAAATCCCTAGGAGCGGGTCAGGTGATCGATTACACCCGGCAGGATTTCACACAAAACGGGGGGACATACGATGTGATCTTTGACGCTGTCGGCAAACTTTCATCTGCGCAGGGCAAAAGAGTGCTCAAACCCGGCGGCGTCTACACCAACGTTCACGCCGACTCAGACGGCGGCGATAAGCTCGAAAACCTGCTTTTCCTCAAAGAGCTGATTGAGGCGGGGAAGATAAAAGCGGTGATCGATAGGCGTTATCCATTGGAACATGTGGCCGAGGCGCACCGCTATGTCGAAAAGGGACACAAAAAAGGAAATGTAGTCATAACGATGAATTGATTATCATCCAGACCCCGGTGCCTTACAGGTAATCAAAGAAAAATAGAGTTTTCAATAATCTGGAACAACAGAAGGAAGGAAAAAATGAAAAGAATATTTACATTCACAATCATATTGTTGGCACTGATAGCCTGCACCGTGGCAGTCCGGGCAATTATTGGGTACTTTTCTGTTACTCAGGCGACATCCGATTCTACTGCGACGGACATACCTCAGGCGGGTATACCAAATCCAGCTTCGGTCTATTGTAAGGAGCAAGGGAACAAACACGAAATTCGCATGGCTGCCGATGGCAGCCAAAACGGAATATGTGTTTTTCCAGATGGATCCGAATGTGATGAGTGGGCCTACTTCCGGGGTGAGTGTGGCCCCGCAGCACAAAAAAGCCCAACACCTGCCATGACTGCTGAGGCAACCATAGATGCTAGTGGTGGTTACATGCCACCCGGTACCGCAGAAGAAATAAGTGATTGGTGGGGCGTCATCAAGAGTACGGAACCCGGCGCACAATATGATGACTACTTCGAGCGGCAGGACCTGGGGCAGATTATCTACTTTGGCATTGATTCAATGGACCCAGCGGTAAAGTCCCAGATCGAGGCATTCCGCGACAGTGGCAAGATCGTTAATCTTACTGGCACATTACTGAGCAATGTGCCCGACTACAACGGCTCGCAGATCCAGGTGGACCGCATCGAAGAACAAGCCTCAGGCGGTTACATGCCGCCCGGTACTTCAGAAGAAATAACAGACTGGTGGGGCGTCATCAGGAGCAATGAACCTGGCGCGGAATATGATGACTGCTTCGAGCGGCAGGATCTCGGGCAGATCATCTATTTTGGCATCGATTCAAGGGACTCAGCAGTAGAATCCCAGATTGTAGTGCTGCGTGACAGCGGAACGATCGTCCATCTTTATGGGACCTTGGTCAGCAATGTGCCTGATTGCAACGGCTCGCAGATCCTGGTGGACCGCATCGAGGTTGAAGAGTAACGATCCATCATTATCTGATGAATGCTTTTGATGGATGAAGGAATACGTACGCAACTAGCTATCTTAGTAGCGATTGCAAGCTGCAAAGGCTCCGAGTTCACCCGCGTGGCGGGTGAACTCGACTGTTGGGCATACTCAAGAATTACCAGGAAATATGAAGATGAATCTGCCTATTAAGATATTAGTGATGATTTGCAGCAGTGCTTCTATCGGTTTTGGAATATGGCACTTTTTTGTTACTTCAGCCTGGAATTGGTACTCATATATTTATAGCAATGCAACAGAGTTGGTAGCCGCTGTCCGGATAATGCAAGCATTTTTCTGTAATTTCTGAAAGCATCCTTTACAGTTATTATATAAGTATCGAAGGAAAACCCGAGACCCAAATGTGGAAAATCAAATTTAAAAACACTGTCGACTACTACACAATCACTAATGTTACGACTTCTATGACTTATTCCCTTTTATGGGGTCATTCATGCTCTTCAGATATTCTGAGAAGATATTCGATTAAAACCACGAATGGACGGGATATTTGTCCCTATTAACACGGGACAAATGCCCATCGACTTTCGTTAAATGATGCAATACAATCACATTAAACGACTAAACATAGAAAAATTAATAAAAGCCCTCTCCATGTGGAAGAGGGCTAGTAAAGTTTTTCCGACTGCGGGGAGGGGACCCGCCCTCCCCGCCTTGCGTAAAATTGTGACGTTGCTGTGGGCTATCAATCAGTCTGTACGTAATGCTTGCTAAGGTTCAGAGTGTCTACGCATGATATCGCTCAGGTCTAGCTGGGCGATTTGCTTTGTATCTCTTGATTTGCATTGTACACTCCTGTGAGCGGTAGGTCAAGCGATTGTCAGGCATGTCAATGAAATCCTAGTCTTTTGTCCCCATCTGCTCCATATTTCGTTGGCTGGTGTAACTCACAAGTACAACTTTGATAATAAATAGAGGCAAGCTGCTGTAGGATAAGCCTCAGAAGACTCGCCAGTCAAAAGAGTGCATATAAGTTACACACTATTTGCCCTAGAAAGACGTTACAAAATTTATGCATTATAAAAAATAGGTTATTACCAAACGGTGATACCCAAGTGATCAGTAGCCAAAATCTACTATCAGATAGGAGCTGTAGCAAATCGGTGGTCGGAGAGGCTATCGACCCAGGCGAGACCATTTCTTAGGTTTTTTAGGTGGACCTAGCGGGACTCGAACCCGCCAGGTCCACCTTAATACCCCCAGTAGTGGGGATATTCTGTTCTATTTTGCCTATATGTGGGGGTAAGGGGTTGGTGTTGGGGATAAAAACTAAAATCGTGGTCAACGTAAATTTGAAGAGTTGAATCAACGTTTATATCCAGACTTGGATTACTTAATTCTTAATCATTTGGATGACGGATCAAGTCTTCCGTAAAGAGGACCTCTAACGAAAAACCACTGATGAACGATTTCTGTTTTTGAGTGTAATAACGACCACACTGAAAGTCTCATTCCGTATGTCAGTGGTGATCAGTACGTTCCATTGGACGGGCTCTAATTCCATCAAATTCACAAAATGTAAGCCTTTATTTGGACTATAATCACCATATTAACCCTATACGATCCAGCCCAATCGAGAGGACTTCCCGACACTCAATTCAGTCCCCTTTTTACGAGGGCTACCATTTAGGCCCGAGTTTCTATCCGAAAGGGGTTTAATGGTTGATCTTCTTAGAACAAAGCTATTTATTCCCCCACCTCGACCTAAAATTGTCCCCCGCCCCCACCTGATCGAGCGGTTGAACGAGGGCATGCACTGTAAACTAACCCTCATCTCTGCCCCCGCCGGCTTTGGTAAAACCACGCTGGTCAGCGAATGGCTTGCCGGTTGCCAGCGACCGGTCGCCTGGCTGTCGCTGGACAAAGGGGATAACGACCCCACCCGCTTTCTGATGTACTTCATCGCTGCGATGCAGACGATTGAGGTGAATATTGGAGAGGGGGTGTTGGGTGTGCTCCAATCCCCTCAGCCACCAACAATCGAATCGATTCTGATAGCCCTGCTCAATGAAATCACCACCATCCCAGACAATTTCGTCCTTGTCCTGGACGACTACCATGTGATTGATTCCAAACCGGTTGACGAAGCCCTCACCTTTCTGCTTGAGCATCTGCCGCCACACATGCACCTGGTCATTGCCACTCGCGAGGATCCCCATCTCCCCCTCACTCGGTTACGCGCCCGGGGTCAATTAACTGAGCTGCGCGCTGCCGACTTGCGTTTTACTCCCGCCGAAGCTGCCGAGTTTCTCAACCAATTGATGGGCCTGAACCTATCCGAGGAAAACATCGCCGCACTGGAAACCCGCACCGAAGGATGGATTGCTGGTCTGCAATTCGCTGCGCTTTCCATGCAGGGACATCAAGATGCCGCGAGTTTCATCAGATCTTTTACCGGCAGCCACCATTTCGTGCTGGACTATCTGGTTGAAGAAGTCCTTCAAAAGCAATCCGAAAGCATCCAGACTTTTCTGCTGCGAACATCCATCCTTGACCGCATTTGCGGGCCGCTGTGTGAGGCAGTTTTACGCGCCCCAGCTGGCTCCGGGCAAGAAACCCTGGAATATCTCGAACGCGCCAACCTGTTCATCGTCCCCTTGGATAACGAGCGACGTTGGTACCGCTATCATCATCTCTTCGCTGATTTGCTGCGGCAGCGGTTGCACCAAATGGTGTCTTCAGGGAATGAAGAGGGAGGTGTGGCCGAATACCATATCCGTGCCAGCGTGTGGTATGAAGACAATGGTCTGGAGATTGAAGCATTTCAACATGCTGCTGCGGCCAATGATATTGAACGCGCCGAGCGCCTGATTGAAGGAGACGGAATCCCCCTGCACTTTCAAGGTGCGGTGGCCGCAATATTGGACTGGCTGGAGTCGCTGCCGAAGACGATAATGGACTCCAGACCTTCGTTGTGTGTGAGGTATGCCACGTTGTCGCTGGTTGCTGGACAAACGACCGGCTTAGAAGAGAAACTACAAATGGCTGAAGCCGCCATTCAAGGAATCCCGAGCGCAGCCACGGGACTGGACGACAAGACCCGAAACCTTATCGGACAAATAGCCAGCGCCAGGGCTAGGTTGGCTGTCTCAAAATACCAGATAGAAACCATCTTTGTTCAGGCTTGCCGTGCCCTGGAGTATCTGCCCCCCGACAGCCTGGTTTCCCGCTTTAGGGCAAGTTGGTCATTGGCGTATGCCTATTATTTCCGGGGAGAACGTGCCGCAGCCGCCCGGGCCTGTGCTGAAGCCTTATCTATCGCCGAGGCGTCTGGTAATATTCTTGATGCCATAATTGCTACACTCTTGATGGGCGGGATACAGCAATTGGAAAACCAGCTTCATCCGGCGTTCGAGACCCTCCGGCGCTGCCTGCGATTACTTGGTGATAATTATCCACCCCCGAGTACCGGCGAAGCGTATCGCGGCCTGGCCACTATCTACTATGAATGGAACAACCTGGATGCCGCCGAGCATTACGGCCAGAGGAGCCTCCAACTGTTGCGGCAGTATGACCGCATTATTGACAGATTCATTATCTCTGAGGTGTTTCTTGCCCGCCTGAAACTGGCTCAGGGCGATGCTGCCGGCGCGGCTGCCATGTTAGCGGAGACCGAGCAGTCCGTGCGCTAGAATAACTTTGTGCAACGGATACCTGAGGTAGCTGCCGCACAAGTGCTTGTCTCGCTTCGACAGGGCAATTTGTCGGCAGCCGCTCATCTCGTACAGACTCATGATCTCCCCATCAGCCAGGCTCGGGTATATCTGGCCCAGGGAGACGCCCTCACAGCACTGGCGGTGCTGGAGCCATTGCGCCAACAAATGGAAGCCAAGGCTTGGCAGGATGAACTGCTCAATGTGATGGTTCTCCAGGCGGTCGCGCTCCATGCGCATGGCGAAAAGGACAAGGCTGTGCAGCTGCTGGGTGAGGCGCTGGCGCTGGCCGAGCCGGGCGGCTTTATCCGTATCTTTGTTGACGAAGGCCCACCCATGGCGGCACTGCTGCGAGAGGCCGCTAAACTCGGTATCGCCCCGAACTATGTTCGTCAATTACTGGCAGCCTTTGGGAAGGCTGAAGGCAGAACGTCCGTCACTCAGCTCTTGATCGAGCCGCTGAGCGAACGTGAACTGGAAGTGCTCAGGCTGCTCAGAACCGATTTGAACGGCCCGGAAATTGCCCAACAATTGATCGTGTCACTCAACACTCTGCACACCCATACCAATAACATTTTCAAAAAGCTGGGGGTGAACAACCGGCGGGAGGCAGTCCGCCGCGCCGAGGAACTCGATTTGTTATAGCGGATACGCAATCATCAACTCTGGCCCTGGCAGGTGGTTCGAGCCACCTGCCAGGGCTTTTTATTTCCATCACAACCTCCCGATAAAAAATCACCACATCAATCAACACATGTAGTGATGACGCCTCACCACATTATCTAGTATTCTTAGGTCGAAGAAAAAAATGAATCCAACTATGTGGAGATTTACCCATGTCAAGGCAAACGCACGAGGCGCACAATGAGTGAAACACATGCATCAATTAAGGATCAATACGAGCCTGGACTTTACGAAATTCGTATCAAGGGACACCTTGATGACCGGTGGGCCGAATGGTTTGAGGGCCTGACCATCACGTTGGAAGAGGACGGCGATACGCTCTTAACCGGCCCGGTAATCGACCAGGCCGCGTTGCATGGCTTGCTGAAAAAAGTGCGTGATCTAGGCATGCCATTGGTCTCGGTCAGTCCTCTCGAACCCGGGTCGCCGACTACACCCGGGGCAGGTCAGGCGGATCAGTCAGACGACAAATAGAAGATGAATATAAGCACCCTGGGAAGGAGGTTTGCCTTTGATAACATTTCCAGCCTATTTCAACCCCCGGTAACCGGGTGGCGACCACAATTTTATTCAAGTCCAATTCAATGAAACTCATCCATATCGTTCAAAAAAGGAGACAAAAATGAAAACTTTACTGAAAATGGGCGGCATTGCCGCACTGATCGGGGCAGCAACAAACCTCTTTGCCCTTGTGACGTTACTAACCTTATTGGAACCCAAAGGCTACGGTTCCGACGACCCAGGCCAGGTGGTGGCTTTTCTTGCGGACAATCAGGCTCTCATGCGCGTATGGTACCAAATCATCTGGTTGGTCTTCGGCGTGAGCATGATTTTCCTGTCACTGGCGCTCTATGAGCGATTGAAGGCTGGCTCGCCTGCGCTGGCACAGGCAGTGACCACCTTCGGACTGATCTGGGCCGTCCTGGTCATTGTGAACGGCACACTCGCAATCAACAACTTGAGCACAGTCGTCAAACTCTATGGCGAGAATCCGGCTCAAGCTGCAACGGTCTGGTTGACACTCGACTCTGTAGAAGTCGGTTTGGGCGCAGGCGGCGGGGAAACGATGGTTTCCGCCTTATGGCTTCTACTGCTAAGTTGGGTAGCCTTGCGGGCAAGGGAGCTTCCCAGGGTATTGAACTACTTTGGCGTGGTGATATGTGTAGCAGGCATCCTCTCGGTTGTCCTGGCCTCGCTTGGCCTGGCTGCTGTTTATGGATTGGGTCTCATCATCTGGTTCATCTGGATGGGAATTGTGCTGTTGCGCAGCAATCCGGGCAAAACAGTGACGAACGAGCTTTTGAACGCTGCATAGATTTGCAATACAGGGAAGAGGGAGGGCTGAAGACCCTCCCTAAAACCCTCTCCGCTCAGCTACATGGTAATGCTCGTGGAATAGAACTTAAAAAGCGGACACAATAGGATGGCAATCACTGTTTCATCCAAGTCCAACTTAATCAAACTTATCAATTTCATATACTAAAAAGTAACTACGCACAACAATTCAAAATAATAGAAGAAATGGAGTAAAAAATGAATAACAACAATAAAACCACCGGATATGCTGCTCGCCTCGAGATCGATTATCCTGAAAAACTGGATCGGTTGACAACTTTCTTCCGAATACTCTGGATCATTCCCATCGCCATCATCCTGGGCCTCATCTCGG
>Ga0315277_10002418_pt1 | contig 26079 bp, 22 predicted proteins | sample YL17G05_15_MG_FD_203695 | JGI IMG/M metagenome (GOLD analysis project Ga0315277, IMG submission 203695) | Sediment microbial communities from Yellowstone Lake, YNP, Wyoming, USA - YL17G05_15 | ecosystem: Environmental > Aquatic > Freshwater > Lake > Sediment | place: USA: Wyoming | collected... | reverse complement strand
ACCCGCAAACTGGCGGAGTTATGTAAAAAACACAATCCGCAAACCTGGCATTTGCAAAATTGGGACGAACTTGATATAAGTATTCTTTCCGGCAAAGGGGTTGCCGGCGTAACCGCAGGCGCATCGACGCCGGATGAGGTGATTCGAGAGTTCGTCGATAAACTTAAGCAGATTTGAACCGGCCTGTTCTGACAACTTGTCAAATGGCGGAAGAGAGAGTGTCGGCTGTGTGGGCCGATGCGTTTTTTTATTAACCTTATTTTTAAGGTTGCACGGTCGTTTGCGTAAATGTGGGGCGCAAACGGCGTAAAAACAGACTCCACAGGAGATTATTTATGGTTGACAGAAATTTAATTGGAAAACTGGGACTTACGGACGAACAACTCGAGCAGCAAATCAATGAGATGTACACCCCTGAACATCAGCAGATGCTGGAAAAGGCGCTGGACAAGAAGGTCGAAGCTCTCGTGCCAGGCACCATTGTCAAGGGCATAATCGTAAGCCAGATCGGCAATAATGTGATTGTCGAGTTGGGTCTCAAGAGCGAAGGCTCAATGGAAGCCGCTGAATTCGACAATCCCGAGGAAATTGTACACGGCAAAGACATCGAAGTGCTTATCGAGGAAGTAGATGCCGAAAACGGCATCATCCTGTCCAAACGCAAAGCCGACCGTATCCGCGGGTGGGAACGCGTCATCTCCAGCAACAAGGAAGGCGACGTGGTCAAGGGTATCGTCAGCCGCCGCATCAAAGGCGGTCTGTTGGTCGATATCGGCGTGCCGGTATTTCTGCCGGCTTCGCAGGTCGATATCCGCAAGCCCGGCGACATCAGCCGCTTTATCGGTCAGGAAATCGAATGCAAAATCCTCAAAATTGATACCGACAACCACAATATCGTAGTTTCCCGCCGCAAACTCATTGAAGAAGACCGCCAGGCCAACAAGGAAAAACTACTGCGTGAAATTGAGGTCGGTCAGCTTCGCAAAGGCATCATCAAGAACATCGCCGATTTCGGCGTATTCGTCGATCTGGGCGGTTTGGACGGCCTGCTGCACATTTCCGACCTCAGCTGGGGTCGTGTGGCGCATCCTTCCGAAGTCGTACAGCTTGACCAGGAAATCGAGTGTATGGTCATCGGCGTGAACCGCGAAAACGAAAAAATTTCACTCGGGTTTAAACAGAAAACACCCAGTCCATGGGAAAATGTCGAACAGCGTTTCCCGGTCGGCAGCCGCGTCAAGGGAGCCGTGGTCAATATTATGAACTACGGCGCATTCATTCGGCTCGACGAAGGCATCGAAGGCCTGGTGCATATCAGCGAAATGAGCTGGACCAGACGCGTCGGTCATCCGTCCGACATTCTCCAGGTCGGTCAGGAAATTGACGTGGTGGTGCTGGACGTGAACAAGGAAAAACAGGAAATCTCGCTGGGCATCAAGCAGCTTGAAGCCAATCCATGGTCGGTCGCCGGACAGAAATATCCGGTCGGCACAATGGTTAACGTCACGGTCACCAGCCTGACCAATTACGGCGCATTTGTGGAAATTGAGCCGGGCATCGACGGCCTGATTCACATCTCCGACTTGAGCTGGACGAAAAAATACAATCATCCCGGCGAATGTCTGCAAAAAGGACAGGAAATTCGCTGTGTGGTGCTGGAAGTTGATGAGGATAAGCATCGCATTTCGCTGGGTATTAAACAGTTGACCGAGGACACCTGGCTGCATGCCATCCCCGAAAAATACATCCCCGGCCAGATTGTCCGCGGCAAGGTGACCAAACTCACCAATTTTGGTGTGTTTGTGGAACTTGAACCGGGACTGGAAGGGCTGTTGCACATTTCCGAGCTGTCCGATCAGAAAGTTGAGTCGCCGCAGGATGTCGTTAAAATCGGTGACGAAGTCGAGATCAAAATTTTACGGGTTGATACGGACTCTCGCAAAATTGGTCTGAGCTTGCGGCGGGTGCAGTGGGCAGCCGAAGACCAACAAAGCCAGCATCACGGTCCCAGTCCCAGTCCCAGTCCCAGTTCCAGTCCCAGTGTTGAAACGTCCGAAGAAGACAGCCCCCAGCGTCGCGGCGGTCTTGAGGGTCTCGACGTACCCCAAGGGTAAAAGGGTAATTTTGCAGGAAAGCAAGCTTTGTATCCGTATCTTTCCGGATACGGGTTAAGCCTCCCGGCTTTTTCAGCCGATAAAGACCACAGGGAAAAAGGGCTTACTTTGTCCTTGTACCCTGTGGTCTTGCTTTTTATGATAAGACAACCTCGTACAGAAAGGTCTTTCGATGGCTTTTGACATAACCATAAAAGAGTACCTGCGGGACATTGATGAGGCCCCTCTTTTGACATGGGAGGATGAAAAAGCGCTGGCTCATGCGGTGATGGAAACCAACGATCCGCAGGCCCGCGACCAGTTAGTGCGGAGCAATCTTCGACTGGTGGTCAACATCGCCAAGAGATTTTCCGGGCGAGGATTGTCGCTCGGAGATTTGATTGAGGAAGGCAATCTCGGACTGATGCGGGCGGTGGATACCTTCGATACGGAACACGGCGTGCGGTTCAGCACGTATTCGGCCTGGTGGATTAAACAGGCTATCAAGCGGTCCATTCTGAACAATTCACAGCCGATCCACATTCCAACCTATATGGTCGAACTGATCAATCAGTGGCGCCATACGTATGCTGAGCTGGAAACCAAATTGGGTCGCAAGGTCAGTCTGGAGGAAATGGCTTCGGCGATGAAGGTGCCTGTTCGCAAAGCGATAGCGATTCGTGATATTGTGTCGGTGGTGGACCAGGGCTTTCAGCACGATTCGGCCCAGGACAGCGCCGGACTGGATGAGTCGATTGAGGACGACAAAATTTCTCTGCCGGAAGACGCTCTCGGCTCGGATGAGGAACTTGGCCGCGCCGTCGAACTGCTGGACCAGATTGACTCGCGTGAGGCCCAGGTTTTACGGCTGCGATTTGGTCTGAGCGGCGAAGAATCGCTGACGCTCAAACAGATCGGCGAAAGACTTGGCCTGACCCGCGAACGCGTCCGCCAGATTCAGCGCAGCGCCTTAGCGCAACTTAATGAGTTGATGACGACATAATCCGGTTGTACTTTTGAAATGAAAAAGGCTGTCAAGTATTGTTTGACAGCCTTTATTTTTTTTTGCCGCGACGGCAATAGTTATTTTGCCGCGGGTTTTTCCTTTGGGGTTTCCGCCTTGATTTGGGGTTTAGCTTCCGGTTTGGCTTCTACACCCGTCTTCTTGCCGACAACCTTTTGTGCGGGGTTATCGGGGCCGGTAGTCATTTCGCCGGTGAGTTTATCGCCTTCCAGCGTGCCTTTGAATTCCATCTCAAAAGTCCGGTCGCCGAAGGTACGGCTCATTTTGAAGGATATTTTGTTGTCTTCGACTATGATTTTCTCCAGTTCACTGGGGCCGTACAGAGCGCTCAAATCCGGATATATCGTCAGCAGTTGTTTACGTTCGCCGCGGTCGGACGTAATCGTCAATTCCCACGTCCCCACCAGAGGCAAATCCGCCCGTTTTCCCGTCAATGCGGCCTCGCCCCGCGGAGATTTGCTTGTGCCGGTCATTGCATCGCCTTTAACCGTCAATTCATAAGTGGACTGGGCCTGCTGCTGATCCTGAGTTTGCATTTGCCTTTTGAAGGTCAGTTTGTCGTCTTTAAAATTGACATCGCTGATTTCACCTTCGCCTCGCTGGCTTTTCCAGAGGCCGGAAAGTTTTCCGTCCTTGTCGGCTTTAATGGTCAGCGTCGAAGTGGTTTCGCGGTCGGTGCGTTTGGTTGTGATTTCCCACACGCCTGCAATGGCGGGTTTAGGCTGGATGCGAGCGCCCTGAAGGTCATAATCGCCGCGTTCGCTGGACATCGTACCGGTCAGTTTGCCGTCTTTGAGGGTTCCGGTGAAACTCGATGTGGACTCATTATCGCGGAAACGCATCGTCTGGGTAAAAGTCAGTTTGTCCGCTTCAAACTTAATGTCTTTGAGCTCAATGACGCCAAAAAAATTAATCGTTTTTCCGACGAGTTTGCCGTCTTTGTCGAGGGCAAGCGACAGGATGGAATCCATCGGTCGTCCATTGGCCTCTCCCGTCATTCGCCAGTCGCCGACCAGTTCTTTGGCCGGCTCGGCAGCCGAAGCATATACCGGCAATACCAGACAAATTATCAAGAGACTGATTGTTGTGAGAAACGCCGTCTGTTTCATTACAAATTCCTCCCAATAGATAGAAAAAAACTGAGGTTCGATATCCCTCTCGCTCAGCTACGCTGCTGAGTTTGTTTTGGATACGATACCACACCCGTCTTGAAAACGCAAATGTCCTCTACAAGCCAACCGTGGCTAAAAGTTTTACTTCTCGATTCCTTTCTGCCGCTTACAAAGCCCGATAATTCCCCGATTTACTCTGCGTTTTCACGTACAGACGCTCCAAAAACCCCTTTTATTACACAAATTTCCATATCAAAGATGGTTCTTTCAGGACTTGACAGGCATGAAATTCAAAAAGCCTGGAGCGTTAGCGACAGGATGGAAACCGGCGGGTAGAAAAATTGGACTTTCAGAAATTTACCCCGAGCGCCCTAAACTGGTCCATAAAATTCCGGTATGCCACAGCCAGCAGGTAGAAAGCCAGGAAGGTACCAACGATCGTGACAATACTGATAATTAGTTTCTGCAAAAGGCTGTAACGGGGATGCGCCCATACCAGCGGCAGTGCAAACACTAAGAATGACAGCAGTGCCACCACCACAGCGGTATTGGTATAGTACCATTTCTTCGACGGGTCCGGCGGCGCCAATTCCTTGTGGCAATACCGACACAGAATCGCTTCTTTTTGAATCTGCTCCGCGCAATAGGGACATTTTTTGAAGGCGCCGCCCTGCCCATTATGCTGCCCGAACGATGTTTCCATCGGAATATCTCCACATGTTTTGAGAACTACGGGATTACTATTCTCTTATCGACCGAAAAATCAAGGAAAGACTATTTAGATCGGAACATTTGTTGTCGAATCGATTGCCATACTTGTAAATGGTGTTTTTTTATTCCGCTGGCGCAACTATATTCCTGTTCAAGACATTTTGTGTATTCATCAATAAAAGCGTTAGGATCGCCGACGAGTCGCAGATAGTATTTCAGAGACGGCAACACACCGTTAACGATGATTTGACACGGGTGAATTTGTCGGTACTCGGCTATTTTCTGCATAACCAGATCAGGATTATCACAATTGGGGTCATTCGTGGTCAAAATGTAGTAACGATCCACTCGGATATTTTTAATCTTCCGATAAGCAATGTCAATCATATCTGCCGATATGGGTTTCCGATGTTTCACTTCAACCGCTTCAAAACAGGTATCATCCTCGTTCTTTACTTCAATGTCGCCTACGGACCGAGAGCGAAGGTCAGGACTGGTATGCGATTCAATGGGCGCAAGTACCTTGTTTGAATATCTTTTAACCTCCGGTAGAAGAAGATGATAAACGGAATAAATTGCCAATACGGGAATTCTGGCTGTTCCAGTTATGCCTTTGCCGTAATCATAATGGATATGTTGATTTACGGCTTCTACTATTCTGGATATAGTGATGTCTTTGGATACTTTGACGCCGGCAAACAGAGTTTTTTCGTCCCCTTTTGTCTCGATCATAAGAGACAAAAAAACCACAAGCATTTTTAGAGCAAGATTGGGATCGCTCTGCAAACGGTCCAATGTATTCAAGAAAGCCGTCTTGACTTCTTTGTTTCGAATTTTACCCGGATATTTGAGATCGTATGGACGAGGCTGTTCCAGAGAACGGGTGAGCCATGCGCTTTCAGCAGGAGCAAAATGAGGAAAATTTCGTTTCAGAAAAGGCGTGATGTACTTCGTATCAAACGTTCGGCCACAATAACCTTTTCGCATGCCGTTTTGGTGATAGCGAATATCCTGGGAAGGATGGAGAACCTTATAAGCGATCGAAGTCAATGTTACGCCTAAAACACCTTTAAGTACCTCTCCCTCTTTTACAATCGTTCGCAAATCCTCTGCACAATCATCCTGCAATTCGGATAAAATTTTGGATTGCGGTTGTTTTGCGGCCTTTTCAAACGCAGCAGCAAAAAGTTCATCGGGGGATTGCATTATTGAGACTCCACAGATATAAGTTGACCGCCGATACTGTTTATGCGTTCTTTTGCATATTGACAATACTCTTCGCTGATATCAAAGCCGATATAGATGCGGTGTTTTTTCATTGCAGAAACCGCTGTGGATCCGGACCCCACGAATGGGTCAACAACAATATCCCCCGGTCTGGTCAGCAAACACAGAAACTCATCCACGATTTGAACGGGGTAAATCGCGGGATGCGGACAATTCTTAAGAGATTCGACAGGTGTTGTTATGACGTCTCTTTTCAGTGGATTCCCATAAATGCGAATAATGGTAAAACCGTTTTTATCCAACTGAATTTTTCTGCCGCCTTCCTGCCCGCCAAATGGTTCGGAATGAATGCCGCGAATTTTCATACGAAAGCTCTGAAGTTGGCCGTTTCGGACTTCTTCGATAACTTCCTGCAGAGCAGTGCGAGCTAATTCTTTTTGCTTCGTAGTAAGATTGGATTGTTCAATCAGGGTGAAGTATTTTTTGCCCACATTTTCGCCGTTACCATTTGATGTACCATTTCTTTCATTATGCAATGGTTTTAAGAATTCGTCGATGTAATACTGGTAATTCGGAGATTTCACAAAATGGAAAAAGGGTTCTGTACTGCTGACTAATCGTCGTTTAAATTGCCGGGGCGTTGGATTTGCCTTAACCCATGTAACGCTATTGACAAGAGTAACGCCGCACTGCTCCGCTGCAGCGATGGCGAAACGGTACGGCATAAGCAACAAACTGCTGTTTTCGTACTTATCTCCAATATTAAAAACAATACTTCCTGAAGGCTTGATAATCCGCACACATTCACGAAAAACCGCCATCAGCGCCGAGATATAGTCATCAAGGCGTTTCTCGTAACCAATCCCTCCTCCGTCATATTTTCGTTGCTGGAAATAGGGGGGAGATGTAATAACTAAATCGATGCTGTTGGCTGGAATTTGTTTCAATAAGACGGCGCTGTCGCCGCAAACGATTTCATTCCAAAAGGGCATATCCGCAGGTCGGGAAATTGAATGAATAGCCGAAAAATGGCTTGTTTGTCCACTCTGGATATTTTTCAGATTGTCCGCAGTTTGTTTTTCACATTTCCTAAGTGGGACAGACAGGATATTCCTGTGTGTTCGATTATTTTCGACTCCCTCGAAAAGAAAGGATTGTTGCGAAGCCTGCTTTTTACTTACACTTTTGAGCATCGTTTTGGTACAATTCCAAAATTCTAAAAGGATTCTCACCGCTCTCTTGACCGTTCGTCACCAAAAGATTATATCAACAAAGAGAGAAAAAACAAGTTCCCTTTTTACGCAAACAACGCTTCGACAAACTCATCCGGGTCAAATTCGGCAATATCTTCCGGCTGTTCGCCGAGGCCGACGAATTTGACCGGAATATCGAGCATATCCTTAATAGCGATGACGATGCCGCCGCGGGCCGTGCCGTCTAATTTGGCCAGAAAGATACCGCTGACCTTGACCGCCGCGGTGAACATCTTGGCCTGTATAATGGCATTTTGGCCCGTTGTCGCGTCCAGCACCAGCAGTACTTCGTGCGGCGCATCTGGAATTTGCCTGACCACAACGTTGCGAATTTTACTTAGCTCGTCCATCAGGTGTTTTTGTGTATGCAGCCGGCCCGCCGTGTCTAAAATCAGGTAATCCGCGTTGCGTGAGACAGCCGCCTGGCAGGCGTCGAATGCCACCGCCGCCGGGTCTGACCCCTGCCGATGGTGAACGATTTCGACGCCGATGCGTTTGGCCCAGATGCTCAGTTGTTCGACCGCCGCGGCTCGGAACGTATCGCAGGCCGCGACAATCACCTTCTTGCCGTTCTGGCTAAGGATATACGCCAGCTTGGCGATGCTGGTCGTCTTGCCTGAGCCGTTAATGCCGGCAACCAGTATCACCGTCGGCCCCGACGGGGCCGTATGAAGCTGCCTGTCCTGCGCGGGCCAGCAATTTTTCATCTGCTCCTTCAAAAATGGGATAATCTGTTCGCTGGTGTCGATTTTGCCCGCCTTCCACGCTTGGCGAAGGTCTTCTATCAGCCGTTCGGTGGTTTCGACGCCGATGTCATCGCTGATGAGCGTCTGTTCCAGCTCGTCCAGCAGGTTGGCGTCAATTTTCCGACCGATAGTCAAAATCGCCGACAGACTCGAACCGATTTTCTGCCGGGTCCTGCTCAAATGCTCTTTAATAAACTGTACTGTCTTTGAAAAAAGGCCCATAAATTCTCCAAAACGATTGCCTTGCCAATAGATAGTTTCGCAGAAAATGACGGTCTTTTCAAGCCTTCCATTGAAAAACCGCCTTTTTTCTTCATTGACAGCGCCGCTTTTGTGCAGTAGATTATTTTCCGCCGGTATGAGAGGAGGTTTTCCATCGCCGGGCATAGAATGGTGAAAAACGCCGTTATAAAATTCGCGGAAACCCTCAAAGACCGTGACAAAAACTCAGAAAACCAACCAAAGCCAGTTATTTGAGAAAATTCTCGAACGGGCCAAGACCCTCGACCCTGTCAATACCCGCAAATGGTTTGACGATCTGGTTGCGGAGAGTTTCGAGGGGGGCGTGCTGCATATCGGCTGCCCCGACGCCGCGACGGCACAATATCTGCACGACCATTGTCTTTCCACCTTCACCCAGGCCGCTGGGAATATCACCGGCCATCTGGTGAGCGTACAATTTCGTTCCCGGAATGTCGGGGCGGTTTCTCCGCTGCCGGCAACGGTACCCAGCGGCGTCAGACTGCATCCGGATTACAGTTTTGACAGTTTCGTCGTCGGTCCGTGCAACCGTCTGGCACATGCCAGCTGCGTCGCCGTCAGCCAGAATCCGGGAACCATTTATAATCCGCTGTTCTTATACGGCAATGTCGGCCTGGGCAAAACTCATCTGCTCCACGCCATCTGCCACGAAAGCCTGCGAAACAAACCCGATTTGTCAATCCAATTTCTCAGTTGCGAGGCCTTCGTCAACGGTTTTATCAGCGCCATCGAAAAAGGCCAGCTGACGGACTTTCAAAACCTGTATCGTTCGGTGGATATGCTGATTATCGACGACGTGCAGTTTTTGCGGCAGCGGGAGCAGAGCCAGGAGGAATTTTTTCACACCTTCAACGCCCTGTACAACAATCGCCGCCAAATCGTGCTGACCGCCGACAGCGCGCCCGCCGATTTGCAGTCGCTGGAAGAACGGCTTATCAGCCGGTTCAAATGGGGCCTCGTCGCCCGCCTCGATGCTCCCAGCTATGAAACCCGCATTGCCATTGTCAAAAAGAAGGCCGGTCTTCGCGGACTGGATTTACCCGACGGCGTCGCCGAGATGATTGCTGAGCACGTCAAAAGCAACATCCGTGAACTGGAAGGAGCATTAACCATCATTTATGCCACGGCCCGCGCCGCTCAAAATCCGATTACGCTGGAGCTGGCCAGACAGGCGCTGGGGTTTCAGGAAAACCCGGCGGCTAAATCCCTGTCGATGGGCGAGATTATCGCCACCGTCGCCGAAACGTTTGACGTGCGGATTACGGATTTGCAAAGCAAAAAACGCAGTCAGAGCATTGTGCTGCCCCGCCAGTTGTGTATGTATCTGGCCCGCACACTCACCCGGCACAGTTTAGAGGAAATCGGCGGCCATCTGGGCGGACGTGACCATTCCACCGTCCTGCACGCCTGTGCCAAGGTTAAACAGCTTTATAAATCCGATGCGGATTTTCGCGGCCGCGTCGATAAACTGACCACTCACGTTACACGCGGAATGTAGCGTCAGTTTATACAATCAGTTCATTGCCTACTTTTCTGGCGCGCTGGGGCTTGTCCAGATTGATTCCGGACGCCAGACCGATTTCCACCAGCAGATTCCATCCGGCGCACAGATAGATATACGGAGTCAACTCGCCGGCATCAGGTACGCGAATCGTGGGAAACGGCGTCTCGCGGTTGGCAATGGCCACGACTTTGAGTCCAACGCCTTTGCTGAGCACCTCCTGGAATTTGCCAATCTCTTCGTCGATGGGGTCAACTACAAAAACAATATCGCTGGGGTCCATCACTTCTTCGATGCCGTGAACGGCGTAAGTGCCTTCCAGGTAATCTGATTTCTTCCGCGTGATTTCATTGGTCTTGAGCGTCAGTTCTTCCGCGACGCCGTCGTTGTACCCCGCGAAATAAATCGTAGGGGCCTTTACGGCTGTTGCGACAATATCGGCGGGAATAGACAGAGTCAAAGCCGTTTCGAGCAGACCGGAAAGTTTATTGCAATCCATCGCTCCGACAGAACCTGCAATATGTCGGATGAGGGATTCATAGAACAAACCCTGTTCAATGACGCTCTTGGTCGCAGCGACCGCCTGTTCCCAGCCGCAGGTCAGAACAAACGTCTTTGCGCAGGCTTGTGCCAGAAGCGTTCCCTCGTTTGCCGTCAGACCGAAACGATTTTTATTTTTTATCTCGGCCAGTTTTTTCGCCAGTAAAACAACTTCCTTGGTGCGTCCGGAGTTGGAGGCGCAGAAAACAGCGAACCTGGAAAGGTCGTACTGGGCGGCCTGACGGGAACCTTCCGTAAAAATGCCCAGTCCCATTCCCCACTTCAGCGATTTGCGGATGGCGTTCTTGGCCGGGAAAATCCGGCTGGAGCCTTCGCCGGTCAGAAAGAGTCTGCCTACCGACCGAATCTGCGAGGCCACTTCCTTAGTCTGATTGGAGTCAAAGGATTTTACGATTTTGACGGTGTCCATCATCTCCTGAACGAGGGCGTGTTTCGCGTACCTGGTGTCTTGTAGATTCATGCGTTTTTCTCCTTTACTCGGAATAACATTTCTTCTCTTTATTTTCAACCTCGCTTAAGTATCTCTGCAACCTGTTGTTTCAATTCATCCGTTTCAGTACGTACCTGTTTGACAAAACTGTTATCTTCTATCACCCCGACGGCGGCGGTCATTTCTTCCATATTGCGGAACGTCGCCTGTCGAAAGGGGTTGTCAAAATCTTTCTTTCTGGAAACATACACCTGGTCTCGGACGTATTCCTGAACGCCCACGGCTTTTTGCAGCGCGTCCGTCCACTGGTCTTTGGTCAATTCCGACGTTCCATAAAGCCCGCATAGCGTCGCAAATGCGTGTCTCTGTTTTTCAAGCGGGTATGCCGCCCACAGTTCGTCGTATCGCCGATGAATCTCATCCCACGACCCCAGCCGTCCATTAGCTACATCCGCACGGAGCCGGTCGATGTCTTTGGTCGCGACCAGTTGTCCTCCCAGATTGCCCCACTCCCGCTGAGGCGCGCCTTTCAATGTATTTTGCATCGCAGCAAAATTTGTCTGCGGGTTGGCCTGCAGGAAGGCGACGAGATTTTTGACTGCATAGTATAGAAGCATATCGCCGTAAGCGCGATAGCCCTCATAAGCTTTGATGATAACCGCTTTTCGCTGCGATTTTTCCATATTTTCGCCGAGGATTTCCAGGTCGGCTATGCGTTCCTGCGGCCCGCATAACAATTCCCGGCCGATTCGAGCCAATTCATCCTGCGACATATTATTTTTATATTTCCCCGTTTGGCGCAGGCCGGCCTTGCCCGTCCAGATTTCCAGCAAGTATCGCGCATAGAAAATTTCTTCAACGGTGTCCGGAGCCAGAGATTCAAATTCAATATGCTGAATCTTGTTGACGCGTTTGTCCCGGCTCTGAAATTTTGACGTGTTCCTTGCCAAAGCGTACATATTGAACAGCCACCAAAACGCCGGCATTACTTCCAGCTGGTCCTTGGAAGTATTGTCATTTAACAGCGCAAACGGCAGTGGAATGTTGAGCTCCGCCGGGTAGTCCCCTTTGGCCAGCAGTGTAAACGAAGCGAAACGGCAGGAGTGCTTGACGCTGGTACACAATCCGGGCCAGAAACCGCGTCCCGCCTGTACTTCGTTGTCGTTGGCCCGGCTGTTGTGGTTGGAGCCGACCGTGACGCCCGCGGCCATATTGCTCTGCCCCAGGACAACCGACGCGATGAGAAACGAATTGTTGTGATGCTGTTCGTGGGCCGGGAAAATCAGGTTGTTCAGCGCCTCACAGCAGGAAATGGTGGAATTGTCGCCAAGGAACGAGTTGATCAGCCGGGCACCGTATTTGAGGTTGGAATTGTCGCCCAGAATAAAACGCACCGCCTTGCAGCCGTAGAAAATGTGGCAGCCGAAACCGATAATGCCGTTGACTAATTCCACGCCCTCGCCAATTTGCGTCGGCTCCTGTCCAGAGGAGTGAATTGTCAGATTTTTGAGCTTATTGGCGCCTTTGACATAACAGCAGGAGCCGATTTTTACATCTTTGAGGATGCTGGAATTTTTGATGACGCATTGCTCGCCGACGGTTCCATAATAGCCGCGCCGGGAGTCAAATCGCTTCTGGGTAATGTCTTTGAATTTTTCCTGCAGGGCCTTGTCGTCGCGGTATTTGGCCCATAAATACGCATCGGCCGGGATCATCCCGTCAAACGGCAGGACTTTTCGGCATCCGGTTTCATTCATCAGGTCCAGCCATACGCGGACGTTTTCCGGTTCGCCGTCTTTGAGGATGCCGTTGCCGAATTTGGCGTGATTGGTGGCGTGCATTTCGTCGATATTGGCCAGGATACAGCGGTCGCCGATGATATAGTGAGCCAGGTAATGTACGTGATGAATGGCCACGTCGTCGCCGATGTCGCAGGCCACGATAAAACTGTTGCTGATTCCCGCGGGAATCGCCAAATCGTGGTGTTCCAGAATCACATTCCGCAGCCGACCGATTCGCACCAGGCCGAAGAAATCCGTATTCCAGATCAGTCCCGGCCCGAATTCGTCGGTAACAAGCACCTCGTCCCAGTTATTTGAGGTGTTGCCGTTTTTAACCAGACGCTCCAGCTCATCGGCGCGAAGATGCCTCCATTGCCGGGGCGGACGTCCGACCTGCGTATTGCGGAGATAGTATTCATCTTTGCCGGGGGGAAGATATTCCGGCGGGATGAAATTTCTGCCGATGTTTCCCGACGGCTGTATCGATACATGGTCCATTAAATTATCCTCCTTACATCCGCAGAGGTTTTGTCGTTTCATTCAGCACAAGCGGGGAGTATTTTATCAGAACCGAATGGCAGGAACAAGAGATTTTAAACTTCTCCCTCCGACTGTTTTTACCGTTGGATTTCCGCGCCAAAAACGCTATACTTTCCAAAAAATACGGCAGAAAACAGGAAAGGAGAACAAAATTGAGTAAGGTTCTGATTATCGGTGCCGGCGGGGTGGGTAATGTCGTGGTGCATAAATGCGCCCAGTTGCCGCAGGTGTTTTCGGAAATTGTGCTGGCCAGCCGGACGGTCAAAAAGTGTCAGGACATTGCTGCCAATCTCAAACGGCCTATTACGGTTGAAAAGGTTGACGCCGACGACGTCAAACAGACCGTCGCTCTGATTCGCAGGCATAAGCCCAAATTGGTGCTTAATATCGCGCTGCCATACCAGGACCTGCCGATTATGGACGCCTGTCTTGAAACAGGCACAGATTATCTCGACACGGCCAACTATGAACCGCCGGAAGTCGCCAAGTTCGAGTATAGTTGGCAGTGGGCCTATCAGGAACGCTACAAGGCCAAAGGTATTATGGCGCTTCTCGGCAGCGGCTTTGACCCCGGCGTAACTAATGTCTATTGCGCTTATGCGATGAAGCATTATTATGACGAGATTCATTACGTTGATATTGTTGACTGCAACGCCGGCGACCACGGCCATCCGTTTGCCACCAACTTCAACCCGGAAATCAACATCCGCGAAATCACACAGAAAGGCAAATACTGGGACAACGGCAAATGGATTGAAATTGACCCGATGAGCATACGCAAAGACATTGACTATCCCGAAGTCGGCCCAAAGGCGTCTTACCTGCTGTACCACGAGGAACTCGAATCGCTGGTTAAACACATCAAGGGCCTCAAACGCATCCGCTTCTGGATGACCTTCGGCGAACAATACCTGACGCATCTGCGCGTTTTGCAGAATGTGGGTATGACACGCATCGACCCGGTGGAGTACGAAGGCCACAAAATTATCCCCCTGCAATTTCTAAAGGCAGTTCTTCCCGACCCCGGCTCGCTCGGCGTTAATTATAAGGGCAAAACTTCCATCGGCGTCATCTTCGACGGCGTTAAAGACGGCAAGCATAAACAAATGATGATTTACAACGTCTGCGACCACGCCGAATGTTATAAAGAAGTCAAGGCCCAGGCCGTCTCCTACACCACCGGCGTCCCCGCGATGATTGGCGCAAAGATGATGCTTGAAGGCAAATGGAAAGCCCCCGGCGTCTTCAATATGGAGCAATTCGACCCCGACCCCTTTATGGCCGACCTCAACCTCTACGGCCTGCCCTGGAAAATCATAGAAAATAAAACGCTGGAAAATTGAGGAGGGATTTATGCCGTCCTCTGCGGGGACTCGATATTTTTCTGAAAATCTCTTTATTCCACCCTTACGGGTGTGGCTGCAATATATCGCCCTTCGGGCTGAAAAATTTGATTGATACAGAAAAACGACTCTGCATAATAATAGCCCGTCAGGGCGACATAGTAAAGAACCACCAGTTAAAACTGGTGGCATTGCCATATTCAGGCTTTGCCTGTCCGCCTTTGGCGGGTATTTCCATCCACCAGTGGGACTGGTGGTTCTTTACTCTCCAGCGGCGGATTTAATTTTTATCCAGCGGGATTTTTTATGACATTTACTCAGCTTTTAGCGATAATCGGCGCGCCGGACGCCGATATTCAGGTTTGCGCAGACTCGCGGAACATCAGAAGCGGCGATGTGTTTGTCGCCGTCGGCGGAACTCATCTGGATGGACACGATTTTATCCCGCAGGCGGTCAAAAACGGGGCGGCGTATGTCGTGTGCCAAAAACAGGCGGATTGCCGGCCGGCACAAATGATTATTGTCAATAACAGCGCTTATGCCCTTGGACTATTGGCGCAGGCGGCACAGGGAAACCCCAATTCCAGACTCACAAACCTTGCCGTGACAGGCACTAACGGCAAAACCACCGTCAGCTTTTTAGCCCATTCGGTCATCGAATGCGCCGGGTCTGAGTCAGGTCTTATCGGGACTATTGTTCTGTCGGCCGGCAAAAACGTCTATGAGGCTGCGATGACGACGCCGGATGCGCTGACCATCGCCAGGGCGGCCCAACGGATGGTCCAGGATGGGGCGAAATTTATGGTCATCGAGGCCAGCAGTCACGCGCTGGCTCAGGACCGGCTGGCGGGGATTTCCTTTACCGCAGCGGCGTTTACCAATCTGACCGGCGACCATCTGGATTATCATAAGACGATGGACGAATACCTGGCGGCCAAAACAAAACTGTTCACGGAGTTGCCGCCGCACGCCATTGCGATTTTGAATGCCCAGTCCGAGGCCTCCAAAAAAATCGCGGAAAAATGTCGGGTTCGCATCCTTTGGTACGCCATTGATGAACCGACCGACATCACCGCTCATATCCACTCGATGGACGCCTCCGGAAGCGAATTCTCGATTGAATTTAACAACTATATGGAAAAAGTCCGCACACCGCTTGCGGGAAGACATAATATCAGCAATCACCTGGCCGCGGCGGGTCTTTGCCTGGCGGCGGGATTTGACCTCGGGACGGTGGCAAAGGGCTTGTCGGCTCTGAAAAACGTCCCCGGTCGGCTGGAGCCGGTGGTCTGTCCGGCCTCGCAAAAAGCCGGCATCGGCGTCTTTGTTGACTATGCCCACACCGACGACGCCCTCCTGAATGTGCTCAATACCCTTAAACCTCTGTGCAAAGGCAGGCTGATTGCCGTGTTCGGCTGCGGCGGCGACCGCGACAAAACCAAACGCCCGCGGATGGCCGCGGTGGCCGAAAAGCTCAGCGACCACATTATCGTCACCAGCGACAATCCTCGCACCGAAGACCCCCGGCAAATTATCGAAGATATCCTGGCCGGATTTTCCGACAGTGCCAGGCAGCAAAAAATTTATGTGGAAGCGGACCGAAAAAAAGCGATTGGACTTGCAATTTCCGCCGCGAAAAGAGATGATATAATCCTGATCGCCGGAAAAGGACACGAGACGTATCAGATTATTGGAACGACCAAGACCCATTTCAGCGATCAGGAAACCGCCAGGGAGTTGATGGACGTGATTTTGTAAAGGCACAGAAAAATCCAAAAATTGCGTACGGTAAAAAACGCTGCGGAGCTCAGAGAAGGATTTTTCCTGCTCGGTTGAAAGCAAGTTTGCCGACAGCGGTTTTGCCGAAGACCCAAAAACAAAAATATGATCGACTTTCAGACGCTCCGACAGGTTTTCGATGCCCGGCCCAACGGACAGGATAAATATGCCGAGCTGATAATTCACGGCGTGAGCACGGATACGCGCACGATTCGGCGGGGGGATTGTTTCTTCGCCATCGCCGGGCCGAATTTTGACGGCCACCACTTTATTCCCCAGGCTTTGGAAAAAGGCGCCGCCTGCGCCGTGGCGCAAAGCCAGGTCGCTCTGCCGTCGGAATTGCAGGGACGGGTCATCTGGGTCAGGGATACCGTTGGGGCGCTGGGGCAGTTGGCGGCGTGGTATCGAAAACGGCTTGCGGCCAAGGTCGTCGCCATCACCGGCTCCGCGGGAAAAACCACCGCCCGGCACATCATTCATCACGTCCTGAGTCGGCGGTTCAATTGTTATCAGGCGGTTAAAAGTTTCAACAACCACATCGGCCTTCCGCTGACCATTCTGTCGGCGCAGCCGGAACATAACGTGCTGCTGCTCGAGTTGGGGTCCAACCATCCCGGCGAAATCGGAACTCTGACTCGAATCGCTCAACCCGATATCGCACTGGTCACCTGTGTGGTGCCGGCCCATTTGGAAGGTTTCGGGACCGTCGAAAATGTCATCCGGGAAAAACTTTCGATTTGCAAAGGTCTGAGCGCCAGCGGTCTTTTTATTCTCAACGGCGACCAGCCAAACGTCGTGGAATACGCCAAAACACTGAACCGTCCGTTTATTACATTCGGCATTTCGCCGACCTGTGATGTGCGGGCCCAACAGTTGCAGAGCAGCGGCCCCGACGGCCAATTGACGATTGAAAACCAGACGTTCGCCGTTCCGCTGCCGGGACGGGCCAATCTGATGAATACCCTGGCGGCCTGGTCTGTGTGCAGTACCTTCGGTATTCCTTTGCCGGATTTTGCTGAGGCAGTGTCGAGCCTGCAGCCGATGGCGATGCGGATGAATATCGAAACCGTTGGGTCGATAAAAATCATCAACGACTCCTACAACGCCAATCCCGCCTCAATGGCCAACGCGCTGGAATGTCTGGCGGCGCTGGCCGGCAGGGAAAATCGCCGTTCCGTTTTTGTGTCGGGTTGTATGGCCGAGCTGGGGGTAGCCTCGGCGAAACTGCATTACGAGCTGGGGCAAAAGGCCGCACAGTCTGGAATAGGCGAAATTATCGCCGCCGGAACGTTCGCGTCCGATATTATCGCCGGCGCCGTTAAAGCCGGTCTGGACGCTTCCTGCTGTCGGACGTTTGGCGACACACAAACATTGTGCGATAATCTGCACAGTTTCGTCCGGCCGGACGATATAATACTGGTCAAGGGTTCGCGCACGGCGGGAATGGAAAAGGCCGTGGAGACGCTGAAGAAACTTTTCGCCGTCGTGCAGATGTCCTGCGAAAGATAAATTCGAAATCCGAATTTCGAAATCCGAAATGGTTCGATACTTCGACAAGCTCAGTATAGACAGGCTCACCATCCTGAGCAAACCTGTCTTGAGCATAGTCGAAAGAGTCGAAGGACAATATCGAATGTCCAAAATTCAAATACCAAAAACGCCGCTACTTTGTCATTCCCGCGAAGGCGGGAATCCAGCTTTTTGAGTTTGTTTCGAGTTTCGGATTTCGTGCTTCGAATTTCCTTCCTGGAATTGGTTTCTGATTCTCAAGGAAGAATCATTTGCTGTACCACTTATGCCATTATTATAAGCAGTCGATGTACTCAATGGGCTTTTACGCCTGGGAGGATGTTCTGTTCCGGGCGATTGTGGGTGCGATGACGGCCTTTATCGTGGCCGTCTGGATGGCGCCGCGGACAATCCGTTGGCTGATGCGGATGAAAATCGGCGACCGCCCGGAATTTCACCACGCCGCCCTGAATGATCTGATGCGCGAGCGGGCCAACACGCCGACGATGGGCGGAATCATTATTCTGACGGCCATCACCATCGGCACGCTGTTATGGGCCAAATTGACCAACCCCTTTATTCACAAGGCGCTGTTTATTCTGGTCTGGTTCGGATGCGTCGGTGGGGCCGACGACTGGCTCAAACTCACCAGCAAAACCCGCCAGCGCAGCCGCGACGGCCTCAGACCCTGGGAAAAACTCGTTTTCCAGTTCGGCGGTGCAATGCTGGCGGCGTATTTTCTCTACTCCGACTTCCACAACATTGAGGACGCCAAGTGCCTGTGGCTCCCCTTCTACAAATACGGCATCCCGCTGGCCGGCTGGATTTTTGTCATCCTCAGTATTTTATATATCTCGGCCACCAGCAACGCGGTCAATCTGACCGACGGAATGGATGGCCTGGCTTCCGGCTGCCTTGGAATCGCCTCGACAACGCTGGTCATTTTGTGTTATGTCGCCTCGGAAATGATGAGCCGGACCAGCCAGATCAGTTGGGCCGGTTATCTGCTCCTGCCGCACATCCCGCAATCGGGCGAATTGTGCATCTTCTTCGGCTCGTTCACCGGCGCCATCCTCGGCTTTTTGTGGTACAATTGCCATCCCGCTCAGGTCTTTATGGGCGACGTCGGCTCATTGCCCCTTGGGGCCGCTCTTGGCTACGGGGCCATTGTCACACGCAATGAAATCCTCCTCCTGCTCATCGGCGGCGTATTTGTGATGGAAATGCTCAGCGTGATGTTGCAGGTCTGGTATTTTCGCCGCACTGATGGCAAACGCATCTTCCGCTGCGCCCCCATTCATCATCATTTTCACCTGGCCGGCTGGTCTGAGCCGCAGGTCGTCGTCCGCTTCTGGCTGCTCTCCATCGCCTTCGCCGTCATCGCCCTGGCCACCCTCAAACTGCGATAAAATTTCTTACCCTGTGCTGGTCGAGGTTGATTTTCGGGTGGCACCTACAATCGCAGATAATGTAGCCCGCCCTCGGCTGTGGTTGTCATTCTGCCCCTGAGTCCGCCGAAGAGGAAGAATCCCTTATCGCCCCAATCGTCAACTTGTCCCCAAGGGATCGAAAATCGTCAATTGTCAATTCTTGGTCAATAAGGTAAAATCATCCTCAAAAGTTGTCAAAGATATCCAACTTTTAAGTGAGGTGGCAAATGAAGCGTATCAGAGTCGTTTTCTGCGGGATTTTGTGTGTGATTCTGTCGGGATGTGTTACGACATCCAAAGCCGGCGATACCGCTGCAGCTAAAGCGCCAAAAACGACGGGGAAGACGTATTATGTGGACAGCCGGCAGGGTAATGACGGCAATGACGGGTTATCCGCAAAGAAGGCGTGGAAAAGTCTCGATGCCGTCAATCGCATCACATTTTCGCCGGGCGATACGATTCTCTTCAAAGCCGGGGCAGTCTGGAAAGGGCAATTAAAACCGCAAGGCTCCGGCACGCCGGAAAATCCCATCCGCATCGACCAGTATGGCTCCAAAGAACCCGCAGGCAATTTTAAGGGGCTGCCGCGTATCGACGCCGAGGGCCAGTACGACGCCGCCCTCTATCTCTATAACATCCAGGGCTGGGAAGTCCGCCATCTCGAATTAACCAATACAGGCCCAACCGATAAAGCCCGGCGCAGCGGCGCCTGGGTACAAATCCGCAATTTCGGCACTGCCAAACATATCATTCTTGACGGCCTGTATATCCACGATGTCAATGGCAGTCTCGTTAAGAAAGAAGGCGGCGGACAGGGGATACGCCTTTCCAATGAAGGTTCTCGCAGCCAACAAAGCCGTTTTGACGGGCTGATAGTGGAAAATTGCCTGCTCCAACGCTGCCGGCGCAATGGGATCATTCAAAACGGCTACTGGCAGCGCGACCGCTGGTATCCCAACCTCAACGTCGTTATTTGCGGCAACCTGCTGGAGGAAGTCCCCGGCGACGGCATTGTCCCCATCGGCTGTGACGGAGCCATCATCGAATACAACCGGATGCGCAATTGTCCGCGACTGCTGCCGGAGGGCGAAGCCGCAGCAGGCATCTGGCCGTGGAGCTGCGACAATACGATTATCCAGTTTAACGAAGTCAGCGACCACAAGGCCCCGTGGGATGGACAGGGATTCGACTCGGACTGGAACTGCCGCAACACCATAATTCAATATAATTTCAGCTATGACAACGAAGGCGGCTTTCTGCTGATATGCAACAACTCCGAAGTCAAAATGCCTTCCAGCGTCGGCAACACCGGTACGATTATACGATATAACCTGAGCGTCAACGACGGCCTGCGCCGCCAGCCGACACGCGAAGGTATCTTCTCGCCCACGTTTCATATCACCGGTTTCTGTAAAGACACCAAAATCTATAACAACACAATTGTCGTCCCCAAAAAGCCGGGCGAGGCGATTGACCACAGCATTATTCGAATGGGCGACTGGGGCAGGGCTTGGCCGGAAAATACCCGCTTTGAAAACAATATCTTCTACGTGGAAGAAAAGGCCGAATATAAACTTGGCGAAGATGTCGGCACAGCGTTTCTGAATAATCTTTATTACGGCACACAGAAGAACCGGTCTGCGGACCCCCAAGCGATAGTGTCCGACCCCCGTTTTGCGTCGTTGACACTGGCGGCAATTCCTGCGAGAGACGCTTCGTTTGTAAAAAAAGGTTTTGCGGATGACCGGTATATATTAAATTTCCGATTGCAAAAAGACTCCCCCTGCGTCGGCAAAGGTCTTATTATTCCGGACAACAACGGTCAGGACCTACTCGGACATCCCGTCCTCAAAGATACCTGTTCGTTCGGCGCAATCGAATATGTACCATTACCCTGAAAATCCGCATAATCGGGATTTTCACAGAAACAACTAACTTAATCCTTAAGCACGAAAGCTCCGGGGTTCATCGGAACACTGCCGGCGGGAAGTATTTTTTTATTGCAATCCTTCGCAGATACTATAATATTCAATACTGGAGATTGTGAGTTTATTTGGTAAGGAATGCGGGCTGTTCGGACGGTGTCGCCCGAATCCAGCCGCGCGGTGAATAATATCAGGAGGTCATTGCCATGTTGACAAGAATTATGATGATTGTGTTACTGGCGTTGTCTGTGATGCTGGTTGGCTGCAAGAAGAAAGTGGAACCTGCCGCAACTAAACCGGCTGCCCAGAAGGCAACTGAACCGGCCGCCCAGAAGGCAACTGAGCCGGCCAAACCCGCTGAACAGGGTGCCGCCAAGACCGCAGAGCAACCCAAACCTGCCGAAGAAGCTGCCAAGAAATAACGCTGTGGTATTTTTCAGCAGTCCAGCCGACGGGGAGTTTTCCGTCGGTTTTTTTTATGAGCATGCAAAACTCGATACAAAACATTGAGCGAATCCCGCGGATTGTGTATAATTATCCGTTTGAGATGTTATTTGGAGGTTTTTGAAAAGCATTGGAAAAGGCGCGTGAGCAGTTGCAGGTCCTGAAGGAAAAGGCCTTTTTGGTCGGCGCCTACCGTCGGGACCAGAAGTTTGACAGAAAACAGGACCATCTGCTGGAATTAATGGCACTGGCCGAAACGGCCGGGGCCGTGGTGGTAGGGCGGACACAGCAGAGACTCAACCGTATTCATCCCGGCACGTATATCGGTTCCGGCAAGGCGCAGGAACTGGCTGAAGTCGTCGAGCGGTTGGGGGTCAACGTCGTTATTTTTGACAACGACCTTTCACCCGGGCAAATCCGCGAACTGGAAGAAATTATCAAGGTCAAAGTGCTGGACCGCAGTGAACTGATTCTTGACATCTTCGCCACCCGCGCACAAACCAAACAGGCCAAGTTGCAGGTGGAGCTGGCGCAGCTCGAATACACGTATCCCCGTCTGACGCGGATGTGGTTGCACCTGGATAGCGTGGCCGGGGCGGGAGGCGCAACCGCCGCCGGCGCCGTCGGCGGCATCGGCACACGCGGCACAGGTGAAAAACAGCTCGAAATCGACCGACGCCTCGTCAGCAAACGCATCACCGAACTCAAACGCGAACTGGAAACCATCGACAAACGCAAACTTCGTGAAATCGACGGACGCAGGGATTTTTATACCCTCTGTCTGGTCGGCTACACCAACGCCGGCAAAAGCACGCTGATGAACGCCCTGACCGACGCGGGTGCGTATGTAGAGGACAAACTGTTTGCCACGCTCGATACGCGAACGCGAAAATGGCGGGTCGATTCAGGTATCAAGGTTTTGCTGAGTGATACGGTTGGTTTCGTCAGCAAACTGCCGCATCATCTGGTTGCGTCGTTTAAGGCGACCCTCGAAGAGGCGCTCCGTGCGGATTTACTGCTGCACGTCGTTGACGCGTCCAGTCCGCAGGTCTTTGAGCAGATTCAAAGTGTCGGGCAGGTGTTGAAGGAAATCGGCTGCGGCGATAAAGAAGTTCTGACGCTGCTGAACAAATCCGACACGATTCATAATCGCCAGTTATTCGATACCCTGCAAACGGTGCGTCCGGACGCCATCGCCATTTCAGCTAAAACCGGAATGAATCTCGATAAATTGGCCGCGGCGGTGGCCCAAAAGATGCGCGGCGGTCAGGTTCGCTTTCATATCCAAATCAGTCCGGCCGAGGGAAAATTGCTCAGTTTCCTTCGCGCCAACGCCGTGAATTTGAATGAACGCTACAACGGCGATACCGTCGATATTGAAGTAACGCTCGGCAAAAACCAGTTTGTCCAGTTCCGCAAACTCGGTGTGACGGATTATGAAATGATATGATTGTTATTTTAAAGAAAAATCAATTTCCAGCCCGCAAAGCCAGTTTGTTGGCGCCGTCAACAACGAGGATTTTTACCGTGGGGTTTTCCTGAATCCAGCCGTTGATAATTTGCTGTGGGTTGTCCGCCGGGGTCATATGCGCAGCGATAACCTGGTCATCCGATAGTTCCGAATACACCCATAATTTCCGCAGCCGTTGAATCAGGCGGGCAAAACGATACGGCTTATGGCTGAACAATTTGTATTCGCCTTCAATGGCGTGATAGATTTGCTCAAATGGCTGAATCAGCAGATTCCAGAAATGCTCCATTGATTTTTCCGGCCCAATGCCGTTCTGACAGGCTGAGACGAATAAAATTTCCCCGCCATCCAATACCGCCTGTTCGGTTAGTTCCAGCGCGCGCTGGACGATGTACAAATCCATATCATTGGGAAATCCGCCCGGCGAAACAATCAATCGTTCGATAGGCTTGACCGTGTGCAGATTCCATTGGTCGGTCTGAAGAAAGGCCTTTTGGCAGACCTCACGAATCGTTCCAAGCGCCGCCCACTGAATCGTCCGGTGCGAACTGATGGTCGTTATGGCATAGACAGGCCGGCCTCTTGTGATTTTCTCCATTGCCTCAACCTGGTCGGCGGCCAGCGGCTGATTTTGCTGAGCAGGATTGGAATGCCACGGATGGGCGCAAAAAATACTCGCCTCATCGAGTGTCAGACTGTGGTTACCTCGCGCGGTTTCGTAATTGCAGATTCCCGGCACGAAGTTTTTGACCGGGTTGGAATAGCCGGCAAAATAATGGGGCTTGACATCGCTGAAGACCAGAAATACGTCCGTTTTTTCAACCACGGCGTTGTAATAGACTCGCGTACCGCGGCAGGTAACGCCGGCGTCGAGAAATGGGGCCGTTTGACAATCGTGGATGAGAATTTCCGCGCGGCCCAGGCCGGTTTCATCGCAGATTTTTTGAACGGTTCGGCACAACGCCAGATTCCCCTCAGTCCGTGCGGTATGCGTACCGGTGCAGAGAATGAACTGGATTGACGAGCAGAGTCTGAGTGTCGATGCGACGGCATGCAGACAGTCCTCGGTCGGTAAATCCCGCGTCGCGTCGGCAAGCAGAACGCATAACTTTCGGTTCTGGATGGTTTTTTGAAATTCGGAAAGATTGCAGGCCTGCAGAGCGTCGGACAGTATTTGCGCGTTGCGGTTTTTGTCCATCTGTTCCTGTCGCGGCACAATCAGCCTGGCCAAATTGATTTCGGGAATCTCAACAGGGATTTTTCCCGTACCGTAATGTAAAGTAATTCGCATAATGATTGATATATGTCAAATCCCGCCGCCGAGGGCAAGTAAATTCCGGGGCGCAAAGAAACGGGCCTGTTGCATCACAGGCCCGTGGAATTTGCTGCGTTGGAGCAAAAACCGAAATTGCTACTGACTGGGTTTTACTTTGATTGCCTCCATTCCCTTACGACCTTGTGCGGCTTCATACTCGACTTTCTGCCCGTCTTTCAGGGTGCGAAAGCCCTCGCCCTCTTCGGTAATGTTGGTGTAATGGATAAACAGGTCCTCACCGCCATCGTCCGGAGTAATGAAACCAAATCCCTTCTTTTCGTTGAACCACTTTACTGTACCGCTGCTCACGTTTGTCTCCTTGGCCCACTTGTGGGCCGCATTGCATAACCCCTCGTTGTTCCAAGCTGCCCGCGCCCCGAGGGAACCTGACACGGCCTTGTTCCATCAAAAAGCGTACCCGTCCACCCCGTTCATTGTCAAAGCAGAAATTTGCAGATTCGTAAAAAGCGGTATTTTCCCGGATATAAAACAGTGCAATAAAAAACAGCGTAATTTCTTGTTATTGATAGACTTACCCATTATCGAGGCGAACCTGCGAGGAACGATATTTTTTCGTGGTCGAGCGGTGTTTTTTCTGCTCAAGACGTTTGCGTTTGGCCGCGGTTGGAACAGTTGTTGGTTTTCGGGGTTTGGGTTTTATCAGGGCTGACCTAATAAGCCGACTCATCCTGTCGAGAACATCCTCCCGATTGGCGTGTTGAGAACGGTATCGGGAGCTGGTTATTTGAAGTCGTCCCTGCCTGTCGATACGATTGGCCAGCTTTGTAAAAAGCAGCTTTTGCTGTTCAGGAGTGAAATTTTTGCAGGATGCGATGTCGAGAATCGCCGTGGTCTGCGTGTTGACTTTGTTGACATTCTGGCCGCCCGGCCCGGACGAACGGGAAAATACAAACTGAATCACGTCTTCGGGGATGTGAATTTTGCCGCTCATAAATACATTATCGACAACTCCGCCCTCTGATTTCAAAATTCATACCGCTGGTTCTCATCGCAGAGCTCTTAAAAGGCCGGGGAATGGAATACAATGATGGGTTATTGCTCGTCTGCAGGGTATTTTGTCTTTTGTTCTTCTTTGGCCAGCAGGTCGCTAAGCGTCGGTTTTTCAAGCGAGCCATTGTTCAAAATAATTTTGACATCTTCGGCGTCGAGGGTTTCATATTTTAACAGCGCCTTGGCCACAGCTTCCACCTTGTCGCGGTTGGCCTCCAGCAGGTCCACGGCCTCCGTATAAGCCGAGTCGATCAGTTTACGCACCTCTGTGTCAATCATTTCCGCGGTTTTCTGTGAAAACTCCGGTCCCAAATGCATCAGGAACGGATCCGCCGCCGGGTCGGGGGCATAATTGACAGGCCCTAATTGTTCCCCCATTCCCCATTCCATCACCATTTCACGGGCCAGCAGCGTTGCCTGCCTGATATCCGATTGCGCCCCGCTGGTGACATCCTGACAGAACATCTCCTCGGCAATCCGTCCGCCAAAACAAATCTGTAACTGGGCCAGGCAATACTTGCGGGAGTAAAACAGGCGGTCTTTTTCAGGCAGCGCGAAAGTGACTCCGCCCATCTGGCCGCGGGGAATGATGCTCACCTTGTGTAGCGGGTC
>Ga0315277_10002417_pt1 | contig 26086 bp, 23 predicted proteins | sample YL17G05_15_MG_FD_203695 | JGI IMG/M metagenome (GOLD analysis project Ga0315277, IMG submission 203695) | Sediment microbial communities from Yellowstone Lake, YNP, Wyoming, USA - YL17G05_15 | ecosystem: Environmental > Aquatic > Freshwater > Lake > Sediment | place: USA: Wyoming | collected... | reverse complement strand
AGTGACGCCACCGCATTCTATTGGGACATTTATCGCGGAGACTTTCGTTCGGCCGACAGAAGTTGATGGGACCACGCTTCTTGCATAGATGGAGAACTCCATTTCCTCAGCTTCAACAAGGTCTCTGGATCCACCGTCCAGGACTGCGGCTTGGATTCCCTTAACCTTGGCAGATTGGGTCATCAAGCCTCCCCACAGGCCGATGTCTCGCGCATCAATTCCTTGTACACTTCTCACAATGATACTTCCCACAGGCGCTGAATCAATCGCTTCCATAGCCAATAGCGGTATGACTCTCTCTGTGGCTGGAGTATCCTTTATTGTGACGGCTGGACCCGCAACCCTAACATGTCTCCCAAATGGCCTGATTTCATGGGACATGAATCCCCTGATCCCAAGCTGATCAAGAGCATCAGAAAGTGAAGCGGTCGGTATCGACAGAAATGGTTTCGCGGACTCGTCAAGAATTCTCTTCGTCATGACTCGACGCCACATCAATTTATGCCCTAGCTTCCCCGGCTATTCTTTAATAAGACTAACCATCTCGCTACGCGGCATCTGCACTTGAGAAAGCAGGCGCTAGCTTGCCAGCGGTTTGTGGCCGTAATGAGATCGCACTGTCTTCAATGACTACTCGTTGTCAAAGCTTGGTTTTGGCAAGTGCGAACGTCTATTCTTGAGTTTCATCGTAACATTCTTTTGTTTGCTCGTGCTTGGACTGTGGCCAAGGTGTCCTCGGACATGAGAAGAGTCGTCACTTTCGGGGAAATAATGATGCGGTTGTCTCCTCCAGGCTTTCAGAGATTTGCTCAAGCGCGATCGTTCGATGTGACATTCGGCGGAGGAGAAGCCAATGTTGCCGTGACGTTGGCCAATTTCGGTGTCCCGGTTGATTATGTCACACGGTTACCGCAAAACGATCTTGGAGATGCGTGTGTGAATTATCTTCGACAATTCGGAGTTGGTACGACCAAGATAGTTCGTGGGGGAGAACGTCTCGGTATCTATTTTCTTGAAAATGGTGCGGTTCAGAGAGGCAGTAAGGTGGTCTATGATCGTTCCGGTTCATCGTTCGCGGCAGTCGAGCCCGGGATGATCGACTGGAAGACAGTCTTCGACGGCGCTTCTTGGTTTCACGTCACCGGCATCACTCCAGCAATAAGCAAGAACTGTGCCGATACAGCTCTTGAAGCGGTCAGAACCGCCGAGAAGACAGGGTTGACCGTCTCAGTGGACTTGAATTACCGGGCCAAGTTGTGGAAATGGGGAAAGCCGGCCCGGGAGGTTATGACAGAGCTAGTCAAGTGCGCTGACATTGCCATCGGAAACGAGGAAGACGCTGAGAAGGTCTTTGGAATACAGGCCCCAGGCGCAGACGTCGCAGCGGGCAAGGTGGACCCAGATGATTACAGAGTAGTCGCAGAGAAGCTTAAGGCACAGTTTCCAAGTCTTGAGAAAGTTGCTATAACCGTTCGAGGAAGCGTGAGTGCGAGCCACAACACCTGGTCGGGAGTCCTCTATGACGACAAAGCGTTCTACACCGCACAGATTTACGACATAACGCACATCGTTGACCGAGTAGGCGGTGGAGACGCCTTTGCAGGGGGCCTAGTATATGGTCTTCTCAAGTACGGAGAAGATGCTCAGAAGGCACTTGACTTCGCCGTTGCAGCAGGCTGCTTGAAGCATACGGTTCCAGGCGACATGAATTTGGTTACTGTCTCTGAGGTTGAAGGCATAATGAGCGGTGTCGTGTCGGGGCGCGTGTCCCGGTAGAAGGAATCCTAGAGGTAATACATATGGCAAGATTTCTGAAGCATGAAGTTGTTAGTAAGATATTGGACATTGGGATCGTTCCAGTCTTCTATGAGAAGGACCTGGAGACCGCCAAGAAAATCGTCGAAGCCTGCGCGAACGGCGGGGCAAAGATAGTAGAATTTACCAACCGAGGAGATTTTGCGTACCAGGTCTTCACCGAACTCGCAAAGTGGTGCACCGAGGCTCTGCCTGACGTAGCGCTGGGCGTCGGGACCGTCCTCGATCCAGGAACCGCGGCGCTGTACATCAATAGCGGAGCAAATTTCGTTGTCGGACCAGTCCTAAATCCTGAAGTTGCGAAAATATGCAACCGGCGAAAGATTGCTCACTCTCCGGGCTGCGGCAGCGCGTCGGAGATTTCATTAGCCGAGGAGTTGGGAGTCGATATCGTCAAGATCTTCCCAGGCGCCGAGGTGGGTGGTCCAAGTTTCGTCAAGAACCTGCTCGGACCTTGCCCATGGGCTAAGATAATGCCGACAGGAGGAGTTGACGCAACATGGGAAGGCATCTCATCCTGGATAAAGGCAGGAACCGCCGCGCTCGGAATGGGATCGAAGCTTATTACCAAAGAATCGGTCGAAGCCAAGGACTTTGAGGCAATTCAAAGAAAGGTCGAGGAATGTATCTGGTGGGTCAAGAAAGCCAGAGGCCAGCCGCTTTTCCTCGGCGTGGAACACGTCGGGCTCTACCCGACAAAGACTGCTACGGCCGCTGAAATCGTTGACTGGTACGCGAACCTTTTCAACTTCAAGAAGAATGAAGGAGCTTCCTCCATCTTTGTCTCAGGCCTCGGGACAGGACGAATAGAAGTCATGAAAGAAGCCATGCAGATACCATGCCACTTAGCGATCAGAGTCTCGAATTTCGAAGAGGCCTGCAAGTATCTCGAGGAACGCGGTATCCAACTTGAGGAGCCGAAGATCAAGAAAGATGTGAAAGCAGTATTCCTAAAGCAACCAGACAAGGCAGGAAACAGGGTTCACCTGTTCTACAAAGCCTAGACCGAATGGATTCAATCACGCCGTCAATTCAATACCTAGACGAAGTGTTATCGATAGCTCTCTGAAAAGAGACAGCCACAGCTGAAATTGCGGAGACTCATCTGCCTTTCTCACGACATATGCTCAATCGCGTCGCGCTTGGAAGAATTGAACGTTTTCATTCAATGGCTAGTTTCGTCTTGATATAGTCTGCATATTCCTTGAATCTCTGCAAAGTAAACTCCACATGCACAAGGTGGTCAAGGCCCGCAACATAGCCTCCAGTCTCTTTCATCGTGGGTAGCTTGGAGTCTATTTCGTTCCGCATGTATTGGCCGCCCTTAGCTATCTCCCTCTTGTCGAGATTGCCGACCAAGAAGAGTTTCTTTCCGTATTCCTTGCTCAAGGTTCGCACGTCCATGCCAGAGTTGACCTCGAGAGGCCAGTGCCCCGTGATTCCAGCCTCGATGACCAGGTCCAAGATTGGTTTGGTATTCCCATCGCTGTCCATCATGATGCGGTGAATCTTGTTCTTGTTGAGGAATGCTGTGACTCTCTTGTAGTGGGGAAGCAGGAACTCCTTGTACAGCTTTGGTGAGATGTTAGGCCCGTGCTTCTCTGCCATGTCCTCCCACCAAAATACCATGTCGATTCTGTCTGTGAGGGTTTCGACGGCTTCTCTTATGGATTCAACTGTGAAGTACTCCCAGTGAGCGGCCATGTCTCTGATGAGCTCCGGGTCTTTGTAGAATGCTAGGTTGAAGTTCGGTATCCCCATTAGTTCGGCTCCGAACCCGTAGAAGCCGGTCATCGCGAGCACCGTGGGGCCCGCTTGGTACTGGTTCATGACTTCCGAGTAGGCGTCTGGGTCCCAGTCCTTTGGGTATCTTCTGGGGTCCTCAGGATTCAATCGCTCCTTGTAGCGCTCCCAAGTTGTTTTGTCTGACACTGGGAAAGAATAGAATTGAGGCATAGCATACCATGTTGTTTCGCGGGAACCTTTCTTGACTATGCGGGAACGGGCTCCGCTTTCCATAATGAATTCTTCATACTTCGGGGTCTCACCTATCTTTCGCTGTTTGAACCGTGGTATCGGTCCGAGATCGATGAGAGGCACGCACCCGAAGAAATTGATGCATCCAAAATAGGAATTTGGATCGAACCCGAGGAATGCGGGCCAATTCAGCAGTGTGTAACCTTCCATCTTCCAGTCTATTACGTTGATCTCGTGCGCTGGCAGTCCCTCTGAGAAGAAGCGATTCACAGTCTCCACATAGAAATTCTCAGCCCACGGTATGGCGTCGACCGGTTGAAAGTTTATGGCTTTTCTGAATCTCTCTCTAGGCGTCATGATTTGACCACGCTCCGGCAGAAATCAACTCCCTCAACGGCGTTAAGTGCAGCGGCGTCAGCGCCGACTTCTCGGGCGAACTCCCTTGTGACAGCGTTGCCTCCTATCAGAACTTTCACTTGGTTTTTGATCTTGGATTCATTAAGCATGTCAATTACCACCTTGATTTCTGGCAGCGCAGTTGTAAGGAGACAAGACAGGCCTAGAATGTCGGGTTCAATTCGTTTCGATTCTTGAACGAATAGCTCCGGATCAACATCCACGTCAAGATCCTGCACCCCAAATCCGCTGGCGACTGCCATCATCTTGAATATGTTCTTACCGATGTCATGCATGTCCCCGCGAACTGTGCCGAGTAGGATCGCCCCCTTCTTCTGCGTCGCCTGTGCGTCGAGGTTGGGTCCGACGAATTGCATTACTTCATCTAGGATGGACGCAGCGAACAGTAGTTCAGCAAGAAAATATTCGCCAGCTTCGTATCTTGCCCCAACTTGTTGGAGTCCCGCTCTCAAGCCTTTCTCTACTATGTCAGATATTCGGATATTCTGAGAGAGGGCGTTATTGATTAGGGCCCGGATTCTTTCAGGGCCACTCAAGTCGGCTAATGCGGAGCAGATCTCATCAAGAAGATCTGGCAATCTCAGACCCTCACGCGAATATGTTCGATTGAGACAACGATCATGCCTGAAGGAGAGGTGCGCACTCTTCGATTGCCTGTGTCAGTCTCTTGAGGCCTTCGCTCAGCTCTTCGGCGTCTCCGCCAAAACCTATTCTGAGATGTCGGTTCATCTCAAAGCCGTATCCTGGAATGGTGAACGTTCGGTATTTTGTAGCCAGCGTTCGGCAGAGTGGCTCCGTCGTAGAGCCATTCTTGAGCCGCGGAAAAGCAACTACTCCTCCGGCGGGTTCGACCCATTCCAGCGTATCTTGATGAGCCATCCAATGTTTCAGAGTTTCAAAGTTCTTCCGTACGCGCTGTCTGACTCCCTCTAGGAAAGTGTCCTTCCTTCTGAGTACAGACATTGCGATAGCTTCGCCGAGAGCGTTATTGCATATCGTGAGTTGCTCTCGCACGGCTAGCACCGACTCGATTACGCGCCTCGGGCCCGCGACCCATCCTATTCTAGTGCCTGGAAGACCGTATGCCTTCGACATCGTTGTCATGCTTATCGCATGGTCGCTCAATGTTGCCGCTGGGGGCGGAGGCTTCTCGAAGGATAGCTCACGATAGGTCTCATCGTGCAACAAGTAGGCGTTGTGCGATTCGACCATTTCAACAAGCTCGCGTAGAGTCTTCTCAGAAATGACGCAGCCTGTTGGATTGTTTGGATGGGTGATGGTCACCAGCCTTGTGTTGGGCTTCATCAGCCGTTCCAATCTTCTTAGGTCAGGCTTGAAACGCTCCTCGAAGGATAGTGGCAAGAGATCGTGAGGAAGTCCAAGAGAACGCGGCACCTCGTAGAGTGATGGATAGTTCGGGTGCTCGACTACCATGTGGTCAGACTGATCAACAAGCGAAGCGATGACTGCAAAATTGGACTCGCTCGAACCGTTTGTGACACAGATCTGTTCAGGACCAAATCCCTCGTACTGCTTCGCTATGACGCTTCGAAGTTCTGGGCTTCCTCTATGGTGGCCGTAACGAAGCTGTACTTTTGTCAGATCTTGGCCGAGGTCGGCAAGTTTCAGGTACTTGACTCCGCTCTCTCCTATGTCATAGTCCACTTCGTACTGGTAAGTGTCAAACCAGTCTTCCAGTGGCATTCTGCGGAAACGCATCCGGAAACACCTTGTGCTTCATGAGAGTCTTCATGGGGAATATAAGCTCCGCAGAGAGTAAGGAAAGAGGCGAAGCGCATAAGCGAGTACTACACCAAGAGATTTGGTTAGCGGATTCCAGACCGAACGCTTCCTCAATCGAAGATCCATGGCCGTGCCATCGTGGAATCCGGAGAGGCCACCTTCGCACGAGGCACCAGATCAGAAAACGCTTAACAACTGTCTTGATCACTAAGAGGCTCGCATTCAAAGCAGAGACTTAGGAGGTTAGGTAGAAATCGTGCTGTTCTTGATAATGTGGCAGTCAGATCCGGAGAAACTGATGAAAGGCATGAAGCTCTTCAAGAAAGGCAAGTTTCCACGTCCAAAAGGCATCAAGCACGTAGCCGAGTACGGGACGCCAGGGGGACTGTTCGTCGAGATAGTTGAAGCCAACAAACCAGAGGATGTCTACAAGTATGTCATGCCGGCTCTCCATCTGCATAGCAAAGTGGACGTGTATCCCGCCCTGCCCCCTGAAAAGATCTACAGCCTCTTCTGAGCAGTCCGAAGTGGCCCGAGCGTAGTCATGGCGCGTGGGTCGATCGCAGTGATCGCAGCCGCATCACTGACATTCATTGCGCTTGGTGCCATGAAGGCAGCAAGCCAAGCAAACCTGGAAAACCTAGGGTGTAGCTGTCATTGGAGCCGGGATAGTTGGACTGCTGCCAAGCGAAGCAAGTTTTGAAAGGGGATATCAAGGGATGAAACTCTTCGAGTTCGAATCCAAGAGAATATTCAAAGCCGAAAAGATACCTGTGCCGAGAGGGGACGTGGTTTCCTCATCCGAGGAAGCGAAAAGAAGGGCCGCCTCGCTAGGAATGCCGGTCATTCTGAAGGCCCAAGTTCCTGCGGGTCGTCGCGCAAAAGGGGGCGGAATACGTGTCGCTGAGCATCTAGAGGAAGTAGCGGAGGTTGCTCAAGACATGCTAGCATCGCGTATTGCAGGATTTCACGTTCATCGAGTTCTCGTTGAGCACTACCTGCCCATCCTCAGAGAGCTCTACTTGGGCATAACAATCGATGACTCAAAGGGCAAGTTCGTGGTCCTCGCCAGTTCCGAGGGCGGAACTGAGATCGAACAAATCGCAGCCAACGCTCCCCAAAAGATCGTTTCTCTCAAAGTTGATCCCCTCTTAGAATTCGAACAGTACGAAGCTCGGCGAGTTGCCAGACAGATTGGCTTGACCGGGGACCTGATGCTGAAGGTGAGCAGCGTTCTTTGGCTGCTTTATCAGGTCTTCGTGAAGTACGATGCGGCGATTGCAGAGATCAACCCGTTGATCATAACGGAAAGCAGGGATGTCTATGCGGCCGGGGCTGTCTTGTCAATCGATGACGATGCGCTTGATCGCCACAGGGATGTCATCGCAAACACCGGAGAGACCGGAGAGAGAACTCAGGACGACATCGAAAGAGAGGCTGCAGAACAGGGTATCGCGTACGTCCGACTCGGCGGCGATATTGCAGTAATAGGCAGTGGTGCCGGCTTGGCTATGGCAACCGTCGACCTGATAAGAGACTACGGCGGAGCCCCGGCCAATTTTCTTGACACTGGTGGCCGTATCACCCGAGACCATGTTTGGAACTGTCTCAACATTGTGATGAAAAACCTTAAGGTCGCCGCTATCTTGGCGAACATGTACGGCGGAATAAACCCGATGATCGAAGCCGCGCACGGAATAGTTGAATTCGTTCGGGAGAAAAGACTGCAGATTCCGGTTGTTGCTAAGATTCGCGGGAATTTCGAGAAGGAAGCTTGGGACATACTTGAACGCGCTGGAATAAGAGTCGTGAAGACTACCCAAACAGAAGATGCAGCGAGACTTGTCGTTGAACTTTCGAAGAAGGGTCCTCGATGACGATCCTAGCCGACGAAAATACTCGCGTCATTGTGCAAGGAATTACGGGAAGAATTGGCGCGGTTCAAACCAAACTCATGCGCGAGTATGGCACCAGAATCGTGGCTGGTGTTACACCAGGCAAGGAGGGGCATAGCGTTGAAGGAATCCCAGTATACGACACCGTTGAGGATGCGATGCAGAAACATTCGGCTGATGCCTCGATTGTCTTCGTTCCAGCGCCTTCTGCAAAGGACGCTACCTTCGAGGCTATTGAAGCCGGGATCAGACTAATAGTCATAGTCACGGAAAGAATTCCGATTCATGACGCTCTCAAGATAAGAAGTTTCGCACAGAAAGCAACTGCGACCGTTATTGGTCCGAACACACCTGGCATCATCAGCCCGGGCAGGGTCAAGATCGGAATAATGCCAGGCAATCTGTTCAAGGCTGGCAATGTGGGAGTAGTCACCAGAAGCGCAACGCTAGGCTATGAGATCGCGGGCAACCTTACTGAGGCTGGAATCGGTCAAAGCACTTGTGTGGGCATAGGAGGAGATCGAGCGACAGGAGTCACCTTTGTGGACATCCTGAAGCTTTTCCAAGAAGACAAGGAAACCCGTGCAGTCGTTCTCGTGGGAGAAGTTGGCCGAACAGTCGAAGAAGAAGTAGCCGAATATGTGAAGACTGGTAGGTTCACGAAGCCAATAGCCGCGTTCATTGCAGGCCGCTCAGCGCCTCAGGAAAAAAGGATGGGACACGCCGGCGCCATCATTGAAAGTGGAAGAGGAACAGCCGAGAGCAAGATCAAAGCGCTGCGGGAAGCCGGAATCGCCGTTGCAAACAGACCTTCACAGATTGCAGAAGTCATCAAGCCAATCCTTCAATGATGACAAGAGCGCCAGTGCTGCACAAACGCCTTGACCATCTGTTCAGAGCGCGCCGTGCCACGCTCCTGTGAGCAGTACCTTTCTTGATGACTGCAAGAAAGCATCGACATTGATCCGCGGTTATGACGGCGCGATAGAGGTTCCCTCACGACTACTTTGGGAGTCTGTTGAGCTTCGCCAACTCAACGGCAACATCGTTCAAGTCCAATTCCTTCAGAGTAGACTCACGCGGCCAACTGGTCTCGAGATCCCATCCGTGAAGTCCATAGTACTTGTCTAGCATGTCATCAAGTTCTTTCTTGGAATTCATGAAGCCCTTGCCGGGGCCTGAAGGCGCGGGCTCATTCATGACTCTCCATGGCAGGTCGTCCAGTTTTCTGTCCGCGCCTTCTCGAACGTTAAAACATCTTTCCAAGGTTACCATTCTTCTTCCAGCCAGCATGATCTCTTTCTCTGTTGTTGCTATTCCAGTAGCCAGAGAAAACATCTCTGCCATGTTTGCTGGAGTGACGCCATAGGCCGCAGTGGTCGTGAAAGAACAGAAGCCGAGCGCATCGGTCACCGCATAGCAGTCCTCATGCCATCTGACTATCTCAGGCCTGTGCTCAGTGTAGTATGGTGAGGCCCATTTCTTGTCTCCAGTCAGTTTCTCGATGAGCGCTATTGCTTCTGGGCTCGCTCCGATCTCTGCCCACGTCTGGGTATGAAGATGGTCTGGGCCTCTTGGATTGACCGCGAACGCGAGGGCGTATCCTTTTGCAGGTCGAGTATCCATGTCCGACTGCTCAAGCCCCTTCGAGTTGCATAGCGCCCATTTCCAAGAATCCTTGCCGATCTTCTTTGAAGCCCGCATAGCTCCCTCAGCGAGAAGATCTCCGATCTTCCCCTTCCTGTAGGCGATCATTTCGATGGTATTAATCAGAGCGTCAGCATTTCCGAACTCGAGTCTGATTCCGTCCGTGTCCTCGTCAGTCAAGACATGTCTCTCGTACGATTCCATCGCCCATGCGATGGTCAGACCTGTAGAGATGACATCCATTCCGAATATGTTACAGAGTTCATTTGCCTTCAGAACCGGTTCTGTTTCGATTACTCCTACATCTGCGCCGAGAGAAGCGAAGCTTTCGTACTCTGGACCGCCAGTCTGTACTCCTGCGTAGGGGCCTTCCTTGACGGCGCAGTACCTGTGGCAGCTTATTGTGCACGCGAAGCAGCCGACCCTTCTTACCAAGTAGCCTTTCTCTACAAGGTTCTGACCTGTCAACGGTTTGATATTGTCGATATGGCCGAACCTGAAGTTGTAGTTCGGAAGAACATGTAGGTCGTTTGCGAATATTACGGATCCTGATGTGCCATACTGGTGAAGCGATTGGGCCCCGCTGTCTTTGGCGAGCGCTTCTCTTGCCGATAATGCAACTTCATTGAATCGCTCTGGATTTGACAGCCTAATTTCTCCGGTCCCCCTGACGGCTATTGCCTTGAGCTTCTTGGAGCCCATCACGGCTCCTGCGCCGCCTCTTCCAGCGGCGTGGTATACAGAGTTCATAATTGAGGAGAATTTCACCAGATTCTCTCCGGCAGGACCTATGCAGCACACTCTCGTTTCCTTGTCGCCCGAGTCGTTCTTGACGATTTCATCAGTCTCTCTGACGGTAGATCCCCATAGATGAGATGCGTCCTTTATCTCAACGACATCGTCATTGATGGAGACGTAGACGGGCTCTGAGGATTTTCCGTACAGTATCAGATGATCATACCCAGCGAATTTCAGCTCCGTGCCCCAATGGCCGCCCATACTCGTCTTCAGGTACAGGTTCGTAATTGGCCCCTTGCACGTTATAGTGGTTCTTCCAGACGACGGTGCAGTGGTTCCGGCAAGTACGCCGGTGCCAAATATCAGCACATTGTGCGGTCCAAAAGGGTCTATTCCTGGTTTCTTGATTAGATCCCAGAGGAACCTCGCATTGATTCCTCGTCCGCCCAGAAACTGTGCGCCTAGTTCTCTCCTGAGATCCTCTTTCCAGACTCTCTTCTTCGTCAGGTCGATGTGAAGTATCTTTCCCGCCCAAGCCTTCAACCACAAGAACCTCTTTCATGGAACGAGATTGCTTTCAGAGCGACGAGATGTCTTTCAAACGGGTTCCGTGCAAACAAGTAATTAAGACTTAGTCCAAGCACCGCCGCCGTCTCAAACTGAAAAGTAAGATAGCGAATCACTTTCCCGAAGACATATATGAGTTCGCACGTAATGACGAGAGGGATCAACGACATCATACGCAACTTCTCGGTTACTGGAGATGTGTTCCTAGCATGCCTGTCACCGTCAAGTTCTTCGCCAGCATCCGAGAAGCCACGGGCGTTGACGCAATCGACGTTGTCATAGAACAAGGTGAGTCTGCGGACGCCCTGCTTAGACGCCTCGTTGTAAGATTTGGAGAAAAGCTGACCAGCGCCTTGTACGATTCAAGCAGAGCTCTGCGGAAAGACATTACATTGATGGTTAACGGTCGAAATCTCAGAACACTAGAAGGTTTGGACACCGAGCTACACGATGCCGACGTTGTACTCATCTTCACGTCGATAGCAGGCGGATAAGACCAGCGCGAAATCAACGCCGGATTCTGAGCGCTCTTCGCCTTGTCTAGGAATGAGCCTATGTGAATGATGATACCGAACTGCAATATCGTTGAGAGAGGAACACAAGAGACGCAGAGAGCTCATTCTGCGCCGTGCCTAATACGAAGCAAATCAGGGAACGAATCTGGATGCTGGCCGGGTTTGCCAAACAAACTTATTAGCAGTTCAACTTAGCTACAAGGCGGCTCGGCCATGAGCAGTGTCATCGAAGTCAGGAACTTGCGCTATACCTACACAGGTTCTGAGGACCTTGTTCTCAAAGGCATAGACCTCACCGTGAAAAAAGGTGAGATCATAGGAGTAATGGGTCCAACGGGAGCTGGCAAGACAACGCTATGTCTTGCTCTTAGTGGCTTGGCTCCGCATTCAATTGGTGGCAAGGTGGAGGGAGACGTGGTTATAGCCGGCATGAAGACCACCGAACATGAATACGGCGACGTTGCAAGCAAGATAGGGATCGTCTTTCAAGACCCTGAGACTCAACTGTTCGGCATGGAGGTACACGAAGACGTTGCCCTGCGACTGATGAACATGGGAGTGCCTGAAAACGAAATCGATGAGAAGGTCAGGTCAGCTCTTCACATCGTAAGGTTGGATCACTTCGAGAAGAGATTCCCGTACACCCTTTCGGGTGGAGAGAAGCAACGAGTCGCTATCGCGGGGGCTCTCGCCGCAGATCCCGAAATCCTGATCCTAGATGAACCCACTTCCGAACTTGACCCTATTGGGAAACGTGAAGTGTTTGATGCAGTCAACGAACTGAGTCGATCACGTCAAACTACAATTGTCGTCGTCGATCACAACAGCGATGAGCTTGTTCGCATTGCCGATAGAATTCTCGTAATGAAAGAAGGAAAAGTAGTTTCCGAAGGCGATGTAAAGGATGTCCTCTCTCGAATTGGAGAGCTAGGGGTGAGAATACCCGATACAGTCCAACTAGGCAACCTTCTAAAGCAGCATAGTCAATGGAAAGAATATGACTATCCAGCTACAGTTGACGCTGCTTACGAAACGTTGTCGGGCATTCTTAAAAAGAATAGGTACAGGGCCCTTGCCGGTGCGACAGAGACAACGGAGATTGAAGAAGGAAAGCCGATTATCGAAGTAAAGGATCTGTGGCATATTTATGACAAAGGCGAAGAGGAAAACGTGGCGCTCAAAGAACTGAACTTGGAGATTTACGAGGGAGATTTCGTAGCATTAATAGGTCAGAACGGATCAGGCAAGACGACCCTCGCAAAACACTTCAACGGACTTCTCAAACCAACGAAAGGCAACGTATTCGTGGGAGGCCTAGACACCAGGAAAACATCATGTACGAAACTCGCCGAGATCGTTGGCTACTGTTTCCAGAACCCAGATCATCAAATATTCAACACGAGGGTTTGGGACGAAGTTGCCTTTGGCCCCAGGAACCTCTTTCTCCGGAATGAACAAGTTCGAGAGAGGGTATCTGAGGCCCTCGAACAGGTCGGCCTGAAGGGATACGACGAGCGAAACCCGTTCTTTCTCGGTAAGGGAGAAAGAAGAAAAATCGCTGTCGCGTCTGTCCTGGCGATGTATCCCAAGGTCCTGGTTGTAGACGAGCCATCAACCGGGATGGATTGGAGAGACTCGACAAGCATGATGGATCTGGTCACAAAAATAAATCAAACAGGAAAGACCGTAATCTTCATCACTCATGACATGAATCTTGTCGCCAGATCCGCGAAAAGAGTGATCGTAATGGCTCAGGGGAGAGTACTGCTCGACGGCCCAACGAGATGGGTTTTCAGTCAAGAAGAGACCCTTCAAAAGGCCTACATTAGACCGCCTGAGATTACTCAACTCGTCGGCAAGCTGAACGACTGGTTTGAATCAACGGTCCTAACACCTGAGGAAGCATACAGGGGACTGCTTCAACTGTCTCCAGCCAAATAGGAGGAAGTGTCGCCTTGTCGGTTTACAGACTGTACATAGACAAAGAATCATTTGTCCACCGGTTGAATCCTGTTGTCAAGATGGTTTGGTTTGCTACCATAGTTCTGTTGGCCTGGTCCTTCAACAAATGGGAATATGCTCTCGTAGTCTTTCTGTGGGCCTTGGTCTATCCGTTGCTATCGAAACTGCCATTCCGCCGAATATTCGGCGCATCCTTCCTGTTCGTAGTTTGGACCGCCATTCTTTCCCTTCTCTTGTGGCCAATGTTTCTGCAAGGAGGAAACGTTGTGTATGAATGGTCCGTGTTCAGATTCACCGACATCGGGCTCAGCGTGGCCATATCATACTCTTTCAGAGTAGGTGCTTGCATGGTAGCGGCGCTCAGTTGGCTCATGACAACCAGTCAACGCGAACTGATCGAAGGCCTGAGCGATGTGCGAGTTCCCTATCACCTCTCTTTTGGAATAATGCTGGCACTTCGATACGCACCCGTGCTTCTGGGAGAGATAGGAAGAGTAAGAGAAGCACAGAAATCTAGGGCTTTCAACTGGAATCGTGGCTCACTGAAGAGGCGTTTCCAGGCGTTTGGAGAGAATGCCAGGGTCTTGGTGGTCCCGGTCTTCAACCGCATGTTGACTTCGGTCAACCAGATAGCTCTTTGTCTCGACTCCAAGGGATGCGACTTCTCTAGGCCGCCAAAGAGACGCGAGATCCAGCTTACGAGATCTGACAAGGCGTTTCTTGCGATTACACTTGCGGTGACGGCGTTCTTCGTGGCGCTACGCATACTCGGATACGGCTGGATATCGATGTTAGCATAGTCTATGACACTCCGCGCGTGCAATACTCGCCAACAGAAAAGAATGCGCGGCCTTCTCAGCTGGAAAGTCTTAAATACAATCCGGCTGGCTAGTGCTATTTGTGAAAATAGGTAGGCGCACACATGGCCACTTTGCAGGAAGTTTTCCCGTGGATTGCAGCGATGGCAGCTGCTTTGGAAACCATACGCGACCCAATGTTCTATCTGCACACGGCGGCTGCGTTCGTCTTTCTTGCTTTGGCTATCATACTGATACTGGGCTATGAGCCACAGATATTTCCGAGGCCAAAATTCGTCCGGTACCACTACAAGTGGAACGCGCGAATGGTGGCATTGTATGCTCTCAGCACAGCGGTAGGGACGGTCATATACGGATTTGGTGGCATGTTCTGGATCATGCCGGGAATACTCAGCGTCTCATTCTTCACCTGGTATATGCTCTGGGTTTTGCCGGTGCTCTTCGGATGGCCAGGTATCTGGGCCGCCGCCAGCTTCGAAATACTCTCCGCTGTCATCTTTGGCTGGCTCAACATACCGCTCGTCTACTGCGCATTCGCATACGACTTCTTCCTCGGCTGGTTTGCCTGGAAGACTATGGGCAGAGATCCATCGTTCAGAACGGTCAAGTCATGGCTGTTGTTTATCGGCAGCTACGAAGGCGTATTCGCTTTCTTCAATACCTTCGGCTGGGGTGCTCAGTACGTCTGGTGGGGCCTCATCCCATTGTCCGTCATGTTCATGACTCGATCTGCTTTCAACGTCGTCTTCTACTATATCTTCAGCCTCATGTATCCTCCGCTGACAGCAATACTCTACACTTTAGCGAAAAGGAACCGACTCTTCTGGAAAGACATCGACCCGCAACCATACACGCGGGAAGCCTGAACCCCCACAACCCTTTTCCCTTTTTTCTTTTGGCGCAGAATGTAGCGTCTATCCTAGCGTTGCTCGCTGAACTTTCCTGCGATGTTTCCGTCTCTATGTGTCTGGTCTGCTACGCCTTACGTGCTCCCGAGAGACTCCCGGCAACAACCTTGTTGAGTTGTTCCAGGACACTCGATTCCAAGGGAGGATCAGGAACGTGCTCTTTCAGTATTCTGTCGACTTCGTCTCTGGCCCTTTGAACCATGTCCTTTGATCCTTTAGCCTCCCATTCACGTCTGCTGCTGACCCTTGCGGTCAGTTCGGGCAGCCAGTATTCTTGAGATATCACTTCACGTAGGAAACGCACTGATTTGTGCACCTCAAGAAAACTACGTCCCGGCCCAACTTCCTTGATCAGATCAAATGCGAGCGTCTTGTCGTTGACTTCGATGCCCTTCAGTATGCGGTTGCACATGCTTGCAACTTCATGGCTGATAATGAGCTGCTCGTAGCAAGCAGTCTTGGCTGACTCAAGTATTCCGTAGACTCCGTCATGTATTACCTCGACACCGCCGGTTGCTTCCAGGAGGTTCGACATGGTTGTCTCGTATGCCGCTTGCGCGTCCGGGACAGGCGAGTCTATGGTTCCACCAGTGCCGTAGAAAGGCATGTTATAGTGTTCTGCCATTTGTTTCGAAGCCACATTCATCAACGTCAGTTCCGGAGTCCCGTAAGCGTATGCCCCGCGTCTTGGATCGATTATCGTGGCCATAGATCCGTACAACACCGGCGTGCCAGGATTCAGTGTTTCACAGAGAACCAGTCCTGCTAGAAACTCAGCGTTTCCTTGTGCTACGGTCGCTGCCAGCGTGGCAGGTGCAGTCGCGCCCGCTATCGGGCCCACGCATATTCCAACAATAGTCTTGTAGTCGCACGCTAACATCAAATATTCAATAGCTTCATGGCCGTACTGAAGCGGAGACGTTGGCTGGCCTCCAGTATCAACTATTGTTGGATTCTTTCTGAACTCTTCTTCGCCTCCTATGGTTATTGCCGCCATCTTGAGGATGTCTCTCAACCCATCCGGGCTGAAAGGAGTAAGCGTCAGGTGCTTTGACGTGTTCTTGAGCATCGCCATGGCCATGTATCGATCACATGTATCTTTCGGAACGTCCTGGGGAACGCAATGAGGAATTATCCAATGAACGTTCTCAAGGGCGTCGCAGAGAAGCGTGAACTTTTCGAGATCATCGAGCCTGCATGGCCTGACTTTTCCTGAAGTCACGTCGAGGACGCTGATCGCTCCGAAACCATTCGTGAAGTATACATTGCCGTCGCCGATCGTTATGTTGTGTTTGGGGTTCCTGGCTGTACATTCAAACTGGGACGGGTTCCTCTTGATCGCTTCTCGCACCAGTTCCTCGGGGAACCTGACAAGGCTCTCTTTGTAGTCAACTCTTGCGCCGGCTTGATCCAGAGTCTTCAGCGCCTTCTCGTGGTAGAACTTGCAGCCCACCTCGCTAAGTATTCGAAGCGAAGTCTCATGTACTCTGCGAATGTCTTCTTCGTGCAGAACCTTGAACTTAGGAATCTTGGGGATCATGTTTTCACTCTCTTAATCGCGTTTGAGCAAGTCTTTCGATTTCTTCACAGCCGCAATCGCGTCGGGAGCCCAACCATCAGCGCCTATCTCCTTTGCCCATCCCTCGTGTGTCGGAGCCCCGCCTATTATGACCCGAACTCTGTCTCTGAGACCCGCCTCTTGCAGAGCCTCGATAGCTTCTCTTTGCCTAATCATGGTCGTTGTCAGGAGGGCAGACAGCCCAAGGACGTTTGGTTTCTTTTCATCAACTTTCTTGATTATGACGTCTTTGGGAACATCTTTTCCCAAGTCGGTCACTTCCCAGCCTTCGACCTTCAGCATCGTGACGACTATATTCTTCCCAATATCATGAATATCGTCCTTGACTGTCGCCATGACTACTTTCCCTACGCTTTCTATTCCCTTACCCTGAGTCTTCTGCTCTATGGCGCCTCTCAGTAGTTCAGAGCCGGCAGTCATTGCGTCTCCTGCCATTATCAAATCGCACAGAAAGAGTTCTCCTGCCTCGAATTTCTTACCCACGGTCTTGACTCCTGCAACAAGACCGTTCTTCAGAACGGTCACTGGATCCAACCCAGCTCGCAGTGCTTCGCTTACTAGGGTGCCCACTTCTTCCGGATTGCCTTGGATGACAGCGTCCCTGATCTTCTCGTAGACGTCGGGATTCACCATAACCGACCGGCAACGTAGGGTCTTACGGACATTTATTAAACTTGGTATGTGTTAGCTGTTTTGCCATTTGAGGCTTGGTGTTGCTGGCATCTGTTGTTTCTGGTGAAATGATTTCTTGAGAAGAGAGTTTAGGAGGTTGTCCTGTTCTGGGATGTGTTTGCAGGGGTAGTTTGGGCATTGCTTGACGAGTAAATGATAGCCAACGCAAAGAAAGTTGATGCCGGATGTCGCTTGATGAAATCCATCATGACTTGACTGGACACATTCTCACTTTCCAATCTTGCGTATTGCTAGGTCTGCGTACTTACGTATTGGCGTGGGCATCCAATCTCCCGAGTCTGCAGCATTAATCGCTAGAGTGGCGCGCACCAGTCATCGCAGTATTGATATAGATAGTTCTATTGCGTCTGTGCCTGAAGAGTCATGAGTGTCAGCGATTTCATCAAACGCCATTCAGTGCCGCTCTTCTTCATGCTCACGTTTGTGTGGTTTTGGGGATGGATGACTTGCTACTTTGTTCTCACGCCAGGCGAAAGCATTTTCGAGTTGTCTCCAACGTTTCTTCTGTTCTTCTACGTGGGAGGTACGGCTCCAAGTCTGATGGGGATAGTCCTAACCCGCGTACTTGACAGGGAGAAAGGTTCCGAGACACTCTTCGGTCTACTGCGACTCTGGAGAGTCAAGCCGTTCTGGTACGTTGTTGCACTATTTACGAGTCCTATTCTGCTCAATCTGACACTTGTGATTGTTTGGATACTGGGTGTACGGATCGGAGGCGAATTCGTCACGAGTTACTTGGTGGCGGGCATACCGCTGGGGCTTTCCGCGGGCTTGATGGAAGAGTTCGGCTGGCGTGGGTTCGCGCTGCCCAGACTTCAAGCCAGATACACTGCACTTGACGCGACTCTCATCATGGGACTGCTGTGGGGAGTCTGGCACATCTATCCCAGTATTTGGGTAAACGCCGCCTCAATGGGAGCGCTCATCATTCCTGTCGCCATTCTCGGCGGACCCGTCGAGATGACAGCGTATGCAATACTCATGACATGGGTCTTGAACAACACGAGAGGTAGCCTCGCGATGGCGATTCTGATGCATGCGAGCTTCACAGCCAGCCAGATCATCTTCCTTCCTGTCCTATCCGCTGTAGACAGCTTGTGGATAGGCGGAGTCTTCTCAGCTCTCCTGTGGCTGATGGTTGTCATCGTCGTCGCTGCAACAGGTCCGAAACGATTGGCGCGAGAAGCTGTTCTAGCAGAATAGCGCTAGAAATCGAGGCGGAGCCGGTGATTGATTCGCCCTAGGCTTTGTACATTCTTCAAGGCCGCGCCCAATGCGTTTACGGGCAACATAGGATCCGCAGCCTTTCCTACGCCCAGAGGAGAAGCCACCCGCATCACCAGAGGCTTCGTGCCGACAGCAAACGCAGCTCTAGCCGCCGCCTCCACGACCCGCGCATCCGATTCGGTATCGCATGTTATGGCGAAAATTTCTCCCGATTTCAGCTTGAACAACTCTCTACAGAGAATATCAGCGGATTTTCCGATCTCGTACTCGTAAAGTGATGACATTTTTGGTCAACGTAACGCGCCCCGACTGTTCATTTAAGATTTTCTCTATTCGATCATTGCGTTGTGTGGGCTTCGATGGTCATCTTCATCGACGCATAACGAAATTCAATCGTGCGCCTCTCCAGATCTTCGACGGCCATCCGTAGCTTTGGTGTCGAGAAGCGCATTTGGGTAGCTCGCTCAGGCATGTGGTCGCATAGGAAGCCTAATGTCCTCTGCGCTATACGATCAGGTACTGAATTCCCTGATAACGTGTTCAGCAAACAGTCGAAGGCACTTTCTCTGGGCCGCGTCCGGGAAGTACAGCATGAAGTACGTGCAGCCTGCTTCCACGTAGCGATTGATTTTCTCAAGACACTCGTCCGGGGTACCAACAATATTTGAGTTGACATATTGATCGGCTGTCGGTTCTTTTTGTTTGAAACGCTCGATTTCCTTTCTGTTCTCGTTGATGAGGATCTCTCCGCCCCAAGATCTCTGCAGATCTGCGGGTTTCCTTCCTACTGCTTTGCAGTGCTCTTCCAACACGGATGATCTGCGCCTGAACTCGGCGGGATCTAGACCCCAGAAGTTGCAGCCATCGGCGAGTTCAGCGACTACTCTGAGCACCTTGTTGCCCAATCCGCCGATCCAAATTGTCGGATTTGGCTTCTGAACAGGTCGAGGGTTATTGAACGCGTCTTTCACGGCATAGTATTTGCCGTTGTAGCTGCATTTGCCATCGATCCACATAGCCCGTATTATGTGAACTGCCTCTCTCAATCGCTCTATTCGGATGGATGGTCTTTCGAATGGAATACCATATGCATGATGTTCATTCTCGCACACTCCAGCACCGATGCCAAACTCTAGTCTGCCCTTGCTGATCACGTCGAGTGTCGCAGCCATCTTTGCGAGCATCGCTGGATTTCTGAACGTGTTGGAGAGAACGATCGTGCCTAGTCCCAGAGTCTTCGTGTCCGCCGCCAAAGCAGAGAGAGTCGTCCAACATTCCAAGATTGGTTCGTCTGGCTTTCTCCAGAAAGGAAAGAAATGATCATAGAGCCAGATCGAGTTGAAATGCAATCTCTCGCATTCCAGTGCAATCTCTTTCACGAAGTCGTAATCAGCCGACTCCTGAGGCAATACGCAACCAAATTCTATCATTCTCGGTCGGGAACTCCTTTGCGTTAATGCACCGATCCCGCGAAGCCAGTGAGTGATAGCTATAGCCTCATAAGGCTTGACCTGTAGCTGCCAAAGCCACTGTTCTTGGTCGTTGATGGAGATGTGGGCTGTGCAATAGTTTTAGTACCGAGCAGGGCAGACACACTACCAGTAGCGATTGGAAATGCAGGAGAATCTACGAATCCTATGGATCAATCCGGGCGGGGCCTCGGCTGATGACGAACGTGTGAAAAGCGTTCTTGAGAGCGTCAAGCGGCCCGATGTCAAGTGCGACGTGACGCACCTAACGAAAGGTCCTGACAACTTGGAGTACCACTACTATGAGCATCTCGTGACAGATGAGACGCTTGATCTGATCAGAAGAGCTGAGATAGACGGATATCACGCGGCGATCATAGGATGCTTCTATGATACCGGTCTCAGAGAAGCCAGAGAGCTTGTGAGAATGCCTGTGACGGCTCCCGCTGAAGCGTCCATGCATGTTGCGGCGACTCTGGGGCACAAGTTCTCAATCATCGTCGGCAGAAGGAAATGGATCCCTAAGATGGAAGACAACGTTAGAATGTATGGGCTTGAGAAGAAACTCGCTTCGTTCCGAGTGTTGAATTTCACTGTGAACAGAATGAGGAGAGAACGAAAAGGGCTGGAGAAGACCATAGCACGAGAGGCCAAACTGGCTACTGAGGAAGACGGCGCCGAGGTAATCATACTCGGATGTACTGTAGAAGCAGGCTTCACGAGCCGACTCATGCAACGCCTCAATGTCCCGATCGTCGATCCAGTCATTGTCTCCTTCAAATACGCTGAATTGCTGGCAGATCTCCACAGTAGGCTAGGTCTATCTCACAGCAAAATCTTCGGATACGAAAGCCCGCCGAAAGAAGAAGGATGGTTGAAGTAGCGTCACATTTGCATCGTGTGTGTGTGACTGCGGCTTGTAAGAAAAGAAAGGCGCGCTTCTCGTTCAGGATATTGCCTTTCTCTGTTTCGAGAACTTCCCATATTCCCTCATTTCGACGATGTCTTTGAGATGCTGTACCACACGCCAGATCTCATGGTACGTGTTGTGGCGACAAGATAGTCACGGAGATCATCAGAACCGGACTTGACAGAGATGCCGGCGACTATGTTGACGAGTCAGGTTTCACCGTCCAGTTCGAGAGAGTTCTCCCTTCGCCTCCGAGCTGTCTGAAACGTCTTCGGTCCTCCATCCACAATCATCTACATAGTGCCCACCAAGTGCAGCCTGTCGCATACGCAGGCCCGCAAAGCTGCAACGCAAGCGGGGGCACGGGGTGCCACCATGCGATCAATCACGACGGCAATGTTCAGGACCGGAGCCATTACTGCGAACTATTCGGAAGTCAGGCGTCTATGCGAAAGCATGGGTGCTCTCATGGACAAAGCATCAACAGTTCACGTGACCTCAGGTAAAGGCACCGACATTACCATGTCCATCCAGGGACGGGTGGTCGAACGCGATACGGGCCTGTTGCTTAAGCAGGGCGACTTTGGCAACCTGCCGGCCGGCGAAGTATACACCGCACCTGTTGAGGGCTCAGCAAAAGTAGCCCGAATAGAAAGCTCAGCGTTCCCTGCTCGTGCGGAAGCAAGGACCTAGACGATGGATCTCAGTTTGTGCAGCTCGCCTAGAGGATTTGCTACTCTTTCCCGAGTTTCTTCGCCAGTTTGGCGAGGTCTGGGTGCACTAGCTTTCCTGTGTCCATTATTTTTTGCCCGTCGATCCAGACGGATGAGTTGAGACATATCCCGTCTGCGTGTGAGACGGCTGTGATACCCCTTCCTCTTAACCCAGGTCCCTGATGTCCGAAGCCCCACTCTGTGGATCCCCAGACTCTCTCGTCCTCGGTGCAAAGGCCTGAGAGCCTCGCCCCAGGATTGAATCCATAACAGACGTGAGCCGCATAGTACATGTTCGGATCATTGAGTTTTTCGAGCGATTTCTTCACGGCTTCTGCTTCGCTTCCTCCTGTGAACTCAACGGCTTTTCCATTCCTAACCGTCACTTTGATCGGTGTCTTGAGTACGCCGAGGTCTGCCTCGCCGCCGCCGGAGTAGGAGCCGTCGAAAACCATGGTGCCGTTTATGCTTTCTTCGATCGGAGCCCATCCGATCTGTCCGAGAAGAAAATGCGGGCCCGGAGTGTCGGCGAAGAGCTCGCTCAGAACTGGCCGGTTCGGATGGTTCTCGAATGAGAGATCGGTCCCCGCCGGCGTGGTTATCCTCATCTTTCTCCCTTTCTTGGTCATATCGACGACCTTGTCTTGGAATGTCGCTTGCGTATCGATGTCTATTCTTCCAACGCATCGGACGATCTGATCTGCATTTAAACCGCCGAGGAACAGATACCTGACCCTGCCCTTTCCCTGAATCGTAGGTTTGATCGCATCGTCCCACGGCGTGGAGTAGAGGAGCCACTGATTGTTGAGCTCGATCCAGACGTCGGTATTCGGAATAGCGACCTTCAGCGGGTCGGGCAGATACGGGTCGCCTATCTTGCCGTAGCCAGGCGGTGTCGAATGCCACGCAACCATCACCTTGGCATCAGCAGCTTCTGCAGCCTTGGCAATTTCCTCGGCAACTCGAAACTCCTGAGGGCCGTCAATTGTTATCAAAACACTTTCTCGCGGCTTGACCTTGCACAGCTTGTTGATGACAACGTGTGCCGTCCTGCCAAGTTCCATATCAAGAAGATGCGGCATGAACAAATGCCTCGCAGACCCCGGGGCTTCCTAATAGTATAAAATTCTTTGCTCGCAGTTGAGTTGTGTCCAATCCACCGTGAGCGCATTCGCTCATGCTACCTGCTTGAGTCCCGCGTCTTTGTGTAGTGGCACAGACGATGCTAGCATCGTTACCGAACCACATCTTATCATGCGAGGCGCCACGAGGAACACTGCAAAGCGTATCAAAGGTCGCAGTATCTGGACGATTCACTTGGCAATGAGCGCAAGGAGAATTGCCAGAGCCGAGACCAACACAAAGCCCGAGAATGCACTACTGAAAGCTACAATGACTCCGAAAAAGAAGGGTAGCAGAATGCTACCGATGTCGCCGCTTAGGTTGATTATCCCCGAAGCTGCGCCGCTGGCAGATTGAAACCTGCTACAAGCGGCCGTAGTGATGTTCGGAATTACCCCGCCTAGGAAGAACCCTGTCGGAGCCATCAAGACGAGCGGGAGAATACCGGGCCAGCTAACGATAGCGGAAAGGAGCACAACACCGCCGGCTCCGGCGCAGATCTTGACGGCTGTCGTATAGCCATACTTGTCAGCGAACAAGCCCCAAAATGGTTTCCCGACTGCTTGTAGTAAGAAGAAGATGGAGAGTGAAGAGGTCGCCAAGAGTAGGTTGATACTTCGCTCGGTTGTGAGGAATATGATCAGCCAAGCAACGATGCAGCCTTCAATTCCCCAGGCCAGAAGATTGCCGAACATCAGGCGCCAGAGCGCTTTCAGCTCAGTTAGCTTGAAACTTCGCGGATTTTCATCCGAGACGGTGTTGCTCAAGGTCGGGCCTCGAGCTGTTAGGAAGAGTAGAAGACCTACAACGACAAAGAGCGATGTTGCGTAGAATGCCAGTCTCCAATCGAGATACGTCAGATAGGAGTATCCAACCAGCAGAGGTGCGAAGAAGCCCCCAATTCCCCAGCAGAGATGAGACGAGCCTAGCGCAAACGCGCGTCTCTCAGGAAAGAGTTCCAGAACCAAGGGGTTAATTGCGGCTTCGTAGACGCCTGCGCCGATCCCAAGAAGCACAGCCGAAAAGAAGCAACCCGCAAATGAGTTGGATACTCCGATCGCCGCGAGCCCGACCGAGCACAGCGCCAGCCCCATAGAGACTACCATTTTCTTTCCGATCTTGTCAGAGAGAATCCCTCCTGGAAGGGTTGTGAGAAAACCTATCGACAGCGCACTAGCGAGTGCGCCGATCTCGATGGGGCCGAGTGAAAGTACTTTCGCTAGAACCGCTATTGAGGAGCCAAAAGTCACGTAAGCAAGTGAGTACGCTACGAAAGTAACCAGGCAAACGAGGAAGACTATGACTCGCGACCTGGGTAAGCTCATTACAAATCCCTGAATCATGCTTCTACTCGCTCAGAGAGAAGAACCCAAGACCGAAGGGAAAGCATTCCGTTGCGGATCAGTTAGCCCTTCCTTTTTGACTTCACGGGTCTGACAACGTATTCACAGTATCGGTCGCCGCGGAGAACATGTCTGGTCAGAGCGAACTCGAGTTTTGGGTTGAGCGACTTGACGATTCCTTCATCCATCCCTAGGAACACGTCGCAAACCTCCGGAGGCGCCCCTGCGTTCCTGAAGTTCTTCCCGTGCGGACAATTGTATATGCGCAAAATGTAGTCTTGAGGTGTCAGTTTTGTTACCTTATATCTTATGTTGAACGCTTTCAGAGCTTCCGCCACGATGGGGTGGTAGGCCCTTGCGTCCGCCTCTCTCAGTCTAAGTCTTTTCTTTTCTGCTTTTCCCAGTTTCTTCCCGGCCTCGAAGAACTGTCGCTTGAGACGACCTATCCCCTTCTGCCTCCCGTCTGCTTTAACCGATTTCACCGCCAGGCCTAGCACAAGTGCCATCAACTTCATGCTATAGTCGAGTCTCTCGTCCCATGACATGCGAGACATTCGGCATCCACTCAGATGAGATTGGTATTTGGAGGACGCTATCGTGCATAAATCATATAATCATTCACGCCTATGCGATCTGAGGATCCTAAATGACGGAAATCATGAAGGCGGCGAGGCTGCATAGAGTAGGAGAGAAACTGAGTATCGATCGTGTCGAAGTGCCCAAAGTTGGACCGGATGAGGTCCTTGTAGATATCAAGGCGAGCGGGATATGCCACTCAGACCTGAACTATCGCAATGGTGTGGTGCAAACTGCAAAACTGCCCATCATTATGGGGCACGAGATCGCCGGAGTGATATCCGAGACGGGAGACCGAGTTAAAGGGATGCGGAAAGGCGATAGAGTCTGCGTCCATTACATAAAGAGCTGCGGAAAATGCGTATTCTGTCAGACTAAGAGGGAGAACTTCTGCGTAGAGTATCAGATGATAGGCATGACCACCGACGGAGGATTCGCCGAGCACATTAGCGTTCCAGCTAGAAGCATTTTGAAGCTGCCTGAATCCATCCCGTTTGATCAAGGGGGCATACTAGGGTGCGCAGTTTCAACGGCTTACCACGCCTTGAGAAGAGGACGAGCAGGCGCCGGAGATATTGTTATGGTCAACGGCATCGGAGGCCTTGGGGTCCACGTCCTGAAGCTTGCAAAGATATTACAGGCCGGAAGAGTCATCGCTGTGGACGTGTTGGACGAGAAACTGAAGCTAGCCAAGAAAATGGGAGCCGACGAAGTTGTGAACGCGGCTACTGAGGACCTTGCTGAGAGGATGAAGGTAATTACTGATGGCAGGCTTGCCGATCTTGTGGTAGACTTGGTAGGTGTTGGAACGATAGAAAGGTCGATCGATTGTGTCGGAAAAGGCGGAAGGATGGTGCTTGTCGGCATAGGTCAAAAGGAGATGAGGATCTCCCCCTACAAGACCATCATCGGCAAAGAGATGGATATAATAGGCGTGAATGACCATCTAGAATTCGAGCTGGCTGAATTGATCCAGCTCGTAAGCTCGGGCAAGCTAGACCTGTCAAACTCAGTCACACACAGAGTATCGCTGGAAGACGTGAACTCTGGGTTTGATATTCTCGAGAAGAAGATCGGCAATCCTATCAGGGTTGTTGTCGTACAGTAAGGTCGTATCTGAGAGACGCCCCGAGGCGTGAGTTGAAGCGTTCCTCGTGGACAGTGGTAGCCTTGATCAATCCTCGTTCACCCTCCGGTGCGAAGTACTGATGCGATCATTTGGGGAGGTGCCGCCCGAAGTCAGTAGGGTCGTCTTGGGGGCTGGTCCTCTCGCAGCGGGCCTTGGGTTCTACGAGGTTGCCATCGCGGTCTTTCTTCCTTTGGAGGGAGTGTCCATAACTGACGTCGGGGCTAATCCTGACCACGTTTGGACTCGCAGCTGTGGTCTGCAGTATTCCCTTTTCGATTCTCTCGGATCGTTACGGGCGAAAGATGCTGATGTTCATTGGCGTT
>Ga0315277_10002414_pt1 | contig 26100 bp, 11 predicted proteins | sample YL17G05_15_MG_FD_203695 | JGI IMG/M metagenome (GOLD analysis project Ga0315277, IMG submission 203695) | Sediment microbial communities from Yellowstone Lake, YNP, Wyoming, USA - YL17G05_15 | ecosystem: Environmental > Aquatic > Freshwater > Lake > Sediment | place: USA: Wyoming | collected... | reverse complement strand
GCGCGGGATGAGGGCTGGTACCGCATCCCTCAGAAGCACGCCCCCCCGAGCGCGACCGAGGCAGCCGTGCTGGCCTTTTACTTCACCAAAGCCTTCGCCGACGACAAGTGGTCCGTGCGCTGGTACGCCCCCGTACGTGGCCACGAACTGGCCCGCCGCCGCGACCTGTTCCCCGGCGAGGCCGACCATCCCCGCGCCGACGAGGTGTACTATAAACTGCAACTGGGGCCACTGATCGAGTTGGAGCGACCCATCCCCAGCCTGCGCTGGCGGCGCGTCAATTTCATCGAGACCTCCTGGGATCGCTTCACCGCGGCCGAGGAGGTCAACGACCTGTACGCCTCCGGTGCCGACGGGCTGTTCGTCACGCTCAAGGACGAGGGCTTTTGGCCGGAGCGGGAGTTCGAGGTGTGCGAGGGGAGTGTGGAGTACGTGGTGGACATGGCGATTCCCTGCCAGGAGGGCACGGTGACGATCGCCGTGGGCGATCGCCCTGCCCCTGTCCATGCACTCCGTGATCCAGACCCCAGGGCCGTGCGCCGGGCAGTAGAGGGCCTGGGGGGTGAGCTGCCCGCCACTTCCTCGAAAGGAGAAATACTACAATGAAAGGCTTGAGATGGATCCTGCTCGCTGTACTCTGTTTTTCCTTCCTGCCCGCGCAAGCGAGGCCAGCGCTTGCGGGCACACCGCAGAATGCCGGCCTGGTGGCGATCTATGCTCCCAGCGGCCCTCCGATATCCACCACGTCCACGGCCTTTGTGGACATGCCACACATGAAGGGCAACATCTATCTGCGCGATACCAGTGACCTGGCCATCACGTTCTGCGCCGAGACCTGGATTGCTGGCGGCAAGCGCATATTCGTGCGCGCCCTGGTGGATGGTGCGGTGGCCAGCCCCAGCGACGTCGTACTCGCCTCTGCCCAGAACCTGGAGACACATTGCTTCACCTTTGTGCGTAACGGCGTCGGCGCAGGGGTCCGCACGGTCCGTATCCAGTGGCTCGTAGATAGCGGGGGCACGGGCTACGTGTACGACCGCACGCTGCACGTCACCTTCGCCGGGGCGGGGAGCGACGAACTGAGCCTGCTGGCGGTGGCGGCACCCAGCGGGCCGGACCAGGTGATCACGGGCGGTTGGACCGATATTTCTGACATGAGCGGCACGCTCCACCTGCCGGCAGCCAGTGACCTGGCCATCAGCTTTAGCGCTGAAGCGTATGCGACCAACGACAAGCGCTTCTTCATCCGCGTGTTGGTGGACGGGCAGGTGGTTGCCCCCAGCGACATCGTCCTGGCCGTCGGAGGATATACCGGGACGCGGACCTTTACGCTCGTCAAGGAGAACGCGAGTTCCGGCGATCACAGTATCGTCGTCCAGGGACTCGTGGATGGTGGTGGCGAAGCCCACGTGGGTGACCGCACCCTCAAGGCAGTCGGTGTATGCCGCTCCGGCGTCAAGCACGCCGGCAGTCTCGTGGTGCCTGCGCCCAGCGGCGGCTGGGAAACCACGACGTCCACAGGCTGGGTGGACATGCCTGACCTGAGCGGCAGCCTGTACGTGCCCACCGGCGGCGATCTGGCCGTCAGCCTCAGCGCCTCTATCTGGGCCACGAGCGGGACCCCCTTGTTTGTGCGCGCTTTGGTGGATGGACAGCCCACCAGCCCCAGCGACGTGGTCCTGGTCACGGGTGGATGGACCGGCTCCTACGCCTACACCTTTGTCAAGCGCAACGTGAGCCGTGGTGACCACACTGTCACGCTTCAATGGCTCGTCGGCTCGGACGGCACAGGGTACGCGGGCGACCGCACGCTGACGGCAACCACGTTCGCCGGCCAACTGCCGACGCTGTTCGTCGCCATGGAATCGGAGCGCGGCGAGACGGGCTATCCATACGGTGGCTATTTTGCCCCCAGCGTGGTCAACGTGGACCTGGGAAGCGGGCTGCGGACGTTCAAGCCCTACGTGGCGAGCCGGCTGTTCCTGGAATTCCCCAGCGTGGCGGACTATTTCCTGGAAAACTCGGATGACCGCTTCTTCGTCGTCCCGGCCTCCAATGCGGGCGCGTTAGGGCCCTACCTGAAGCAGTACACCGAAAAGTATTACCGCGAACAGGTGCCCGATTGCTTCACGGTCATGAAAACCGAAGCCCTCACCCGTGCCGACCAGGCCGTGGATTACAGCCTCTACGACCGCAACGGGGACGGCAGCGTGACGCGGGACGAACTCGCCCTCACCGTCATCTTTTACCAGGATACCATCTTTGGCGAGGTACGGAACATCCCGGCCGTCTCCACCAGCGATGGCGTGACGCTGGATGGCAGCGAGATCGCCACCGTCTACACGCCGGATTTTGACCAGCCCGGACACATCGGCATCTTTGCCCACGAACTCGCGCACGTGTTTATTGACGCCGGTGACATGTACGAGTCGTTCTGGGATCCCACCGCGCCCGGCCCCTACAGCCTGATGGACCAGCAAGGCAACCATCCCCACCTGGACCCCTACCACAAGCTGCACGCCGGCGATTGGTTTGACCCCATCGTCGTGACGCAGGATGGGTACTATGATATTCCTGCGGTCGAGCAGCAAGCCTGGATCTACAAACTGGGCGACCCCGGGTCACATTCCGGCGAATTCTTCCTGGTGGAGAACCGGCAGCTCCTGGGCTACGACCAGTATCTACCGGACAGCGGCCTGGCCATCTGGCACATTGACGAATCGCGGATGCCCGACTACCGGACTGCCGTGGAGATGGAGCCGGCCGTGGGGCAGACGAACCCAATCCAGTGGCACAACTATCTCTACGATGGGACCGGTAGCCTGTGGGGCAAGGACTTTTGGGATGACTCCAGTGGCTCCAACGCCCGGTGGCACGATGGGGGCACCAGCCAGATCGGCGTCTGGGCAATCCCGCCGTCAGGCACCAGCATGCGCGTCTTTCTGGACGTGCCAGGACCGGGCGTGCTGGTGGATCTGAAGCCCGACTCGGTGGTTGCGCCAGCAGGGAAACAGACCACGTTGCAGATACGCCTGGTCAACACCGGGCCGCTCAGCGATCAATTCGTTCTGTACACGAGTCTGTCGAGCAGTTGGATCACCTGGTCACAGAATCCGGTCTCGTTGGCCTCTTACCAGGAAAAGATCATCACCTTGACCGTCACACCCGTGTGGTCGGGACAAGGCCAGATTGACTTTTCGATCACGGGCCAGAGCACGCTCAACGCCGCCGTAGTGACCATGCATTCTGGCGTGCTGACACGGGTGTCCAACGTGTACCTCCCTCTGGTGGTGAGAGGAAGCTAGAGCGGAGGGTGAGCAGGCGGTAGAGAGATCCAGAACCTCCCACGAATTTGCCGGGGCCTGGCAGCGGTCACTTCGCCAGGCCCCGGCCTGGTCCAGATCGAGATTCCCCTGCTGATAATCCAGCTCCCAGTGGTGTCCACCTTGCCCCATCCTGACCTGGCACGTCACTGACCACACATTGGTGCACAATCTGCCAGTGCCAGTTGCCCAAGCACCGGCATTGTGCTATAATCTCAGATAGGTGCGGAGGGCCACGGGCTCTCAACATTACCCTCTCCAACCAACGCCTTCCATTGACCAGTGACCTTCCGGCATGCAATCTGGCCGCCCTGTGATGCACGATGTCAATTTCCATAATCAACCAAGACGAAATCAACCAAATCCTCTGGAGCGCGTGCGACACCTTCCGTGGCACGGTGGACCCCGCCGAGTACAAGAATTACATCCTGGTGATGCTGTTCGTCAAGTACATCTCCGACGTGTGGCGCGACCACTACGAGGCGTATCTGGAAAAGTACGACGGCGACGAGCAGCGCGCCAGGCGGGCGATGCGCTACGAGAAATTCGCCCTGCCCGCGGGCTGCGACTTTCAATCCCTCTACCAGCAGCGTAACGCGGACAATCTGGGCGAGGTCATCAATATCGCCCTGGAGCAGATCGAGGAGACCAATAAGGAGAAGTTGGAGGGGGTCTTTCGCAACATTGACTTTAATTCCGAGGCGGCGCTGGGGCGTACCAAGCAGCGCAACGAGCGGCTGAAGAACTTGCTCAACGACTTTGCCAACCCGCGCCTGGACCTGCGCCCGTCGCGTGTGGGCAATCTGGACGTCATCGGTAGCGCCTACGAGTACCTCATCGGCAGGTTTGCGGCGGGCGCGGGCAAGAAGGCGGGCGAGTTCTACACCCCGCCGGAGGTCTCGATCCTGCTGGCCAAACTGGTGGCCCCCCAACCCGGTGATCGCATTGACGATCCTGCTTGTGGCTCCGCCTCGCTGCTGATTCGCTGCGCCAACGAAGTAGGCAGTACCGACTACAGCCTCTATGGGCAGGAGAACAACGGCTCCACCTGGGCGCTGGCCAAGATGAACATGTTCCTGCACAATATCGGCGGCGCGCGTATTGACTGGTGCGACACGCTTCAGGGCCCCACGCTACTGGACGGCAACCACCTGATGCGCTTCAACGTGGTGGTGGCCAACCCACCCTTTTCGCTGGACAAGTGGGGCGCAGAGGCTGCCGAAAAGGACCCCTACAACCGCTTCTGGCGCGGCATCCCGCCCAAGAGCAAGGGCGACTATGCCTTCATCAGCCACATGATCGAGACCACCTACACCGACCCGGCGCAGAACGGCCGCGTGGGCGTGATCGTGCCCCACGGGGTGCTCTTTCGCGGCGGGGCGGAGGGCAAGATTCGACAGAAACTGATCGAGGAGAACCTGCTGGACGCGGTGATTGGGCTGCCGCCTAACCTGTTCTACGGTACCGGCATTCCGGCGGCGATCCTGATCTTCAGGCGGCGCAAGGACGACGACACGGTGGTCTTTATTGATGCCAGCCGCGAGTTCGAGGCGGGCACGCCGCAGAACCGGCTGCGGATGCAGGACGTGGAGCGGATCGTCGCCACCTACCGGGCGCGCGAGTTCGTGGACAGGTACGCCTGCGTGGCTACCTTTGCCGAGATCCGAGGAAACGACTTTAACCTCAACATCCCACGCTATGTGGATACTTTTGAAGAAGAAGCGGAAATTGATATTGCCGCAGTGCAGGCAGAGATTAGCGGTCTTGGGGCTGAGTTGACTGAAGTACAAAGAGAGATGCAGCGTTTCTTGATAGAACTGAGATTGAATGACGACTAGAGTTGTAGCAGTGACTGTCTAGAAATCACGAGCGATTACTGATACCGATGACAGAACAAGAGAAAACACCGTCGGACTGGAGAAAAAGCCGCCTTGGGCGTTTGTTGACGATCAAGCATGGGTACGCGTTCAAAAGTGAGTGTTTTGCTGCTAGTGGGCCATTCGTGTTGTTAACTCCGGGGAATTTCTATGAGGATGGAGGCTTTAGATCAAAGGGAGACCAAGAGAAGTACTATACAGGTGATGTTCCTTCAGAATACATCCTGAAGCGTGGAGATCTATTGATCGCGATGACCGAGCAAGCTCCAGGGTTATTGGGAAGTTCAATACTTGTTCCTGAAGACAATCTTTACCTTCACAATCAGCGGCTTGGTCTAGTCAACGATTTGGATGAATCCGAAATTGATAGATTATTTCTTTATTATCTGTTCAACTATCGAGGTGTTAGAGCTCAGATTCATACAACGGCCAGTGGCACCAAGGTTAGGCATACAGCTCCATCACGGATTTATGAAGTTGAGGTGCTCCTTCCCCTTCTTCCCGAACAGCGCAAAATCGCCGAGATCCTGAGCACCTGGGACCGAGCCATCGCCCTCACCGAGCGGTGCATCGAGGCGGCGCGACAGCGCAAGAAGGGCCTGATGCAGCGCTTGCTCACCGGCCGCGTGCGGTTCCCGGAGTTTGGGAGGGATGAGTGGCAAGAAGTGCAGCTAGGAAAAGTCTTCACCGAGCGCAAAGAACAGGGCCACGAAGACTTGCCCCTGTTATCCGTTACCGCCGATGAAGGGATTATTCACCGGGATGAGCTTGACCGCCGTGACACCTCAAGCGCAGACAAGTCAAAATACTTGAGAGTCCACAAGGGCGACATTGTTTATAACACGATGCGAATGTGGCAGGGCCGTTCGGGAGTTTCAAGCCTGGAGGGCATTGTGAGTCCTGCTTATACGGTCTGCAAGCCAAAGCCTTCCGTTGATTCTGACTTTGTGGGGTATCTTTTCCAACTCCCATCTGTTGTTTATCTGTTCAGACGCTATTCACAGGGGTTGGTATCAGACACTTGGAATCTCAAGTTCAAGCACTTTGCCGGAATTCGAGTGAGGATTCCGAAGATAGAGGAGCAGCGCTGCATCGCCGCTGTCCTACAAGCCTGCGACCGCGAGATCGAGCTGCTCATCCAAAAGCGCGACGCCCTACAGCGCCAGAAGAAGGGCTTGATGCAGCAGTTGCTCAGAGGGCGGGTGCGGGTCAAGGTGTAAGGCGAATCGGCGAGAAGTAAGGAGGGTGATTTGGTCCAGCCTCCGTCGTTCAAAGAAGAACTCATTTCTCAGGTCCCCGCTGTGCGGTTGCTGATGGCGATGGGCTACCAGTACCTCACGCCGGAGGAGGCGCTGGCGCTGCGCGGCGGCAAAAAGAGCCGCGTTGTTCTAGAAGGCGTGCTGGAGCCGTGGCTCAAGGAACACAACGAGATCACCTTCAAGGGTCACACCACCCCCTTCTCCGAATCTAGCATCCGCCACGCGATTGAGACCCTCACCGATGAGCCCTTTGACGGCCTGATCCCCACAAGTGAGCGCATCTACGAACTACTCACCCTGGGCACCAGCCTGCAGCAGACCATCGCCGGTGACAGGAAGAGTTTTAGCCTGCACTATATTGACTGGAAACACCCGGAGCGCAACGTCTACCACGTCACGGAAGAGTTCTCCGTCGAGCGGCGCGGCAGCCACGAGACGCGCCGCCCGGATATCGTCTGCTTCGTCAACGGCATCCCGCTGGTCGTCATCGAATGCAAACGCCCCGACCTGGAGACAGAGAGCGGCAAGGCTTTCGAGGAAGCGGTCAGCCAGATGCTGCGTAACCAGGGTGGCGACGAGATTCCGCACCTGTTCGTCTACTCCCAACTGCTGATGGCCCTCAGCGTCAACGACGCCACCTATGCCACCACCGGCACACCCAAACGGTTCTGGTCGCTGTGGAAAGAGGACCTGCCTGAGGACACGCTGGCGCTGCTCGCCAACCGGCCCCTCGCCGAGGCAGAAAAGGACCGGCTGTACAACTGGCGCCAGTACGCGGACTGGGTGCGCCGGTATTTCGACGAACAAGATGCCCAGGCACGGATTCTCACTCTGCAGGATCGTACCCTCTACGCCCTGATGCGCCCCGAGCGGCTGCTGCATCTGCTCTACCAGTTCATCGTCTACGACGGCGGGGTGAAAAAGATCGCCCGCTACCAGCAGTACTTTGCCGTCGAAGAGACCATCCGCCGCGTGGCGCATCTCAACGCCCAGGGCCGGCGCACCGGTGGCGTCATCTGGCATACCACCGGCACCGGCAAGAGTCTGGCGATGGTCATGCTGGCCAAGGCGCTGGCGCTCCACCCCAACATCAAGGACCCCAAAGTCGTCATCGTCACCGACCGCATCAACCTCGACGCCCAGATATGGGGCACGTTCAAGGCCTGTGGCAAGGCGGTCGTGCGCGCCAGCTCGGGCCAGGACCTGGCCAGGCAGATTCGCAGCCGCAAGGCGGACATTATCACGACCGTGATTGACAAGTTTGACTCGGTCGCCACCAAGCACCAGGTGCGCGAGCCAGACGTGGACGTGTTCGTGCTGGTGGACGAGAGCCACCGCAGCCAGTATGGGGCGATTCACGCGCGGATGCGGCAGGTCTTTCCCCAGGCGTGCTACGTCGGCTTTACCGGCACGCCGCTGCTGAAGAAGGAAAAGTCTACGGCGGCCAGGTTCGGCGGATTCATCCACAAATACACCATGCGCCAGGCAGTCGAGGACGGCGCGGTGGCTCCCTTGCTCTACGAGGGACGCATGGCGGAACTGGCGGTGGATCAGGAGGCCATTGATACCTGGTTCGAGCGGGTCACGGCGGGACTCAGCGCCGAGCAAAAGCGGGACCTCAAGCGCAAGTTCAGCCAGACCGAGGCCATCAGCCAGGCCGACCAGCGCGTGCAGATGATCGCCTACGACATCAGCACGCACTACAGAGACAACTTCCAGGGCAACGGCTTCAAGGCCCAACTCGCCACCGCCAGCAAGGCCATGGCGCTCAAGTACAAGCGCTACCTGGACGCTTTCGGCCTCGTTACCTCGGAGGTCGTCATCTCCCCGCCCGATACCCGCGAGGGGCACGAAGAGGTCAATGGTCCCACGCCGGAGGCAGAGACCTTCTGGAAGCAGATGATGGCCCGCTACGGCGACGAAGAGACGTACAACCGGGAGATCACTGAGGACTTTGCCCGGGCAGACGGCGTCGAGATCCTGATCGTGGTGGACAAGCTGCTGGTGGGGTTCGACGAGCCGCGCAACACGGTGCTCTACGTGGACAAGTCGCTCAAGGAACACGGCCTGCTGCAGGCCATCGCCCGCGTCAACCGGCTGTTCGAGGGCAAGGACTTTGGCTACGTGATTGACTACCGCGGCGTGCTGGGTGAGCTCAACGAGGCCATGGAGACCTATAACGCACTGGAGGGGTACGACGCCGAAGACGTGGCGGGCATCATCACCGACGTCGCAGCGGAGATTGCCCAACTTCCGCAGCGCCACTCGGAGTTGTGGGACGTGTTCAAGACGGTGGGGAACAAGCGGGACGTCGAGGCGTTGCAGCAGTTCCTGGCCCCGGAGGACGTGCGCCAGCAGTTCTACGACGCGCTGACGGCCTACGCCTGTACGCTAAAGGTGGCCCTGAGCGCGGTCCGCTTCCACGAGCAGACGCCGCTGAAGCAGGTCGAGGCCTACACGCGGGACCTGCGCTTTTTCCACAACTTGCGGGTGGCGGTCAAGCAGCGCTACGCCGAGGCCATTGACTATAAGGATTACGAGCAGCGGGTGCGCAAGCTGTTGGATAGCCACATCAAGTCGTCGGACGTGGCGACTATCGTCGAGCCGGTGAACATCTTTGACGTAGAAGCGTTCCAGGCCGAGATTGACAGGCTGGGCACGTCCGCCGCCAAGGCCGACACCATCGCCCACCGTGTCCAGCGCACCATCACCGAGTATATGGAGAAGGACCCGGCCTTTTACGAGAAATTCTCCAGGCTGATCGAAGAGACCATCGCGGCCTATCGCCAGGGGCGCATCAGCGAGGCGGAGTATTTCAAGCACACCAGCGAGATTCTGCACACCGTCCAGACAGGCCGGGATGCGGACACACCGGGCAGACTCTTCCAGTACCGCGACGCCCCCGCCTTTTACAGGGCCATGTACGAGCCGCTGGCCCAATACGAGGTGAACGTCCCTGGCACGACGAAGGATGAGCTGCTGGCCGACGTCGCCATCCGCCTAGAGCGGATCATTGAGGAGCGCAAGATCCGCGATTGGACGACGAACCTGGACGTGCAGAACGAGATCAAGGGGGCGATGGACGAATACCTGTACAGCGTCAAGGACCGCTACGACATCCCCCTCACCGATGGGGATATTGATGTGATCCTGGACAGGGTGCTCGACCTGGCCAAGCAGCGGGACAGGTTGTAGGTGGGTCTTGACGGACATGTTCAGGCGTTCGCAGTCATTATGATGGGCACTCAAGCGGTTCAATACGGCACAACCGAGATCCAATACGACCTGACCTACGCGCAGCGTAAGACGCTGGGCATCAGCGTGCAGCCTGACCTGCAGGTCGCCGTGAAAGCGCCGGAGGGCACACCGCTGGAGGAGATCGAGGCCAGGGTGCTCAAGCGCGCGCCGTGGATCCTCAAGCAGCGGAAGGATTTCGAGCGCTACCTGCCGCACCTGCCACCGCGCCAGTACGTCAGCGGGGAGACGCACCGCTACCTGGGCCGGCAGTACCGGCTCAAGGTGGTCGAGAGCGAGAATGGCACGGAGGAAGGTGTCAAGCGCGACCGGAACTTTATCACCGTCCACGTGCAGGACAAGGCAGACACCGAACACGTCAGGGATCTGCTCGACGAGTGGTATGACGATCACGCCCGGCACGTCTTTCAGGAGCGGCTGGACGCGTGCTACCCCAAGATGGAGCACATCGGCGTGCCCTATCCAGAGATCGCCATCCGCGCCATGCGGTCACGGTGGGGCAGTTGCAGCGCCGGGGGCCGGATCACGCTCAACGTCAAGCTGATCAAGGTGCCCAAGGCGTACATTGACTACGTCATCTTCCACGAGCTGTGCCACCTGGCGGAGCCGTATCACAGCCCGCGGTATTACGAACTGCTCGACCGCGTCCTGCCGGATTGGCGCGGGCGGCGGGACAGGTTGAATACGTTTGAGTTTGGGTAGCTTCGGGTGGCCCAGGGCACCTTCCAGCACCGGCTGCTCCAGGGCGGGTAGGAGGCTAGTATGGAGGAAGACAGGACAAAGGAACAACTGCTGGCGGCCGAGCGGGCCCAGGCCCGGCGACAGGCCGCCCTGTTGCGGCTTAGCGCGGAGCTCGCCGCCACACTGGACGAGGTCGAAGTCTGCCGGCGCGTGGTGAACGGCTTGCACGACACCCTGGGCTACGATTCCGTTGGCCTGTACCTCGTTGAGGAGACGGGCGTGGAGGGCAGCGCTGCCAAGGGTGAGACAGCCCTAAGCGACGTAGCGACCACCAGCGAGCGCTACCTGGCGGCCGGCGCCAGCCTTCACCCTGGTGCTCTCCCCACCCGTATCCCGGCCGGTCAGGGACTGAGCGAGCATCCCCTCCTGGATGGCCTGCTTCACTACACGCCCGACGTGCGCCAGGATCCCCGCTACGTTGCGGGGGTAGGTGGTTCTGAGGTTGAGGTGCCGATCCGAATCGGTGAGAAGGTGCTGGGTGTGCTGTCTGTCGAGCGTCAGGAGCTCGATGCCTTCGACCAGGATGATTTCGATGTGCTCACCGCCGCCGCCCAACAGGCCGGGCTGGCGCTGGAAAAAGCCAGGCTCCTGGCTGCGGAGCGGCGGCGCGCCGACGAATTGGAGGCGCTGCGCACCACCATGGCCGACATTACCGCTGAACTCGAACTGCCAGCCCTGCTGCAGGCCATCGTGGAACGAGCGACCGCGCTCCTGGGTACTACCGGTGGGGAGTTGGGCCTGTATGACGAGACCAGCCAGGAGATCCGGATTGTGGTCTGCCACAACATGGGCGCAGGCTACGTTGGAACGCGGCTCGCCCTGGGCGAGGGAGCCATGGGGTATGCGGCTCAGAGCGGCAAGCCGCTGATCGTCCAGGACTACCATGCGTGGGAGGGACGCTCTCCGCAGTATGCCGAGACCTGGATTCACGGCGGCGTGTCAATTCCGCTCACTGTGGGCAGCCAGCTGGTTGGCGCCATTGCAGTTGCCGACGCTGACCCACACCGGCGCTATGGGCCTGCCGACGTGCACCTGCTCAACCTGTTCGCCCAGCAAGCAGCCATCGCCATTGACAACGCGCGCCACTTCGAAGCCGAGCAGCGGCGAGCGGATCAATTCCAGTTGATCGGCGAGGTGGGGCGCCGCATGACCTCCCTCCTGGCCGTTGACGAGCTGCTGTGGGAGATCGCCCGCCTGATCAGGGAAACGCTGGGCTACTACCTGGTCGGCATTGCCTTGATCGAAGGGGATGAACTGGTCTTCAAGGCGGGGGCTGGTGCCATCTGGGAGACGCCGCAATTCCAGCCGCCGCGCGTCAAGGTTGGCCAGGAGGGGATCACCGGCTGGGTGGCCCACAGCGGCGAGGCGAGTCTGGTGCCTGACTTGAGCCAGGAGCCGCGCCACTATGGCCTGCCCGAAGCCAGTGAGATGCGCTCGGAACTGGCCGTGCCCCTGAAAACGAAGGAGAGGGTCATCGGCGTGCTGCACGTGCAAAGCAACCACCTGAACGCCTTCGACGAGAGTGACCTGGCAGTGCTCCAATCCCTGGCCCACCAGGCGGCCATCGCCATCGAGAACGCCCGATTGTACGATCAGGCGCAACGAGAGATCGCCGAGCGCGTGCGGGCGGAGGCGGAGTTGCGCAGGTACCAGGAGCACCTGGAGGAACGGGTGGAGGAACGTACCGCCGAGTTGCGAGAAAGTGAGGAACGGTATCGCACCCTGTTTGACGGCGTTCCGGTGGGACTCTTCCGCTCCACTCCGGGAGGGCAAATGGTAGACGCCAACCTGGCTCTGGTGGAGATGCTAGGCTACCCGAGCCGGGAGGGACTACTGGCGATCAACACGGCCGGCCTCTACGTTGATCCTGAAGAACGTGTGCGGTGGAAGGCATTGATGGAACTAGAAGGGGTCGTGCGCGACTTTGAAGTCCGGAACCGCCGGCACGACGGCACGGTCATCTGGGTCAAAGATACCGCGCGAGCCGTCAAAGACGAACAGGGCCAGGTGCTGTACTATGAGGGAAGCCTGGAGGATATCACGAAACACAAGCAGGCGGAGGCAGAGTTGCGCAGGTACCAGGAGCACCTGGAAGAACTGGTGGAAGCGCGCACTGTCGAACTGCGGGAAAGCGAGGAACGGTACCGCACGCTGTTTGACGGCATGCCGGTGGGGCTCTACCGAAGCACACCGGCAGGGCACTTCTTGGACGTCAATCAGGCATTCGTGCAGATGGCGGGCTGCTCGGACCGGGAAACCTTGCTGGCGGCCAACACGGCCACACTCTACGTGGATCCTGAAGAACAAGTCCGGTGGAAGGCGTTGATGGAACGGGAAGGGGTCGTGCGCGATTTTGAAGCCCGGATCCACCGGCACGATGGTACTGTCATCTGGGGCAGCGACACCGCGCGGGCTGTCAAAGACGCACAGGGCCAGGTGCTGTACTATGAGGGCAGCATGGAGGACATCACCGAGCGCAAGAGACTCGAGGAAGAGATTCGGCGCGAGAAGGAGTATGCCGAGGCAGCCAATCAGGCCAAGAGCACGTTTCTGGCCAACATGAGCCACGAACTCCGCACCCCTCTCAACGCCATCCTGGGTTTCACCCAACTGATGGACCGTGATCCCAACCTCACCACCGTCCAGCAGGAGAACCTGGGTATCATCAACCGGAGCGGGGAGCATCTACTGGCCTTGATCAACGACGTGTTGGAGATGTCCAAGATCGAGGCGGGCCGGGTGACACTGCAGGAAAAAGGCTTCGACCTGTATCGCCTGCTCGACACTTTGGAGGAGATGTTCCGCCTGCGGGCTGAAGGCAAGGGACTGGCACTGTGCTTTGAGCGGGCCGGGGACGTGCCTCAGTACGTGCGGACGGACGAGGGGAAACTGCGTCAGGCGTTAATGAACCTGCTCGGCAATGCAGTCAAATTCACTGAAGAGGGAGGCGTGGCGTTGCGGCTCGCCAGGGCGATTGAGGAACAGCGTCTGATTTTTGAGGTGGAAGACACTGGTCCCGGCATTGCCCCGGAAGAGTTGGAAGCGGTGTTTGAGCCTTTCGTGCAAACGGCAAGTGGACAACGATCCCTGGAAGGGACTGGCCTGGGCCTGTCCATCAGTCGGCAATTCGCGCGCCTGATGGGAGGTGACATTACCGTGAGCAGCGAGTTAGGGCAGGGGAGTGTTTTCAGGCTTGAGGTGCCGATCGAGCTGGCGGACGCGGCTACTGTCGAGGTGGCACGTCCCTCGCGACGGGTGCTCGGATTGGGACCAGGTCACGCGATCTATCGCCTGCTGGTTGTTGATGATAGAGAGACGACTCGCCAGCTGCTGGTTAGGCTGCTGGAACCGCTGGGCTTCGAGGTCTATGAAGCCGCCCATGGTCAAGAGGCCATCGAGATGTGGGAGCGCTGGGAACCGCACTTGATCTGGATGGATATGAGGATGCCGGTCATGGACGGCTATGAGGCCACCCGGCAGATCAGAGCAAGGTCGAAGGGCCAGGCCACGGTAATTGTGGCCCTGACGGCCAGTGCCTTTGAAGAGGATCGAGAGACGATCTTGTCAGCGGGTTGTGATGATGTTGTGCGTAAGCCCTTCCGGAAGGAGGAGATCTTTGACAAGTTGGCCGAACACCTGGGAGTCTCCTTCATCTATGGCGAAGAACCAGCTCAACCAACCACAGCCCCGTTAGCAGACGTCCAGGGCGTGCTGACGCCAGCAGCCATGGCGGCCTTGCCTCCGGGCTGGCTGGCTGAGTTGCAGCAGGCGACGATCAAGGCCAACCTGAATCTGATTCTGACCCTCGTTGATCAGATCCGCAAGCAGAATGGAGCCCTGGCTGATGCGTTGGCAGACCTGGCCCGTGATTTCGAGTACAAAAAGATCCTGACGTTCATCGAACAAGCCGGAGGGTAGCGATGAGTCATGACCAGGCTAATGCCCCACAAGGGGATGTATTGATCGTTGATGATACCCCCGCCAACCTGCGTTTGCTGTCCCAGATGCTGGCGGATCGTGGGTATCATGTCCGGCCTGTGCCTGACGGCCCGCTGGCCCTGGCAGCCGCGCAGGCAGAGCCTCCCGACCTGATTTTGCTCGACATCCGCATGCCGGAGATGAACGGCTACGAGGTCTGCGAACATCTGAAAGCGGATGCCCGCACCCGCGAGGTGCCGATCATCTTCATCAGCGCCCTGGATGCAACCCAGGACAAGGTCAGAGCGTTTGCCGCCGGGGGCGTAGATTATATCACCAAGCCCTTTCAGGTCGAGGAGGTCCTGGCGCGCGTCGAGACGCACCTGGCATTGCGGAGACTGCAGAGGCAGCTTCAAGATGCGAACGAGAAGATGGAGCGGGAGTTGGCCCTGGCCGGGCAAGTGCAGGCCAGCTTCTTGCCCCGCGAACTCCCCAATATCGCCGGCTGGCAACTGGCGGTGGCGTTGAGACCGTCCCGAGAGACGTCCGGCGATTTCTACGACTTCCATCCCCTGCCGGATGGGCGATTGGGCATCCTGGTGGCAGACGTAGTGGACAAAGGGGCAGGAGCGGCGTTGTTCATGGCCCTGTGCTGGATCCTCATCCGCACCTATGCTGCTGAACACCCTGCGCAGCCTGAGCGGGTACTGAGTGCCGTCAATCATCGTATCCTGGCAGAAACGCACACTGACCAGTTTGTGACCGTCTTCTACGGCATACTTGACCCGCCCACGGGAGCGCTGGTGTACGGCAATGCGGGTCATTGTCCACCCTATCTCATCAGCGCGCAGGGCGACAGAGCAATCCAGGCGCTGCATAGGACGGGCATGGCACTGGGTGTGGCAGAGGATGCGCACTGGGGGCAGGAGAGTGTTCAGATTGCCGCCGGTGACGTGTTGATACTGTACACGGACGGCATCACGGAGGCATGCAACGCGCAAGGGGCGTTTCTTGGCAAGGAGCGTCTGCTGGAGTCCGTGAGGGCTGCCCTGGGCTGTTCGGCCCAGGGCATTCAAGACGCACTCCTGGCAGATATTTGTGAATTTGTGAACGATGCCCCCCAGTCTGACGACATCGCCCTGGCCGTCATCGTTCGGGGTTCATCGGTTGCCATTCCCACCCCTCCCCCTGCTTGACCACGTGTCCCAGGCTGGGGAAGGGCGGGAAGTGCTGGCCGATGACCCAGGTGCGCTCCTCGGCCGCCAGATCAAAGATCGCTCAGGAGGCCAGGGCCCTGCTCGACGCACTGGCGTGAAGGGCGGCGTACCTCAAGTTACTCCGTGACTGGACAAATCGCCACAGTTGGTGTAAACTAGGGGAGTGTGCCTGAGAGTACACTGCTGCCTTCAACGATGTGGCCAACCGCGGGCGGGAACGCAAACACCCGTACCGGACAAAAAGAGGTTCTGGCACTAGCCCGATCTCATGTTGCGCCTGCTTATGGCAGGCGCTTGTTCGGTTATACTGTCGGATCCGAGTCCGCTCGGTGCATTACGCCGGGCGGTCATTGTGTTGTCCTTATTGAGGTAGATTTGGATGAGCAAACGTAAACTGAAGCGACAATTGAACCTGGCCCAGGTGGTGATGTTGGGGACCACCGGGACGCTGGCCGCCGAGATCTTTGTGCTGACGGGGCACGCGGCCGGCATAGCCGGCCCGGCCACCGTGTTGGCCCTGCTGGTCGGCGGGCTACTCAGTTACAGCGTGGCGCTGAACTATTGCGAACTGGCGACCACCTATCCCGTCGCCGGCGGAGCCATGAGCTACGTGCGCGAAGCGTTCGGCAACAACATCCTCTCGTTCCTGGTAGGCTCGATGGACTGCATCTCCAGCACGTTCTACGCCGCCCTGTCGGCGGTCGGATTCGCCTACTCGCTGCAGATCTTTATCCCCGCCACCCCCATCGTGCCCGTCGCCGTCGCGGCGATTGGCATCTTTGCCCTGCTCAACGTCCTGGGCGTCATCCAGGTGGGCAACGTCCAGATCGTCCTGGGCGGAATCCTGCTGGCGGTGTTCGCCATCTTCATCGGCGTGGGCCTGACCCATCCGGCGGGCTTCCGCTGGCAGGTCTTTATGTCGGGCGAGGCCGTCTTCGCCAACCAGGGAGCCTTGGCCAACCTGTCCCGCATCTTTAAGACCATTGCCCTGGTGTACTGCGCCTACGTCGGTTTCGAGGTGATCGCGGACGACGCCGAAGAGGTGAGCCGCCCGAACCGCAACATCCCCCTGGGCATCCTGATCAGCCTGACCCTGTGCACGGTGATCTACGTCTCGGCGGGCCTGGTGGCCCTGGGAACCGTGCCCTGGCAGGAACTGGCCGGTTCCGCGACGGCGCTGACCGATGCGGTCAGGCGCTTCATCCCGGGCTGGGGCGTGCCGATGATGGCGATGGCGGGGATGATCGCCACGCTCACCTCCATCAACAGCGCCATGCTCAGCGCTACCCGCGAGGCCTTCACCCTGAGCCGGGACGGCGTATGGCCCCGCCCGCTGTCCAAACTCAACCGTTTCAGAACCCCCCACGTCTCTATCGTGGTAATCGGTGCGGTCAGCGCGGTGGTCGCCGCCATCGGCCTGGTGGACTTTTTGAGTTACATCTCCAGTGCGGGGTACCTGTTCGTGCTGTTCTGGGGCAGCCTGTCCATGGTTCGCCTGCGGAAACTCTACCCGAACCTGGCCCGGCCCTTCAAGGCTCCGCTCTTTCCGTTCACCGCTTACCTGGCCGGAGCGACTTGTGTGCTCGTCATTGCCGCCGCCGACTGGCGGGCGCTGCTGTTTGGCGCCGGGGTGCTGGGCGTCTTTAGCATCTTTTACTACGCCGGCCCGCGCGTCGCCCGGCTGTTGGCCACACGGTTCAAGACCAGGGGACCGGCCAAGAATCGCCTCTTGATCGCGGCCGCCAATCCCCGCACCGCCAGGAACCTGGTGCACCTGGCTTCCATCATCGCCCAGGCCAGCGAGGACACCTACATCTGCGTGCTCAGCGTGTCCCCCGTCAAGGCGCAACCTGCACCCGACCCGGCGAAACGGGAGAACGGGCGCTCGAGGTACCGGCAGAAGACGCTGCTGGATCAGGCCGCCAGCGAGGCCCAGTCCCGCAACGTGGCATTGTATACCAAGGCCGACATCGCCCCCAGCGTGTCCGAGGGCATCCTGGATGAACTCGAACACCACAACGACATCCAACTGTTGCTGGCCGGCTGGCCCGGCCCACTGGACTCCGAGGCGCTGGCCGAGAACCCGGTCAAGGTCGTGCTCCAGAAAGCGCACACCAACGTGGCGGTGTTGCTGGACCGGGGATTGCAGCAAGTGCGGCACATCCTGGTCCCCGTGGGGGGTGGTCCCCACTCGCGCCTGGCGATTCGCCTGGCCTACGAGATCGCCGAGGCAGAAGGGGCGCAGGTCACGGCCCTGCGGGTGCTCACCGCGCCCACCGAGGCCGAGGAGGTCGAAGACCAGACGTCGCTCCTGGGGGAGACCATCGAAGAGGTGCTGGGCAGCGTCCCGGCAACCTTTGCCCTGCGGGTGGTACAGGCTGAATCGGTGCCCGAGGGGGTCCTGGCAGAGGCCGCCCGCCCGGGCACAGATGTACCCTCTCCCCCTGTCATTCCGAGCGCACACGGGTGTACCCACCCGCGGAATCTCATCCGCTATGACCTGATCGTGATGGGGGCCTCCGAAGAGTGGTCCTGCCAGACGCGGCTGTTCGGTTCGGTGGACGATTGGGTGGCGGACCAGGCTCCCTGTTCGGTGCTGTTGTGCCGCCGCTACGAACCGGTGGCCATGTCGTGGCTGCGGCGGCAGGTGAAGATGATTGGGCGGGAGTACGAACGCACGAACGGCCATCTCAATGCCCAAGAGCAAGAGCCTGCCAGTGGGCTGGCCGGCCCGCCGGAGAGGCAGCAATAAGCACCACTGCGGCTGCCCGCCAGCCTTTCCATCCCCGCGCTGAGCAGGCGCTTGTTCGCTTATGCTGTGAAACTCTATGAGCAAACGTAAACTGAAGCGACAATTGAACCTGGCCCAGGTCGTCATGCTGGGGACGGCCGGGGCCATCGGTGCACAGATCTTTGTGCTGACCGGGCACGCGGCGGGCATCGCCGGCCCGGCCACCATCCTGGCCATCGTGGCCGGGGGCCTGTTGACTTACAGCATCGCCCTGAACTATTGCGAATTGGGCACCGCCTTCCCCGTCACCGGCGGGGCCATGACCTACGTGCGCGAAGCCTACGGGAACAACATCCTCTCGTTCCTGGTCGGTTCGCTCGACTGCCTCTCCAGCACGTTCTACGCGGCACTGTCGGCCATGGGCTTCGCCTATTCGCTGCAGGTGTTTTTTCCCTCGCTGCCCGTCGTGCTCACGGCCATCGCCATCATCGGTGTCTTCACCCTCCTCAATATCCTGGGGGTCGTCCAGGTGGGCAACACTCAGATCATACTGGGCGGGCTGTTGCTGGCGATCTTTGCCGCCTTCATCGTGCTGGGCCTGGTGCGTCCTGGCGGTTTCCGTATGGAGACGTTCCTGGCGGGAGGTTCCTTCTTCCCCAGCCCGGGGGCGGCCGCCAACCTGTTCCGAATGTTGAGGACGATTGCCCTGATCTACGTCGCCTACGTCGGTTTCGAGGTGATCGCCGACGACGCCGAGGAGGTCCAGAACCCCAACCGCAACATCCCGCTGGGCATCCTGATCAGCCTGACGCTGGTCATGATCATCAACACACTGACGGTGCTCGTGACGTTGGGCACGATCCCCTGGCCACAACTGGCCGGCTCGGAGACCGCGCTGACCGATTCGGTGAGCCGCTTCCTGCCTGGCTGGGGTATACTCCTGATGGTCATCGGCGGCATCATCGCCACCTTAACCAGTATCAACACGTCCATGCTCAGCGCGACGCGCGAGGCGTTCACGCTGAGCCGGGATGGCGCCTGGCCCCGCGCACTGTCCCGGTTGAGCCGTTTCAGGACCCCTTACGTCTCCATCCTGGCGATCGGCGCCGTCAGTGGGCTGGTCGCCGTCGTCGGCGTGGTGGATTTCTTGAGTTACATCTCCAGTTCCGGCTACCTGTTCGTTCTGTTCTGGGCCAGCCTGGCCATGGTCCGGCTGCGCAAGCGCTATCCGAACCTGAAGCGGCCCTTCAAGGTTCCGCTCTTCCCGCTCACCCCCTACCTGGCGGCGGCAACCGGCTTTCTCGTCATCGCCTTCACCGAATGGAGGGCATTGCTGTTCGGGGTCGGGGTGCTCGCCGTGTGCAGCATCTACTATTACACCTACCGCCCACTCTCCAGGCTGCTGGCCGCACGGTTCAAAACCAGGGGACCGGCCAGGAATCGCCTCTTGATCGCGGCCGCCAATCCGCGCACCGCCAGGAACCTGGTCCACCTGGCTTCCATCATCGCCCAGGCCACCGAGGACACCTACATCTGCGTGCTGAGCGTGTCCCCCATCGCGGCGCAGTCCGCGCCCGACCCGGCGAAACGGGTGAACGGGCGCTCGAGGTACCGGCAGAGGACGCTGCTGGACCAGGCCGCCAGCGAGGCCCAGTCCCGCAACGTGGCATTGTATACCAAGGCCGACATCGCCCCCAGCGTGTCCGAGGGCATCCTGGATGAGATCGAACGCCACAACAACGTCAGACTGTTGCTGGCCGGCTGGCCCGGCCCACTGGACGCCGAGGCGCTGGTCGAGAACCCGGTGAAGGTCGTGCTCCAGAAAGCGCACACCAACGTGGCGATGTTGCTGGACCGGGGGCTGCAAGAAGTGCGGCACATCCTGGTCCCCGTGGGGGGCGGTCCCCACTCGCGCATGGCGATTCGCCTGGCCTACGAAATCGCCGAGGCAGAAGGGGCGCTTGTCACGGCCCTGCGGGTGCTCACCGACGCACGGATGTACCCATCCGCGCCCGCCGAGACCGAGGAAGTCGAAGACCAGACGCTGCTCCTGGGAGAGACCATCGAAGAGGTGCTGGGCAGCGTCCCGGCGACCTTTGCCCTGCGGGTGGTACAGGCTGAATCGGTGCCCGAGGGGGTCCTGGCAGAGGCCGCCCGCCAGGGCACCGATGCACCCTCTCCCTCCCAGGGAGAGGGCTGGGGTGAGGGTTATGACCTGATCGTGATGGGGGCCTCCGAAGAGTGGTCCTGCCAGACGCGGCTGTTCGGTTCGGTGGACGATTGGGTGGCGGACCGGGCCCCCTGCTCGGTGCTGTTGTGCCGCCGTTACGAACCGGTGGCCATGTCGTGGTTGCGGCGGCAGGTGAAGATGATCGGGCGGGAGTATGAACGCGCGAACGGCCATCCCGCTACCCAAGAGCAAGAGCCTGCCAGCGGGCTGGCCTGTCCGCCAGAGACCGAATAGACCTCTCATAAGGTGATCACACCGGCGCTGCCATCCACGGTGATGACCTGGCCACTGCGAATGCATTTGGTCGCCACGCCCGTGCCCAACACGGCCGGGATGCCGTACTCCCGCGCCACAATCGAGCCGTGGCTGAGCGGCCCGCCCACGTCGGTGACGATGGCGGCCGCGCGGGCAAACAACGGCGTCCAGGCCGGGGTGGTGAGCGCGGCCACGAGCACGTCGCCCGCCTTCATGTGACAGAAGTCCTGCGGGCCAAGCAGGACGCAGGCCGGACCGGTCGCGCGACCTGGGCTGGCGGCCACCCCTGTGAGAGTGTCTCCGTTGTGCTTCCTCTTGCGCGCCGTCTTGATTTTTTCCACGTCCAGTCCCAGAAATTTCACTTGAGGAAGCATCCTCGGCGGCGTGACACGCCTGGCGGCGCGCCAGGTCGCTTTACGCTGCGGGACGGTCGCGCTCAGGCAACCCACAGTCTCGCCACGATCTAGCCCGGCCGCGGCCTGCTCGACTTCGTCCTGGTTCAGCCAGTAGACGTCGTCGGGCTTTTCGATCATGCCACCCGCGACGAAGCGGCGGCCCAACTCCCGCAGCATCTGCCGCAGCAAGGGATAGCCCAGGCCGACGTCGGCCAGCCCATCTTCGCGCAGAGGCGCGTAGCGCTGTACTGGGGCGAGGAACCTACGGAAGAGCCTCAGGCGCAGCCCTGTCAGCCTCTTCAGCATGGCCTGCGTCGCCTGCTCGCGCCGCTCGGCAGCAGCATGCTGGCGCGCGTGCGGGTTGACCCCCTGGCCGCTGATGAACAATTGGCACGTTTCCAGCAGCGGCGCCGGATCATCGGCGGGCACCGGGTTGGCAAAGTCGAGATTATAGATGGTGTGGCCGTAGCGTTGCAGGTGCGCCTGGAAGCGGCTCTGCCACTCGCGCCAATCATGCGCGTCTACGCCCGGCGGCGTCTGGCTGTCTCCAAGCTGGGCGGCGAGTTGGGATGCCGGCGTGTGGCCCAGGTAAGCGGCCAGCCCGGCGCACGCGCGGACCCACCCGGCCAGGTCGTACAACGATTTTTCCGCCAGGATGGGGGCGCTGTCGAATCCCAGCAGATAGGTCGGCGCGGGCGGATCGCCACGCCGCTTGATCAGTTTGTCGTAGGTGAGCGTAAACAGGGCCTCGCTGATCCAGGCGGCTGGGATGACGCCGGACACGAGCGCCCCGTAAGCATCAATCGCTGCTTCCGAGAGTGCACGCACAGCGTTCAGGAGTTCCGTGGCCGAAAACTCGCGCCACTGCTGGGCCTGCCAGCGCTCCACAGTGGCAACATAGCGCGGGCGGCCTACATCAGTCCACCGCTCTACCGCACCCGTGAACATACGTTGCGCAATCCCGCTGCTGCCCAAAAGGATCCGCCCGATTTGCCCAGGCGTGAGCGAGCCATTGTAATAGGCGTATTCATTGACGGTTATGATGAGCTCCCCGGGCGTGAGACCTGGCTTGCCGAAAAACGTGGCCAGCATGCGATTCAAGCTGGTATTGATAGCCGCGCGGCCCAATGTGCCGAACAGAGGCGTCAGTGGGTCGGCCATCAATTCGACGATGTTGTTGCGCATAGCACTGTACAAACCTTTAGGCAACTTCCACCCGGTTGGGGCAGGCGGTTCGGGTTCTGGCAGGGCCGTGATTGGCCGGGCCTGGACGATGGTGAACGCCTTTTCGGCCAGCACCGACTCAATGTCCATAGGCATACCGTTAAGTGTCTCAATCTGCGCCCCCACCCGCACCAGTTCGGCGGCTTGCCCGTCGGAGAGCACGGGGGCGTGGCGCATCGCCTCGGGGACGGGCTGCTCTGCCGTGCGATGCTCGACGAGCACAGTCATCACCTGCTTGTCAGCCGTCGCGCGGGTGAGCACGCGGCCGGTCGCCTTGTCCACGATGAGCGTGTCCGGCGTCACCAGCCCCCCTACGATGGCTTCGCCCAGGCCCCAGGCTGCGCTGATCACGGCCTGATCGCGCGCACCCGTGACCGGGTTGGCGGTGAACAACACGCCGGAACTTTCTGCGGGCACCAACTGCTGGACGACGACGGCAACCTCGTGTACTGCGCTCACGCCTTTGACCTGGCTATAGACCTGTACGCGCTCACTTTGCCGCGAGTGGACCACGGTGTGGACCGCCTGGCGGATCTCCTCGTCGGTGTGTACGTTCAGCACCGTCTCGAACTCGCCGGCAAACGAAGCCTGAGCCGAATCCTCGCTCAGCGCAGACGAGCGCACAGCAAAAGCCACGTCGTGGTCCGTCGCGCGCATGCGTGCCAGAAGAGTAAGGGCCTGCGCCCAGGCTTCTGGCTTCAGGCCCTCACCGGCAAAGGCGGAGGGCAGGATGACAAACCCATCCGGCACCGGGTAGCCCGCCTGGGAGAGCCGTGCCAGCGATGCGCCTTTGCCTCCGGCAGACGGCTGTTGTCCTGCTGTCAGTTCCTTGAACGATCGAATTGTGTCACTCATGTTGTCTTTCTCCTTTTTCCTGTTCAATCCGGGTGACGGAGACCACCGTCAAGTTCAAATCCCAAATCTGGCACAGGATGCCGCGCAGGGCAGCCTGGTCCACCATAGCGTCTATGATAGTGGCATCGTCCTCAGGCGTTATCGTCACGCCATTGAGCCATTCCGACCAGTCCGCGCTGATCCTGCCCCACACCTTGATCTGATAGGCCGCGCGCTGGTCGGGTGCCGGCGGTTGATAGATATCCTTCATCGAGTACCTCTTGAACGTGTGTTCAGCGGTGAGCCTCGGCAAACTGTGCGCTCGTTTCGTGTATAGGATAACAGATCCAGGGTACTGTTGTGACGAGCCAAAAGTACTGTTTGGGTACTGTTTTTGGGGACTACCTGGCATGGATCATGATGGACCCAAAACAAAAAGGCGCAGGCGTGTGCCTGCGCTGTGCGAGTCGTCGTGCGGGTCAGGACTTGGGGAGGAGACCCAACGCCCTCGCCTGGGCAATCGCTTGTGTCCGGCTATTGACTGCCAGTTTGCCGTAGATGTTTGCCGTATGCCCTTTGACGGTGCTGAGGGAGATGACCAGCCGTCCGGCAATCTCGCGGTTCGACAGGCCCTCGGCGAGTAATTGAAGCACCTCAATCTCGCGCTCGCTCAGGGGTTCGATGAGGTTGGAGGTTGGAAGTTGGAAGTTGGAGGTTGGAGGTTGGAAGTTAGGGGTTGGAGACTGGAGATTGGAGATTGGAGATTGGAGATTGAGGGCGGACAGCAATTGGCGGGCGTAAGCAGCGGTCGGCAGTCGGCGGTCGGCGGTCAGCCTGGAAAGCAGCACTCGCATCGGCTCCCCTTCGTCAACAAAAATGCGGACGTACCCTTCCGGTTCGGCCAGCGACAGCGCCCGCCCCAACGCAGCCAACGACTCTCCGCTGTCACCCCGCACCTGGTGTGCCAACGCCTGGAGAATCGAGACTTCAATCAGCCGCCTCATCCGCCCGAGCCTCTCGGCTGCCTGCCAGAGCGGGTCTAGCACCTGCAGTGCTTCGCCGGCCCGACCCTGGGCGATGTACACGCGGGCCAAGGTGATGCGCTCACTCTCACGCAAGTCGTAGGATGAGGGAACCCCAGCACCTGCATCTGGCGGCGTGCCCGCGCCGGTATCCGGTTCCAGCCCTCGTTCCCTGACCCAACGCGCGGCCGCTGCGAGGTGACCCTGCGCGATCCACAGGCGCGCCTGGCTCACTCCCACGAGCAGGTCATCTAGTGGAGTGGCATCGGACTTGGCCGCAAGTTGTTGGGCGTATTGGGCCATCTCGTTCGCGCCGTCTACGTCGCCTTGCGCCTGCCTGACGCGTGCCAGGTGCAGATAGACCGCCAGGACTCCGATTTCTCCGTACTGCCTGGAGAGTTCGAGGCTTTCTGTGAGCAAGTGCATGGCGGCGTCCAGGTCGTTCCACTCCCGCGACAGTTCGCCCAATCCAAGTAGCGCCCGGCTCGCCACGGGCAGACGCCGCCCCTGTGCGTCGGTCGCCGACTCCAACGCCCGGCGAAAGATCGCCGCTGCTCGACAAAGCCGGCCTTGTGCCAGGCATAGGCCGCCAAGATTGCACAGCGCCCCCACGGCGAACAGCACATTGCCGGCTTGCTGGCCAATCCTGACACTCTCGTCAAAGGCCTCGACGGCGGCCTCGATGTCACCGTTCAACACGTAGGCCAATCCTAGGCTGTCAGCCGCAATGCTCCGCAAGAACAGATTCTCCTCAGGCAGACAATCCAGCGCCTGGCGGGACAGTTCGAGGCTATGGCGCGCGTCGCCCAGCATGGCCGCAATCAAGGCGTGAAATACGAGCGCCTCGGCGGAGACCTGGCTGGCATCCACCTCTGCCCCTGCGTCCTGCAAACGCGCTTTGACAGCCTCCAACGGGCTACCGGCCAGCAGGAGGGCCCAGGCGTGGTAGATGCACAACGAGGGTCGCCCGCGCACGTGCTCATCCGGCAGTCTTTCTACCCAGTGCAGGAGCGTGGTCACTTCACTGCGCATCAGTGTGGCCTGGGCCACCTGCTCAATCAGGCGGGCCGCGCGCTCGAAATCACCTGCGGATAGCGCATGTGCGATCGCTTCCGCACTCATGAGATTCTGCTCATACCAACGCCAGGCGCGGCGATGCAGGGCAGGCACAGCGTCAGGCTGGACCTGCCGCAAGCGCTGGCGCAACAGGTCGGCGAAGAGGTGATGGTAGCGATACCAGCGCCGCTCGCCGTCCAGCGGCACGATGAAGAGGTTGGCGTGTTCGAGGTATTCCAGGATGGATTGGGAGTCAGTGATCAGTGATTGGTGATCGGGGATCAGTGATCGGGGATCAGCGATCGGGGATACATCCTGCTCCCTGATCCCTGATCCCTGATCACTAGTCCCTGATCCCTGATCCCTGATTACCACCGCGTCACACAACGGGCCACACAGCCGATCCAGGACCGAAGTCTGCAACAAGAAAGTCTGGACGCTCTCGGGCTGGCGCTCCAGGATTTCTTCCAGCAGGTAGTCCAGGACGTGCCGGTGGCTGCCCGTGAAAGCCCGGACGAGATGGCCAACGTCATGCTGCCCCTGCATGGACATGGCCGCGATCTGCAGGCCCGTGATCCAACCCTCGGTGCGGGCGGCCAGGGCGTTGACCTCCTCGCCGGAAAGCGACAGGTCCAGCACGCAATCGAAGAATTCCGCGGCCTCTTGGGCAGTGAAACACAGGTCGGCGGCGCGCAGTTCGACCAACTGCCCGCGCCCGCGCAGGCGTGCGAGCGGTAGAGGCGGGTCGGCGCGAGTGGCGATG
>Ga0315277_10002413_pt1 | contig 26108 bp, 16 predicted proteins | sample YL17G05_15_MG_FD_203695 | JGI IMG/M metagenome (GOLD analysis project Ga0315277, IMG submission 203695) | Sediment microbial communities from Yellowstone Lake, YNP, Wyoming, USA - YL17G05_15 | ecosystem: Environmental > Aquatic > Freshwater > Lake > Sediment | place: USA: Wyoming | collected... | reverse complement strand
GCCAAGGTGTTGCAGCGCGTTTATCTGCGCACGTTTCTGACGACTACTGCCGAGTTTCTTCAGTCTTTCGGACCTGTTTTAGTTATCTTCTACGGGGGTTACCGGGTTATCTCCGGCGCACTCTCCTTGGGCGATTTGCTCCTGTTCAACGGGTTTCTCGGCCACCTCTATCTCCCCACGCGACGTCTTGCCGACTGCTCCGCCGTAATTCAGGAAAAGCTTGCCGCGATGGACCGGGTGTTTGATGTCTTCGACGAGGCGCCCGATATCGCGGACAAGCCGGGGGCCGTCGTGCTACGGCGGTCTGCGGGCCGGATTACATTCGAGGACGTCCATTTTGCTTACACGCCGGGCCGCCCTGTGTTGCGGGACATCTCGCTCGACGTCCGGCCGGGGCAGGCCGTGGCCTTCGTGGGACGTAGCGGGGCCGGTAAGACGACACTTCTGAGTTTGGCGCCCCGGTTCTACGACGTGACCATGGGCGCCGTTCGGGTCGACGGCAAGGACGTGCGCGATTTGACGGTCCGATCGCTCCGGGAGCACATCGCGATTGTGGCGCAGGACTGTGTGTTGTTCAGTGGCACGATTCGCGAAAATATCCGGTATGGCCGGCATGCGGCGACCGGCCCGGAAATCGAAGAGGCCGCCAGAATGGCGCACATCGCCGGCTTCATCGAGAGCATGCCCCTCGGTTACGACAGCATCATCGGCGAGCGCGGCCTGACCCTGAGCGGCGGCCAGAAACAGCGGATCAGCATTGCCCGCGCGTTCCTGCGCGACCCGCGCATTCTGATCCTCGACGAGGCCACGTCCAATCTCGACTCCCACTCCGAGAAGATCATCCAAGAGGCATTGCGCGAGCTGATGCGGGGGCGCACCACGCTGATCATCGCGCACCGGCTCTCCACCATCGTCTACTGTGACCTGGTCGTCGTGCTTGAAGAGGGCCGGATCGTGGAAACGGGCCAGCACCACCAACTCATGCGCCAAAAGGGTCCCTACCGGACCCTCTGCGACCACCAATTCGGCGACATCCTCCTGGACACCGTGGCCCGGTAGCCTGCGGCCTCCGGCGGCGCCCCGGCAAGCTCAGAGCCTGTGAAAGAATGCGTTCGGGCCCGGCTTTGACCGTCTTGACGCAAGGAAATCAGCCAATTCAAGGTGGCTCTTGTAGGTGCGAAATGATTCCGCACCTACCTGGCGCGATTTTTTCACAAGCTCTCAGCGGTGGAACGAAAACAATTGACACGGTAACGAAGCTATGTTAGACTCAACCATAGCTGCAAAAGCAAGAAGTGTAAACCTTTAGCGGCCAAACGCGTCAAGGGATAGGCGTGGCGCGCGGGATGGAGGCGTTTGTACACACGATGAACAGAACGAGGATCAAGGCGGTCGCAGTCGTAGTAGTGTTGAGCATCGTGCTCGGCAGCGTCCCGACGGTGGCCCAAACGTACAACATCGACGAGGACCTACCCAAACCCACAGGACTAGAGAAGGCACTAACCAAGCTGGGACGGGGTCTCTCGAACATCATGCTGGGATGGGCGGAAATTCCGGTGACGTTTGACCGTAAACTTAAACAGGGCAAGCCGTTAGCCTATCTGCTAGGCGTTGTGCCGGTGCTGGGAACGACCCGTGCCCTGATGCGGACTTCGACGGGTGTGTTTGAAGCTGTTTCGTTTCCGTTTTCCGACAGGGACGTGAACTACGAACCGCTCTTAGAGCCGGAATACATCTTCTGACCCTTGGTCAAGTATCGAAAACAAGGAACCGCCGTCGTGGGGACTTTGTCCCTGCAGGACGGGCGCGCGGCGAACGTAGTGCTCATAGGTCCGAGGGAGAATCCGCGGGGCGCCACGCTGGTACTGCCGGGCGAGGGAGGCGGTCCGGTTCGGGCTGTCCCTCTGGCGCAAGGACTCGGTCTGCTGCATCCCCAAACCGTGATAGACATCATTTGCATGCAGGAACGATTGTACGGCAAATCCAACCTGACACCGCCCGTTGAACTCGGTGAGTCATCGTGAGTAGACCGCGCGATATCGACTATTTGCTCGAAGAAGTCGTCACCCTGCCCAGCCTGCCCCGCACCGTAACCCACATCACGCAATTGGTGTCCGACCCTAACTGTTCCCTGGCCATGGTGGCCAAGGCCGTCTCTTCCGACCCTGCGATCGCCTTGAAGACGCTCCGCCTGGTCAACTCAGCGTTCTATGGGCTGCGCCAGCAAGTGGCGACGGTCGAGCACGCCGTGGTCTTGCTGGGGATGAAGGTCATCAGGAATCTCGTCTTTACGGCGACCGTGTTCGACACCCTCAAGAGCGGGGTCGATACGTTGCTCAAGCACAGTGTAAGCTGCGGCGTTGCGATGCGCGTGTTGGTCGAACGCGGCAAGAACATACCCGTCGAGTATGTCGAGGAAGCCTTCATTTACGGCCTGCTGCACGACATTGGGATGATCCTGTTCGAGCAATTCCTGCCGCGTGAACACGCATTGGTCAGCGCGGCGTGCAGCGCGCGCAAGATTCCTCGCTATCAGGCCGAGCGCGAGATTATCGGCGTGGACCATGCCATGGTGGGGATGCGTCTCGCCCATAAGTGGCGGCTTCCGGACAATATCGTCCACGTCATTGCCGGTCATCACGAGTTGGACCAGTGCGCAAACGCGGCGATGAAGCCGGTTTCCGCAACGCTTGCCATCGCGGATTATGTCTGCACGGCTTGCGGGTTGTCTTCCTACGAGGACAGTGTGGTCCGCGTGGAAGAACAGGTCTGGGAGTCCGCGGGCTTTTCCAACGAGGAAATCCCCGGAATTCTGGAAGCGTTTTTCGAGGCGTTTCCGAGCATCGAGGAATTGGTCAAGCTGACCCTGTGATGCCGCGTTGGATTCGCGATGGCCCGGTTATCGGATCGAACGAGGACGCCTTGAAAAAGTCTGAACCCAAAAGCGCAAACGAGATTCTGGCGCACCTCAAACAGACCACGAAGCTGGGTAAGCTGCTGGAGCAGGCGCAGATATGGACCCGATGGCCCGAAGCAGCCGGCGCGCGCCTCGCCCCGCATGGCCAGCCCGTGGGATTCCGACGGGACGAATCGAACACGCTGGTCGTCTCGGCGGAGAGCCCGGTGTGGATGCACCGGTTTGCGCTCGGGAAATGGGGTATCATCCGCCGGATCAACCGGATGGCCCGTCGTGAACTGGTCTCCGATATCTTTGTCGTCCTCGCGGATGACATGCCGCCTATGGATGCCGTTATCCCGCCACAAGATGGGGTATAGGGAATCACCTCAAAACTCAAAATGTTGCGCTTTTTCGTTGTTTTCCCCAGTTGCTTTTGTTATAATGACGCCGTGCCGGAGACGCCCGGGAAAAGCAACCCTTGAGGACCGAAGTAAGTCTAATGGAAACAATGAGTTACGATGCCAGTTCAATCCAGGTTTTGGAGGGGCTGGCGGCGGTACGCAGACGCCCGGCGATGTACGTCGGCGATACGTCTACGCGCGGGCTTCATCACTTGGCCTACGAAGTGGTGGACAACAGTGTGGACGAGGCGCTGGCGGGTTTCTGCACGAGGGTGTCAGTAACTGTACATGTTGACAACAGTGTGTCCGTCGAGGACGATGGTCGCGGCATCCCCGTGGCAAATCATCCAAAGTTCAAGCGCAAGAGCGCTCTTGAAGTCGTGATGACCATGCTGCATGCCGGGGGCAAGTTCGACAACACCAGCTACAAGGTGGCCGGGGGATTGCACGGTGTGGGCGTGTCGTGCGTGAACGCCTTGTCGGAATGGCTCGAGGTGGAGGTCCGCCGCGACGGCTACGTCCACTTCATGTCCTTCAAGCAGGGCGCGCCGCAAGGCGACATCGAGCGCCGCGGGAAGACTACGCGCACCGGAACCAAGGTGACGTTCCGGCCCGACCCGGAAGTGTTTGAAGTCACGACGTTCGACAACGAGATTCTGGTCACCCGCCTGCGGGAACTCGCCTTTCTGAACGCGGGGCTGAAGATTACGTTCGAAGACGAGCGCGGGGAAGAAGAGCCCCTCGTGATGCAGTATAGGGGCGGCGTTGTCGAGTACGTAAAGTATCTCAACCGCAACCGTGAGCCGCTCCACCGCTCGCCCATCTACTTGCAGGCGGAGAAGGACGACGTACAGTGCGAAGTGGCCCTGCAGTATACGACCTCGTATTCAGAAACCACATCGAGCTTCGCCAACAACATCAACACGCACGAAGGCGGCACGCATCTCAGCGGATTCCGCGCGGCCCTCACGAAGGCCCTGAACGACTATGCCCGCAAAAACAACATGCTGAAGAAAGCCGAAACCACTATCTCGGGCGACGATACGCGCGAGGGGTTGACCGCCATCATCTCGATACGCGTGCGCAATCCTCAGTTCGAGGGCCAGACCAAGATGAAGCTGGGCAACAGCGAGGTCCAAGGCATCGTCAACTCGATGGTATACGAGGGCCTTCAGACCTACCTCGAAGAGAATCCCTCGGTGGCCAACCGGATCATCAACAAGGCCGTAGAAGCGGCGCGGGCCCGAGATGCCGCACGCAAGGCGCGCGACCTCACACGGCGTAAGGGCGCCATCGACTCGATCGGCCAGGCGGCCAAGCTAGCCGATTGCTCGGAGAGAGACCCGGCCCTCTGCGAACTGTTTCTCGTCGAGGGCGACAGCGCCGGCGGCTCGGCAAAGCAGGGCCGGGACCGGCGGTACCAGGCGATCCTGCCTTTGCGCGGCAAGATTCTCAACGTCGAAAGGGCCCGCGTCGACAAGATGCTGAACAACAACGAAATCCGGTCCATTATAACGGCGTTGGGCGCCGGGTTCGGCAAAGATGATTTCAACATTCAGAACCTGCGTTACAACAAGGTAATCATCATGACGGATGCCGACGTGGACGGCGCGCACATTCGCACGCTGTTACTGACGTTCTTCTTCCGACAGATGCCCGAACTCATCCAACGCGGCCACCTCTACATTGCCCAGCCGCCCCTGTACCAAGTGCGCAAGGGCAAGAAGATCCGCTACTTGAGCACGGACGAGGAAATGGAACGATTCCTGTTCGAGTTGGTGTTGGATTCCTGTAGAGTCACCTCGGTCAATGGTTCAGACAAACACGCCGCGCTCAATCTCAAGAACCTCACCCGGGGCATCGCCGCCGCCATGGAGCGCGAACGCATACTTTCCCGGCTGCAGCGGGTGTACGGCGTTCCGAGGGAAAGCACCATTGGCGCCTTGCTGCTTCCCCGGGAGAAGGTCCTCCATCCCGGGAACCTGACACCTTCGGAACTTTGCGACGTGTTTGGGTCCGAGGCCGAGTTGATCAATACGCGGGAAGTGCAGACCGAAATCACCGACGATGACATCAGCAACGGGAAGTCTCGAGAGCGCGTCGTGCGGCGCGAAGGACAGATCGATCTGGCCTTTCTCAAGAGTCATGAGTTCTCCGTGCTGCTCTCGCATGCGGAACCCCTGGCCGCGCTGGGCGCGCCCCCCTTCCGTATCGAAAGCGGCGACGGCGCGTTGGACTATGAAACCAATGACGTGTTCGCGCTGCGCGCGCGGTTGCTCGAACTGGGCAAGAAGGGCCTGCAAATCCAGCGATACAAGGGCTTGGGCGAGATGAATGCGGACGAGTTGTCCGACACCACCATGAACCCCGAAAAACGAACCGTTCTTCAGGTTCATGCAGAGGACGTCACCGCGGCGGACGACCTGTTCGTAACGCTGATGGGCGATATGGTGGAACCGCGCAAGGAGTTCATCGAGAAACACGCCCCGGAAGTGCGCAATCTCGATATCTAGAACCATTCCCGCGCCTGTTGAGGAGACTATGTATACACGCAACGAGCGAGTTGTCCCCATCGCTATCGAGCAGGAACTGAAGACCTCGTTTCTGGATTACTCGATGAGCGTGATCGTGAGTCGTGCCCTGCCCGACGTGCGCGACGGATTGAAGCCCGTCCATCGGCGCATTCTCTACGCGATGCAGGAGCTGGGGCTGCAGAGCAACCGAGGATACCGCAAGTCCGCGCTGATCGTCGGTGAAACGATGGGTAAGTATCATCCCCACGGCGACCTGGCGATCTATGATTCGCTGGTCCGCATGGCGCAGGAATGGAACATGCGGTATCCGTTGGTGGATGGCCAGGGCAATTTCGGCTCCGTCGACGGGGACAGTCCTGCGGCGATGCGGTATACCGAATCCCGGATGATGCCCATCACCGCGGAAATGCTCGCGGACATCGAGAAGAACACCGTCAACACGCAAGACAATTATGACTCCAGTCTGCAGGAGCCCTGCGTCTTGCCGTCGGGCATTCCCAACCTGCTGGTGAACGGTTCCTACGGGATCGCCGTGGGCATGGCGACCAGTTGTCCGCCGCATAATATGAATGAGGTGTGCGACGCCGTCGTGCACCTTATCGACAACCCGGAAGCCACGTCGGGCGAGCTCATGCGGTTTGTCAAGGGTCCGGATTTCCCGACGGGCGGCATCATCTACGGCGACGAGGGTCTCGCGGAGGCCTATCGCACGGGCCGCGGCCGGGTTACCGTGCGCGCCAAGGCGGCCGTCGAGTTCAACAAGAAGACCGGCAAGGACAGTATCATCGTCACCGAGATTCCTTACCAAGTGAACAAGTCGCGCCTCATCGAGAACATCGCCAACCTGGTCCGCAGCAAGACGATCGAGGGCATTTCGGACCTGCGCGACGAGTCCGACCGAGAGGGAATGCGGATCGTCATCGAGGTGCGGAAAGGCGACGAGCCGCAGGTCATCCTGAACCAGCTCTACAAAAACACGCAGATGCAGGACACGGCCAGCATCATCATGCTGGCCCTGGTGAACAACGCGCCGCGCGTGCTGTCCTTGCGCGACATGGTGCATTACTACATCAAACACCGCGCCGAGGTCGTCGAGCGGCGCTGCCGGTTCGACCTGCAAAAGGCCGAAGACCGGCTGCACATCGTGGAAGGGTTGCTCAAGGCCCTCGACCACATCGACGAGATCATCGTCGTCATCCGCGCGTCGCAAGACAGCGAGGCCGCCCAGGCCGCGCTGTGTGCGCGGTTCGGATTCAGCGCGGTCCAGGCCGAGGCCATCCTCGCCATGCGCCTGCGCCGGCTGACCGGTCTCGAACGGGAAGAACTGGAGACGGAATACAGGAATCTGCTCAAGGAGATTAACCGCCTGAAGCAGATTCTCTCGAGCGAACGGACGATTCTCGCGGAAGTCCGGAAAGAAGTCCTCGCAGTCAAAGAGAAATTCGGCGATGCGCGGCGCACCCAGATTCTGGGCGAGGTAACCGAGTTCTCCATCGAGGACCTGATCGCGGACGAAGACATGGTGGTGACGGTCTCCAACCAGGGCTATATCAAGCGGCTGCCGGTGAGCACGTACCGCAATCAGCGGCGCGGCGGGCGCGGCGTGGCTGGAATGGACACGAAGGAAGAAGACTTCGTGCAGGACCTGTTCATCGCCTCCGCGCATCAGTATATGCTGTTCTTCACCACAAAAGGGCGCGTGTATTGGCGCAAGGTGCACGAACTGCCCAAGGCGTCCCGGACCGCGCGCGGACGGGCCATCGTCAACTTGCTGGATATCAGCGGCGAGGAGCGGGTGACGGCCTGTCTGCCCGTGCGAGACCTTCACGAAGAGAACAAGTACGTGTTCATGATGACGGCGAACGGCACCGTCAAGAAAACGCCCCTCGAGGCGTTCGCCAACCCGCGCTCGGCGGGTATCATTGCGCTGGAATTGGATAATGGCGACAGCCTTATCGACGTTCAGATCACCTCGGGTGAAGATAACATCCTGATTGCCACACGGTTCGGCATGGCCATCCGATTCCCCGAAAAGGACGTGCGGCCCATGGGTAGAACGGCGCGGGGGGTCATTGGCATTCGCCTGGCCGAGGGCGACATGGTCATCGGCGTGTCCGTGGCGGGCGAAGAGATGACTGTGCTGAGCGTGACCGAGAACGGTTACGGCAAGCGCACGAAGGTCGGTGAATACCGCATTCAGCACCGCGGGGGCCAAGGCATCATCAACATCAAGACGTCCGCACGCAACGGCAATGTGGTCGGCATGTTGACCGTGGACGACCGGGATGAGATCGTCGTGGTCAGCACGGACGGGATTGTGATCCGCACCGTTGTCAAGGGCATCCGCATGGTGGGGCGCAACACCCAAGGCGTGAAGGTCATGACGCCCACCGCAGGGGCTAAGATAAGCGCCGTGGGCCGCGCTGTGGTCGAGGACGGTCCCGGCGACGAAACCGTCCAGGGAATGGATGCCGCTGCACACCAAGGGCAACAGTCCGAACCCGAGGATGGAGCGAAGCCGGAAAGCACCGAGGGTCTCGACGTCGGCTCTGAGTCTGATGAGTCTGAAGAAGAGGGTCCCTGAGCTGCGGAATGCCCCGTGTTGCTGGTCATTTTGCACAGGCAAGGGCGCCTGTGCCACGCGCAACCATTGGCCCGCATACACGGGAGGACGGGTGTCCCGCCCTGCGTTGAGTGGGAGGCGTGGCCCCCAGCAATGATCGGCGTTCAACCATCATGCCACCCCGAGCGATCTTGAAAGAAAAAGAGGACCGCCGCCTGACACGCGGGCATTGCTGGGCGTATCGCAACGAGTTTGCCAAACTTCCGACTCTCGAAGACGGCGAGACCGTAGATGTGTTCTCTGATCGCGGCGGGTTCGTGGGGCGGGGTTTTTATCAGACCGAGGGAGGCATCGCCGTGCGACTTCTGGCACGGCATCAAGTGTCCGTTGATGCCGACTTCTTTCGCGAGCGGGTGGCATCGGCGTGCCGCTTTCGTGAACGCTGCTTTCCGGGGGAAACGGTTTACCGCTGGGTGTTTGGGGAAAGCGACGGCCTGCCCGGCTTCATAGCGGACCGCTATGGGCCGCTGGTTGCCGCGCAAACATCCTGCGCGTTCTACGAAGGGTGGGCGGAGGCGCTTGCCGAGTCATTTCTGGCCTGCGAAGGGGTCCACGGCGTCCGTTTAGCCGTCCGCGGGCGGGTGCATCGATATGGCGATACGCCGGAGTCCGTGCCTTGCTCCGTGGACGGCATCCATGTGGCGGTGGACACGGAAGCCGGCCAAAAGACGGGTCTCTTCCTCGACCAGCGGGTCAACCAACACGCAGCACGCCGCTACGCCGCCGGGTCGCGCGTGCTCGACGGTCATTGTTACGTGGGCCTCTGGAGCTGTCATGCAGCCCAAGCCGGTGCCGTCAGCGTGCTCGGCGCGGACACATCGGGGGCGGCCATCGAGCGGGCTCGCGAAAACGCCTCGCGCAACGGCCTAGACGGGGTGTGCGCGTTTGAACACGCGGACATCGCCGACGTGCTCGCGCGCGCCGACAGGTATGACCTCATCATCCTGGACCCGCCGGCCCTCGCCAAGTCGCGCGCGCATCTCCGCAACGCCCTCGGGTGTTACCAGACCTTGAACGCGAACGCTATGACGCGCCTTGAACCGGGCGGCATCCTGGTCACGTCGTCCTGTTCGCATTTCGTGGATCGGGAAGCTTTTATCGAGACCTTGAAACGCGCCGCTGCGGCCGTGCAGCGGCAGGTGTGGTTGGTGGACGCGCGCGGGGCGAGTCCGGACCATCCCGTACTAGCCGCGATGCCGGAAACGGCCTATCTCACGTGCGTCACCTTGCGGGTGTTGTAGAGGCCACGGATATCACTCCGCCGGAGTGGCGGGGTTTGCCGAAATGTACATGGCGACCTCGTCGGCCAGGGCGCCGGCGTTGAAGTCCGGGCCAAGATATTGCATGGCGCCCGCAGCGCGGGCCTCCTGCTCCGCCTTTCCCGCCTCGCCGCCATAGACGAACACAGGGAGCATCTCGAGTCCGCGGGTTTGCTTGACAATACGGCATATCTTTGTGCTGGGAAGGTCGGTCTCCGTATAGTTCAGCATCACCAACACGGGCATCAGCATGCGCAGCCGCGCGAATCCGTCGACGACGCCGGATACCGCCGTGGCTTGATAGCCCCGCTGTTTCAGTGCCTCCTGCAGGGCCGTCCCCCGCGCGGCGTCCGGGTCAATCACAAGAACGTGGCTGGCCGCCTGGCCCGTCGCGTACGTGCGTTCTGCGCCCGTCACAAAAAAGCCGACGGCATTGCGGACGGCGCTGTCCTGCTCGGCATCAAACCGGCACCCAAGAAGCGCCCCACATGCCACCCGCGTCACACCACGGACCTCCGCTTTCACCCGGTCCACAGGCACGCCGTCCGGCAATGTGAAGGACAGTTCAAGGCGAGTGGAAACAGGAAGAATCGCCGTGGAGAACAGTCTGCAGCCGCCGGCGCTCAAGTCGCGCAATTCCCCTTTCGCTTCCGTGTCACCGTTCCGATGGATGCGGCACGGGACGGTGACCTCTACGCGCGCATGTTTGCGCATTCGCATGACTTCCATCTTGACCGGCCAACTTACGGAGAAGTACGACCGACTGCCTACCGGCCGGTCTATCACGGAAGCATCGAAACCGCAAGCTATCCCATCTACGACGAACCGCACGACACAGGACTGGCCGCTTCGGACAGCCAAAGGAAGGCCATTTTCCATTGGCGTATCGAGCACTACGTACGCCCCTGTGTGCCAGCCGCGCACGGCCGTCCGATGCCGCGGGGCGTCGGAAGGACTGTCCTCGAGACTCAATACCGCAGGCGTGCCGACCTGCAGGTACTTTTCGGGTTCGATATCCGCTTCCACCTGCGCGGTTGATTGCGTTCGCTGGGTTTCCATGCTGACGGCCCGTGACTTGGCCAAGAGTGCCCCTTGTTGCGCCTATTTGCAGGCTACCACATTCCATCTACCACATTCCATACAGAAGTGCAAAGGCACGGTCCCGGCCGACCTATTCAAGGCGACGGGGTGTTCTGCTCTAGGACCTCTCGTATGGATACGGGTGCGCCGCCGCGACGTTTGCTTTCATCGGCGGCCTCCATAAACGCAAATATCTCGATGGTTTCCTCAGGGGGGACGGGGGCGACGCCGGTTTGAAAGAACTTGATGATCTCGCGGACCAGAGGCGCGTAATCGCCTTCCTCTCCCTGCTGGGCCACGGCTTTCGTTCCGAAAACGATGACTTTGTGCGGCATAGGGCCGCTCCGTAACCCCAGGAGCGTACCGATGCGCCCGCCCGACCAGACGCCCGTAACCACATCGGTATCGGGCGTCGACGCGCGTCCCACGGTCTCGCAGCCGGTTCCCATGATGGCGAATAGGGCTTCCGCCGGGTGAACCCCGTACCAGAATAGGTCCGGATGATGGGGTTCCAGGTGGCAGGGGCCGTAGGAGACGGCGGCCCGAATATCGCCTACATCCTGTTTCTTGAGTGCCGCCAAGCTGTCGTAGAAGCGATAAGCGGAGGAAGTGAAGCAGGGGACATTGTGTTCCTTGGCAAGGCGGAATATCTCGATCACATCGCGCAGGGAACCGGCCATGGGCTTGTCCACAAACAGGGGTTTACCCGCTTCGATCACAGGCTTGGCCTGTTCCAGGTGAGGACGACCGTCCACGCTCGTCAGCATCACGGCATCGACTTTCTTGCACAATTCCTCGACGGTGTCGATGATCTCGACTCCGAACTCTTCCTGCAACTGCTTCGTGTACTCGTCCACACGGGTGTAGCTGGACTCGTTGTCCGCGGTTCCCCCTTTGAACGCCGCTACGACTTTGGCGCCGGGCACGTGGTCCTTCCCGGACGCGCTGTTCAGCAATCCCGTGAATGCAATCACGTGTGACGTGTCCAACCCGATTAACCCGATCCGCAGACCGTTGCTTTGCGCCGCGGCTGCAATGGCGACGGCGGCGAACCCTGCCATCAGAACGGGGACGATGATGTGGTGTTGCTTTGGCAAGGCCGGTTCCTTTCTGCCGGTACCGCGGGACTCGCTCGAATTCTCGGCATTTACACGCGGAAATAATTTTGACATTGCCCTTTTGTTGTGATAAAATATCAGTTTAAATATCAGTTTGGCTTCAGAAGGCAGAATTCTGTCTCTGAACGGAGTTCCGTCACTCAAGTGTCATATCTGCATCCTTCAATATATCCTGTGTCTGAACCTCTCTTAGCGCTTTAACTAAAGGGGCACCCTTATGGCCGTAGCTCACCAGACCCGTGTTGACCGACCGTCTCTAGGCAGAATCGCCGACCGGCTTGACTTGCCGGACCTGATCGAAATCCAGACCGCGTCTTACGGGGACTTTCTGCAATGGGAAGTCCCGCCTGACGAACGCCAAACCGTCGGGCTCCAAGAAGTGTTCCTCGACGTATTTCCCATTGTCTCGCCCAACAACCTTACGCGGCTGGAGTTTGTATACTACTCTTTTACGCCTCCGAAGTACACCGTGCAAGAGTGCCAGGAACGCGGCGTGACCTATGCCGCATCACTGAAGGCATTGCTCCGTCTCGTACAATACGAGGAAGTGGGGAACTCTTCGGAACTCCGCGAACGCAGCATTCTCGAGCAAGAAGTCTTCTTGGGCGAGTTGCCGCTCATGACCCCTACGGGCACTTTTATCATCAATGGCGCCGAACGCGTCGTCGTGAGCCAGTTGCATAAGTCGCCCGGCGTGTCCTTTGAGAGAAAAATCCATCAGAACGGCAAGGCGCTCCTCAGCGCCCGCATCATCCCGTACCGCGGCGCCTGGCTTGAATTCGAGTACGACGTCAACGACATCCTCTGGCTGACCATCGACCGCCGTTCACGGGTGTTGGCTACGTCGTTTCTGCGCGCTTTCGGACATGAAAGCAATGCGGTGCTTCTCGCGCTGTTCTACAACACCGAAACGGCGGTCCTCGGCCGCACCAAGGTCAAGATCGGAAACAAGGCCTTTTCTCCGGAGGAAATTGCCGGCCGCTATCTGGCCGACGACGCGGTGGATCCCGAGACAGGCGAGATTCTTGCCGAAGCCGGGGCCGAGCTGACGGCGACCGAGTTGGGCCGGATCATGAATTCCCCAGTCAAGGAAATTCTCCTTCTTGACGCGGAAGACACGAAACGGGACGAATCGGTCCTTCACACCTTGGCCATGGACCGTACGCAAACGATCGAGGACGCACTGCGGGAAATTTATGCCCGCATCCGTCCGGGAGACCCTGCTACAGACGCCACGGCCCGCACCTTTTTCCAGCGGATGTTCTTCGATCCCAGCCGCTACGATTTTGCCCCCGTCGGACGTTACAAGATCAATCGCAAACTCGGCCTTAAAGTGCCTCAAGAGACCAAGACCCTGACGCAAGAAGACGTGGTGGCGACGTTGAAGTACCTCGTCAATCTTCGCGCGGGCGAGGGCGTGCTGGACGACATCGACCACCTGGGAAATCGGCGCGTGCGCGCGGTGGGCGAACTCCTCGCCAACCAACTCCGCATCGGCCTTGTCCGGATGGAACGCACGGTCCGCGAGCGCATGAACTTTCAGGACGAGACCCAGATCACGCCGCAAAGCCTGGTCAATCCGAAGCCAGTCAGCGCCGTCATCAAGGATTTCTTCGGGCGAAGCCAGCTTTCACACTTCATGGACCAAATCAACCCGTTGGCCGAATTGACCCATAAACGCCGGTTGAGCGCGCTGGGTCCCGGCGGTCTCAGCCGGGAGCGCGCGGGGTTCGAAGTGCGCGACGTGCATCCGACGCACTATGGCCGCATTTGTCCCATCGAAACGCCCGAAGGCCCCAACATCGGCCTGATGGCCTCGCTCTCCACCTATGCCCGCATCAACAGGTATGGTTTCCTGGAGACCCCCTACCTGAAGGTGGAGAACGGCAAGGTAACCGGGGAAATCGAGTCTCTTTCCGCTTATGACGAGGACAACTACATCATCGCCCAGGCAAATGCGCCCCTCGACAAGCACGGCCGCTTCGTAAACGAGCGCGTTTTGGCACGGCACCGCGGCGATTTCCCCCAGGTTCCCCCACAGCAAATCGACTACATGGACGTGTCGCCGAAGCAACTCGTCAGCGTCGCGGCGGCCCTCATTCCCTTCCTGGAACACGATGACGCCAACCGCGCGTTGATGGGCTCGAACATGCAGCGCCAGGCCGTGCCGCTGCTCCGGACGGAAGCCCCGCTCGTGGGAACGGGTCTCGAGCACGTAACCGCAAAGAACGCCGGTACGGTGATCCGGGCGGACCGTTCGGGCGCCGTCGAGTACGTCGACAGCGAGATCATCCGAATTCGGCACACAAAAAAGACCGGTAAAGACGATAATCCGTTCCGGTCCGATGAAGACGAGTATCGCCTCAAGAAGTATGTCCGCTCCAATCAGAACACCTGCATCAACCAGAAGCCTATTGTGAGCAAAGGCGACAAGGTGGACGCGGGCGACATCATTGCGGACGGTCCCGCGACGGACCGAGGCGAACTGGCGCTCGGCCGCGACATACTGTGCGCCTTTCTTCCTTGGGAGGGCTACAACTTCGAGGACGCCATCCTCATCAGCGAGGACGTGATCAAGGAGGACGTTTTCACCTCGATCCACATTCAGGTATTCGAGTTAGAGGCGCGCGACACCAAGTTGGGTCCCGAAGACATCACGCGAGACATCCCCAACGTCAGCGAGGACGCGCTCCGTAACCTGGACGAAACCGGCATCATCCACATAGGCGCGAAGGTGCGTCCCGGAGACATCCTGGTCGGCAAAGTGACGCCTAAGGGCGAAACCGAACTTGCTCCGGAAGAAAAACTTTTGCGGGCCATTTTCGGTGAGAAGGCCGAAGACGTGCGCGACGCGTCCCTGACCGTGTCTCCCGGCGTCGAAGGCGTCGTGGTCGACGTGAAGATGTGCAGCCGCCGCGACAAGGCCCTTGACCAGGCGTCGAAGTCGGCGTTGAACGCCGAGGTAAACCGCATCAAGCGGCAGTACCAAGAACGAATCAATGAAATCCGCAACACCTTTGTGAAGCTGATTCGCGATGAACTTATCGGTCTGAAGATTCTCGAAGACGTCGTCGACCACAGGACGGATGAACTCGTTCTTGAAAAGGGCAAGCGGGTCAAAGTCGCCCATCTTGAGAAGGCGGACTACAGCGTCTTGGCGCGTCTACACATTGAAAACCGGAAGGCGCAGCAGCAACTGACACGTCTGGTCAACATGGCGGCCATGGAAGAGGCCAAACTCGTGGCGTTTCGCGACAGCAAGATCGAGAACCTGCGTAAAGGAGATGAGCTGCCTCCGGGAGTGATCAAGCAAGTCAAGGTGTTCGTTGCGACCAAGCGCCGGATGTCCGTTGGCGACAAGATGGCGGGCCGCCACGGCAACAAAGGCGTCATTGCGAAAATCCTGCCCGCCGAAGACATGCCGTTCCTCCCCGACGGAATCCCCATCCAGGTTCTGTTGAATCCGTTGGGCGTGCCGTCCCGCATGAACGTGGGTCAGCTTCTCGAGACGCATCTCGGATGGGCCGTGAAGGCATTGGGCCTGAAGGTGGCCTCGCCCGTGTTCAACGGCGCGTCCGAACAAGTCATCCGCGACTATCTGCGCAAGGCGGGCCTGCCGACGACGGGAAAAATCAAGTTGCGCGACGGCCGCACGGGGCGCAACTTCGATCAGGACGTTACGGTGGGTCAGATTTACATGATGAAGTTGAACCACTTGGTGGATGACAAAATCCATGCGCGGGCCATCGGCCCCTACTCGTTGGTGACCCAGCAACCCTTGGGCGGCAAGGCCCAGTTCGGCGGTCAGCGATTCGGCGAGATGGAAGTGTGGGCGTTACAGGCGTATGGCGCCGCGTACACGCTTCAGGAGTTGCTTACCATCAAGTCCGACGACATTCAAGGCCGCACCAAAACCTACGAAGCCATCGTCAAGGGCGAGCGGGAAGTGGAGCCGGGAACGCCGGAATCCTTCAACGTGCTCGTTCGGGAGATGCAGAGTCTGTGTCTCGACGTGATCAAGCTGGTCCGCGTCGAAGGCGGCGAAACCGAAGAAGACGAAGAACCTGCGGAGGACTAGACCTTGCCCAAGTACATTGCTACGACGGGGGAGCGTTTTGACGCGATCTCCATTCGCCTGGCTTCGCCGGAAGAGATTCTCAAATGGTCTCGTGGCGAGGTGAAGAAGCCCGAAACCATCAACTACCGGACGTTCAAGCCCGAGAAAGACGGCCTGTTCTGCGAGCGCATTTTCGGTCCGGTTAAAGATTGGGAATGCGGCTGCGGCAAGTACAAGAAAGTCAAGCACCGCGGCATCACCTGCGACCGCTGCGGCGTCGAGATCACCGAATCCAAGGTGCGTCGTGAACGCATGGGGTGTATCAAGCTGGCCGTTCCCGTAACCCACATCTGGTTCTTTAAGACGACGCCGAGCTGCATCGGGAATCTGCTCGATCTGCCTATCCGGACGCTCGAGCGCATCATCTATTTCGAGAACTATATCGTCATCGACCCGGGCGACACCCCCTTGACGAAAATGCAGACCCTGACGGAGGATGAGTATCAGGATGCGCGAAGCGAACACGGCGACCGGTTCGCCGCGAGAATGGGCGCGGAGGCCATCAAAGCGCTGCTGGACGAGATCGACATCGACGCCCTGTGCGCGGAACTGCACGCGCAGTTCCAACACACCTCCTCCATCCAGGCCCGAACCAAGGCGATCAAGCGGCTGAAGGTCGCCGAGGCCCTGCGGAAGTCCGGGAACAATCAAAGTTGGATGGTTCTGGACGTTATCCCGGTGATCCCGCCGGACCTCCGTCCATTGGTTCCGCTCGAGGGCGGCCGCTATGCTACAAGCGATCTGAATGACTTGTATCGGCGGGTAATCAATCGCAACAACCGCCTTAAACGGCTGATCGAACTTCGCGCGCCGGAAGTCATTCTGCGGAATGAAAAGCGCATGTTGCAGGAAGCCGTCGACGCCCTGTTCGACAACGGGCGGCACGGCCGCACCGTCTTGGGCGCGGGGAACCGGCCGCTCAAGTCGCTGAGCGACATGCTGAAGGGTAAGCAGGGCCGGTTCCGGCAAAACCTCTTGGGCAAGCGCGTCGACTATTCGGGCCGTTCGGTCATCGTGGTAGGTCCGGAGCTCAAACTGCACCAGTGCGGTCTGCCGAAGAAAATGGCCCTCGAGCTATTCGAGCCGTTCATCATTCACCAGCTCAAAGAGCGCGGGATCGCGACGACGATTAAAGCGGCCAAACGGGCCATCGCGCAAGGCCGCGAAGAAGTCTGGGACATCCTCGAGGACGCCATCAAGAACCATCCCGTGCTGCTTAACCGGGCGCCTACATTGCACCGCCTAGGCATCCAGGCCTTCGAACCGGTCCTTATCGAGGGCAAGGCCATCCGCATTCACCCGCTGGTGTGCCGCGCGTTCAACGCGGACTTCGACGGCGACCAAATGGCCGTGCACGTCCCGCTCATGCCCGCGGCGCAGATCGAGGCCATGCTGCTGATGCTTTCCTCGACGAACATTTTTTCTCCCTCCGACGGGCGACCCATCGTCACGCCCAGTCAGGACATCGTCCTGGGCATTTCGTATATGACCAAACGCCGCGTCGGGGCCAAGGGGGAGTGGAAAAATGAATGGACCGGACCGGAGGGCGAAATCCTCAAGCCCGGCAAAGTATATCCCGACATGCCGTCCGTCGCCATGGCCTATGAAACGGGCGAAGTGGACCTGCACGCCCGCATTATGGTTGTCGCGGACGGCGAAGTGGCGGACACGACGGTCGGGCGTGTGTTGCTGTGCGAGTCCTTGATCCCCGAAATCCAGCTCAAGGATGTCAACCGCGAGCACAACCAGAGCTCCATCGGCGACGTGATTGCCGCGACCTTTGCGAAACACGGTCATAAGAAAACCGTGGTGCTCCTTGACGCCCTCAAGCGGGTCGGCTTCAAGCACGCGACGCTCGCGGGGATCTCCATCGCGGTCTGCGACATGATTGTGCCCGAAAACAAGCAACATCTCATCGAGACTGCCCGCAAGGAAGCGGCCCATATCGACGAGATGTACCAGAATGGATTGATCACCGAGGGCGAGCGGTACAACAAGATTATTGACCAATGGACCACGACGACCGAACGGGTCTCGGAGTCGATGCTGGAGTCCATGGCCAAGAACGACCAGGGTTTCACGGGCATCTACTTGATGTTCTCGTCTCGGGCCCGCGGCACAAAAGATCAGATTCGGCAGTTGGCTGCCATGCGCGGCCTCATGGCCAAACCGTCCGGCGATATCATCGAAACGCCCATTACTTCCAATTTCCGAGAAGGGTTGAGCGTCGTGGAATACTTCATCTCGTCGCACGGCGCGCGGAAAGGGCTTGCCGATACGGCCTTGAAAACGGCCGACGCGGGCTACCTGACCCGGCGTCTGGTGGACGTGGCTCAAGATGTGACCATCGAGGAACACGACTGCGGCACGCTCAACGGGGTCTGGGTCGAACCGTTGATGGACGGCACGACCGTGGTGGCCCCGCTGCAGGAGCGTATCGTTGGCCGGTATGTGCTGGACGACGTCACCGTGCCTGGACGAGACACACCCATCGTCACGCCTGATGAGGAGATCGATGAAGAGAAGGCCGAACAGACTTTCGCAGCGGGCCTGCCGGGACTTCGTATCCGGTCCGTGCTCACTTGCGAATCGAGGCGCGGCGTGTGCGCCAAATGCTATGGGAGAAACCTGGCCACGGGCGAACTTGTGGAGCTCGGCGAGGCGGTGGGCATTATTGCGGCGCAGTCAATCGGCGAGCCGGGCACCCAGTTGACCATGCGGACGTTCCACATCGGCGGGGCCGCCAGCCGGCAGGTGGAAGCCAGTGAGATCAAGATGATCGAAACGGGCGCCATCGAATTCCGCAACATCCGGACGGCCGTCAACCGGGAGGGCAAGACCGTGGCGGTCAACCGGGGCGGGGAGATCGGCGTCATGGGCTCGGACGGCAAGGAAATCCGCCGCTACCCCGTTCCTTCCGGTTGCGTGTTGCATTGCAAGGACGGCGACAAACTTCGGAAAGGGCAGGCCATCCTTGAATGGGACCCCTACAATGTGTCCATCGTCGCCGAAGCCGGCGGAACGGTTCACTTCGAAGGGATGGTCGAAGGCGTAACGATGCGCGTCGACATCAACCCGGACACGGGTCTTGAAGAACGTGTCATCACCGACCATAAACAGGACCTGCATCCGCAGATCACAATCCTTGGCAAGGACCGCGAAGTGCTCGCCTATGCCACGGTGCCGGCGGAAACGCACGTGGTCGTGGTGGACAACGGGAAAGTCCGGGCGGGCGACCTCCTGGCGAAAACGCCCCGGAAGTTCAGCAAGACGACCGACATCACCGGCGGTCTGCCGCGTGTGGCGGAGTTGTTTGAAGCGCGTCAGCCCAAAGACCCCGCAATCATCAGCCATATTGACGGGATCGTCGAACTAGGCGGCGCCACCAAAGGGATGCGCAAGGTGAAAGTCCTCCCGCCGGTGGGCAAGCAGCGGGAATACACGATCCCGCCCGGTAAGCACTTGAACGTCCAGACCGGGGACCGCGTCTATGCGGGGCAACGGCTCACGGACGGGCCTGTCATCCCCCAAGACATCCTTGAAGTCCAGGGCGAGGATGCCTTGCGCCGCTATCTCCTCGACGAGGTGCAGCAGGTATACCGTCTCCAGGGCGTGCGCACCAACGACAAGCATATCGAGGTCATCATCCGGCAGATGCTGCGCAAGGTGCGCATCAAGGATGATCCGGGCGACACGCCGTTCCTTGCTCATGAAGAAGTTGACAAGGTCCGCTTCCGGGAGATGAATGAGCAGGTGCAACGTCGCGGCGGACGGCCCGCGGAGGCCGAGCCCATGCTTCAGGGGATTACGAAGGCGGCGCTCAGCACGGAGAGCTTTATTGCCGCGGCTTCGTTCCAGCAGACGACCCGCGTGCTGACGGAGGCGGCGTTGTCCGGCAAGCGCGATTATCTGCGCGGGCTGAAAGAAAACGTCATCATCGGACACCTGATCCCCGCCGGAACCGGAAGCCGGCACTACCAGGGCACGCAACCCTTACTCAAAGAGGTGGCCTTGCAGGACTTCTCCGACGAGCTTGAGGTCGGGCCCAGCACGGAGGCCGCAGCCGGCCAGGAGGACGTCATCGCGTGAAGGTAAATATGAGAAAAAAGCCCGCGTTCACACTGTTCATCACAAACGGGCTCTGTACGTCCTTAGTGGCGGTGGGCGTTCTGCTATGTGCCGGGTCAGCCTGGGGTGAACCGGTCGATGCCATTCTGGCGACGGTCGACACGGAAGTCATTTTGCGCAGTGATATCCTTGCGGAAATCGCGCCCGCACTTTCCGACCTTCGGAATAAGGCCGGCAGCCAGGAAGAGTTCGACCGGCAAGTCGAAGCGCAATTGCGCGCCGCCCTAGACCAGGCGATTGAGGGCAGAATTCTGCTTCGGGAAGCGTTGTTGGCCGGTCTGGAAGTCCGCGATGACCAAGTGGAAGCGCGCCTCGACGAAGTCCGGAAACGGTATCCGTCCAACGAAGCGTTCCTGAAAGAGCTGGAAGAAGCCGGCGAGACAGTGAGTGATTTCCGGAACCATGTGCGCAAGCAGATTCTGGCAATCTCCTATGGGCTTCAGAAACGCCGCGGCTTCGAGCAGGAGGCGGTGGTTTCGGAAGCGGATGTGCTCCAGTATTATGAAGATCACAAGGACCAATTCTCTCATCCGGAGCGGGTGCGCGTGAGCCGCATTTTTCTCTCCGCGGGAACGGACCCGCAAGAACGCGCCAAAGTCAAGGCCCGGCTGGAAGAGCTTCGGGAAGAACTCGCGGGCGGGGCTGATTTCGCCGCGCTGGCGAAGGCCTATTCCGAAGGGCCGGAAGCCGCAAGCGGCGGTCTGGTCGGATGGACGGCGCACGGCGACTTGGTCGAACCGCTCGAAACGGCGGTTTTCAGTCTTGCTCCCGGCGAGGTCAGCGACGCCCTGGAGACGGAATTCGGTTTTCAATTGCTCAAAGTGGAAGGAAAAGAAGCTGCGGGTATAGCCTCTCTAGACGAGGTGCGGACCCAGATCGAACCTGAATTGCGGGCCCAATACGCCACTGGGCGCTATGCGAAGTGGATGGCCGAACTCCGCAAGAGCAGCCGCGTGCGGGTGTTCCTTTGAGGTAACCGCGGCCGGGCCGCACACCGTCTACGGACCTGAGGACTGAACACGATGCTGGGGCGCGCGCTGAAAATGGCGCTCTGGGTTACCTATGACCACCTTGGGAAGCTCATCCTGGCCAACCTGGTATGTATGGCGGGCCTGTTCATTCCCGGGCTTCTTGCCATGACCGCCCTGGCCGCCGAACACACTGGAACTCAATGGGCGATCGGGGCGCCGACAGCGGTCTTGACAGTGGTGGTCTTGGCTCCTTTGGCCGCCGTGGCGTTGGCTCACCTAGCCAAAGAGCTTATTGACAACCGGGATGGCGCCCTCCGCGACCTGTGGACGGGGGTGCAGATTTACGGGTGGCGCGCTGTGGGCCTGGGCGCGTTGTACGCCGGCGCCGTGTGTTGCTTGCTGTCCAGCGCGTGGTTCTATTCCAATGTGTTCCGGGAAACGCTGCCCTGGCTGGGATTCACCCTCACCGCCCTGGCATTGTGGTGCTTGGCGTATGTGACGCTGGTGTGGATGTTGGCCATACCCACGCTGGTCCAAAAGAACGGCGCGGTCCGGCAGACCGTGAAACTATCGGCCCTGCTGGTATTAGACAATCCGGTCTTTGCATTGGGTCTGGCAATCCAGTTGGGCGCTCTCGGCCTCATTTCCGTGCCGATGCTGCCGCTGATGATATTCCTGTCGGGTTCGGTGGCGGCGGTTCTCCTGACCTCGGCCTATGAGCAGCTCGCCCGGAAGTACGCCCTTATGGAGATGCGAAAAGCCGGCGTCCATGCGCCCGATACCGGCATGCCGCTCGAAGGGTTCGGCCCCGGCGTGCGCGTGATCAGCCGCGAGGGTGTTCTGGAGGTGGACGAGACGCAGGACGATTACCTTAATCGGGGCCTGCGCGATTTCATGTTTCCCTGGAAGGGGTAGCTGTCGAAGCGCAATAAGGTGGCCCTGTTTTGCGGCGAACAGGAGCCGCCCCAGAAAAAGGTGTTGTTCCAGCCGCTTCGATGGGGTAGACTGGAATGAATGCCGGGCATGACAAGTCCGGCTTGAGAAGTCTGGAAGGAGAGTTACGAGCTATGACGCGGATTTCAGGCATTCAAGCGCGAGAGGTATTGGATTCCCGGGGAAACCCCACGGTGGAAGTGGACGTCTATCTGGACTGCGGCGTCATGGGACGGGCCGCAGTGCCTTCCGGCGCGTCTACGGGCGAAAACGAGGCCATCGAACTGCGCGACAACGACAAGACACGGTATTTCGGCAAGGGCGTATCCAAGGCGGTGGCTAACGTCAATGACGTGATCGCCCAGGAGCTTCTCGGCATGGACGCCTTGGAACAGCGGGCCATCGACCGGCTCATGCGAACTCTTGACGGCACGGAAAACAAGAGCAAGCTCGGCGCAAACGCGATTTTGGGCGTGTCTCTCGCCGTGGCGAAGGCGGCGTCGCTGGCGCTCGACGTGCCGCTGTACAAATACCTGGGGGGGGTGAACGCCCATGTGTTGCCCGTCCCGATGATGAACATCCTCAACGGGGGCGCCCATGCCGATAACAATGTGGATGTTCAGGAGTTCATGGTGATGCCGGCCGGCGCGAAATCGTTCAAGGAGGCATTGCGGATGGGCGCGGAGATATTCCATGCCCTCAAAGACGTGCTCAGGAAGCAGGGTTTAAATACGTCTGTGGGCGATGAAGGCGGCTTTGCGCCCAACCTCGGTTCCAATAAGGAGGCCATCGAGGCAATTCTCAAGGCCGTCAAGGTGGCCGGATATAAGGCCGGCAAAGACGTCTGGATTGCCCTGGACCCGGCCGCGAGCGAGTTCCACGACAAGGGCAAGTACACGCTCGCCGCGGAGAAGAATCCCAAGAAGTCATCGGCCGAGATGGTCGAGTTCTGGGCCGGGTGGGTCGAGAAGTACCCGATTGTCTCCATTGAGGACGGCATGGCGGAGAACGATTGGGCCGGATGGAAGAAACTTACAGAGCGCCTCGGCGCGAAAACCCAGTTGGTCGGCGATGACTTGTTCGTGACGAACACAAAGTATTTGAAGCAGGGCATCGAGAAAGGCGTGGCCAATTCGATTCTCGTGAAGGTCAATCAGATCGGCAGTCTGACCGAGACCCTGGAAACGATACGGATGGCCCAACGGGCCGGCTACACCACGGTGATTTCTCACCGAAGCGGTGAGACGGAGGATGCCACCATCGCCGACATCGCGGTGGCCACCAATGCGGGACAGATAAAGACGGGTTCGGTCTCGCGCAGCGACCGGATTGCCAAGTACAACCAACTGTTGAGGATCGAAGAAGAATTGGGCAACGAGGCCGAATTCCCGGGTATTGATGCCTTTTACAATGTGCGATAATATGGAGAGGAGAGACGCGGAGGGTCTGCCGTGGATGCAGGGCGGGGCGGGCTTTTCGCTGACGACTGAATCAGAGGTCACACGGGTAATCGGGATCGCAAGGCGGGCAGTCTCGCCTGAGAGGAACTGACGGCGTTCGCATGGTTCGGAAGAAACTTCGCTACTGGCTGGTGCTGACGGCGGTTATGGCGATGGTGCTGGCCTACGCAGGCCACCGTAATCTGCGACAGCGCTTCCAAGACTACTTGAAGAACAAAGGCGAGATTCAGGCCAAACTGCGGGAGTGCGAAGCCTTGGAGCAGCGCATACAAGCGTCTCGCGAACGCGTGACGTCCCTTGGAAGCGATCCGTTGGAAATCGAGGCCGAGATCCGCCGGAACAAGAACCTAGTCCGGGAAGGCGAGAAGATCTACCGGATTCAGACGGTATCCGAGGACCCTGCATCGCAGGACGACCCGGAGGACGCGGGCCGATAGGCCCGGGCCGCCTTCTCCTCAACCCACCCGTGAACACAAGGAAAGCAGGCGATTAGCACGGCAAGAGAGCAGGACCCCAAAGCCGAAGCAGGCCCCGGGAGAACGCACGTTATTCAACTCGACGGCCAGGAAGAAGCCATCAAGCTTCTGGGGCGAAACGGCGAGTTGCGGAAGCGTATCCAGGAAGAAACGCGGGTGCGCATTGTCGATCGTGGCGTGAAAATCGTTATCATGGACGGCGACAGCCAAGTCGAAACGATAGGGGGCCGCCCCGCCACGGACACCGTGGCCGAACTCTTGGAGGAGATGCTGGTGGCGGTGCGCCGCGGGTATACGCCAACAGTGTCCGACGTGAATTACGCCCTTGGAGAAGCGCGGCGTCAGAAGACTTCAGGCGGCACAGAAGCGGGTGAGGGGCTGCACGGTCTGGGCGGTTTTCTGGCCGAGCCTTCGGCGGTGTTGCGCCGCGACATCCGGATCAAACCCCGGACACGGGGCCAGAAATACTACCTCGAGGCCATCAAATCCCATGAACTCACGCTGGTTATCGGACCTGCGGGCACAGGGAAGACGTACCTTGCCATGGCGGCCGCCGTCTCGGCGCTGCTGAACAAGGAGGTGGGGCGTCTGATTCTGACCAGGCCGGCGGTGGAAGCGGGTGAGAACCTCGGTTTTCTTCCGGGTAACCTTGAGCAGAAGGTCAATCCGTATCTGCGCCCCTTGCACGATGCCCTGTACTCGATGGTGGACGTGGACACGGTGCAACGCCTTGTCGAACGAGAAAAGATCGAGGTGGCGCCGCTGGCATATATGCGCGGGCGGACCCTCGGCAACGCTTTTGCCATTCTCGACGAGGCCCAAAACACCACCACCGAACAGATGCTGATGTTCCTTACCCGGCTTGGGGAAGGTTCGCGGGCGGTGGTGACGGGCGACATTACCCAGATCGACCTGCCGCGAGGGGTGCGGTCCGGCTTAATCGAGGCGCAACGAATCTTGCGGGACGTCCCCGATATCGCCATCATAAACCTCACAAAAAGCGACGTTGTTCGCCATTCCTTGGTGCAGCGTATCGTGGACGCTTACGAGGAAGATGCGTCGGCCCATGCGGCCAGAACCAGCGGTTCCGGCCCCGGGTCACACAACGCGTCGGGCGGCCAAGTATGATACTGGGCAGACTCGTCCGAAGAAAGCCGCGCTCCGGCAGTGGCTTGCTTGCATTAGGGCAAGAACAGACGCCTGGTTCCAAGGGCAGTTGGCGCCAGTGGATTATTTTGGCATGCGCTTGGGTGGTTCTGGTGACCGCGATGACCAAGCGTGCCCCGGTGAATGCCGCTATTTCCTTGCAGGACATAGACGCGCAAACGATCGCCCAGGAAACCGTTCGCGCGGACTTCTACCTCGAGACGGAAACCATTCAGGCCTCTGAGGAGAAACGGGATGCGGCCGTGGCAGCCGTGCCGGAAACCTATCGCGTGGACCGCGCCCGGGTCGTCGCACTTCTCGACGAGCTTGGCCGCCGCATCCAGACCCTTGACGGCCAACGCGAAGAGCTTGAGTCTGCCATCCGGCGAGCCCTCACGGAGTCTTCCTCAGCCGAAGACGCAGATGACGTGGTCACGAAGGCGGTGGCCGACTTTGCCCTGCGGTTAAGCGGGAAACCTGCCTTCGAACGGTTCCCCGACCCGGCTTTTCTGGCCGTCTGGCTCACGCCGGCGCCGGTATCCCTGCCCGAGCGTCAGTTTGCGGCGGAGGCGCCGTCTCGCGGAGATGTGCTGCCGGGCGCGCCGCGAAAAGTGATTGGGCTGAGTGAGCCGACCGTCTTGCCGCTTCAATTTGCACACAAGGACCAACTTACCGAACTTGCCAAGGACGGCCTCGAATACGTGTTGACGCTGGGCATTGTCAAGCCCGGCCTGCCAAAAAGCGCTGCGGAGCGGCCGATCGTCATTCTGCGGGAACAACCGTTTGCCGACCAAACGGTCACACAGGAGACACCCCTCGGCGAAGTGCCGGAGCCGTCCGATGCCGAGGAACTGCTTCGCGCCCGCATTGTTGAGAAGGCTAAACAGCTTGCCGCCAAACTGCCCGAAGGGTCGGTGGATTGGGCCAAGCTTCAAGGGGCGGCGTTCGAGATGGCCAAGCTCA